>ERZ890953.54-NODE-54-length-63100-cov-7.765406_pt1 | contig 63100 bp, 53 predicted proteins | sample MGYA00521264_ERZ890953 | MGnify/ENA primary metagenome ERZ890953 (study PRJEB32303, sample SAMEA104408629) | aquatic metagenome | biome: Brackish water; feature: Chemocline; material: water | place: Baltic Sea | collected 2014-10-26T21:54:00 | depth 200 m ...
GTCAGGCCATGAAAGACGGCTTCGACATCGTCGCCGCAGTGGGGGGCGACGGCACCTGTCACGAGGTGGTCAACGGCCTGATGAGCGAAGGGAGCACCGCCGAGGACCGGCCGGTGTTCACGGTGGTCCCCTTCGGCACCGGCAGCGACCTCATCCGCTCCCTGGACATCCCCAAGGACACCGCCCGGGCGCTGTGGCTCGCCAGCACCGGCATCACCCTGCGCGCCGATGTGGGCTGGGTCCAGGCCACCACGGCCGAGGGCGCACCCAACGAGCGCTACTTCATCAACGAGATCAGCTTCGGCATGAGCGGCATGGTGGTGGATCGGGTCAACCGCTCCTCCAAGCGACTGGGGGGCTTCGCCTCCTTCCTGGGCGCCACGGTGAGCGGCCTGCTCAGCTACGTGCCCCAGCGCGCGCTGCTGTCCTGGGAGGGCCCCGATGGGTCGGGGCAGTGGGAAGGCGACCTCATGAACGCCTTTCTGGCCAACGGCCACTACTGTGGCGGAGGCATGCTCGTGGGCCGGGGCGGCTCCATGTTCGACGGCCTGCTCGACCTCACCGTCCTGCCTCCCATGAACCTCATCTCCTCCGCGGCGAACCTCCCACGCCTGTACCGGGGGAGCGCCCACAACGCTCCGGGGGCCTTCCGGGTGGCCGCCACCCGGCTCGAGGCCCGCTGCACCTCACCGTCCGGCGGGACCCTGTTGGTGGACGCAGATGGCGAACAACCGGGTCAGCTGCCCCTGAAGGCGCGGGTGATCCCTGCCGCGCTCCAGGTCCGCGGCGGCTGGCTGCGCAGCCCGATCACGGAACCGTAAAGTCGCTCACGACTTCCTGACTCTACGGGTCGATATCGAGAAAACCAGGCAATTCGCGAGGTCCAGGTCGCGGTGCTGCAGCGGTGGTGTGACCAGTGGTGACTCCCGAACGCGCGTCTAGGACGAGCAGTTCAGCCATTTAACGCTAATTATAGCTTTTCTCGTTTTTATTATATCCGCGAAATGGCAGGTTGCGCCGAAACGACAGAGCACAAAAAAACCTGTTTTCACGAAGCGACTTCGGGGATACATACCCTTTGAAAGAGCCAGACAGGGTTCGTGATCGTCCATCGTCAGAAAGAGGACCCTCCCTGACTACTTCATTCGTTTTTTGCCTTTGTTTAGTCTTTATGTTTTTCGAGTCTCAATCGACCGACCTCCCCCCCCCCAAGACCCAACACGGAGTCATCATGAACAAGGCCCAACTCACCGAGAAGCTCGCCGAGCAGTGCAACATCCCCAAGGTCCGCGCCGCTCTGTACATCAACACCCTGGTCGACATCATCAGCGACGCCCTGGTCAGCGGCGAGCAGAAGGTCACCATCTCCGACTTCGGCACCTTCACCGTGTCGCAGCGTCGTGAGTTCACTGGCCACAACCCCAAGACCCGCAGCCAGATCCGCGTTCCCGCTCGCCGGATCCCCGTGTTCCGCGCTGGCAAGGGCCTCAAGGAGTCCTTGAACAAGGACCTCAACTAGATCGAAGTCTCGCCCAGCCGCTGGCTGGGTCCGAGTCCAGGCGCGTCCCTCCAGGGCGCGCCTGGCTTGCTTAGGAGCGCCCCGGGCGGTCGTCAAAAGCTCGTAGATTGCCGCGCTTGGCCCCCTGGCCCGGGGCGCTGGCCACGCCCCAGGGCTCGGCTATTCGCAGAGAATGCTGCCTCGAAGGTACGGATGTTTTTCCGCGGCACGAATGTGCCCCGGCGCGCCAATAGGGCGCGGGGGAGGGGGAGCGTCAGCGGCTATGACCCACGATTCGGCCAATCACCGGATCAGTACGGTTGAACGGTGGTTTGTTTTCCGGGGCACGGATGTGCCCCGGCGCGCCCACAAGGCGCGGGGAGGGGGGCGCGCTAGCGGTCTGGGGGGAGGCAGCCTCCCCCCACCAGCAAGCAGGCCGCGTGTCCCTGGTTCGGCCTGTGGCCGAGGCGGGGACCAAGGCCGCGCCAGCGGTGCGGGGGAGGGCCGCCTTCCCCCGTCAACAAGGGGAGGCCTTGGTCGCCGTGGAGGCCGAATGGCCGAACGATGACCAAGGCCGGAGTCGCGTCCATAGCCCCGCGCGAAGCATGGGTGGTATCCTCTGTACCATGCCCACGAGGATGCCCATGATGAACCCCTCCTCCCTGTCCGCCTGCAGCCTGCTCAGCCTGGGCTTGCTCGCCTGCCAACCCGGAAACCTGTCCACCACCGCGGGGGACTTCGGGGTCGCCTTCGACATCGAGCCGGATTGCATCGAGATCGATGTCTCCGCCTTGAACATCGAAGCCCCTTTCACGGTGGACATGTTCATCAAGTCCGGCACCGACGCAGGCTTCGACATCTACCCCCTGATCGTGTGGCCTGGCGCCTTCGCCCTGTTCCAGGACGAGTACCAGTACCTCATCTTCGGGCCCTCCACCGACACCTCCGCCGGCGCGGGCGCCTCTTCCCCCACCGACATCCTCGACGGGGGCTACCACCACGTCGCGGCCACCTACAGCGCCGACGGAGAGGCCGCGGTCTACCTGGATGGCGACCGGCTGGTCAGCGCGCCCATCCCGCTGCTCGGAGAGCCTGGCGGCACCCTGTACCTCGGCTGCTGGCCGGCACAGAACGACGCCACCTTCAATGGCGTCATCGGCGAGGTCCGCATCCAGAGCACCAGGCACTACGACAGCGACTTCGCCCCCACCTGGGAGACCTACGAGGAGGCCGACACCGTGCTGGCTCTGTGGCACCTCGACTCGGGCCGCGGGACCTCGGTCCTCGACACCATGGGCATCTCCGACGGCGAGCTCACCAACGGCGAGTGGGTCGAGTTCCCCATGCCCGGCTACGACCCCGACGAGGCCCCTGGCGACACCGGCGGCGACACCGCGGAGTAGCCCCTCTGAAGCACACGACCCCCGGCTGGATGCCGGGGGCCGAGGAGCGTACCAGGACCGGGCCTCAGACCACCGTGGTGGTCTCCTTGCAGATGATGTCCATGCCCTCGAGCTCGTCCAGGATGGGCGCGTACATGCCCTTGGTGACCGGGGCCCAGACGCCGCGCTCGCTGATCTCGCCCTGCAGCAGCATGCGCACGGCGATGGCCAGGGGCAGGGACACGGTGCGGGCCATGCTGGAGTCACCATAGGGGATGCCGTAGTCCACCAGGTCCATGATGGTGTGCTCGCGGGTACCGTCGGGGAAGACCGCGATCACGTCGTGGTGCATGGCGATCATGTCGCGCTCGCCGGGGGCGTAGGGCATCTTCTCCATCATCGCCTCGGCGATGGCGTCCAGCGGACACTCGATCCAGTCGGACAGGGGAATCTCGTCGAACATGCCCAGCCAGGCCAGGTTGATCACATGGTCGTGATCGACAGGCACGTCGAGCTTGGCGGCCACGGCGGCGGCCAGGTCGGCGCCCTGGTCCACACCGAGCACGGCGCGCACCATGCCAGCGCGGGTGTGGTCGGCGTGCTCGAGGGCGTCCTGGCTGAACAGGCCCAGGCCGATCCAGGCGGTCCAGCGAGCGCAGTGGTCAGGGTAGCGCAGGGTGCCCCGGAAGAGAGTCTGCAGGCCGTAGAGCTTGTAGACGTCTTCGTAGGCGATGCTGTCGCGGTTGGGGTAGGCCTCGAGGTCGCCGACGCCTTCGATCTGGATCAGGTGGTTGTCGGCCAGCAGCCCGGAGCCCGGGGTGGCCACGACCTCGCCGTCCCAGCGGTACAGGCCGTTGTTGCTGGCGGCGGTGAGCACGCCGCGGGGGGCCCAGGAGAACTTGTAGCCCAGCTGGTTGTTGGCCTCGGGGGCAGGCAGCCCACCGCAGTAGGACTTGAAGATCTCGATCTTGCCGCCGCGGGCCCACACGTCGTCGAAGATGCGCATGGCGGACATGTGGTCGATGCCCGGGTCCACGCCGCACTCGTTGATGAACATGAGGTCAGCCGCGACGACGTCGTCGTGCAGGGCCTTCATAGCCGGCGAGATGTAGGAGGTGGTGCCCATGTGCTTGCCGTGCTTCAGGCAGGCCTTGGCGACCTCGGGGTGCATGGGGGCCGGCAGCAGGCTGATGGCGATGTCGCAGTCGGCCACCAGGCGGTCCAGCTCGCCCAGGTCCTTGACGTTGAAGGGCAAGGCCTTCCCGTTGGGATGCCCATCGATGAGGGCTTCGGCCTTGGAGACGGTGCGGCTGGCGCAGGTGAGGTGGAAGCCGTGGTCGAGCAGGTAGCGGACCAGGGGACGGGACACGAGGCCGGCGCCGAGGACGAGGACCTTCTTGGACATGGTGGTCTCCTGAGAGGTGAGAGAGTTCGACGGTGGGGCGGTGTTCTCATCGCCGAGACAGGCCGCCCGCGAAGGGATTGGGCTCTTCAGCGAAGGAAGTCGGCCATGTAGCGATACTCGGGGGTGAGCTCGCCCTGGTGGAGGATCAACGCCGCCCGCAGCGGCGCGGGCAGGGCCACCTGGGCGAGGGGCAGGGTGAGGTCGGCCCGCATCAGATCGGCCACGAAGGGCTCGAGGGCGTCGCTGAACGCCTTGGACGCCTCGGCGGGCAGCTCGCAGGGCAGGTTGTCCACGGCCATCATGCACAGCCCCCGACCGGCGGTGCCGTCGGTGATCTCGTCGGTGATGGGGTCGTAGACGAAGTGCGGGTTGTCGGGCTCGGTGGCCTTGACCAGGCACTCCACCGAGCCGCCGATGTCGCAGCTCACATCTCCCACCACCTGCAGCCGGATCTCGCCCTGCTCCTCGAACCAGCCGCGCAGCTGGGCGTTGCTGATGAGCCGTGGCGAAGCGGTGGTCCAGTAGATGGCGTTGATCATCAGGTCGAGGTGGGGCACCCAGCGCTCGAAGATGGTGCGGTAGCGCTCGGGGTGCTGGAAGTACTCCATGAGCTCGAAGGCGGCGCCTTCGGCCACGGGCTCCACCATGTGCTCCTCGCGGAAGACCACGCGGAAGACGCGGTCGCCCGGGGGGTCGGCCATGGCGGTCAGGGCCGGAAGCTCCTCGGGGGTGATGTCCTGGATGGGCAGCCAGTCGAGCACGTGCTGGGCACCCTGGGACACGTTGCCGTAGCCGGTGATGCCGATGACGAAGGGGCGCATGGCCTGGGGCAGGCCCTGGGTGCGGATGTGCTCGCCCACGGCGCGCAGCCCGGCCTCGGCCTTGTCCAGCCCGCCATAGCTGTAGGTCATGCCCACCTGCTCGAAGGGGTTGGCGATGCCCTTGGCCGCGTAGCGTTCGCCCGCAGCCTGCAAGGTGTCGATGGCGCCTGCAGCCCCCGCGAACCACGAGAAGAAGATCAAGCGGCGGCCGCGATCATCGACCACGCGCTCGTAGTCGAACAGGTTGCAGCGCAGCTCCATGAGCCGCCGCAGCATGGCCATGTTGTAGGGCTGACCCTTGATGGTGTGGGAGAAGTAGACATAGGAGCCGCCCTGCCGAAGCAGCGGCGTGGGGATCTCCTTGACCGCCACCACCACGTCGGCGTCGAAGGGGTCGTCCACGATGTGGGCCCCCGCTGCGCTGAACTCGGTGTCGGGGAAGATGCGGGTGGGGGAGGCCTGGACCCGCACCTCGAGATCGGGCTGGGCAGCGAGCCTCTGCACCGCGGCCGGCGTGAGGGGCACGCGGCGCTCCCAGATGTTCTTGTCTTCGAGTCGGATGCCGAGGGTGTGGGGCATGCTTCACCTCGTCGGGGGTTCTTGCGGCGGGATGTAGGCAGGGCAGGCACGCCGAAGCGGGGACCCCTTGTAGAGGGGAGACCGGGGCACCGCCAGCCGGCCTGACGGAAACATGACGGCCCGCAGACCCCTGGGTAGGGCTGCTCTGGAAGGGCTATGCTCAGGCCCGCGCCTCGGAAGCACGTCGCGACCGAGCCCCCTCTGCACACCGGAGATCCCATGTTCCGCGCCGCTATCGTCGCCATGCTGCTCACCGCCTGCACCTCCACCCACGACGAGGCCCCCGCGAACGCCGCCGAGCCTGCCCAGGCCTCGATCGAGCCGGGTGGGGACGGCAAAGCCCCCGCGGTGATCCCCGAGCTGGCTCCCCCCCAGCCCCCGGGTGAGGCTCCGGCCGCAGCCCTCCCCTCCCGCTTCCCCTCGCCATCCACCTGGGCCAGCGCCCCGTGCGAGGGGCGGAGCTACCAGCGCCAGATCCACTTCGAGGGGGATCGCTTCACCGCCAAGGACCTGGTCGCCCCGTGCCCGCCTGGCACCCAGTGCGTCTGGTCGGGCATCATCGACCGCGCGGGCAGCTGGTCCCTGGAGCGCAAGCAGCTGCGCCTGCTCCCCGACACCGACGCGCCCGCCTCTCCCCAGGCCAGCAAGTTCCCGCTGCCCGAGCAGCTCTGGTTGGCGGCCGACGGCACCCTGACCGAAGACGAAGGGCGCTGCCCCTACGTCATGGCGCCCACCCAGTAGGGGTCAGGGCTCGCGGGCGAAGGCAGGGTCCTCGAGGCCTGAGCTCTGGTAGCGTGGCTTCAGGAGGTCCTCCGCTGGCGCCGCGCGCTCCTCGGGGCGCAGGGCGGCCAGCCGTTCGTTGGCCTCGGTCACGGGCCCTCCATACACCGCCAGGGCCCGCGAGCGCTGCACGGCCTGCCGGTAGGCCTCCGCGGCCTTCTCCTCCTGGCGCCACGCCTCGTCGTCCAGCTCGAGCCGATACATCTCCGCCTGCTCGGAGGTGAGCCAGGGCGGGACCCAGGCCTCCCGGAAGCAGTCGGCCATGTGCTCGTAGGCACCGCCCAGGCGCACCAGCGCGGTGAGGCCCCAGCCGCCGGCGCCGGCCTCGATCACTGCCGCATGAGCCTGCTCCACCTCGCGCAGGGCGGCGGCCTTGGCGGCCACCTGCTTGCGAACCCAGGCCTGGGCGGCGCTGCGACCGCTGGGGGCGGCGTGCCCCCCAAGATCGATGGCCTCATAGCGCGCCAGGGCCTCCACCCCGAGGCGGAACAGGGCCTCGGCCACGCTCTCCCGCAGCTCATCGTCCAGATCGGAGCCGCGGGAGTCCTCGCCCCAGCGCTCCACTACGAGGCTCCACGCGCGGCGGGCGTCCTGCCCTCGACCGGCCGCCTGCAAGGCGCGACCCTGGCGCACCAGGGCGTGGGCGCGGAGGCCCTCGCTGGCCTGCTGCTCACCCAGCGCCGCGACCCGGGCCCAGGCCTGGGCCGCCTGATCGTGGCGCTGGGCGACCTCGTGCAGATCCGCCACCTGAGTGAGGAGCTCCCCCTGGCGCGGGTGATCGGGCCAGAGGCGGTCGTGGACCCGGAGATCCTCCAGGGCCCGATCGTGCTGCCCCAGGGCGATGCGGAACAGCGCCGCCGACCACATGGCGTCCGCGGCGGCGTCGTGCTCGGAGGCCTCGGCGACCAGCCGCTCGTACCAGGAGGCGGCGCCCTCGAAGTCCGCCAGGCTCTCATGGTCGAAGCCGAGCCCCACCAGGGCCGCGGTGCGGTGCTCGCTGCCCGGGAAGCGCTCCACCAGGCCCGAGGCCGCCCGAATGGCGCCATAGGGCTCTCCCGCAGCGCGATAGTGGACCGACGCATTGTGCAGCGCCAGGTGGGCCACGTCGCTGGTCGGGAAACGATGCGCGAAGGCCTCGAAGGCCACCGCGGCCGCAGCGCGGTCGCCATCCTGCTCGAGCAGCGCCTCGATGACCCGGAAGCTGGCACGCTCGTGTACCTCCCGCAGGTGGGCGTCGAAGCCCCTGCGCCCCAGGCCCGGGTAGCGCAGGAAGGCCTCGGAGGTCTCCACCAGCTTGCCGTAGTCCCCCACCAGGTTCAGGGAGTCCAGGATGAGGGTGGCCGCCAGCTCGGCCTCTTCGGAGCCAGGGTCCATGGCGATGACCGCCATGAAGCGATCCGCCGCTTCGGAGAAGTGGTTCCGGTGGTAGTGCAGCCAGGCGGCCTTGGTGGCGAAGGCGCGGCTGCGCTCCCCCTCCGGGACCAGGGCCAGGTAGCCGTCCACCGCCTGGAGCAGCCGCTGGTCCCAGGTCCCCAGGGGCTGGGGCTCCACCCCCGGGGGCGCCCCCGCCGCGCGGGCGCTCCGCCCAACCACCTCGTCGGCCACAAACACCGCGCTCTCAGCGCAGAACAGGCTGCGGGGTCCCGCCGGGTCCCGCTCCACCACCTCCCGGTACTGGAGCCAGGCCTGCTCGTGCTGGCCCACCTGGTACAGCAGCTCGGCGTAGGCGTAGCGCAGCTCGTGGGCCTCGGATCGGTCCTCGAAGCGCGCGAGCCAAGCCTGGTAGGCCATCAGCGACCGCCTGGCCGCCTCCTCGGCCTCAGCTCCTCGCCGCAGCTTGCGGGCCTGCTGGTGCCAGTCCACAGCCAGCGCGCGCAGCCTGGCCTCGACCTCGCTGGCACCCTCGGCCAAGGCATCCGCGTCACCCGCGTTGGCCCGGGCCCACGCCCCGGCGGGCCCGTATTCCCGCACCAGCTGCTCGAGGGCCTCGAGGGCGGCCTCCTCCCGCCCCTGGTCGTGCAGGATCGTCACCACCTGGCCCTGCCAGGCGGGAGCCTCGGGCTCGTGGGGCAGCTTGGTGATCAGCAGGCGCAGCACCTTCACCGCCAGCTCCGCCTTGCCCTGCTCCCGGGCGTGGGACGCCACCCGCTCCATGGACAGGCGCAGCAGATCCGGCCGCTTCAGGCCCTCGTAGAAGCGCAGGGCACCGTCCAGATCGTCGGCGTCGGCGAAGAAGCGGGCCAGATCCCGGCGCGCCTCCTCCTGCAAGGACACCGAGCCCACCCCCTGCTGCTCCGCCAGGGCCACCGCGCGCATGATCTCGATGGCCTGGTCGTAGTCGCCCAGGTTGTACAGGCACCAGGCCTGCTTGTAGAGCGCATAGGGCCGGATCTCGGCCTCTGTGTAGCCAGCGCTGTGGCGGTAGGCGCTCAAGGCCGGCAGCGCCCGATCCCGATCGAAGTGGTGGTCGCCGATGAGCACGTAGGCGCTGGCGGCATGCTCGCTGGACGGGTGGGTGCGCACCAGCCAGATCAGCGCGGACAGGGCGTCGTCGGGCCGCTCGAGCTCGAGCAGCGCCATGGCCTGCCCCCAGGCGCCCTCGTGGGAGCGCTCATAGAGCGGATAGTTCCGCACCACCTGGTCGTAGAGGCGCTCGGCCTTGCTCCTCCACTCCCGGGAGGCCACGGCCTCGGGGCTCTGGGCGCAGTCGGGGCCCTCTTCGGTGCCGCAGCTGGGCGAGGGGCCGTCCATGCCCGCCATGGCCTCGAGCCACAGATCGTCGGCCTCAGCCCCGTACAGCTCCGCCAGGCGCAGGATCATCTCGGCCCTGCGCTCACCCGTGGCGTTCCGCAGCAGCTCCTTCAACATGTCGATGGCTTCGTACCGACGGGCTCGGACCATGGCGCGGGCTGCGTCGCTGAGATCGTCCGCGACCGCCTGGTCTCTCAGCACCCTGCGGGTGGCGCGCTGGCCACGGAGCGCCTCGTCCTCTCCAGCCTGTGCGTGGGCCGCCAGGCTCAGGCCGAAGCCCAGCAACAAGAAGCGAGACAGGGGACGGCGGGCGAACGCGTGGCGAGACATAGGACCTCCGGTGGCGACGGGTAGAGAGAGCCGCGCCCGCCACAGGCAGGAAGGTCTTGGGTCCGACGGTAGAGCCCGGCGGGCGGCGGCTTGCAGGCCATGGACAGCGCTGGGCCGGCCTGGTTCCGCCCGGGTTGACGTTTCCTTGACTCGCCGGGTGGAGCCCGGGGCCCGAGCGCGACGGTCCGCTACCCGCTGGGCTGGTACCAGATGGGGGAGGACCAGGCGCGCTGCTGCACGGTCTCTTGCACGCTGCCCTCGTCGCAGCGCGGCGGGCGGGCGTCGTCCGCGTAGCTGCCGCACTGGCGGGTGCTCCAGCGACAGGTGGGGACCTCGAGGGCACGCACGTACCAGAAGCCGGGGCGCCCGGGGTCGAAGTCGGGGGACCGCCACTGGACGCAGAAGGAGGCGTCCCCTCCCCCGGCCTCGCAGCTCTGGGCGTCGAGCCAGCCCGGCTCGTCGCTCCAGGCCAGATCGTGGACCCGCTCGCCGATGGCACCGTCGGGCTCGATCCAGCCCTCCACCACCTGCAGCTGATCCAGGCCCACGCCGGGGAAGAGTTCGGTGCCCGTGTCGGCCTGCACCGAGATCCACAGGCTCGGAGCCTCGTCGAGGGGCCCCTCGATCACCCCGCCCATGGGCACACCCGCGGCATCGGCAGCGGCCACAGCGTCGTCTCGCTGGCACAGGTCCTCAGGTAGATCGCCCGCGAACACGCGCAGGGAGATGCGCGGCCCGCTCGTGGCGTAGACCTCCCGGCGCCGCAGGGCCTCGAAGACGGCGTCCCGGCTGTTCTCCACAGCCCACACCGCCGTGACCCCACCCGGATTGTCGATGAAGGTGTCGTGGGTGATGTTGCCGTCGCCCAGGCGCTCGTCCACCGTGTCGTCCACGGTGCCTACGTGGCCCTGGTAGTCGTCGTGGCGCACCAGCCCCGGGGCGCCGTTGTGGGTGTCGGTGCTGCCCAGGAAGCCGAGGCGGTAGGGGTTGACGGCCAGCTGCCGCTGCAGGGCCAGGCCCTGCTCGAGGGCGTAGCGGCCGAAGTCCAGCCGGTGCACGCAGCCCCACAGGCGCATGCCCCCGGTGCCCAGCTCGTCCTCGTCGCAGACTTCGTCGTCCGGCGCCCGCAGCTTCTCGAAGTCGCAGTGGGGGTCGTCGGGACCGCCCAGGCCGTTGCGACACTCGCTGTCGCCCTTGTGCTGGAAGACCTCCACCAGGGGCTCCATGCGGGCGCGCAGGGCCCAAGCCTCGGCGGCAGGCGCGTCCACCTCGGGCTCGTCCACCCAGGAGGGGTGGAACATACGGCCGTTGGCCAGGTTGCTGTTGTGGGGGACCACGATGGCGTCGCAGGCGCTGACCGCGCCGGTGCATTGGGCCTCGAGGGCCCGCCACAGATCCCAGGCCGTGGGGGCCTCGAAGGCCGAGATGGGGGCGGGCGGGGCCTGCAGGTTGCGGAACAGCACCACCCGGTGGACGTTCGAGATCTCCGGGGTGCGGGTGTACTCGTAGCCAGGCAGGGTGGTCAGGGCGCAGGCGTCGCTGGTGTCGTAGGCGGCCTGGCTGGCGGCCAGCAGATCCCGCCAGGCGCCGCGGGCAGCGTCGCGGCAGTCGCCGGCCTCGGCCCCACAGAGCTCCTCGCTGCGGGAGGGCTGCTCGGCAGCCAGCTCGGCGCCGAAGGTGAAGGCGGCGTCCGGGTCGCCCCCCTGGTAGGCATCGCAGATGGCCGCGTCGTAGCCGGAGCTGCCGATGGTGGTGCACTGGGCCACCTCGCCCAGGTACTCGCCGTGCTCGGTCAGCGCGACGAAGTCCAGCGGACGGTCGAGCTGGACCACCCGCTCCGAAGCGATGGTGATGGGCTCGCCCCGGGCGAAGGCGAGCACCTGGTCGTGGCTGGCCACCGTGCCGTAGTTGCGGGCGTCGAAGCTCATGGACCCGTGCACGTGCAGATCGCCCCAGAGCAGCACGCGCTCGGCGCTCCGGTGGGCGCAGGGGGTGCGATCTTCGGTGTAGGTCACCAGGGGCGAGGCCCCGCCGGGGTCGCCCGGGCCGCAGGCCAGCACGAGCGCGAGGAGCAGCATTGGCGTGATCCCTGGAACGACGGCTCAGCGCGGCCGACGCGCCAGCCCGACCAGGCCCAGCAGGCCCAGCAGGCCGAAGGTCGAGCCCGCCGCACGAGCGCTGGAGCAGCCGCAGCCGCCCGGCTCTTCTTCCTCGGGCTCGGCCAGCTCGAAGTCCACCCCGATGGTGAAGTCCATGATGGGACAGTTCATGCCTGCCAGGTCGAAGTAGTAGGTCTCGCCAGGGACCAGCGGGTAGTCGGGGTCTCCGACCTCCAGGCGCACGCTGTCGGGCTGATCGTCGATCACCAGATCGTAGTCCACTACCTCGGTGAGGATGGTGAAGTCGAAGCCGATCAGCTGGTAGAGGTTGTACTCCTCGAAGGTGATCAGCTCGCCCTGCCGCAGGTAGAACCCGTACTGCAGGTCGTCGTCGTCCAGGACGTTGGGGAAGCTCGCCTTCTGGAGTCCGAAGTCGATGTTCACCGCCGCAACGTCCACGTCGGTGGGCAGGGTGAAGCTGAACTGGAAGGGCAGCGGGAAGAGCAGGCCGCCGTCGAAGCTGCGGGCCAGGGTGCACGCCGCGGACCCAGCGTAGCCAGCCAAAAGATCGGCCCCCATGAAGATCCCCTGCTCGCTGCCGCCGTCGGCGATGGGGATGACCCGGCCGCTCTTGTACCAGCCGCGCTCTTCGAAGATCGAGGCGATGGCGTCGAGATCGGCCTGATCGAGCTCGCCGGTGTCGGCCAGGGCCGCCGCATGCTCGTCCACCGCCGTGGCGTACTCGAGGAAGGTGGGCGCGGAGCTCAGGCTGCCCAGGGCGCCGTAGATGATGTCGTCGGCCAGGGGCACGCCGACGGCCTGGCGCACGGCCCACAGGGTGCCGCCCACGATCATGCCGTCTTCGTGGGCTTCGCCCAGCAGATCGTCGGGGGTCTTGCGGTCGTTGTCGAGGTCGCGCAGGCAGGCCTGACCGAAGGCCGAGCCGAAGTACTCGGCCGAGCAGGCGTCGCCCTGGAAGGTGGAGGACCAGTAGTCGGCCATGCCCTCGTTCACCGCGTGGGCTGCCGAGTGAAGCCCGTACTGATCGAAGCTGATGGGGTAGTCCAGCTCGGCGTTGATGTCGCACAGGTCGTCGACGATGCCGTGGCCGAACTCGTGCTGGATGACGTCGGCGTCGTAGGCCAGGTCGATGGTGCCCTGGCCCAGCACGATGATGTAGTCACCGTTCCAGTCCTTCGTGAAGTAGGCGTTGTCGTACCGACCCGTGGCGCTGTCGCGGTAGTTGGTGGTGAGGGTGACCGCCCCCCCCCAGCTGTGGCCGTGATCGGCGGCGAACCACTGCTTGATGTCGCTGACCTGCCAGTAGGCGTTCACCTCGGAGAAGGGGTCATCGTAGATGTCGACCTCGTCGTCGGGCTCGTAGAAGAAGTCACCCGCCTCATCGGCGATGGCGGTCTGGGCCAGCGAGTCGACGTCGCCGTCGTAGACCATGGTGTAGACCTGAGCCAGCTCGCTGGACAGCGTGGTGGCGCCCAGCTCGAGCCCCGGCAGCTCCACCTCGACCAGGCCCGAGTTGGCGGGGTTGTGCTCGTAGACCTGGGCCATGGCCTGCTGCCGCATGTCCCGCGCGGTGATGATCTCACCGCTGTGGGCGTCGACGCTGACCCGCCAGTGGGCGCCGGGCTGCACCGGCCAGAGATCCACCCGGTAGACCAACCGGCCACCGCTGGCGTCGGGGAGCACCACCAGCTTCGACCGGGGCGGCACCGCGAGCTCGTCGGGGACGGCCAAGACGGCGTGGGCGACGGCCTGTTCGGCCGCCAGTGAGGGCTCAGCGTCCACCCACAGCCCCGGCTCGAGCTTGGCGCTCACCATGACCACGCGCTGGGAACCATCCAGGGTGACCACGACCTGGGCGCCTGCCACCGGCACCCCAAGGTGTAGCTGGCGCAGCTGGACCCGGGTGCGGTCGCGCCAGGCGGAGCTTCCGTAGGCCTCGAGGGTGACCTCGGGCAAGCCCAGCGCCTGGCCGTGCTGGGCCAGGAAGGCCTGGGCGGCCTGGGCGGGCGAGCCGGCGTAGGGACCCAGGGCAAAACCCCGAGCCAGCAGGGAGCCGAGCTGGGAGTCGGGCCGAGCGAGCTCTAAGGAGCGCACCGAGCTGGCCTCGAGAGCGCGCTCGAAGTCGGGGTCGAGGACGGGCTGGGTCGCGCGCGCCACAGGGCACACGGCCAGACCCGCCAGCGTCAGCAAGGCCGACGAGGCGAGCAACATGGGGCCTCCGGGGAGGGAAAGAGCCGGGACTACCCGCGAATGACAGCGCGGGCGGAGCTGGTTTCCCATACCACGATGGTGGTCAGGCCGGGCAGCACAGGCTGGACGCGCTGCCAGATCCAGGCCCCGATGCACTCGGCCGTGGGATTGGGCAGCCCGGGGATGTCGTTGAGCATGCGGTGGTCGAGCTGGTCGATGACCGGCTGGACCGCCGCCTCGAGGTCGTGGAAGTCCAGCACCCATCCCGTGACCGGATCGATGGGGCCCATCACGTGGACCTCGACCGTGTACGAGTGGCCGTGAACCCGACGGCAGGCGTGACCCTGGGGCACCGCAGGGAGGAAGTGCCCGGCCTCGAACTTGAACTCTTGGATGATCTCGGCGTTCATGGCTGCAAGCTAACCCCAAAGCTCGTCGTCAACCCGTGAAGCAGCGCGCGCACTGGCGCGATCTCGAGCGCTGGTGATCATCGCCACCGCCCGTGCTCACTCCTCCTGCTGGAGCGCGTGACAGGCGGCGCAGCGCCCGGCCACCGCGGCGAAGACGATCTCGGCCCGCTCCAGCTCGCCACCCTCGGCCCCCACGGCCTGCTGGAGGATCCCGGCGGCCAGATCGCCCCCGGGGCCTTCAGGCGGCACGATGGGCCCGGCGCAGGCACGAACGAGGGCCCGGCCAGCCGTGTCTGGGTCGTGCCCCACCAGGGACCACCACAGCCCATCGGCGATGCGCGCATGCTGTCGATCCATGGAGGCGTCATCCATGGCCCGACGCGCCAGCGTGGCCGCGCCCGGAGCCCCGTCGACACTAACGGCATGGCAGTCGCCGCAGGCCCGGGCCATGGCGGCCAGGCCCTCGCCCGCATCCACCAGGTCCTGGGACGCCATCAGGAAGCCCGCTGCGCCGTGTACGGCCAGCACCGCCCGCTCGGCCTCGACGCCCCCACCCTCGGTCGACGGGCCGCCCTCGAGCGCGGTGGCCAGCCGGGCCACCTCCGCCTGCTCGCCCTGGAACACAGCGTCGCGCAAGGGCCCGGCCGCGTCGAAGTGCCCCAGCTCCCCGGGCGAGGTCCGGGGACAGGCGCATGCTTCGACCAGCAAAGCCAGCAGCAGCGGTGCTCTCACGGGGGCTCCCTGGTCGAAATCGGATGCGAGACGGCTTACCCACCTATGGCATGGCAAACCTGGGAACCACAGGCCGACCCAGCAGGTTCACTCGCTGGCTGGCGAACAGGATCTGGAACGAGCGCACCGGTGTGCGCGCGAGCGAGGATCTCGTCCGCCTGGACAGCGCCCTGCGCTTCGGCGCCCTGTACGCCCTCACCATCCTGGGCCCCATCCTGCTGCTCGGCTACTTCGGCGTGGCGGATCTGCTCTCCGGCGAAGCCTCCCTCACCGCCGAGATCACCCAGGAAGCCGAGAGCACCATCGGCTCCTGCGCCACCGACGTCGAGGAGGTCTTCGAGCGCTTCGAGATGGCCACCCGCAACCGCCTGCTCTCGGGTCGATCCCTGGTCGAGGCGCCCGGTGAGCTGAGCACCCACCTGCTGCTCACCCTGCGGCTCGACGCTCAGGGGCAGATCACGGCGCCCTTCGACGAGCCCATCACCGCCCCCCCCAGCGACCACACCTTCTTCCTCACCGGCCCCTTCGCCCAGGGCCGCCGGATCGAGGGCCAGGACCCCGCCCTGGCCGCGGCGCTGTACCGCATCGCCGCCAAGCAGGCCCCCGGCATGACCAGCGAGGGCACCGCGGCGCTGCAGCAGGCGCGCGCCATGAACGGCGCCGGGTTCACCCGCGAGGCCGAGGCCGCCTTCGCCGACATCGTGGCCGAGTATCCCAGCGCCCGCGACGCCTGGGGCTTCCTGGTGGCCGACCTGGCCCGGCTCGAGCGCGGTCAGCTGCTGATCGAGCGCGAACCCGAGATCGGCGTCGGCGCCCTCGAGGCCGTGGTCGACGACATCCTGGGCCGCCGCTGGACCATCGGCCAGGGGGGCGAGGCCGCCGTGGCGCGCCGGGCCCTGGTGCTCATGGAGGGCCAGGCCGACCCCGACTGGCTGGCCAGCCGCCGCAGCCGCGTCGACCAGCGCTCCCACCAGCTCTACTGGGCCGAGCGCCTGCAGCGTGAGCTCGATCCCCTCACCGCCGGCGGCCGCCTGCTCCAGATGGCGCCCGGTCGCTTCCGCTACACCCTGGGCGACCAGGCCCTGTGGGCCACCGCCTGGTTCGACGACGAGCTGTACGCCTTCGCCCTGGATCGGGCCGGGCTGTTCGAGGCCATCCAGGCCGCGGCCAACCGCGCTCCCCGGGGCGACTCCCCCGTGGTGGTCGACGTGCTCAGCCCCGACGCCCTCTCCCCCCTCGGCGCCCTGGCCCGCCGCTCCCTGGCCCCCTGGCTGCCCGGCTGGACCCTGGTGGCCAAGCACATCGACCCCGAAGGGCTGGCCGCCACCATCCGCTGGCAGCGGGCCCGCCGCATCGTCCTGGTGCTGGTGGCCATCCTGCTGGTTGGCGCGGGCGGGCTCATCACCGGGCGGCTGGTCTCCCGCGAGCTGGATCTGGCCCGCCTCAAGACCTCCTTTGCCGCCAACGTCAGCCACGAGCTGCGCTCGCCCATCACCCAGATCCGACTCAAGGGCGAGTCCCTGCAGCTCGACCTGTGGGAAGACGAGGACGACCGGCGGCGCCACTACGACGCCATCGTGCGGGAGTCGGAGCGGCTCTCCCGCCTGGTCGACAATGTGCTGGACTTCGCGGCCATCGAGCGCGGCACCAAGAACTACACCATCCGCCCCCACGACCTGGGCATCACCCTGCGCAACGCGGTCCAGTCCATGCGCATCTCCATGGAAGCTCGGGGCCTGACCTTCGACGCCGACATCCCCGACGAGCTGCCCATGGTCGCCCACGACCAGGAGGCCATCGCACAGGCCCTGACCAACCTGCTGTCCAACGCCGCCAAGTACGGCGCCCAGGGCAAGTGGATCGGCCTGTCCACCAATGTCCTGCCCGATGGCGTCGAGATCTACGTCGCAGACAAGGGCATCGGCATCGACCGCGACGAGATCCCCAGGATCTTCGAGCAATACTACCGCAGCCAGGATCCCCGGGCCCGCAGCCTCAAGGGCACCGGGATCGGGCTGGCGATCGTGAAGTACATTATGGAAGCCCACGCGGGCCAGGTGTCGGTCTCGTCCACGCCGGGCCGCGGTAGCGTCTTCACGCTGTTCCTTCCCTTCTCCTAGGCCCCCCGGAGTCACGCATGGCACGCATCCTTTTCGTCGAAGACGAGGCCGAGGTCCTCAGGACCCTCAAGGCCTTCTTCACCCGCGAAGGTCACGAGGTGCTGGCGGCCCGTGGCGGCAGGGAAGCCCTCGAGCTGGCGGAGCGCCACCTGCCCCACGCCGCGGTGCTCGACGTCATGCTGCACGAGGGCCCTGAGGGCCCCGACGGCATGGACGGCTTCGAGGTGTGCAAGGCGCTGCGCGACCGCGGCTTCGCCGGCCCCGTCATCTTCCTCACCGCGCGCAACGCCGAGCACGACAAGCTGCTGGGCTTCGAGCTGGGGGCCGACGACTTCGTCACCAAGCCCTTCTCCCTGCTCGAGCTCAACGCCCGCATCGCGGCGGTGCTCAAGCGCGCCGGCGGCGCCCGCTCCGTCTACCGCTTCGGCGAGGTGGTGGTGGACCTGGACAACTACGTGATCAAGCAGGGCGAGGCCGAAGAGCGGCTGTCCAACCGCGAGCAGGAGCTGCTGCGCTACCTCATCGAGCACCGCGGCATGGTGCTGCCCCGGGAAGAGCTGCTCACCAGCATCTGGAAGTACGCCCCCAACGTCACCACCCGCACCGTCGACACCCACATCCTCAACCTGCGCAAGAAGCTGGGCGACAACGCGCAGGACCCCATCTTCATCGAGACCATGCACGGGGTCGGCTACCGCTTCGTGGCCGAAGAGGGCTAGGCTCCCATGACTCCAGGCGCCCTGCTGCTGCTGGTCGCCACCGCACCGGTCCACGCCGTCGAGGGTCCCCTCGAGTGGGCTGAGCTGTTCGACGCGCGCCTGCTGGACGTGGCCGTCAACGACGGCGAGACCGCGGCCTTCAACCTGCAGTCGCTGCTCAACCGCCTCGAGCCGAGCGACCCCCTGTACGGCCAGGTCGCCTACTGGCTGGCCCACACCTACATCAGCCTCGACCAGCGCCAGCTGGCCCACGAGGCTCTCGACATCGCCATGGAGTCCACGACCGCCCGATCGGCAGCCCTGGCGCTGCACAAGCAGCTCGAGTCCATCGACCGCCAGGTCACCAGCCTGCCCCTGGCCTCACCCCTGGACCAGGACTTCGGCCCCTTCGTACACTCCTGGCTGTTCGGGGACCGCGGCTGGCTCGAGCAGGGCACCCCCCAGGGCGAGGACGATCCCGCCCTGCGCTGGGCCTGCATCGTGCAAGATCGACAAGACGACCAGATCAGCGCCACCTTCGCCCCAGACGCGGGCCGCCTGCGAGGCATCCGGCTGCAGCTCAAGGCCGAGCACTTCCCCGCCCACCTGCGCGTGCTGCTGGTGGACGAGCGCGGCCGCGAGTTCGCCACCGACCCCCTCACCGTACCCACCGACGCATGGCTCCAGCTCGAGCTCGAGCGCAGCTCCTTCCACTCCACCGACCCCACCCTGCCCGGCGAAAAGCCCACCGCACGCATCGCCGCGATGCACATCCACGATGTCACGACCTACTTGAGCTCAGACCGTGGCCCCCGGGTGGTGTGGTTGGATGACTTGGAGATTTGGTAAGCGCCCTCGAAGGCTGGTCGTCAGCCCCGACGTACTAGGCGCGAAGTAATGTGACGAGCGGCTGTGTTCACTGGAGGTCACCCCAAGGGAGCACCGCTTCGGACCCAGAGAAACCAGCGCCCTCGAAGGCTGGTCGTCAGCCCCGACGTACTAGGCGCGGGCCTTGGTCCCCGCCTCGGCCACAGGCCGAACCAGGGACACGCGGCCTGCTTGCTGGTGGGGGGAGGCTGCCTCCCCCCAGACCGCTAGCGCGCCCCCCTCCCCGCGCCTTGTGGGCGCGCCGGGGCACATCCGTGCCCCGGAAAACAAACCACCGTTCAACCGTACTGATCCGGTGATTGGCCGAATCGTGGGTCATAGCCCTAGGCGCGAAGTAATGTGATGAGCGGCTTGTAGCGTCCGGAAACTCTGGCGGGATTCGTCCAGAAAGTCTGGCGGGGTTTCGTGATCTTGGTTGAAGGGTGAGGCTACGTCAAGACCCGTCACGGCCCGCAGGTCATGGACGCTGACGACGATGCGGACGATGTGGACGTCCCGCGACACCGCCAAGCCGCCACCTCTGCAACAAGGCTCGGGTCGAACGTTCCACTTCAGCGACAGGGCCTGGTCGAACGTTCCACCCGGGCTGGTGAGAGTGCCTGCACTGCCCGAAAATCGGCGTTTGCCGGCACGACGAGAGCCACGCAGGCCACAATCCATCCCACAGTGGAACCTTCGGCCCCATCCTGTCGCGGATATGGAACCTTCCAGGCCACCCTTGTTGCAGCCCGGCCGTGGGGAGCCACCGCGAGGGCGTCAGTCAGCGATCAACGCGTCCGCCACCAGCTCGGTCAAGTACTCGACCTTCACTCCCATGTTCCAGTGGCCGTTCAGGTCGTGCAGCTGGGTGTGGCAGTTCTCGCAGGCGGTGACCAGCACAGTGGCGCCGGTGGCCTTGACCTGGTCGGCCTTGACCTTGGCGCTGGCCATGCGGAAGTCCTTCTCGCCCATGGCCACCAGGCCGCCGCCGCCGCCACAGCACCAGTTGTGCCCGCGGGTGGGGGTGGTCTCGACGAACTTGTCGGTGAGCTGCTCGAGCACGTGGCGAGGCTCATCGAACACACCGCCGTTGCGCGCGAGCTGGCAGGGGTCGTGGTAGGTCACCACCCCCTCGAGCTTGCTCTTGTCCAGCTTGATCCGTCCATCACGGACGTACTGGTACATCAGCTCGGTCACCGAGAGCACCTCGAAGGGCAGCTCGCCCATCATGTGCTTGAGCACCCGGAAGGCCGTTCCGCACTCGCAGATCACCACCTTCTTGACCCGCAGGCGCTGGGCCTCGTCGATGATGCGCTGGGAGATGTCGCGGGTCTTGGCGGGGTTGCCGACGAAGGCGCCGAAGTTGACCGCCTCGAAGTAGGACAAGGACCACTTCTCGCCCGCGGCGTTCATGATGGCCGCCGCCGAGATGATGGAGTGCTTGCCCGCCAGGGCCACGTACAACACCTCGGCGTCCTCGACCTCGAGGGGCACCACGGCGTCGCCGCCTTCACTGCGCCACTTCTCGATGATCTCGGCCTCCAGGTTACCCACCGCCGCGGCGAAGTTGGCCTTGGTGTCGGTGTAGGTCTTGGCCTTGGCCACGGACATGTCGGCCAGCATGTTCAGGATCATGGGGGCGTCGCCCGCCACGTTGAGCAGCTGCTTGGCGATGCCCTGGATCTGCTGGGTGTCGATGCCGAAGGGGCACACCGTCATGCAGCGACGGCAACCGGTGCAGGTGTAGGCGGTCTGGTAGACCTTCTTCATCCAGGCGTCGTCCAGCTCCACGGCCTCCTCCAGGCCCGGCAGGATCTTGCCGTTGAGCGTGAAGTAGCGCTCGTAGATGCGCCGGATGTTCTGGGCCCGCGCCACCGGAGTGTGCTCGATCCTGGGGTCCGAGGCGTAGGCGTGGCAGGAGTCCATGCACAGGCCGCAGCGGGTGCAGCCCTCGAGGTACATGCGCACCGCCGACGACAGCTTCTTGCCGAAGGCCTCGATGAGCTTGGTCTGGGTCTCGGCATCCATGGTCACGCCCTCCGCAGCCGGTTCAGCGGCACCGCCAGGAAGGTGTGCATCACCTTGCTGAACGGCAGGATCATCAGGAACAGGTTGGCCGCGAGCACGTGCAGCGCCACCACCACCGTGTGGCTGTTCACCAACATGCCCTCGATGGGGGAGGCGAAGGAGAGGTGCGCCAGCCTGTCGAAGTAGTGGGTGGCCAGCTCGGCCTTGGTGATCACGAAGCCGATGGGCGGGTTCCACGAGTTGGTCCACGAGATGGAGTCACCCGTGAGCGCGATGAAGAGCAGCAGCAGCAGCAGGTAGTAGTCAGCGGGCACCGAGATCAGCCGCACCGGCTCCTTCACCCTGCGGTTCATGAAGTACAGCAGCGGCAGGGTGAAGAGCAGGCCGCCCAGGCCCCAGCCCACCATGTGACGGGAGCCAGCGGGCACGAGGTTGACCTGGGGGAACAGGTCGATGTGGCCCAGCACCAGCACCACCAGGCCCAGGTGGAACGCCACCAGCATGCCCCAGAACACAGGGGCCTTGCGCAGGATGGTGGGCCAGGTGAGCGCCTCGACCAGCGCCCGAAGCGAACCACCCGCGGAGCGGGGGAACAGGGCGAGGGTGTGGGGGTGCGCGGGCGCCCGGAGGATACTCGCGACCCGGTAGAGGACACCGAAGATGCACCAGGCCACGGCCAGGTACACCATCGGCACCATCACGATGTGGTAGAGCGTGTCGAGCATGGGCCTGGCTGCGCTACTTGCAGCGCTTGACGAAGATCTTGATGGGGCTGCCCTGCTCGCTGCCGAGCACCTGGTGGCCGGTAGTGCTGGCCCAGGCGGGGAAGTCGGACAGGGAGCCGGGATCGGTGGTGAGGACCTCGATGATCTCACCTACGGCGACCGAGCCGATCTCCTGGGAGAGCTTGACCACGGGCATCGGGCAGGGGAGGCCCTTGAGATCCAGGACCTTGGCGACGGTGTACTCGGACATGGTGAACTCCTCGCTTCGAGAGCGTTGGGGGGATGGGGGCTAAAGGAAGAGCTGGACGGAGGATTCGTTGGCATCGGCCAGGAAGGTGGCCACGCCGCAGTACTCCATGCCGGGGTAGTCGATGAGCTCGGCGCGCGAGAACCCCATGAGATCCATGGACATCTCGCAGACCTTGATCTTGACTCCGAGCATGGCCGCCACCTCGAAGAGCTGATCGAGGCTGGCCGTGTTCTTCTTCTTCATCAGGTCCTTGAGCATGGCGGTGCCCATGCCGGCCATGTGCATCTGGGACAGGGCGAGCTTGTTGCGGCCCTTGGGCAACATCCAGCCGAACATGGTGGACATCAGGTCCTTGCCGCCCGCGTCCTTGGCCGGGTCGCGCAGGGCCGCCGTGCCCCAGAAGGTGAAGAACAGCACCACCTCCATGCCCATGGCGCCAGCGCCTGTGGCGATGATCATGGCCGCCAGCATCTTGTCCAGGTCGCCGGAGAAGACGATCATGGACAGCTTGTTCTTCTTGCCAGCGGGCAGGGCTTCGACCTTGGCCTGGAGCTCGGCGATCTGCTGGTTGACATCGACGCTCATGGGAAGACTCCTCGGGGTGGGGCAGTGGTTCGGTCTGGAGGGGGGCTAGCGACGGCAGCCCGCCATGCACTCGACCATGTCGATCAGCCGCGGCTCGGCCAGGGTGTACCGGCCGACGCCGTCTTCACGGACGACCTCGACCAGACCCGTCATGCGGAGGATGCGGAGCTGCTGAGAGACGAGGGCGGGGGCCACGCCGAGCCGCGCGGCCAGATCGCCCACCCGCTCGTCTTCCACGCACAGCATGGCCACCATGCGCAGCCGCAGGGGATGGCCGAGGGCCTTGAGCATCTCGGACAGCTGCGTCGCGTTCTCTTCGTTGATCAGGGGCTCGGACACCACAGCGGCTTCCTCGTTAAAATCGCTAATCTCAACATGGAGATATTTCTATATTGGTAGCTTTTGAGGTGCAAGCGAAAATTCGCACTCAGGCTGACCCGCTCCCCCCCTCCCCTCGCCCGACCAACGCGATAGCCAGGAAGCATGAGCCAGAGTCACCCCATCGTGGTCCAGAAATACGGCGGCTCCTCCGTCGCCGATGTCCCCATGTTGCTCTCGGTGGCCAAGCGCGTGGTCGCCACCCGCGCCGCTGGTCACCGCGTGGTCGTGGTCGTCTCGGCCATGGGCAACACCACCAACGAGCTGCTGGGCCTGGCCCGCCAGGTCTCCCCCGGCCCGGGCCGGCGCGAGCTGGACATGCTCATCTCGGTGGGAGAGCGCATCACCATGGCGCTGCTGTCCATGGCGGTCAGCGACCTGGGGGTCCCCGCGGTCAGCTTCACCGGCTCCCAGTCCGGCATCATCACCGACGAGAACCACAGCGCCGCCCGGGTCATCGAGGTGCGCCCCCAGCGCATCCAGCAGGCCCTCGACGACGACAAGGTCGTGATCGTGGCCGGCTTCCAGGGGGTCAGCCGCTCCCGCGAGGTCACCACCCTGGGCCGGGGCGGCTCCGACACCACCGCCGTGGCCCTGGCGGCGGCACTGGGCGCCGCCTGGTGCGAGATCTGCTCGGACGTGGATGGCGTCTACAGCGCTGATCCTCGCAAGGTCCCCCAGGCCAGACACCTGGATCGTCTGAGCTTCGAAGAGGCCCTGGCCCTGTTCCGGGCCGGTTCCAAGGTGCTCAACGCCGAGGCCACCGCCTTCGCAGCCCACCACGGCATCGTGCTCGCGGCGGTCAAGACCGAGGGTGCCACCCGCAGCACCCGCATCCAGCCCGCCTGGCCCGAGCTGCCCTCACGGGTGGCCGCGGTCACCGTGGACGCACAGCTGGAGCTCGTGCGCCCGGGGCCCGACGGGATCGACCCGCTGCTGCCCTTCCTGGACGAAAACCAGGTGCCCGTGCGCTCCCTCCGCTGCGACGGCGCCATCGTGGACCGTCGCGACTTCCACCACCGCGCCAGCGTCACCTGGCCCGCCGGCGTCACCAGCACGCCCGTGGCCGTGGCCACCGCCGCGGGCGCCAGCTGCGGCCGCCTGCCCCTGCTGCGAAGGGGGAGCGCGGCCCTGACAGCGGCGGGCTTCACGCTGCTGGGCGCCGAGGCCGACGGTGATCGGCTGGCATGGATCCTCGAGCCAGGGCGCGAGGACGAGGCCGAGCTGCTGCTGCACCGCGTGCTCATCGAGCAGGGCTGACCCGGCGCCGGGGCCTGTTCTACGGCTCCCGGACCACGCCCAGGCAGCGATCGGCGGCCGCGCACCACTCGGCGCAGCCCGGATCCAGGCTCGGGTTGCGCACGTCCAGGCCGCAGCCGCGGCAGGGCAACACCGGCTCGTCCTTCCACAGCTCGAGCTCCGCGCCACAGCCAGGACAGCTCACGTAGACGATGTCTCCTGGCTTCCAGCTACGCTGATCCTGTCCTGGGCAGCGGGGGCGATCCATGGCGGGACTCCAGGGTGGCAGGGGGTCTCTCGTAGCCGCAGGTGCGCCGAAGGTCGGGCTGGCGTCAGGCGGGGATCAGCTCCCAGATCTCCACCCGCTCCCGAGTCTTGCGCCGGGGACCAGCGCCCGGGGTGTCCGACGCCCGGACCTTGCGCTGCAGCTTCTGCACCAGCGTGAACCGCCCGCGCTCCAGCTCGGTGAGGATGGGGTGTGGAGTGTCGGGCTGCACCAGCGAGATCAGGCTCGAGAACAACAACACCACGCGCCCAGTGGGAGTGAGCCGCGCGAGGGCCTGGTCGAAGAAGCGCTCGAACAGTCCAGGCTCGTAGTACAGCGCGCCGTCGAGCAAGGTCTCCACCTCGCCCTGGGTCCAAGGTGGATTGAAGACGATCAGCTCGGCGGGCGCGGGGTCAGCCCCCAACAGATCGCCGTGCTCGAGGTCCACCGGCAGCGGCGAGGGCAGGCGCGCCAGCTGGCGCTGCACGCTGATGATGGCGTTGGGGTTGTCATCGGTGGCCAGCACGCGCTCGAAGCCAGCCTTGCAGAGCATCAAGGCCAACACACCGCAGCCGGTGCCCACATCGACCGCGCGGGTGCGGGGCCCCTGGTACTGGCTGAGCCAGGTCGCGAACAGCTCGAGGTGTGTCACCCGCGTCGGCACATAGGTGCCATAGAACGGGTACACGCGGTAGCCCAGCACCGCCAGGTGGGCGCCCTTGGTGTACCAGATCCAGGCGCTGTAGAGATCCTGGGCGTCGGCAAAGGACAACGCGAAGCGAGACAGCTCCGGGTAGAGCTGCTGGAGGAAGCCGATGGCGGGCGCCTCGGCCAGCGCCAGGTGATGGTCGACGACGGGCGCCAGCAGGCGCTGGGACGCCGCCCCGAAGCTGTGCCTGAAGCTGCGACGGGCCTGGTAGCCGGCGTCGTCGGCGGGGGCGGGCAGCAGGGCGCGCAGCTGCGCCATGATGGCGAGCCCGGTGCTGTAGGTGTCGGTCAGGATCAGCTGCTCACCCGCGCGCAGGCGCATGGCGGCCCGGCGGGGGGAGCTGTTCCGATCCACGGAGCTCGCGGCGTGACTGGGCTGCGGCTCCGGGCGGTGCGGGCGAAGGGACATCACCGACTCCGCAGGGGGCGGCTCCGGCGACGCACCGCGCCCAGAGCCAGCAGACCGAGCAGGGCCGCGCCGCTCACCGGACCGGAGCCCTGGCTGCAGCCGCAGCCGTCCTCGTCGATGTCGGGGTCGCCGTCACCGGTGTCGCCGGGCAGCTCGCCGAGCTCCACCTGGGTGGTGATGGTCATCTTGGCGGCGGTGCAGTTCATGTGACGCATGGCCAGGTAGTAGGTCGTGTCGTTGTCGAGCGGGATGAGCTCGGGGTCGAGCACGATGGAGCTGGGGTTGCCGTCCACGGCCAGATCGTAGTCGCGGGCGTAGGGCACATCCAGGTTGAAGCCCATGCCCGTGTTCACCGACTCCATGTCGAAGGTGACCAGCTCGCCCCGGCGCACGTAGAAGCCATACTGCAGGGCGTCTTCGTCGACAGCGCCGCCGTAGAGGCGCTCCATGGTCAGATCGAGCTGCAGGGCCTCCACGGGGCCTTCGCTGGCGGGCGGCGTGGTGAAGGCCAGCTGGAAGGGCATGGTGAAGGCGAAGTCGCCTTCGCGGGCGGTGTCGCAGATGGACTCCGGGATGTCGGTCAGGCCCATGATGAGGTTGACCCGGAAGACCACCGGCTCGTCGATGGAGAGGTCCAGGGCTCGGCCGCATCGCAGCATGCCGCGCTCCTCCATGATGAGCTCGACCTGCTCGACGTCCGCCGCCTCGAGGCCGCCCTCGTCCACCATCTCCCAGGCCACGGCGACGCTCATCTCGGCGAGCTCGGCGAAGGTGGGGGAGCTGGAGAGCATGCCCAGGGCGTCGTAGATGATGACATCGGCGGCCTCCTGGCCTACCACCTGGACCATGTCCCAGGTGGCGCCGCCCACGATCTCGCCGTCGTCATGGGACTCGCCCGTGAGGTCGGCGGGGCAGGTGTTGTCGTTGTCCATGTCGCGCACGGGGATGTACTCGCCCACCAGAGAGTCACCCTGGTAGGAGCCGGCCCAGAAGTCGGCCACACCCTCGTGCATACCGCCGATGGCGTTGTTCCAGCCGTACTCGTCGTAGACGATGAAGTCCTGGGGGAACGCGGTGCGCGCCTCGATGATGGCGTGGCCGTGCTCGTGGGCGATGATGTCCGTGTCGTAGCAGAAGTCGCCCACGCTGCCCTGACCGAAGACCAGCATGTCGTTGCCGAACATGTCCTGGCTGAAGTAGGCGTTGTCGTAGGTGCCGCCGGCGTCCTCGCGGTAGTTGACGTAGGCGTACAGGGGGCTGTCGAACTCGTGGCCCAGGCTGTCGACGAAGAAACTGCGCAGGGTTGAGAGGTGGAAGTAGGTATGCACCTCGGCAAACGCGTCGTCCACCGAGTCCTCATCAGGCTCGTAGAAGAAGTCGCCCTGCTCGTCGGCCACCGCCAGCTGAGTCTCCACCTGGCTGCTGCCCTCGAAGGCGATACTCTCGACGGTGACCCGAGCGCCGGTCATGGTCTCCATGGCGCCGGTCAGGCCCTCGATCTCCACATCGATGGTGTCGCCGTCCAGGGGGCTCTGATCCCAGACCGTGCCGCTGGCCTCCCGGCGGCGATCGGCGATGCTGAGCACGGCGCCGCTGTGGGCGTCGACGGTGACCAGCACGGAGCGGATGGGAGCGGGGGTGGACAGGGCCACGCGCCATGCGAGCAGGGCCTGGCCGCCCCGGGGCAGGATGACCAGCTCGGGCTGCGGGCGTCCGTGGAGGCTGGCCATGGGCAGCTCGACGGCCTGCAGGGCGATGGCCACAGCGCCCTGGCCGTCGACCTGGGGCTGGGTGTCCACCCGCAGGTCGGCCCGCCCACTGGCGCGGACCATGCTGACGGTCCCGCCGTCAGCGACCTTGACCGTGGCGAAGGCGCCGTCCACAGGTACGCCCTGCCAGCTCTGCTGCAGCCGCACGATGCGGCCGCCGTGGGCGGGCAGCTCAGCCGCGAGCTCGAGGCTCAGGCCCTGCAGACCGAGCAGTGGGGCTTGCTCGTCCAGGAAGCTCCGGGCGACCTGCTCGGGAGACCCCGCGTAGGGGCCCGCGCGGAAGCCGTGGGCCAGCACCTGGCCGCCCCGCCTATCGAGGCTCAGTGGGCGGGCGTGGGAGGCCTCGAGCTGGACGGTGAGCTCGCCTGCGGTGGCCGCGAAGCCCAGACCGGGGGTGAGCAGGGCGATGAGCAGAGCGGCTGAGCGCGCGGAGACGATCATGGAGCACCACGAGAGAGGGGCTCTGGAGTGTAGTCGGCCCAGAGGATGGGGCCCGGGAATCTTGGACAAAACCAGGTCAGGAGTCCGCCGGGTCACACCGCGACCCCCCTCCCACACCGCAAGCCCCGCCCCCCACGTGCGGACCCCAGCAAGAAAAGGTCCGGTGATCCTCGATTTGGGCCCCATCCGTGGCAGGATGGCAGGCGGCAGCTTCGCCGCGCTTCCCCAGGAGCTTCCCATGCGCACCGTCCTCGTACTGGCCCTGTTGGCCCCCCTGATCGGCTGTCCTGGCCCCGCGGCGGATGACAGCGGGACCACCCAGGACGGGTGGCTACCCGACACCAGCCTCGGGACCTTCTTCTCCCTGGCCCGCGTGCATCGCCTGGAGATCACGCTGGACTCGCAGGCCTGGGACAGCCTGCTCGACGACCCCCACGGCTACGTCCACGGGGACATCGTCCTGGACGGGGCCGCCTACGACGACGTGGGCGTGCGCCTCAAGGGCGGGGCCGGCTCGTTCGTACCCCTGGACGGGGACTACCCCGAGATCTCCGGAGACGGCAACGGCAACCCGGGCAAGACGGCGTTCATCCTGAACCTGGACAAGTACGTGGACGGCCAGGAGCACCTGGGCCTGGAGAAGCTCACGATGAACAACCTGGTGCAGGACGACTCCTGCATCCACGAGACCACGGGCTACGCCCTGTTCCGCGAAGGCGGCGCGCCCGCGCCCCGGGTCGCCTACACCGACCTGTCGCTCAATGGCGAGGGCCGCGGGCTCTTCCTGCTCGTCGAGGCCCAGGACAACAGCCTGTTCCTGGACGACTGGTACGGCAGCGACCAGGGCAACCTGTACGAGGGCGAGTACGGCACCGACCTCCGATCGGAGCACGCGGAGGCCTTCGACCAGGACAACGGCGACGACGAGAGCCGAGACGACATCCGGGCGGCGGCGGCCCTGCTGGACCAGGCCGAGCAGGCAGGCGGCGACGAGGGCTACGCGATGATGCGCGAACTGATCGACATGGACGAGTACCTGGCCTTCGCCGCCACCGAGATCTACCTGGGCCACTGGGACGGCTACAGCCCCAGCATGAACAACTACAAGGTCCACCACCACCCCGACAGCGGGCGCTGGACCTTCCTACCCTGGGGCACCGACCAGCTCTTCGAAGAACAGTTCGAGCCCTATGGCGGGGTGATGATGGAGCTGGGGCCCACCTGGCGCGGCGGCCGGGTACACGAGCTGTGCTTCGCCTCGCCGGCCTGCCGCGGCGCGCTGCACGAGGCCTTCCTGCAGGTGCTCGAGCGGGTGGAGCGCATGGATCTGGCCGGGCTGAGCCACGAAGCGCAGGCCCTGGTGGAGGATCGCGCCCTGGCGGAGTCCACCGCCCACGGCGATCCCGCGATCACCCGTGAGGCATGGGAGCAGGTGGACCACTACATGGCCGAGCGGCCAGGGCAACTCCATGCCTGGCTGGGCTGCCTGGTGGGCGAGCTTGTGGACCATGACGAAGACGGCTGGGACGGGTGTACCGAGGACCCGGACGACCGCGAGCCGGAGATCGGACCTTAGGAACCCTACAGGAACAGCGCGCCGGCCGCGGCCGCGGTGCAGAGCAGCGCGACGACGATCAGCGCACACCCCACGCCCGCCAGCCCCACAGCCACACCTCCACCGCCCCGGGGGCCCGTGAAGCTCACCTGGTCGGGCTGCCGCGGGTCGTAGATCAGCGGGATCACGGACCCCAGCGCAGGCGGGTCGGCCTCGCCGGGCGCGCTGGCCTCGTGCGCCTGCCCGTCTGCGGTGCTGTAGCGCACGATGGGGAAGTAGACGCGACGGTGGATGGCGGTGGCCGTGCTCAGGTGCTCCCGGTGGCCGACCACCACAGCAGCAGCGCTCACCGCGCGGCGGTTGAAGCCGGCGTTCTTGCGCAGGAACACCAGCCCCACCAGCAGCAGCGCCACGCCCATCAGGGCGAAGGAGCCGGCGAGGAAGAGGAGCAGGGCGATCACTCGGCCATGGTACCCCAGCGTCCCCCATCGCGGGACGCCAGAGCCATGGAGGCTCAGCCCGATCCCCCCGGACTCCACGGGATCGACCCGACCTCACCGCCGGCGGACGCGCCTGCGCTTGCGCTCCCTCCAGCCTCTGCCCTCACCCCCAGCCTGCCCGCCACCTGGGGGGGGGCGGTGCGGCTGCGCCCCGAACAGGGCCTCGGGATCGGGCAGCCAGGCCCACGCCGAGGCGCAGTGCGCGGGCCCGAACTTCAACCTCTCCTCGGCCTCGGCGGTCCGGGCCGCGTCGTCGAACTCGAGCCGCGGCGCCATGGCCGTGGGGTGCCCACTCCACCACGAGTGGCGCGGAGACCAGCCCCGCGCCGGCACGCGCAGGGCCCAGGTTGCCACGCCGAAGCGCCGCCGGGTCAGCGTGACCCAGCCCGCCTCGAGCCCCCACTCCACCCGCAGGCTGCGCCCCAGGCGCCAGGCCAGAATCCCCACCGCCAAGGCCAGGACCGCTCCGCTGACCCAGGTGGCCAGCGCCATGGAGAGTGCCATGGTGACGGCCAGGCCCGCCCCCGCCAGCGCGGCGACCACCACCCACAGGGTGGCCTCACGGGGATCGGCGTCGAGCCCGTCGGTGGGAAGATCCAACCGCACCCCGTCGCCGCTGCGCTCGAGGGAGGGCCGGAGCACGCCCAGGCGCAGCTGGGCCCAGCCCACGCAGCGCAGCAGCCAGGGCATGTTGGCGCGCAGACGCTCGATGCCCCCCGCGGCGCCGGCGTAGCGAGCCGTGAGGTCGGCCTGGATGGCCTCGCTCAGCTGCTGCGCCCCCTCGCGCCCTCCCAGATAGAGCTCGTCCAGCGAGGCCGCGTCGAGGTGCAGCTCGGTGACCACATTGTGGCCGTCGACGCCCGGATCTCCCCAGCCGCCCAGGCCCATCACCCGCGCCCGCACCGCCGGAGGCAGCTGCCGGCGGCGAAAGGGCACCCCCAGCAGGCTGTAGCTGAGCACCGGGCCCGGAGGCTCGAGGCGCAGGCGAAAGCGGCTGGTCCACTGCCCACCCAGGGCCAACGCCACGGCGAACGCCAAGACCCCCACGGTGATCTGCCAGCCGGCCTGGTCCAGGACCACGAAGGCGCCGCAACCCCCAACCAGCGCCACCAGGATCCACCAGCCCTGGCCGCTCAGGTAGTCGCGACCGCTGTACTCGACGACGCCGTCGCGCTCCCGGCGGCTGAAGCTCACGGCGCGGACCCCGCCCCTAGCTCCCGCTGCCGCTCGTAGCTCTCCTGCCGATCCTGCTCGACCTGCAGCTGCCGCTGCTCTTCCTTGGCCTGCTCCGCGAGGAACTCTCCCTGGTAGCGGTTGTACTGCGCGAGCACCTCGTCGCTGCCCGGGTAGCGCGCGTCGGCCTCCTTCAGCACGATCAGGGCCCGCACGTACTCCTCACGGCGCGCGTAGGCGGCGGCGAAGGCCATGAAGTCGGGCAGGTCCCGCAGGGCCTGCAGCGCGGGCTTGGACTCGTTCAGCAGCACCCTGTAGTTGTGGGAGGAGGTCTCTTCGTACAGCCGCCGGGGCGCCGCGAACTCGATGAGCATGTTGTCATCGGTGTTCATGCTCGCGCCCATGGTGAACGCCTCCATGGTGTCCCGCTCCATCTGGAAGAAGGTGAGCAGGTCGAAGGCATCCTGGACCTGGATGAGGTCCAGCTCGGCGGCCACATCGGGGCGGGTCCCGATCACCGTCTGCAGGCCGTCGATGTCCAGCAGCAGGGGCTGGTTGGAGCCCAGGATCACCAGATCGGCGTCCTCGATGGTGGCGAACAGGGCCACGTAGGGGAACACGGAGCTGAAGGTGTGCAGCAGGGCGCGCACCTCTTCGGTGCCCATGCCGTACATCTGCACCCACTGGGACCAGATACCGTCGTCGGTCAGGCGGCTCTTGCCCAGCTCGAAGAACTCCTGGGTGAACAGGTTGGACACGCCGGTGAGCCAGGGGTTGGACGGCTCGCTCACCACGACGCTGTAGGTGCCCGGGGGAGTGAGCATCATGTGGTTGCGAGCGTCGTTGATCACGGGCCTCACCCGAGGGTCTTCCAGAGGACGGTGGTTGTGCTCGTCGAAGAAGTGGGACGCCTCGAAGATGCTGGGCTCGAGCTCCACCAGATCGATGCGGGCGGCGTCGGGGTGCAGGGTGACCGCGCCCGCGGTGATGCCTGAGGCCAGGCCGATGACGCAGGCGTTCTCGACCTCGCGCCCGAAGAAGAAGGGCAGGTGCCCCACCATGACCTGGGTGGGCATGTCGGAGGTGGTGGAGGCGTCGACCTTGCCGTTGTTGGCCAGCCAGATGTTGCCCGTCTTGCGGTTCTGAGCCACGGTGACCACCGAGCTCAGGCCTTCGTTGTAGTAGAGCAGATCGTAGGGCTCCACCGCGTAGGCGCGCACGTTGGCCCGGCTGCGATCGGACAGCTCCGTGACGTACTTGTACATGCCCGCGGTCATGAGCAGGGGCTCCCAGGGCGGCGGGAAGACGACGCCGAGCGCCAGCACCACCAGGGTCCCCCCACCCACCGCGGCGAAGCGGGGGCTGTGCCGACGACCGGCCACCACCCAAGCAGCCCCGAGGGCCACCAGCGCGCCCAGCACGTTGATGCCGTTGGCGAAGCCGATGGTGCCCACCACATGCAGCCTGGGCAGCAGCACCAGGGCCGCCCCCAGGGAGCCCACGATGGCGCCAATGGTGTTGAACCCGTAGACCTTGCCGACGGGGCCGGCCAGGCTGCCCGTGTCGGCCACCAGGGAGCGCACGGCCATGGTGAAGGCGGCGCCCATCATGACGGCGGGTGGGGTCATCACGGCCATGGACAGGCCCAGCCAGGTGGGCCAGAAGTAGCCCGACTTGCCCTCGATGAGGTCGAACAGCTCGACGTAGAGGTAGGGTAGCTGCTCGAAGCCGTACATCATGGCCCAGGTGGTCACAGCCACGGCCAGCTGGGTGACCGCCAGCCCGCAGAGCACGCCCACCCGACCGAAGCCCCGCAGCAGCGCGTCGGCCGCCCGGCCACCCGCCCAGCCGCCGCCGGCGATGCCCACCAGGAAGGCCAGCAGCATGGTGCTGAAGGCGTAGGTGCTGGCACCCAGGGTGAGGGTCATGAGCCGGAACCAGGCCAGCTCGTAGATCAGCGAGGCGCAGCCCGCCAAGCAGACCACCACCAGCAGGGCCTTGTCGGGAGCGGGGGGAGGCTCGTCAGCGCTGGCCTCGATGACCGGCGGAGCGTCCCCGTCGGCCCGTCGCGACAGCGCCAGAGCAGCCACCATCAGCAGCAGGTTGGCCGCCGCGGCCCAGGCGGTGGTGGCCGACAGCCCCAGGGCCGGCAGCACCACGAAGCCCGCCAGGAAGGTGCCGGCCACGGCGCCGAAGGTGTTGACCCCGTACAGCAGCCCCACCCGGCTGCCGGCCGTGTCGAGCCGGGTAGTGACGAAGCGGGCCAGCAGGGGCAGGGTGGCGCCCATGCAGGTGGTGGGGATCAAGATCAGGGTGCCCACCAGCAAGGTCTGGAACAGAGAGAACACCAGCGGCGAGGGCTCGAAGGCGGCCCAGAAGCCCAGATAGACAGGCGTGACCAGCCCCAGCAGCAGCGGGAAGATCAGCGCGTAGACGCCGATGATGCCCTCGAGGATGCCGTAGACCAGCAGCGGCTTGGCCACCCGGTCGGCGTAGCGCGCCCCCAGCAGCCCCCCCAGGGAGAGCCCGCCCATGAAGGCCGCCAACACAGTAGCGATGGCCACCTGGCTGGTGCCGAAGACCAAGTGCAGCTCCCGGCCCCAGATGGTCTCGTAGACCAGCGAGGTGGCGCCGGAGAGGAAGAACAGCGGGACCAGCAGCTTGAGGGCCGCCTCGCGCCGCACCAGGGAGAGGTCATTGTCCATGGCGCCAACTAACCCAGAAGTGCGCCCAACCCCTACACCCGGAGAGCCGCGCTCGACCCCTACACCCGGAACAGCCCCGGCCCCACCACCTGGACCCGATCGGGATCGAGGCCCAGCTGCACCATGGCCTCGCGGGTGACGGGCTGGACCTCAGCGGTGGCCTCGCGCTGGCGAGCCCACGCGGCCAGCTGGGTGTCGGAGAAGCGGATGTGTCCGGCGAACCAGTCGTACAGAAGGTGGTGCAGCTGCAGCGCCAGGGCGCGGGAGGGACCAGCGCTCAGGGCGCGCTCCTGCAGCTGGCGGATCTCGCGCCGGAAGTGGGTGTGCTGCCAGCGGTGAGCCTCGGCCCGAGGGTAGCCCAGCCGCTCCATGGCTCGCTCTTCGGTGGCGAAGTGGAAGCTCACATAGGCGTCCAGGTAGGCCAGCCCGTTGCTCAGCTCCAAGGGCGCGAGCTGGTCCTCGGGGAACAACAAGGCGTTGCCCCAGGCGAACAGCTGGAGGTGCTGCTCGTCCACCGAGGCGATGCCCGTCAACAGATCGTCGGACAACAGCAGGCGCTGCACGCGACCTCCAGACACAGGCCGAGGGCTAGTCGGCGATGCTGCCGTCGGTGTAGACGGTCTGGGCCTTGTCGCCCAGCTCGGCCATGGGCACCATGATCCCAAGGGCCAAGAAGTCGACCACGGTGACCATGGCGATGACCAGGACCGCGATGACGAGCATGTATTCGACGGTGGACTGACCGCTGCGAGACATCACTGACCACCTCCGACATAGCCATCGCCAGCCATGTTCTGCACGTCGGTGGACATGCTCTGGAGACCGCTTTGCAGACCGGGAACGAGCGTCTGAGCCACGGCCCACAGGGCGACCACCAACACGCTGACCAGCAGCATGTACTCCACGACCGACTGGGCGGTGCGAGAACGCCAGGCATAGGCGAGCTTGGGGCGCATGGACCCTCCAACGGTTCCGGCATAAGGAGAATACGCCAGCATCCTCCCATTGTCACCCCCCCAGCTGCACCCCCCGCCCGAGGCTCGGCTCCCTCATGTTTCCCCACCAGAAGCTCGACTGGCTCCTCGGCCGGCTGGAAGGCGATGTTCGCGACAAGGCCGACGACCCCGCCGTGCGCCTCGAGTATGCCCGCGCCCTCATCTCCAAGGGTCTGTTCCACGGCGGTGGCGAGCAGTTCTGCTCCCTGGCCCTGCGCCAGGTCCAGCGCGTGCTCAAGGAAGACGCCCTCAACGGCGAGGCCCTCATCCTGGCGGGGCTCGCCCTGATCGGCATGAACCGCCCCGAGGGCGCCCGCTCCTACCTGGACGAAGCCTTCAAGCGCGTGCCCGAGCGCCCCGACCTCCACCTGGCCCTGGGCGTGATGCACCGCTTCGAGGGCGACCGTCACCGCGCCATCGGCCACCTCGAGCAAGCCTGTCGCCTGGCGCCCGACTCCTGGGAAGCCCACTTCCACCTGGGCCGCACCCTCTTCGAGCGCGCCCGCGAGCTCAGCCACCCCCAGCGCCTGCTCGAGCGCGCCCAGTTCCACCTCGTCAGCGGCCTCAAGGGCAGCATGAACCGCGACCTCGAGGCCGTGGCCGTGCGCGACCTGGGCAACACCTGCCTGCTCACCGGCCGCTACGCCGAAGCCGAGAAGCTCTTCAACCGCCTGCGCGAGCACCCCCGCATGCGCGCCAAGGCCCGCTTCCACCTCGGCTGCGTCGCCTACGGCCTGGGCAAGTACAAGAACGCCATCCACCACCTGCGCACCTACCTCACCGACAACGCCAACGACGCCCGCGCCCACGCCACCATGGCCCAGGCCTACCTGCAGCTGGGCGAGCTGGCCCGCGCCCGTGAGTCCTGCAACAAGGCGCTGCTGCTCGACCCCGACAACCTCGAGGCCCGCTACACCCTGGGCTGCACGGTCATCGAAGAAGGCGACCCCCAAGAAGCCATGCGCATCTTCCGGGTCAACCTGCGTGACAGCCCCGACCACCTGCCCTCCTACCTCGAGCTGGTCCGCACCCGGCGCCGCGGCGGCGACGTGCGCTGGCTGTCCCAGGCCCTGCACTCCGAGGTCGGTGACTTCGACCGCATCCCAGCCGACGGCCACGGCGGCGACCCGCGCGCCGCCACCCGCGAGCGCATCGCTGTGCTGCTGGACGAGCTGCGGTCGGTGGGCCCCAGCTCGGTGGGCACCATCCTCTCGGCCGTGGGGCGCACCCGCGCCGAGGCCATCCGCTTCCAGCTCTTCGAGGCGGCCGTGGGCCTCGCCGCCAGCCAGGCCGCCGATGACGTGGCCCTCAAGCTCCGGGATCCGGGCCGGCACTTCGGCATCGAGCTCGGTCGCCAAGCCCACACCACCGCCATGCTGCTGCCCGAGCCGGTGCTCACCCGCGGCCTGGCCATCGGCGAAGAAGACCTCAAGCGCGAAGCCGTCAACCGACACGGCCCCGCCATCGACGTGGCCCGCCACCGCCAGAACGTCGAGCGCACGCGCCAGGAAGCCCGCGCCTACCAGGCCCTGCTGCTGCTGGCCATCGCGCGCCGGCGCTCCCGGGCTGGCCGCCACCTGCTGCAGCGCTGGGCCGAGACCGCCGATCCCGAGATGGCCACCGTGGCCCGCATCGGGCTGGCGGCATTCGGCGATCCCGCCGCGGTGATCGCCCTGCGCGAAGCCGCGACCAAGGCGGGCGTGGCGGCCCAGGCCGAGCAGGCCCTCACCCAGCTGGCCCCCCCCCGCGACGCCGCGGCGCCGCGCACGGTCAGCAGCAGCGAGACGGCCCACTGCACCGCCTGCGGGCGCACCTCCAGCGACGCCCACCACCTCATGGCCGGTGGAAAGGCCGTGATCTGCGACCAGTGCGTCGTGTCCATCGGTCGCAACCGCGCCACGCTCCGGGCCCCCGACGACGCACGCTGCAGCGTGTGCCACCGCGGCGCCTTCGAAGCCCGAGGCCTGTACCAGTACAGCGGCGTGGAGATCTGCAACCACTGCCTCGAGCTGTCCCTGGGCTTGCTCGAGCGCGAAGAGGTGGACCGCTTCCTGGCCGCCTGGTAGGGGCTCCCCTCCCCCCCCTTCGCGCCCCGAGGACTCCATGCAGATCGAGACGCTCGCCGTAGGCCAGTTCCAGGCCAACTGCTTCCTGATCACCTGCCCCACCACCGGCGCCTCCGCCGTGGTGGATGTGGGCGAAGACGGCAGCTTGGTGCGCAAGCTCCAAGCCCGCACTCCCAGCCCCACCCTGGCCGCCATCCTGCTCACCCACGCCCACATCGACCACGCGGGCGGGCTGCTGGAGCTGCAGCGGGCCTTCGACGCGCCCACATGGATCGGCGCCCTGGAGCGCCCCATGTTCGAGACCCTGCCCCAGCAGGGCAACTGGTTCGGGATGCCCGCGCTGAACCGTCCCTGCGGCCGCATCGACCGCTGGGCCGTCGACGGCGACAAGGTGCAGGTGGGCGAGCTCGAGCTCACGGTCCTGTCCGTCCCGGGCCACTCCCCTGGCCAGATCTGCTTCTACGGGCACGGGCACGTCTTCGTGGGCGACACCCTCTTCGCCGGCAGCATCGGCCGCACCGACCTGCCCCTGGGCGACAGCGCCACCATGAACGCCAGCCTGTCCAAGCTGCTGGAGCTGCCCGGCGAGCTGGTGGTGCACTGCGGGCACGGCCCCGACACCAGCCTGCAAAACGAACTCGAAGCCAACCCCTACCTGGCCCACGTGCGCCGAGCCCGGGGCATGGCCGAATCCCAGCGCCGCTTCCGGTGGTGACGATGCCGCCCACCACGGCCCTCGATCCCCGCAGCACCGCGGCCCTGGCCTGCGCGGTCTGCGGCAACCACGACGCCCGCGTGCGCTACCCGGTGCGCGACCTCATCCAGGCCCGAGACGGCCAGTGGTGGTTCGTCACCTGCCAAGCCTGCGGCCACGGCTACCTCAGCCCCCACCCCAGCGAGCAGGAGCTCGGGGAGCTCTACCGCAGCCTGTGGAGTCCCGAGGGCCTACAGCTGGCCAGCAACGTGGGCCGCTCGGGCTTCGAGAGCAAGCTCACCAAGGCCCGCCTGGCCGGGCTCCGCGCGGTGCTGGGCTCCCACCCGGTCCAGCGCCTGCTGGACGTCGGCTGCGGCCTGGGCTTCTTCCTGCGCGCCCTGCACGAGGCCTGGCCCCAGGCCGAGGCCCTGGGGGTCGAGCTGGTGGATCAGGCCGCCAGCCGGGCGGAGCGCCCCGGCATCGACGTGCTCCGGCTTCCATGGGAGCAGGTCCAGCTTCCCGCCGAGGACTTCGACATCGTCACCCTGATCCACTTCCTCGAGCATCAGACCGATCCAGGCGTCGACATCGACAAGGCCGCCGCCCTGCTGCGGCCCGGCGGCGCGCTGGTGGTCGAGGTCCCGCGGCTCGACGGCTGGGGCCGCCGCCTCTTTGGGCGCTGGTACTGGCCCCACCTGCCCCCTCAGCACCTGCAGGTCTTCTCCCGCGCCGGCCTGGTGCGCCTGCTCGAGGAGCGCGGCCTGGACGTCGGCTTCGTGCGCGCCCGCAGCGGCTACCCCCTGCAGGCCTGCACCACCCTGGTGCTCTTCGCGCGCTACACCTTCGGCTCCCAGAGCCCCTACAAGTCCAACTGGCTGGTGCGCGCCCCCCTGATGGCCCTGGGCTTCTCGCTGCTGCCCTCGTTCTTCCTGTTCGACCTGCTGGTCGCCCCCCTGCTCAACCTGCTGGGCATGGGGGACATCCTGCTGGTGGTGGGCCGCAAGAAGGCGTAGGGGAGCACTTCATGTGCTCCGGCGCCCGCGAACCTCGCGCCGCTAGTAGTCCCAGTCGTAGCTGTCTTCTTCCTTGTCGTCGTCGGCGTCGTTGACGTCGGTCCAGGTGACCGTGTCGCGGCCCTTCTCCTTGGACTCGTACAGGGCGACGTCGGCGGCCTTGACGATCTGCTCGGCGATCTCGTTGGCGGTGGTGTTGCTGTCGACCCGGCCGGCCCAGGTGGTGCCGCCGAAGGAGCAGGACACGGGCACCCGAGCGTCGCCGATGCTGAGGTCGAGCTTGGAGATGGCCTTGCGCACCCGCTCGGCGGTCTTGAGGCCCACCGGCCCTGGGGTCTCGGGCATGAGCAGGTACATCTCGTCGCCACCCACGCGGGCCTTGATGTCGGTGGCCCGCAGGACCTCCTGCAGCACCGAGGCGATGGCGCTGAGCACCACGTCACCGAAGGGGTGGCCGTAGCTGTCGTTCACCGTCTTGAACTTGTCGATGTCCATGCACACCACGGACAGCGGCCTGCCCGTGCGGCTGTGGCGATGGATCTCGCGCAGGAAGCCGTCTTCGAAGTGGCGGCGGTTGGACAGCCCGGTGAGCGGATCGTAGTAGGCCAGCTGCTCGAGGCGGGCGTTGGCCAGCTCGAGGGCGTGGTAGAAGCGCTCCTTCTCTTCGAGCGCGGCCTGGAGCTTGAGGGTGAGCTCCTGGTAGCTCAGGTGCTCCTCGACCAGCTGCTTGTTGGCCTGCTCGAGGATGCCCTGGAAGCTCGCCTGCTCCTTGACCCCAAGGCCCAGCGTGGCGCTGACGGCCTCGACCTGCTCGGGGACACTGGCCAGGACCTCTTCGACCTGCTCGGTGGTGAGCCCGAAGGGCTCGGCGGTGAGCACCTGGTGGCAGAACTCGAGGGAGGTGCGCTTGTCGCGGGCGGTGAACACCGACCCCAGCACCTCGGCCCCGCGGGCCACCTGGCACAGCTTGCGCACGTTCTCGGACAGGCCCTGGGGGGACTCGTCGTGGTGGTTGGCGATGGCGACGCCGATCTCTTCGGGCAGGCCCCAGTTGCGGGCCAGCATCCAGCCCACGTGGGTGTGGGAGGTGCCGAAGTTTTCGTGCTCCACCCGCGGCCGATGCTCCATGCCTGTGGCGCGGATGATGGGCCAGGATGAGACCTTGCCCGGCATCACGTGGAGCATCACCATGATGCCGAACTCCTGGAGCAAGCCCAGGGTGAAGGCTTCTTCCTGGTCCAGGCCCAGCAGGCCCGCGAAGTAGCGTGCCCCCACCGCGCGACGCAGGGCGTCTTCCCAGAAGTCCACCACGTCGAAGCCCTTCATGCTCTCGGCGCGGGTGGCGTCACGCACCGCGAAGCACAGGGCGATGTTGCGCAGGGCGCGGTTTCCCAGCACGGCCACGGCCTGGTTGGCGCTGCGGACCTTGCGCTCGAGCCCAAAGAACGCGGAGTTCACCGTGCGCAGCACCTCCACCGTGAGCCGAGGATCCTGGTTGACGATGCTCGACAGCTGGGTGGCGCCGACTTCTTGATCCCGGCATGCCTTGACGATTCCAAGGGCGGCCTGGGGAGGGGCAGGCAGGTCGGATGGCTTGATCTTGCCAGCGAAGTGCTGCTGGGAGGACATGGGAAAGCTCCCAAAGGGACACAATAGGAAATGGGCGGACGCTCGAGCGCTGACCGTATCACACTGCAACCGACGAACACGCCCCTTCTAGGGTCCTTCCCGTTAACCCCCACCACAATTTGCGTTTCGAACAGATAGGCGCGCCGTGATGTCCCGATCCAGAGGCGAACAGGCGGCGCACCCGGGCTTCTACCGGGACAAACCAGTGAGTCCACACCGTCCAAACCGATAATCTCCCTAGTGCTCCGGGCGCCAGCCCCAGCGCCGCAGCGCGAGCTGCCGATCCATCATGGCCTGGATGGTCTCCTGCACCAGCTGGCACAAGGCTCGCACCACCTCGTCGTCATCCGCGGCCTCGGGGGGATGGCCGTCGACGGGGATGGGCGGACCGACCTCGACCATGGTGCGCACGGGCAGGGGCAGGTGCATCAGGGGGCCCACGCCCAGCCCCCAGGGCAGGCCGAGGAAGACGGGGAAGGACTCGCTGCGGAAGTGCTTGCGGACTCCCGTCCAGCGCGCCAGCCGCTCGCCCCGGCTGAGGACGAAGTAGGCCTCGTGCCCTCCCAGGGACATGACCGGCACGATGGGGACCTGGTTGCGCAGGGCCAGGCGCACGAAGCCGCGGTGCCCACCGAAGTCCACCCGGTGGCGGTCCTTCCAAGGGCGGAAGGCCTCGTAGTTTCCACCAGGCCACACCGCGACCTTCCGCCCCGCGGCGAAGACGGCGTCGGCGGAGGCGTGGTTGGCGCGCACCGCCCCCCCCTTGGCGAGCAGGGCGCCCAGGCCCGGCATGGCCATGAGCGCATCATGGGCCAGGTAGTAGAAGCCGTCCTGGCCCTGCTTCAGATCGTGCCAGGCCAAGCCCAGCAACACCGGCTCGAGGAAGGTGATGCCCGCGTTGTGGTTGCCCACCAGCAGGGCCGGGCCGGCGGGGATGTGCTCGATCCCGAGCACACGGCCGCGCAGATACCGACGGATGACGTTGCCCAGGGGCACAAACTTGTCGATGAGCGCGGTGTCGATGATGGGCAGCTCTTCCATCGGGCGCCTGCCAGGCTAAGGGTCAGCGGCTATGGCTAACCGCCGACGCCCCCGTGCGAGGAGCTGGCATGCAGCGCGATGAGCTGATCCACTGGCTGGACCACATCCTGGAGACCTCGGCATACCAGGACGCCTCCCTCAACGGCCTGCAGATCGAGGGGGCCCGGGAGATCCACAAGATCGCGGTGGCCACCGACGCCTGCCAGGCCACCATCGACGGCGCCGTGGCCGCTGGCGCCCAGCTCCTCATCGTCCACCACGGCCTGTTCTGGGGGCGCTGCGAGGTGATCAAGGGGGCCCACGGCCGCCGGGTCCGCGCCGCCATCCGCGGCGATCTCAACGTCTACTGCAGCCACCTGCCCCTGGACGCCCACCCCACCATGGGCAACAACGCGCTGCTGGCGCGCCTGCTGGATCTGGTGGACGCCCGGCCCTGGGGCGGCGATCCCGCGCGCCCCATCGGCGTCGCTGGGCGGCTGCCCAAGCCCTTGGCTCCTGCGGCCCTCGCCCAGCGCCTCGAGGCCCTGCTGGGTGGCCCGGTCCAGACGCTGCCCTTCGGCCCCGACCCTATCCGCAGCGTGGGCATCATCAGCGGCGCCGCGGGCTCGCTGGTGGACCAGGGCATGCACGACGGGCTGGACGCGGTGATCACCGGCGAGGGGCGCTACGGGCAGTTCTTCCTGGCCGAAGAGGGCGGCATCTCCCTGTTCTTCGCCGGCCACTACGCCACGGAGACCCAGGGGGTGCAGGCCCTGGCTCAGCACGTCCAGGACGAGCACGGCCTGCCTTGGGTGTTCCTGGACCACCCCACAGGTTTATAGAAGGGAGGCGTCACCCCCCCTGCCCTCGAGGTCACCCCATGCACGCTCTGCTTCTCGCCGCTCTGCTGTCCGCCGCTCCTCAGGCCTGTGAGCTGGCCGGGGTCACCCTGCCCGACACCGCGTCGCTGGGGGGTGAGACGCTGCTGCTCAACGGGATGGGGCTGCGCGAGTACTTCTTCATCGACATCTATGTGGGCGCCATGTACCTGCCCGTCACCACCACCTCGGACGTCCAGGCCATCTCCGCCGACGTGCCCAAGCGCATGGTGATGCACTTCATCTTCAACGAGGTCACCCGCGAGCAGATGATCGACACCTTCCGCGAGGGGCTGGACAACAACCCCGAGGCCAAGTCCATGGGCGATCGGGCGGAGCAGCTGTACGCGGTGATGGAGACCTGCAACGCCGGCGATCAGGTGGTGCTGGACTACGTGCCCGGCGCCGGCCTGACCATCTACCTCAAGGGCGAGCCCAAGGTCACCATCCCAGGCGCCGACTTCATGCAGGCCGTGTGGATGTTGTTCATCGGCGAGGTGCCGCCGTCCAAGAAGCTCAAGAAGGGCCTGCTGGCAGGCTGCCCCAGCTAGAGGTTCTCCTCCAGCCACTTCTCGGTCTCGCTGAACAGATCGTCCATGCCCCACAGCGTGACGTTCATGACGATCTCGGGGTCGTCCACCGAGCCAGTGGACTCGCTCCACAGGCCCATGTAGCGGTAGGCACCCCAGCTGGCGTCGGCGCCGGGCAGGAAGACATCCACGCTGTAGCTCTGCTCGATGGTGTTGTTGCCGCTCTCGCCTACCCCGGCCTCTTCGATCCAGGTCCGGGCCAGGATGCCCCAGGTGTCGGTGCCGGGCTCGCCCTCTTCGGACAGCTCAACCCACCGGAAGTCCTTGATCATCTCGTAGGGGATCTCCATCAGGGAGTTCTTCTTGATGAGATCGTTGTTGGTGCGCAGCACCAGGCAGTCCCGGGTCAGGAAGCAGGCGGGATCGGTGGGATCGAGGAAGATGCGGTCGTACTTGTCGCGGGAGTTGGGCTCGAGTGGGGTCTGATCGGCCTGGGTGATGGCGACCGCGTGGTCCTCGGGCGAGAAGGCCGAGCCCGTGACCAGGCCCACGCCCAGGCAGTCGGCCGGGTCGGTGCCCGCGGGGGCGTTCACATCGACGATATCGTCATCGCTGAGGACCTCGAGCTGGAACGAGAGATCGTGGTAGTCCGTGTCCAGGTCCAGGCCGGCGAAGTGCTGCTGCATGTTGTACATGCCCACCTCGAGCACGCCGGGCTCCTCGGTCTCCCAGTTGCGGAACAGGTAGGCGCTCAGCTCGTCCAATTCGGTGGGAGCCTCGGGAGGCGGCTTGCAGCCGACCAGGGCGATGACGATCAGGGGCATGAGCAGGACGGAGCGGGACATGGGGCCTCCAGGCGAGCGCGCGATGAGGCAGCGTAGCCGAGCCACGTGCGGGTTGCGAATACGAGCGGGCGCGCAGAGCTTCGGGTATGTTGCCGGGCCAGAACGCCATGGAGGAGACGACATGTCCATCGCCCGCGCCCTCGCCCTGCCCGCCCTCGTCCTCTGCGCCTGCGGAACCCACACCATCCAGCTCACCGACGACCAGAACTTCCGCTTCACCACCGCGCTCACCGCCGACGTCATCCCCGTGGCGGACTGCCCCGATGACCTCACCATGGACTGGTCTGGGCTGACCTCGGATCTGCTGGGCCACGAGCTGGACCCCACCACCGACATCGACAACCTGCGGGTGGTGCGCTTCTACGATCTGACCCCCCAGGAGATCCTCGACGCCATCTCCATCAACGAGCTGTCCCAGTCGGACCTCTCGGGCAACGTGGACTACGCGCCCGTCGCGGGCGAGACCCAAGCCGAGATGACCGAGTTCAACTTCAACGGCACGGCCATCGACCCCGCCACCGAGGTCTGCGCCTCCCTGGGCGCCACCTTCATGTTCACCGCCCTCACCGGCCTGTACGAGTACCGGATGCTGGTGTTCTTCGAGCCCACCAAGGGCGAGACCAACACCGAGGTCCTCCTGGACGCCGACTCGGCCGCGCTCGAGTTCGACGCCGACCTGAGCCGCGGCGGCGTCATCGAGGTCCCTAAGGGACGCGACTACATCGTCAGCTGGCTGGATCTGACCCTGGACGGCCAGGGCAACAGCTTCTCCCTGTCCAACATCGATCGCCTGATGCTGGCCCGGTACTCCCTGGACGTCCAGGAGATGGAGCAGCAGTTCCTGGACCTGCAGATCATCCCCGAAGAGATGTACACCGCCGACATCGGCGGCGTGGGCGAGTACGAGCTGGCCCTGGCCACCGACGAAGCCGGCCTGGCCTTCGAGGGCTTCGACGGCGAGGGCCTGTGGCTGATGGGCCTGTTCTGCAGCACCTGCGCCAACCCGGCCCCCCTGTACCTGGCCGTCATCGAGGCCAACTAGCTCGCCTCACGGCCAGGGCCTCCCGCCCCTTGCACCCCTGCCCCAGGCGGCTATGCTCACGGTTCACGATTTCACGAAAACGTGAAACCAATGAACCCATCAAGCGACCTGCAAGCCTGGCACGACCACCCCGCGGTGAAGCGGCTGGTGGACCAGTTCGGGCTGTTCTTCCAGGCCTTCGGCTTCAAGCGCAACATCGGCCGCGTCTGGGCCACCCTGTACCTGAGCCCCCGCGCCCTGGACCAGGCCGATCTCTCGGAGATCCTGGGGCTCAGCGCTGGCTTCATCAGCACCGGGCTGCGCGAGCTCGAGGGCATCGGCGCGGTGCGCGTGACCACCTCGCCGGGCTCCCGCAGGGCCCTGTACGAGGCCGAGCGACGCCTGCTGCGCACCGTGGCCACCATCCTCACGCGCCGGGATCTCGACGCGGTCCTGGCCCTGCGCGAGGTGGTGGTCCAGGCCCGAGCCGCCCTGCCCCAGGGCAACACCAAGGCCTGGTGCCACGAGCGCCTGGCCCTGGTCGAGGACGTCACCCGCCTGTACGAGGTGATGGCCGGGCTGGTGGTGCGGGTCTCCTCCGGGCCCGAGGCGGCCATGGGCTCCATCATCCGCGCCCTGCGCAACACCCGCTCCTGGCTCCCCAGCCTGGGGGGCCCCCACCCCCATCACCACGGCTAGGCCCGAGGACCCCATGGACTTCCACGACCGCTTCGTGCAGACCGGGGACGCCTGGCTGCCCGCCATCCTGGCGCTGGCCGAACAGACCATCGCCCGCAGCGTGCCCGCTGGTTCATCCCTCCCCGGCATGGCCCGCTACCACCTGGGCACCGGGGGCAAGCGCCTGCGGGCCCTGCTGCCCCTGCTCACGGCCCAGGCGTTGGGCCGTGACCCCGCCGCGCTGGTGCCCCTGGGCGCCGCCTGCGAGATCCTGCACAACGCCACCCTGGTACACGACGACCTGCAGGACGGCGACCGGCTGCGCCGTGGAGAGCCCACGGTCTGGGTCCACTACGGCCAAGCCCAGGCCATCAACCTGGGCGACGCCATGTTCTACTGGACCCTGCTGCTGGTGCAGCGACTCGAGGGGCCGTCGGGGCCCCGGGAAGCCGTGACCGAGCGGGTCCTGCTCGAGACCCTGAGGGTGATCGACGGCCAGGAGCAGGAGTTCGCCCTCAAGGACATGCCCGCCTCCATGGGCGGGTACCTGTCCATGGTCGAGGGCAAGACCTCCGGGCTCTTCGCCCTGCCCATGGCCGGCGCGGCCCTGTACTGCGAGGCCCCCGCCGCCGTGGTGGAGGATCTGGCCGAGGCCGCCCGCCACATGGGCGTCCTGTTCCAGATCCAGGACGACGTGCTGGACCTGTACGGCAGCAAGGGGCGCGATCTGGTGGGCGCCGACATCGCCGAGGGCAAGCGCTCGGCCCTGGTGGTGCATGCCCTCACCACCCTGCCTGCGACTCGAGCCGCCTGGCTCGAGGGCGTGCTGGACGCCCCCCGCGAGCGCACCACCAGCGCCCAGATCGCCCAGGCCATCGAGCTGCTGCGTACCTGCGGCTCGCTGGACTACGCCCTGGACGAGCTCACCCGCAGGCGCGAAGCCGCCCTGAAGGTGCCCGCTGTGGCCGCCAGCCCCGAGCTCACCCAGCTGGTGGCCGGCATGTGCGCCGTGTTCCTGGGCCCCATCCAGCCCCTGCTCGAGGGGCGGTCGTGAGCCTCGCCCAGGATCGAGCCGCCTAAGCGACCTTCATGCCCCAGTTCTCCCGCACCTTCGCCCTGTCCATCGAGGCCCTGCCTACTCGTAGGTGAACGTGGGGAACTGCGCGGTGAAGGCGAACACATCCTCGCGCAGCGCGTCGGCTGCAGCCTTGTCGGCGAACACGCCGGTGCCCTTCTCGATCTTGCCGCGCTTGGTGATGGCGCAGCAGCGGTCGAAGAAGTCGGCGATGGTGGCCATGTGCTCGGGCTTCATGCCCCGGCTGGTGACCGAGGGGGTGCCCATGCGCACGCCATCGGGGAACAGAGGCTTCTGATCCGGGCGGGCGTTGGGCACCGTGTTGAAGTTGAGCACCAGGCCCACCTGCTCGAGGGCGATGGCCACCCGCCGGCCGGGCAGCTTGCGGGACCGGAAGGTGTCCACCAGCAGCAGGTGGTTGTCGGTGCCGCCACTGGACACGTGGTAGTCGCGCTCCATCAGCGCCGCGGCCAGGGCGCGGGCGTTGGCCACCACACCGTGGGTGTAGGCCTGGAACTGAGGCGTGGCGGCCTCGGCCAGGGCCACGCCGATGGCGGCGATGGTGTTGAAGTGGGGACCGCCCTGCATCCCTGGGAACAGCGCCTTCTCGACCTTCTGGTAGTGCTCCTCGGACTTGGCGAGGATCAAGGCCGCGCGGGGACCGCGCAGGGTCTTGTGGGTCGTGAAGGTGACGATGTCGATGTGGGGCCAGGGAGACGGGTGGGCACCACCGGCGATGAGCCCGGCGATGTGGGAGACGTCGGCCAGGGAGATGGCGCCCGCCTCCTGGGCGATCTTGCCAAAGGCCTCGAAGTCGATGGTGCGCGGGTAGGCGGTGTAGCCACAGACCAGGATGTCGGGCCGGAACTCGAGGGCCTGGCGGCGGATCTCGTCCATGTCCAGCACGTCGTCGGGGTTGCAGCCATAGGCCCCGATCTCGAACCACTGGCCCGTGACGCTGACGGGGGAGCCGTGGGTGAGGTGCCCGCCATGATCCAGGCGCATGGCCATGATCTTGCCCTCGAAGGGCTTGAGGAACGCCGCGTAGACCGCCAGGTTGGCGGGGGCACCGGAGAGGCCCTGGACCACCGCGTGGGGGTAGCCGAAAAGCTCGCAGGCGCGCTTCTGCACCAGCACTTCCATCTCGTCGGTGAACTCCTGGCCCTGGTAGTAGCGCTTGCCCGGGTAGCCCTCGCCATACTTGTTGGTGAAGCTCGAGGCCAGGGTGGCCCGCACCGCGGGAGAGGCGTAGTTCTCCGAGGGGATCAAGCGGATGCAGCGCGCCTGGCGCGCGTCTTCCTTGGCGACCAGATCGGCCATGGTGGGATCGACTTCACGGATGGTCGCGACGATGTCTTCGGGGCGCATGGGGAGCTCCTGGATTCCAGAGGGAAATGGGAGGCCCCATATAGCCGATTCCACACCCCTCCCGCCCTGTGCGCAGGATCAGGGGAGCGGCGACAGCCGCGGGCGATCAGTCGTTGCTGCAGACCTGATCGCAGGCCCCCAAGCCGATGCCGTTGATGAAGTCATCGCAGGAGACGGCCGAGTACTCGCGCACGCAGTCCTCAGCGGCCTCACAGTCATAGCTCGCGCACTCCCCGGCGTTGGTGCCCTCGGGATCCTTGCCGATGCCCAGGCAGGCCAGCAGGCTGGTGCCCGCGAAGACCAGGGTGAGCACGGATAGGGTGCGTGCCTTCATTTCGTCCTCCCCAGGGGTGCTGAAGTCACCCCAGCCACACCACGCTACCAGAACACGACACGGGCATCAATCCTCGGCGAACACATCCAGGCTGACCGCGTACAAGCCCTCGATCCACACGCCCTCGTCGTCCACCAGGGGCACCGAATCGACGACGCGGGGCTGCAAGTCGATGCCCAGGCCCAGCGGATCGCTGGAGCCGCCCAGCAGCTCACCCAGGTCGATCTCGATCATGCCACCCAGCAGGGACAGCAGGCTCTCGAGGAAGCCGCCCAGCCCGTCGATGACCTCCGCCTCGTCCCAGCCGGGCTCGGCCCGGTAGTCCAGCACCGCGCCCTCCACCACGTCCAGATCGATGCCGATGACCGAGCCGTCGTCGCTGACTCCAAGGCCCAGCTCCACCGCCAGGCTGGCCTCGAGCCAGCTGTCGCAGCTCGAGCCGTGCATGGTCTCGATGTCCACCTGCAGGTCGGGCAGGTAGAGCACCGCCAGGGGATCGATGCCCTCCTGCATGCGCACCACATAGGCGTCGCCGGGCTCGATGGAGAAGCACCAGCCGTCATTGTCCGGGATGTCGTCGCCGCCGGGCAGGTTGGCCATGGGGCCGCCGATCATCTCGCCCATGAAGCCGCCCAGGTCCATGCCCTGGTCCAGCAGGCCCAGCAGGGTGTCACCCAGCATGATGTCCAGCAGCCCCTCGTGCAGTCCCAGCACCGCCTGGGAATCGGGGGCCTCGTCCACGCCGGGGATGGCGATGGAGGGGGCGATCTCCGCCAGGGGCTCGTCGATGGCCAGCCCCAGGCCCAGGGCCAGGCCCTCGACGTCGCCGCTGAGCTCGAGCAGCTCGGCCGCGATCATGGTGCCCATCAGGTCCTGCTCGAAGGCGAAGGGCCCACCCAGCTCGAAGACGCCGAACTCGGCCAGCACGAAGTCCAGCAGCCACTGGCCCAGGGGCTCGCTGACGTAGTCGTTGAGCAGGTCGAGGATCCACTCGACCACCCAGCCCTCGAGATCGCCGAACTCGGCGTCGGGCTCGTCCAGGGCGATGTCGGCCTGGGACAGCTCGAGCCAGACGATGCCCGCGTCGTCCAGCCACGGGTTGGCCATGGCGGTGATCTGGATGAGGCCGTAGCCGAAGCTGATGTCGGCGGACCAGGTGTAGCCGTACACATCGACCACCACCTCGTAGGCCAGCACCAGGTTGTTCAGCGCGATGCCCACGTCGATGCCGCCCTCGACCGCCTCGAGCACCACCACGGTGGGGTCGTGGCTGGCGCCCACGGCGTAGAAGCTGACGAACTCGCTCTCGTAGCTGGGCATGGCCGAGCTGATCATGTCGGCCCAGCCATAGTCGTCGATCATCCCGCCCAGCTGCGCCCCCAGCACCTCGAGGCCCGCCGGGAGCAGGCGGCCGGTGGCGCCGTCTGGCCAGGTGGAGGCGGGATCGTGGCCCGAGAACACGGGCACGCGCTCGCGCAGGTACTGATCGCCGTGCCAGGCCTCGACATCGACGATCCGGTAGGCGTGGTCCACGGGCAGCGCCGCGTGGAAGGCGCCGTGGCTCAGATCTTCGAGCGCCACACCCTCGACATGCACGATGGCGTCCGCGGGGTAGACCTTGCCCTCGACCACCACATCGGCGTCGCCCAGGAAGGCCCCGTACGCCGGCGAGGTGAGCTCGAGGCTCAAGGTCTCATCGATGGGCACGTAGGAGTAGTCGGCGTGGCAGCCGGCCAGCAGCAGAGCGGCGAGGAAGAAGCGGTGCATGGGGCCTCCGACGAGGAGATCGGGCAGAGGCATGCTACCGTTGCCCGCAACGCACGATAGCCAGAGAGTCGCCCATGCGCGAGGTCCGCTTCAGCATCGTCATCCCGGCCGATGAGTGGCTGCGCTACTACCGCGGCGTCGCCAAGGACGTCCTGGTCACCGCCGAGGGCGGCCTGCGGGTGCAGTTCCCCGCCCAGCACCTGCAGCGCTTCATCACCCCCGACGGCGTGCGCGGGCGCTTCGCCATCCAGTTCGACGAGCGCAACAAGTTCGCGGGAATCCGGCGACTCTGAAGCCGCCAAGGGCGACCCGAGCGATCAGTCCGCCCGCTCCACCCGGTTTCGGCCCAGGTTCTTGGCCAGGTACATGGCCTGGTCGGCGCGCCCCAGCCAGGACTCCACCGGCTCGCCCGGGCGCAGGCGGGCCAGCCCGAGGGAGACGGTGACACTGAGGTCGGCGTGGGTGCGGGACCAGTCGTAGGCCATGAACGCCATGCGCAGGCGCTCAGCCGCGGCCCAGGCGGTCTCTTCGTCGGTGCCGGGCATGAACGCCACCAGCTCTTCGCCGCCGTAGCGCACCCAGTGATCTTCGTTGCGGCAGGCCTGGACCACGATGTGGGCGGCTTGCCGCAGGACCTCATCGCCCACCTGATGGCCGAAGCGGTCGTTGACCTTCTTGAAGTGATCGATGTCGAGGAAGAGGCAGCAGATGTAGTGGCCGGTCTCGCGGGCTGTGGCCACCATGTCAGGGAGCCGGTCTTCCATGAAGACCCGCATGAACAGGCCCGTGAGGGGGTCGCGGCCTTCGGCCAGCTGGAGCCGGTTGGCCACCCGGCGCAGGTGGTCGATCTGGGGAGCCTCGAGCAGCTCGAGCATCAGGGAGACGTTGACGATGTCGACCTTGGTGCCGGGCTCGACCACCGTCTGCTTGACGGGCACGCCGCCGATCTCCACGCCGTTGGTGGAGCCGAGGTCGACCACCTCGAACCAGCCCTCCTCGCGCCAGGACACCCGGGCATGCAGACGGCTGACCCCGACGTCGGACAGCTGGAGATCCGCCTTGGGATCCCGGCCGATGAGGATCTCGCCCTTGAGGGCCAGGTTGACGAACCCGCCCAGATCGGAGCCCGCCGAGACCCGCACGATAGGGTAGAACAGCCGCCCCCCCACCTTCTTGCGGTTGATGCGGCGCTCGATGGTGGGCTCGGCGTTCTCGTCGACCGTGTAGAAGTCCAGCTCCTCGGACACCACCTCTTCGGTCATGCGCTCGGCGTCACCCGAGTCTTCGCGGCGACGGCCCACGACAGGGTGCAGCCCCGAGAGCAGGCGGCTGGTGAACGGGCTGGGGCGTTTGGGGGCCATAGGGGCACAACTCCTCTAGGATTCGCATCATAATCAACGCGGCAGGGTGGGGACACGTTCCGTCCCAGGGGAAACAGCGATGACAACCGACCTACCGACGACATGGGGAGGAGCGCAGGCGCGCGCAGATGTCACCGGACTCCGATAGGTTCTCTATCGGCACACCGAGGACAAAAGATGAGCTGGACCGATCATCCCGACAACCCCCTGCTGCGCCCACGCTGGTGGAGCTGGATCGTCGGCGACCCCTCGGTCATCAGCCCGGACCGGACCCCCGACGGGGCCTGGCGCATGTTCTGCAACAACGTGCAGGGCATCTACCAGTACCGCTCGGACGACGGCCTGCGCTGGAGCCTGGTGCAGCGCATCGACCACAACGGCTTCCGGGCCTGGGTGCTGCCCTGGCAGGGCCGCTTCCACCTGTACTACCAGCGCTTCCACCGCCTGTGGCAGGCCAGCGTGATGGTCCACCGCTCCAGCGACGACCTGATCCACTGGAGCTCTGCCGCCGTGGTGCTGCGCCCGGGGCTGCCATGGGAGGGCGCCAACGTCTCGAACGCCTGCGTGCTGCCGGCCCCCGACGGCGGCCTCTGGATGTACTACTCGGCCGATCTGGTCTACCTGAAGGACATGGGCTTCTCCGAGCCCAAGCACATCTCCCGCGCCTGGGCACCCGCGCCCGAGGGCCCCTGGCGCAAGCACGGCCAGCCGGTCATCGGCCCTGAGCCTGGTCATCGCTACCGGGACCGGGGCGCCGGGGCCATCAAGGTCTACAGCGGGCTGCTCGAGGGCAGCTACGCGGGCTTCCAGAACGGCATCTACAAGGACGAGCAGGGCCGCTCGGCCTCGGCCATCCTGCTGCTGCGCTCCCCCGACGGGCTGGACTGGCAGGAGTACCCCCACAACCCCATCGTCGCCCCCAGCGGCGACCACCCTCGCTGGCGCCGGGCCCATGTGTACCAGATGGACGTCGTCCGGGTGGGGGACGCGCTGTGGATGTACTACAACGCCCGCGACGGCTGGATGATCGGCGTGGAGCGCATCGGGCTGGCGGTGCTCGACGACCCGGCGCAGCTGTGGGCGTCCGTCAGTCCGTAGCGGCTGGGATCACGTACTCCCGCAGCAGGCCGTAGCCGTCGTAGTCCGGGTTGTAGTCGTGGGTGTTGGTGGTGATGACCACCACCATGTCCAGGTCGCGGATCAGGTAGACCAGCTGGCCGCCGTAGCCCCAAGCCGTGGCCACGTCGTGACCGCGGATGTTGGTGAGCCAGAACCAGTAGCCGTAGCCCCAGCCCTCGTCGACGTCGGTGTGCCACTGCTCCGTGCTGCTGATCCAGGAGGCGGGCAGGATGCTCACCCCGTCCCACACGCCGTCCCGCATGTGCAGCAGCCCGAAGCGCAGCAGCTCCCGCGGCGTGAGGTACAGGTTGCAGCCCCCGTGGAAGATGCCCTGGGGGTCCCGACCCCAGTGCTCGGCCGTGACGCCGATGGGCTCCAGCAGGTAGCGGTGGGCGTACTCGCAGGTGCTCATGCCGGTGGCCGCGGTGATGACCGCCGAGGCCAGGTGGGTCTGGCCCGTGCAGTACTCGAACTCCGACCCGGGATCGGCCACCAGGGGCAGGTCGACGATGGCCTGCAGCCAGTCGTCGCTGTCGTCGATGGCGTACTCGGTGAAGTCCTCGACCCAGCGGAAGCCGGCGGTCATGGTGAGCAGGTGGCGGATGGTGATGTCCAGCTTGCGGGGGTCGTCCACCTCGTCGAAGTAGCTGGGGAGGATCTGGGCGATGGGCTGATCCAGATCCGGCAGGTGGCCCTGGTGATGCGCCAGCCCCACCACGTCGGCCAGGATGCTCTTGGAGGACGAGTGCACCGCGTCGCTGTCCAGCGCCTGCTTGCCGTGCAGGTAGCGCTCCATCACGATGGCCTCGTGCCGCATCACGATGAAGCTGGTGACGAAGGGGATCGCCTCGAGCTCCTGGTAGGCCTGCTCGAGGAGGGCGCCGTCCACACCCTGCTCGGAGGGCTGGGCGTAGGTCCACCAGGCGCTGTCGTCCACGGGCTCCACGAAGGTGGGGTTGGTCTCGTAGAAGGTGTGCTCCACGCCCTTGGGGAGCGCGTGGATGCCCTCGCAGTCCACGGCGCTGACGAAGGTGTCCGTGTCGCCGCTGTCTCCGGAATGGCTGTCTCCGGAATGGCTGTCCCCGGAATGGCCATCCGTGTCGCCGCTGTCGGCGGGATGGCTGTCGCTGGGCCCGGTGTCGTCCCGGCCAGGACGGCTGTCTTGATCCGACCCGTCCTGGCAGGAGCAGGCCGAGAGGAAGAGGGCGAAGCAGCAGACGACGAACTGGCGCACGGGAACCTCCAGGGAGGAGGAGCAACCACCAGGCGGCTCAGGCCTCGCCCTGCTCCCGGGCGTCGACGGTGGCCAGGGTGGACTCGGCCAAGCGGCGCAGGCTGGGTCGCATGCCGGGGTGCTGGGCCACCATGGCCAGGCTGGGTCGCACGGAGTAGTCACCGCGAGCGACCTGGAGGATGGCCACCAGCAGCCGCACGTCGGGAGTCCGGGGGGCCAGCTTCACGGCCTGGGCCAGGTGAGCCCCGGCGGCACGGATGCTGCGCTCGTCGGGGCGGTACAGGTAGAGCAGGGCCGCGCGGGTGTGGGGCAGCCAGTGCCCCGGCAGCTGGGTGCAGGCCTGGCCGTGCAGCTGACGCGCGGTCTCGCCGTCCCCCACCAGCTCGGCCAGCAACGCGCGCAGCTCGGTGTGTACCCCGGCCGCCAGGCGGTGCTCGAGGCCTTGGGCTCGATCGGCCAGGCGCTGCACGGCCTGGCTGTCGTCCAGCTCGCACCACAGCCGCGCCAGCTCGAGCAGGTGCAGGGGCTCGAGGGCGCCGTGCTCCTCGAGGGTGTGAAGCATGGCGGGCAGGCGCTCGGGCCGCCCGGCCAACAGCTCGAGCTCGGCCAGATCCAACAACAGCCCGGGGCCCGACACGAGCTGACCCCGTAGCAGCCCACCGATGCGGTCGGCTCCCTCCACCACCTGCCCGGTCATCCGGAACAGGCGCGCCATGGCCCGGTAGGGCCCTTCGTCCACAGGGTTGAGCCGCTGGGCCTGGCGGAGCAGCGCCAGCGCCTGGGGCAGCTCTCCCTTGGCCATCAGCACCAGGCCCAGGCCGAAGTGGGCCTCGGCGTTCTGGGGCGCCCCCTGCACCGCACGGCGCAGCTCGGGCTCGGCCTGGTCCAGGCGCCGCAGGCGGAACAGGGCCCGACCCGCCAGCACCCGGGCCGCGTGGTCGTCGGGATCCTTGCCCAGCAACTCCCTGGCCGCGTCCAGGCAGCCCTCGGTGCGGCCCAGCTCCAGCAGCGCCTCGGCGTGGAGCAGGGAGGCGAAGCGGGCCACCCCTGGCTGCACGGCGTCCAGACCCCCCGCCGCGTCGAGCACGGCCTGCCAGCGACCATGCCCGGCGGACACCGCCGCCTGGCCCAGGGAGCTGATGTGGCGCACGGAGTCCGCCAGCCGTTCCTGGAGCTCCGAGACCAGGGTGTGCTGGCCCAAAGCCGCCGCCACGCGCAGCCGCTCGAGGGTGGTGAGGATCTCGCTCACTTCCATGTTCGCCTCGCAGGCGCGCCCCGAGGGACGCACCGTTCAGAGATGGTTGCGCGGGCTACCAGAGGTCGAAGAGGTCGTCGCCGATCCAGTCCACGGCGGTGGCCATGGCCCCTGAGAACCCGCCCTGGGCCTTCTCGGCCTCCATGAACTCGTCGATCTTGGCCTGGATGAGGTCGACGGCCTGATCGTACCAGTCCGAGGCCTGGGACAGGGCATTCTTGAGCCACTCGGTGCCGCGCATGGCCAGCACGCCGGCGAAGCGCACGCCGTCGATGGCGTCGAGCAGCAGGTTGGTGTGCACCCCCACGCCCAGGCCCACGGTGCCGGACATGGAGCCGGAGACGTTGATCTTGCCGCCCGACAGGGAGAGCCCGAAGTTGGCCTCGCCGCCCACACCCGCGCTGGCCTCGACCCCAGCCTTGGCCGCCAGCAGGTCGGACTTGCCCGAGCCGATGAGCACGCGGCTGACCTCGGCCCAGGTCTCCCGGGGCACCTTGTCGACCAGCCAGTCGTCCACGCCTCCGGGCAGGGACTTGGCGAATCCGGTGACCAGATCGGTGTAGTCGGGCTGACGCCGCCAGCGCAGCTTGGCGCCCACCTCGACCCCGGCCTTGGCGCCCGCGAAGGCCTTGCCGCCGCCGCCCAGCTGCACGCCCAGCTCGTCGCCCTTGGAGACGTCGAGATCGATGTTGCCGTTGGCCTCGGCCAGCACGGCGGCGCTCACGCCGGCGGTGACCGCCACGTCGACCTGCTCGCCCAACATCTTCCAGCCGAAGACCGGGGCTTCGATGCGCGCGTTGCCGCCGACGAGGGTGGCCTTGGCGCTGGCGTTGCCGCCGACCTTGATGGCGTCGGAGGTGATGGTGGCGCGGCCCTTGGCGTTGGCCTCGGCGGACAGCGCGTTCCAGCCGGCTTCGGCCTCTCCGCCGCCGTCGGCCCACTTGTGCTGGATCTTCTGCTCGTAGAGGCTGGCCTTGGCCCCGGCGTCGGCCTGGGCGTACCAGTTGCCGTCGGCGTCCTTGCCGGCCTTGGCGCCCGCCTGGGCCTCGGTCTTGCCCACGGTGGTGGTGAGGCGGGTGTTCTTGCCGAGCTTGTCGACCTGCTCGCTGTGGGTGTCGGTGACCTTGCGGCTGACCCCGAGCCCCTCCCTGTCGGCCGCGATGGTGGTGGCGTCCTCGTGGGCCCCGGTGACCACCGGGGTGCCGTCGGCGGCCACGGAGCGGGTCTGGGTCTTCTCGGAGAAGGTGAGCCCCGCAGCCACGCCCTTGTCGGTGCGGTAGCCCAGGTCTCCCTTGACCCCCTCCTCGCGCTTCTCGGCCGTGACGTTGCCGTCGGCGTCCTTGGTCTCGACGATCTCGCCGCTGCGGTAGCCGTAGCCGAGGCCGACGCCGTAGTCGCGCTTGCGCTCGTCTTCCTTGGTGGTGTCGATGGCCTGGCCGGACACCGAGAAGTCGTGGTCGCTGGTGAGGGTGTGCTTGGCGCCGTCGTCACCGACGGTGGTCACGCTGCTGCCGACACCCCCGGTGAGCTTGCCCTCGGCCGTATCGACGCCGCCCTTCTTGGACAGGGAGAGCTCGCCCCCGGCCTTCCTGGAGTCACCGTAGGTGACGCCCCCCTCGGTGCGGGAGTCGTCCACCCGGACCTCGGCGCTGGCCTTGTTGGTGCCGCCCCAGGTGACCGCTTTGTCCTTGTCGGCGAACGACCCCAGATCCGAGTTGACCTTGGAGCTGCGCCCCAGATCGGTGCTGTCGGACTGCTGAGAGGTGACCACCCGGGTGGTGCCGTCGGCGCCGGTGTACTTGGTGCGCTGCTTCTGGTCGTAGTCGAGGTACTCGGTCTCCTCGCTGCGCTTCCACTCCTCTTCTTCGAACTTCGTCTCGTTCTGGGCCTTGGACTCGGCGACCTCGGTGAAGTCGCTCGAGGTGGCGTCGCTCGAGGTGGCGTTGATGTCGGAGGTGACGGGAGCCACGGTGTCGCTGGCGGTGCTGCGCACGTCGGCGGAGCTGGACCCCCAGCCGAACAGCCCGCCCAGCCAACCGAAGAAGCCGCCGCCGCCCATGTCGCCGCCCACGTCTTCGCCCACGTCCTGGCCCTGATCGCCGGAGCCGATCTCGACCGGGCCGGTGCTGCGGCCCCCGATGCTGGCGGCGCTGGGCGCGTCTTGCTCTTGGGAGCCAGCCCCGAGGGTGGCCACGTCGCCGCCGGAGCGGGCAGCGGCGTCGACGTCGATGCTCTGGTCCACACCCTGGGCTGCCGTGGCTGCCTCGAGGACCTGCTCCTTTTTCTTGGCGCGGGTCTTGGACAAGGACATGAACACCTCCGGGAGACGCACGACTGGCAATGGCGAACCGTCGCGTGCAGAGCAGTATAGCCTCCATACCGCGGCCCTGGAGGGTCGTCTGCACTGGGGTGGGATAAGCAGGCCCCCCGCTCGACCCCGAGGAACACCATGCTGCTGATGGGCATCGACGAGGCCGGCCGCGGCTGTGTCCTGGGACCACTGGTCGTGGGCGCGTTCACCTGCGAGGCCGGGCAGATCGAGGCGGCGGCGGCCACAGGGGTCACCGACTCCAAGCGCCTGAGCGCCAAGCGCCGTGAGGCCCTGATCCAGCCGCTGGCGGCGCTGGGACAGGCCGAGCTGCGGGAGATCACCCCGGCCGAGATCGACGCAGGCAACATCAACACCCTCGAGCTGCATGCCATGGCCTCCCTGATCCGCGCCCGCCGGCCCGACAAGGTCTGGATCGACGGGCCGGTCCACCCGCGTGGAATCCCCCGCTTCGTGCGCGAGCTGCGGGCCCTGCTCGACCATGAACCCGCGCTGGTGGTCGAGCCCAAGGCCGACCTGAACTATACGGTGGTCAGCGCCGCCTCCATCTTCGCCAAGGTCATCCGGGATCAGCACATCACGGCCCTGGGCGCCGTGGGCAGCGGCTACCCCTCCGACCCCGTCACCCGCGCACACCTGCGCCAGCTCATCGCCTCGGGCGCCCCCCTGCCCCCCTACGTTCGACAGCGCTGGGGCACCGTGCGCGACCTGTACCAGCAGAGCCTGCTGCCCAGCACCGGCGACGACCAGTGAAGACCCTGGGGCTGTCCATCCCCCTGCTGGACGAGCAGGACGGCTGCGCGCGCGAGGCCCGGGCCCTGGTGGCCGCCCTGGACGCGGCGAGCATCCCCCACCACATCGTGCTGGTCAACAACGGCTCCACCGACGCCACCCCACAGATCATCGAGGATCTGGCCCGTGAGCTTCCCGGCGTCCAGGCGCTGCACCTGGCACAGAACGCCGGCTATGGCGGCGGCATCCTCGCGGGCCTGGCCGCCCTGGACACCGACTGGCAGGGCTGGCACTGGGGAGATGGCCAGATCCGGCCCGCCATCGTGGTGGCCGCCTGCCAGCGCATGGCCCGGGGCGACCTGGACCTGGTCAAGGCCCGCCGCGTTCAGCGGGACGACGGCTGGCAACGCTGGGTCGTCAGCACGGGCTACAACCGCGTGGCTTGCCCCACCCTGGGGGTCCAGCTGCCCGACGTCAACGGCTGCCCCAAGATCTTCACCCGCCAGGCGCTGGCCCGGCTGGCGCCCCGCTCCCGGGACTGGCTGCTGGACCTCGAGGTGGTCCTGGGGGCCCAGCGTGCCGGCATGGCGGTCGATGACGTCCAAGCCATCATGCATGCCCGCCAGGGCGGCGCCAGCAAGGTCCGCCTGGCCACCGTGGCCGAGTTTGTACGCGCCATGGCCCTGGTCCGGGCTGGGCGCGCGCCATGGGAGCGCAATGGGCGCTAAGCTGCAGTCATGCCCTCCTCCCGCTGGCGCCTGACCCACGAGCTCTCAGGGGCCTTCCTCGCCGGTGCCGCCCTGGGCCTGCTGGGCCTCGCGCGGCTGGACGCCTTCCCCCCATGGCTGCTGCTGGTGGGCACCGCAGCGTGCGGCCTCGCTAGCCTGCCTCCTTGGCTGGCGGTGTCGCTGGCCCGGGGCATGGCCCGCAGCCAGCCCCAGGGCTCCCCCCTGGCCCAGCTCCTGCGGGGCGCGCTGATCACGGGCCTGGCCCTCACCCTGCTGGATCTGGCGGCCTACGCGGCGCTGCGCCAGCTGGCCGTGCTCGCCGCGCTGGTGGTGGACCGACCCCTGGCGGCCACCTTGGTCCTGCCCAGTGCAGCGGCGGGGCTCGCAGTGGTGCTCACATGGCTGGGCCTGCGCGGGGTACGCCGCCTGTCCCCGACCGGGCGCCCCTGGACGTGGGCGGCCACGGCCACAGCCCTGCTGGCGCTGGCATGCTGGCCCCTGGGATGGCGCCCCCCCCAGCACAGCGACGCTCCAGCGGAACCCGCGGTCGGTGCCCCGGCCCCTCCCCGGCTCCTGGTGGTGGGCATCGACGCCGTGGGGACCGACATCTTCGCGCGCTTCGGTCATCGCATGCCCACACTCTCGGCCTTCGCCGCCGGGGCGGCCCAGGGCCAGCTCGTGCCCGAGCCGCCCTACCTCTCCCCCGCCATCTGGACCTCCATCGCCACGGGGCTGGCCTCCCGGGAGCACGGGGTGTCCAACTACGAGCTGTGGGCCGACGCCCCCAGCATCGGCACGGTCTCCATCGAACGCTTCTACAGCGACCCCACCACCTCCCTGCTGATCCTGCCCGCCATCGCAGCCTGGCGCGGGGGCTGGCTGGGCGTGCTCCCCTCCACGCGCCTGCACCGCGACGGCGCGCCCTTCTGGCTGGGTTGGCAGAACGCCGGGGTGGTCTGCTGGCCCGCCACCTGGCCAGCCAGCTCCGAGGCGGACCTGGTGGTGAGCGACCGCTGGCCTCCCGACCGCACCGAGACCCTGTTCCAGTACCGCGAGGATCTGCCCGATCAGGTCCACCCGCCCCAGGCCGCCCTGGCCATCGCCCCCATGCGCCGCAGCCCAGCGGCGGCTCCCGACCGGGAGGTCCTGGCCCTGGCGGACTTCACCGACGCCGAGCGCCAGGCCTTCCTGGCAGCCCTCACCGACGATCTGGCCACCCCCAAGGACCAGCCCTTCTCCAACCTGCACTACGCCTGGCTCAACGACCGCTCCTGCCTGGCGGCCGGGCGCTGGATGCTCGAGGAGGTCCAGCCCCAGCTGGCCGTGATCTACCTGATGGGCCCCGATCTGGTGGGCCACGCCTTCCTGCCCGACCAGACCGGCCGCGTCGCGGGCTTCGACGACCCCGATGCGACGCGCCTGGCCGAGGTCTTTCCCGCCTACCTCGAGCGCCTGGACCAGGATCTGGCCTGGCTGCTGGCGGCCGCCGGCCCGGACACCACCACGGTGATCCTCAGCGACCACGGCCTGCAGCACCAGGGAACCGGTTTGTTCAGCGTCTGGCATGCCGGTGATGGCGTGGTGATGGTCCAAGGTCCAGGCTTCCAACCAGGGGACGACCTGGGTCGCCACCCGGCCCACCACTGGCGCCAGCTGCTGACCGCGCCCTGATCCTGCGATAACGAACCCCATGGCCTTGCCCCCTCAGATCCGCGCCCAGCTCCCGCGCCTGCGCCCCCTGCGAGCTGTGGGCCTGGTGATCGGAGCCGCCCTGCTGGCCGTGGTCGTGGGTCAGCTGGGGGGGTGGCCCACCGCCGGGCGCGCCCTGGCCCTCGCCCTGCTGCCGCTGCTGGTCCAGCCCACGCCGGTCGCCGCCCATGGCTGGCGCCCTGGTCGCGACGCTCTCCACGCCCTCGCGGCGGGGCTGCTGGTGGCCTGCCTCTGCCAGTGGGTCTGGGCACCGGGCCTGCTGGCCGAGGGGGAGACCACCGGCAGCGACGTGGCTGAGTGGTTCTGGACCCTCCACTCCCTGAGCAACCCCAGCTGGGAACACTTCAGTGCCAACCGCTACCCCCTGGCGCCCCTCCTGGTGCGGCTCCTGATCCCCGCCGACAACGCCCACGACGCGTGGTACGCCGCGGCCATCGCCTCCATGGGGATCACCGCGGCGGGGCTGTGGCTGTGGGGCCGCGCGGTGGCCGGACCGACCGCGGGCTGGGCCGCCGCGCTGATGGTGGGCGCGCTCCCGGATCTGGTGGTCATGTGCCGCAGCGTCACGGGCTACCCCGAGGTCATCGCCGCCTGGACCCTGGCCGGTGGCTTGGCCGCCTACGCGCTGCGTCGTCCCGGCCCCTGGACCTGTCTCCTGGCAGGCCTGGGCTGCGGCGCGTGCTTCTCGGTCGACCCCCGTGGCCTGGTGCCAGGGGTGGTGATCTCCATCGTCGCCTTGCTCGCGGCAGCGCTGGCCAAGGTCGGCTGGCGGCGACGCCTGGTCTACCTGGCCCTGGTGCTGGCGCCCCTGTACGGCTCCTGGGTCATCTACAGCCAGCTACCCACCAAGCCGCGCCCCCTCGAGGGCCTGCTCGCCACCTCGGTCCAGGTCAGCTACCACCGCATGGGCCAGGAAGCGCCATACGACCTGGGGGTGAGCGAGGGCTGGATCTGGGGTCGCAGCCAGATCTGGGAGATCCCGGCCACCGTGCGAGCCATGCGCGAAGCGAGCGGCCGCCTGAACCCAGCGGTGGCGGGCTCTGCCGAGCAGCGCAACGCGGTGGAGCGCAACGTGCTGCCCTTCGCCTCAGTCCTGGCCTGCCTGGCGGCCTTGGCGTTGTTGGTCTTCGTGCGCCCGGTGCCCCCGGGAGCCCCGAGCTGGCGCGCTCGGCTGCAGCGCCTGGACTGGCAGGCCGGTGTCGCGCTGCTGCCCCTTGCGGCCCACGCCGCGTGGTTCGCCAACACTGTGCAGTACGAGTACTACACCCGCTACTTCGCCCTGGCGATGCCGGGGGTGGCGCTGCTGATGGGCTTGGGAATGAGCGCCCCCGCCGGCCGCCGCAGGCCCGCATGGCTGGCGGTGCTGCCCGTGCTGCTCTTGCTCTGGGTGGTGCCGAGCAACCTCAACGTCCGCGCAACGTGGCGAGGCCGAGGTGCCGCCCAGCGCGAGCTCCAGCTCTGCCTCGCGGCCGCCCGCGGCCAAGCCGAAGCTCCAAGCTGGGAGCAGCGGGGACAAGACAACGGGCTGTTCGAGTGCGTCGCCGCCCAGTCCAAGCTCCTGGACGAGCCCGTGCGCTGGCCTTGGTAGCCGAGGCCCTGGGCCCCGGACTCTAGAACCAGGGCGTGCGGTTGGTGGGCTCTTCGGGCCGGCGCATGGAGTAGAGAGACATCTCCTCGGAGACGAACTCGACGATGTGCTGCACCAGCGAGTCCACGTCTTGGCCCGCCTGGCTGGCCTGGGCCTCGGGCGAGGCGTCGGTGGAGCCGGGCTGCCGGGCCGCCGGAGAGTCTTCGGCCATACGGACCTGAGACTGCGCTGCCGCCAGGCGATGTTCCACGTCCACCAGGTGGATGAGCTGCTCGAGCTTCTTGACCAGGCCGGCGATGCGGTGGCTGGCCTGGACGTGGTGGACCGTGGCTGCGGCCTTGGTAGCGGGCGTGCTGGCGGAGCGTCGGCGGGCGGCTGCAGGCTGACGCCGCCGCAGGGACTCGCGCCGCGGGCCGGCTGGAGCGCGCTTGGCGCCGCCGACCGGAGCCTGCGGCTCGCCCGCAGCTTCTTGGACCTGCTCGACCAGGGCGCGCACTGGCGCGGGCAGCGGACCGCGCCCACGCCACCCGAGGGTGCGCTCGAGCACGATGCGCAGGACCTCGTCCGGACGATCGATGCGGGACAGGGCGGGGATCAGCACATGGGCTGCGGTGCCGTCGGCCAGGAGCTTGTCGATGGCGGAGACGCGAGAGACCGAGCGCCCACCGCGGACCGCGGTCCGGGCAGCCACAGCGCGAGGCGCGCCGGGGCGGGCCCCGGAGCCCCGGCGTTCCGAGCGGAGGGGCTGACCATCGGGGCCGGTGGTCTGTGGGTCGGGCTCGCCCACCTGGACCAAGGAAGCCATGGCGGCGGGCCCCCCCGCGAAGGGGGCAGCGCCGGGGCCACCTGCCACAGCCAGGGCGCGCTGCTGCACACGGGACCGAGCCTGGAGGCGGCTCAGGGCGCGGCCCGAGGGCAGGGCTCGGCTGGAGGTCCGCGCACGGACCCCCGCGTCGGCGGTGGAAGCGGGCATGTCCTGGCCGAGGAGACGAGGCGCCACCCCAGGGCCGGACCACGGCCGCACGGGCTGGCCAGCGGCGATGGACCGGGCCACACCGGGAGCCGTGGCACCGGTGGGAGTGTGCACGGGGGCGGCGGCGGGCGTGCGCATCGGCGCAGCGCTGGCGCGGCTGACGGGAGCCCAGGCTCGCGGCGCGTCGGAAGCCTGTGCCTGCCACGGGGCCACACCGGGGGTGGGGCCGGCCTGCAGGGACGGGGCCGGCCGGGGCGACCAGCGGGTGGTGGGGATCAGATCGGGCTCGACCTGATCCGGCTCGCGCCACTGGAGCCAGACGGTGGAGGGTGCCCGCACGGTGGCCCAGGCCTGGCGGCTGAAGGGCGACGGCGAGGCGGCGGCCGGTGAGGCTTGGGGCACACCCGCAGCACTGGGCAGCGCCCCGGTCTCGAGGCGATGCAGCGCGCGCTGGGTGCCCGACGGCCGGTATGCAGGCTGCGCGGCGCGGCGGACGGTGGGAGGAACAGCCGCACCGGTGAGGGTGGCCCGCGGGCCGAGCACCGACGCGGCCGCAGGGGCGGCGATGGCGGCGGGGCCCACAGCAGGACCAGGGAGCCCGTCGGGCCCCCGCTGCGCGCGAGCAGCGACAGGCGGAGCCTGAGCCTCGGTCAGACGGGCCACGGCCCTGGCGCTGGCCCGGAGGCTGGGGGCCGGGGCGGACGCAGGCCGGGCGCCGGGCGCAGGAGCCTGGGCAGCGCGGGGC
>ERZ890953.57-NODE-57-length-62572-cov-5.765552_pt1 | contig 62572 bp, 57 predicted proteins | sample MGYA00521264_ERZ890953 | MGnify/ENA primary metagenome ERZ890953 (study PRJEB32303, sample SAMEA104408629) | aquatic metagenome | biome: Brackish water; feature: Chemocline; material: water | place: Baltic Sea | collected 2014-10-26T21:54:00 | depth 200 m ...
GATACCGCCGAAGCTCTGTTCGAAGTGGATGACTACGAAGATTTTGTGCGCGTGCAAAGTGAGGCGGCATTACGCAACATGGCTACCCAGTATCCCTACGATTCGCATGAAGAACGCGAAGGCCAAGCCGGAGTAATCGATACCGATGTCATCGCGTTGCGCAGTCACACCGTAGAGATTGCCGCCAAGCTCAAAGAAGAAGTGCAGGAGCGTCTGGATAAAGCAGGTGTAGAAGTGATTGAAGCACGCATTAGTCATTTGGCTTATGCGCAGGAAATCGCCAGTGCCATGCTGCAGCGTCAGCAGGCGTCGGCGATTATTGCTGCGCGCACGATGATTGTGGAAGGTGCAGTGGGGATGGTGGAAATGGCCCTGGCCAAACTCAGTGAGCGCAACATCGTGGATTTAGATGATGAGCGCAAAGCACAGATGGTGGGGAACTTGCTGGTGGTTTTGTGTGGGGATAAAAACACCCAACCAGTGGTCAACACGGGCAGTATTTACTAGTTTGTGACCGCGCGTAAATCTTTCCTGTTGCGCATGGAGCCGCGCGTGCACGCTGCCTTAAAGCGGTGGGCGGATGCGGAGTTTCGTAGCTTGAATGGGCAAGTGGAGTTCCTGCTCCGCCAGTTGTTGGTGGAGCAGGGGCGCTTGCAGGAAGGCGAGTTGGATGTGGAACCGCAGCGACCCGGCCGTCCGCCTCTGCCAGAACAACAGCCGCCGCCGCCGCCGCCGCCGTCGCCGCCGCCGCCGCCCGATTAGGTGGCGTCGGCGTCGGCGTAGGAATGCAGGCGGCGCGCGGCTATCTTGGGCGGGAATGGTAGTTTTCACCCGCTGCGAGTCGCATCCGCAGATCGACTGGGCCACCCCCGATTTCTGTGCCGAGTCCTACACCGATTCGCGCGCGTCGGCGGTGCCGGTGAAAGAGGAAGTGGAAACGCGCATTTGGCTAGGTGCTGCGCCGGATGGCAGTGCGTTGTTTTTGAAGGAATACCGTTTGCCACCGCAACGCAAAACGCTGGGAGCTGCGGCGCGCAGCCGCGCTTTACGCGAATGGAAGGCGTTATTGGCCATGGATATCGCTGGTCTGCCCGTGGGCCGACCGATGTGGTTTGCGGAGTCACGTCGCGGTACCAAGTTGGAGTTTTCGGTGGTGGCCACCGCCTCTCTGGGCGACGTCATCCCGTTACCGCAGGCTCTCGAAGAGTTTCCGCAGGTTGCAGGAACTCTGTGTCTGGAAGTTGGCCGGATTGCGCGGCAACTACACGATGCGGGCTTTGGCCATTTTCGCATGCAGGCGAAAAACTTCATGGTAGGGGAGGCGCCTGGCTACACCGTCAGCTTGCTGGATGCGCCGTATTCCTGTTTGTGGTTCCGCGGCGTGCCCGCCCGCATTCGACGTCTTGATTTGGAAGACTTGGCCGGCAGCCATGCGGTATTCACACCCATCCAGGTGACCCAGATTTTGGCTGGGTATCAAGGTGACCTAGATCCTGTACCCGGGGTGATGAAGTTTCGCCCAGGATTGCGCTCGCGATGGGGTCAGAAACTGCGTCGCATCGCCTATTATCTTGGGGCAATCTGGAGCGGCCGCCGCCCTTAATCCATCTCATGACTCTTCCCGAACGACTAGCTCAATACCACGCCGCGGAAGGTGCGGAGGAGTACCTCGATGAATACCACAAGTTTCATCGCAAGCTCAGTGACCGCCGCGAGCATAAGTTGCTCGATGCTTATTTTGCGCAGGTAGGCGGGGTGGCCACGGCCTTAGATTTGCCGTGTGGTTGGGGCCGTTATATGCCTTATTTGCGTAGCCACGGCGCCGAAGTTTTAGAGGCCGATTACAGCGGCAGTATGTTAGCCAAAGTTGCGGAGGTCTTTCCAGACACCCCCTTGCTGGGGCGTATGCGCTGCTTCGGTCATCGTATTCCATTGCAAAATCGGGCGGTAGAGTTGGTGTTTTCCATGCGTTTGAGCCATCACCTTGCCGATCCAGTGGTACGGCGCGAGCACATCGAAGAGTTGTTTCGCGTTGCCGATCGCTGGGTGATTTTCACCTACTTTGATCGCGCGAGTTTGAAGAATCTGATACGCCGCGCGGCCACCGCCTTGGGCCTCAATAAAAAACATCCGAAGAACACTTTGAGCCGCGCGCAAGTGCACGCCATGGCCAAAGCTGCTGGCTTCAAGATCCATCAGGATCCGATGTTGTTCCGGGTGGGCTCTGGCCACCGTCTGGTGTTCGCGGAACGGGTTTGAATCAATCCTCCGCCACGCCATCAGGGTGGCAGAAATAGCACGCTGCCGTGTTCCATTGGTAACCAGTCACTTCGGGGCCGTGGTGGCTATCGGCTTCACTCTGCCGATGTTCATGGCAATCAATGCAACTGAACACGGTGGTGCCGGTGGTATGGCATTCCACGCAATTAAATCCGCTGTGCTTGCCGCTGTTGATCGGGAAACTGTGGTTGAAGGTACCATGGCCCCAATCCACCGTATCGTGGCAATCAGCACAGGTGGTTGGGAAGCCGGCCGTCTGGTGATTCGGATCGGTGGTGCCTTGGTAATCGGCAAGGTGGCAAGTCACGCAGGAAGAGCTGATTCCGTTGTGATCAAAGTTTGCGCCTAACCAAGTATCCGTACTATGGCAATCTTCGCAAGTGGTTGGAATGCCGTTCGCTTGGTGAGCTGGATCATTGGTGGCTTGGTACGTGTCTAGGTGGCAAGTGACACACGAATCCACAATGCCGACGTGATTAAAATTCGCGCCCTCCCAAGTCACGGTACCGTGACAGTCTTCACAATCCGTTTGGTAGCCAGAGGCCACATGATCTGGATTGGTGGTGGCCTGGAAATCTGTTAAGTGGCAAGTGACGCAACCATTTGAAATCCCAGCGTGATTGAAAATAGCGCCCTGCCAGGTGCTCGTGCCGTGACAATCTTGGCAAGTGGTCGCGAAGCCCTTAGCCACGTGATCGGGATCGGTAGTGCCAAGGAATTCTGCATCATGGCAGGAGAAGCAAGTGGTGGAGAGTGCGGTGAATTGGCCACTGCTATGGCAATCCAAACAATCGGCTGCAGCGTGTGCTCCACTCAGTGGCCAATCATCGTGACCGAAGCCGCCGACGCTGCGCCAAGTGGTGGCCATGTGGCAATCTTGGCAGTTGCTCACCCAGCCCTGCGCGAGGTGATTGGGGGCGGTAACATTTGCCGCGAGATCGCCATGGCATGCTTCACAGGCAGTATCGGTAGGGTTAAACAAACCCACTTCGGAGCCGGGGTGGCAGCGAAAACAGGATGCCGCAGCGTGCGCACCGACTAACGGGAAGCGCGTCATGTTGTGAGCTTCAATCTGCCCTTGTGGCTGCCAAGTTTCTTGGCCGTGACACGATTCACAATTGCGTCCCAGTTGGGTGAGGTGCACATCTTCGTGGCAACCCGCACAGCCGGCGGCGGCAAAGGTGGCGACCGGACCGCGGTCGTTGTGGCAGCGTAAACATTGTGCTTGGGCGTGCGCTCCTTCGAGTGCTACCCCCGTTTTCTCCAGGTGATCGAATTCAAAATCCAGCCGCACTTCGCTCCAATCGTTACCCTCGTGACAAAGCGAGCAGTCGCCTGGAAAATCATCGTGCGGAATCACTGGGCCGTTGCCTTCGTACCAATTTTGCGGGTTGTCGGCCGTGGAGCAGGCCTGCAAAATGATCATCGGCAGGCTTAGGATGGCGGCGAAAAAGAGAGGATTGATTGCTGTGAGTCGTTTCATGCTAAATCCGGGATCACAGGGATTTTTGGAAGTAAAAACCGGCAGAACGCGAGTCCTGTTCATCGCCAGTGCGAAGTTCGCCGTAAAGGGAAAGGCTTAAACCCTGGCCCAGCGCAGTATCAAAAGAAAGACGCGCGCGGTGTTGGAGTAAGTCGGAAGTACTGTTGGTGAAACCGACGTTGGAGTAGGTGGTGCTATTCCACATCAAGCGTAGGTTACCCGCATCGAAGCTCAAACCACCATCCATGCGGAATCCGAGCAAGTCACTAAACTGCCCCTGACTGGCAAAAACAGCGGCGCCTGCCCGACTACGCTCCAGCCACAAATTGCGCGTATCCCAGCGCAGCTCGCCACCGCCACCGGAGTTATCTTCATCGTTCCAAAGGTGCGCACGCGCCGTTCCGGTGGAATCTGCAGTGAATTTGCGGAACACGCTGACGTCGCCGCGGCGCACTTCTTTATCCGTGTACACCAATGCAGTCGGATCAAAAATTTGCTGTTGCAGAAGATTCGGAAAGCGGAACTGACTGAGGCTGACCATCCAACCATTGCCGTCTTGGTTGCGGTAACTGCCGCTAGCCACGAGCCGCGAAAGTTCCGTACCACTGCGTGCCGGATCGTTCGAATCATATAAATCAATCCACGCGGAGCTGTGAAAATAGAAACCGTTATCCGCGCGAGTGGAGCCTTCCAGGATCACTAAATCGCGATCGGCATCACCTAGGTGCCAGCTTTTTTGGTAGCCCGCGCCCACGTTGGATTTTTCATCTTTGGAAACCGCGCGATAGTAAACCGCGGTTTGTAAATCATCGCCGGTGCCGGCGTGGCTGCCGTAGAGCACCGGGATATAACCGAGACTGGTGCCCAGGCGATGGCCATTGCGTAAACGCACACTCACTTCGGCGCCATCGAGTACGCCGAACTGCGGAAACTCGTGTTGTAGAAAACGGCCAGCTTCGACACGCACCGGCCGATGGCGATCACCGCCAACGGCATAAGAGATTCGATCGAGACGAAAATCACTGTTGGACTCATCGCGGAGGCCGTCGGCGGAAGTGAAATCCGCTTGGTTCCCTTCGAGGTCCAAGCGTATTTGCCCGCCGTAACCCAAGGCGTTGCCTACTCGCATATCCATTCCAGCGCGCGAGAATACTGAAGATGTGGAACGCTCATCATCCCAAACCATATCGGTGAAGGCATACAAGCGACCGCTGATGGTGGTGGCGCGATCGGCCGCCGAGAGGCCTGAAACCGGTGCTAGCAGTGGTTTATCAGTGGGCCAATTTTCGACCGCGTTTTCCCATGGCGCGTGCTCCACCGTTTTGCCGGTGTTGCCAGTGCCGGTATTGTTGGTGCGCCCCGCTGGAATCCGAATCTCCACACGCACGCCAATATCAATCTGGCCGCTGCTGCCGGGTGCGGAAACCGTTGCCGAACGCTGATCCAGCGTGGTGATGCGGCCGGTAATCACAGTTCCTGACGGCACATAGATCGTGACGGCATCGCCTTGGCGTAAGCCATCCACTAGGCCGCGATCGATTTCGACGGAGTCGCCGGTTGCAACCAAGACCCGGCCTTCGACCAAGTGATTGCCGCTCTGCGCAGCGCTGAGATTGCTGGTTCCAAACAGCAAACATAAAAGGATTAAGAGGAGGGGATGGTTCATCGTAAGCCGTGGCAATCACTGCATTCTGTTCCCAACGGTCGGTAGCGCACCACGGTGCGACCATTGGCAAGGGGATAGGCAACATGGCATGAAGCACAAGCAAGATCATCATGCGCGCCGTCGAGTTGGTAGCTGCTATGTGTTTTGTGGCGAAACAACAAGCCGCTTTGGAAGGTGCCTTGATCTGCATGGCAGTCTTGGCACTGGTCGTTCTTAGAGTTACGGAATTGGCCGACGTGAGGATCGGCGTGACAGTCCGCACAAGTCGTGCCGAGGGCGCGATCAAAACTGCGTGCATCGCGGCCGCGCCGCTGGAGTGGGCGGTGGCACTTGGAACAATCCACGTTGGTATGCGCACTTTGGAGATCGAAGCTAGTCATACGATCGTGGTCGAAATTGTTTTCGGCAACGCGGAATGAAACCTGGCTGTGGCAGCGCACACAACCTTCTTTGCCATTGAGGTTGTTGGGCACTCCCGCCACGCGGAAACTATCCCCGTGTGGATTCGTATGGCAAGTTTCACAACGATTGGTGGAGCCGGGGAATAAGTCAGCAACTTTACCGAGACTGCGCGTTGCAGGTGCTGACGCCACCGCGTTACTGCGGCCGTGGCAGGCCGCGCAATCCGCGAAACGGTGGGCATCTACCAGCGCGAAATCGGTCCAGGCTTCGTGGTCAAAAGGTGCACCTCGCATATCCTCAAAACTCTCTTCATTGTGGCAGCGTGCGCAACTGTTGTTGCCGTTGACCGACGCGGGCAAATTCAAGGCGTCGAAACGTTGGTCGTGCGGATCAGCGTGGCAAGCGGCGCATTCTTTACCAAGTGGCGGCCGCGCTTTGCCTAGCGCACGGCTTTCTGGCGTGTGGCAACTGGCGCATTCTGCACGCACATGGGCGCCGCGTAATTCATGACTGGCCCACAACGCGTGATCGAAAGAAGCAGCCGGCACGGGCAAGAATTGTTCTTGCCCGTGACAACGTGCACAACTTTCACGGCCTGCTACGGAAAGTGGAAGTCCAGGGCGGTCGAAACTTTCTAGGTGGACGTCTTCATGGCAAGAATCACATGAATCTTGGTTCCGCTCCAGCAGTGCCGTGGCAGTGCCAAAGCTACGCCCGGCTGCGGTTGGTGCGGGCAAGGGTTGGTGGCAAGTTTCACAATCATTCCGCGCGTGCTTGCCTTCTAACTGGAAGGCGGTCCAGACTCCGTGATCAAATCCTGGCGCCAGCACTTGTTGAAAAGAAGTGGTGTCGTGACAACGATTACAATCCAGTGAGGAGCGATCGCTCACCAGCGCAAATTCCTCAAAGCAGGCATCATGTGCATCCAAGTGGCACGATTGGCATTTGCTATCCACCGCCGCATAAACGGGGCCTAGCTCATCATCGAGGTTTTCATCCACGTGACACAGAGCGCAATCCGTTGCTGCGTGGGCGCCATCCAGCACGAAGCCAGTCTCGGCGTGGCGCGCGTTATCGAATTTTGCCGGCTGAAACTGCAAGGGATCATGGCACGACAAACAATTCTCGGCGGCCAAATCGCCGTTTTGAAATTGCCCTGCGTGTGGGTCCTTATGGCAAGCCGCACAGTCTTCTGCCGAACGCCCTGGGAAGCGTGCGGCATAGGTGGCCAAGGTGGCCTGCGCACTGCGATCTTGTGGCGGAGCCGCATGGCATTGATCACAACTAAGCTGGTCGTGGGGAGCAATCAGGGCAAAGCCAGAGGCTTCGTGCTCTGCGGCAGTGCAGTAGGCGCGTGCAGCAACAAAATCGGTGTGCTCCAGCAAGTGGCATGCGGCACAGTTTTGTTCCTCCTGCGGAAAGCGCTGATAATTCGTAGCAAGAAAGTTTTCTGCGTGCGGCGATTCATGGCAATCCGCACAAGCTCGCCACTGCGGAGGATTGATTCCGCCGATGGATTCCACCGAGTATAAATCGTCTTTTGCATGGCACTCCACGCAGCCGATTTCATCATGCACACCACGCAATGGAAAACGCTCGTCGTGGGCAAAGGTTGCCACCAAATCGAAGGCTTCGCTTTGGCCATGGCAACTGGCACAATCCTCTTTCATTTTGCCCTTGTGCGGATCTTCATGGCAAGTCACGCAATCCTGCGACAGCCCCATATAACGACGTTGGCCTTCCTCTAAGACCGCAATCTCTGCCAGCTCATGACACTTCTGGCAGGCGATGGTCAAGTGTTTGCCTTCTAGCTGAAAATCAAACATCACATGGTCAAAAGCCGCCAAATCTTCCACACCTGCCAGGGAAAAACTGTTTTCGGAAACGAGTGCAAAAGCGCTGCCGTGATGTTCGCTGTGACAGAGGCTACATTCCATTGCCCCCGGGGCGACAAGAGTGCCATGTAAACCATGCTTGTTTTGAATATCGCTCTGAACTTCTTGGTGACAATCCAAACACGCAGCCGGCAAATCCTCCGCCTTTTCGCCATGGCACTTACTACAGGTAGGGCCGCCCAATAGAGTGCTAATGGAAGCGTGCGCCGCACTGATTTCGCCCGGGTTGGTTTTGCTGAGGTCTGCGAACGCCAACCACAACACCAATCCTAGAGAGATCAGTGTGAGCGCTAGTCGAGAAAGATTTTTACTCAAAAGAAAGCCTAGGTGATGTTCGAAAAACGTAGGGCGGAATAAATGTGAACGCCTAACAGCAGAACCATCAACAACGCCACCCAACGGTGGAAATAGCGCCAAGAAGCCAGGATTCCCCTCATTTCTTCAAAATGCGTGGCCATCAATGCGGCCCAATGTGCGCGGCGCGCAAGCTCCAACACACGCAACACTTGATCCTCGGCAATACCTTCTGCGCGGCCCTCGTTGCCAAGTGCGCGTAAGCTGCGCCGCAGTTGCCGCTGCTGGCGCACCAGAGATCCAATCCTCACTACGAGGTTGCCATTCCAGCGGCCGGTGCGAATCAGCGCGTCCATTTTTTCTTGGACGCGGTGGCCGAAATCGCGGTTGTCACGATCCCACTCGGCGGCGAGGGTGGCCATTTCCGCACGGATTTCATCTAGCTCTAACTCGCGACCATTCGCGGAGTGGGGGATAAACGAATACAAATAGCGGCCGATGGCGCCGGTGCAAATGAGAAAAACCAAGCCCCAGAAGGCATGGCCGCCGACGGTATCCCGTGGTGAAAAAGTGCTGTGCAGCATCGCTGCAATCAAGGCCAGCAAACCGGTGGCTACATGCGATGTCATCCATGCTTGCAAGGAGCCGAAATGAATCGGGCCCTTGGGTGCGCGTCGGAGCAAATAACTGAGGTTCATGACAATCAAAGACGCACCCAGAATTCCGGTGCCAAGCCCGAACGCACGCGACGGACGCAACCAGGCATGCAAGGGGTGCGCTGGCCTTAGCACATCCGATAATCGGTAGTAATCGCGGTGCAGGTAAGCCCAAATTAGGGCCGCAACTGTGGCAATAAGGCCAAAGGCCAGTGCGGGCAGGAGCCCAGTGCCGCGTGTTTTAAGCTCTTCCGCAGCTTCGCGCCCAGCGTGGTCGAAGGAAAATCCCGCTTGTTCCAACAGGGGAAAGGGAGCAATTCCACCCACCATGATGAACACTTCATCATTGCGCAAAGTGACTTGGCGGACGCTGCTGTCTTCAGCGCCCACTTGCAACAGCACTTCTTGGTCGCGAATACTTTCGACTTCCGAGTGGAACAAAACTTCCAAGTTGCCGTTAGCAATACAACCCGATAAGCGTGCCTCATTACGTGCCTTCAGGCGGAAAAACGCAGATTTGCGGTAGGAAAGAGTGACATGATTGCCGGGTTGATCGGCCAAACCCATAGCCGCCTCAACCGCGCTATCGCCACCGCCAACCACCAACAAATGGCGTTGCTGAAAAGAATGGGCGTCAATCAAGCTGTAATGAACCTTCGATAACTCTTCACCATGTACACCAAGTTTTCGCGGTGTGCCACGGCGGCCGACGGCTAGGCAAACATGGTTGGCGTGAAAGGAGCTGTCTACGGTTTTCACCTGAAAGCTGCCGTCGGCATGTTGCTCCAGTTCGGTGAAGCGCTCGCCACTGCGTAGGGGTAGTTGCTGTTCGCGAACGATGGTCTCCCATTTTTCAATCAACTCCTCTTTCGTGTAGGAATCGCGATCCAGACTACCGGCGAGGGGCAACACAATAGGATGAGTCATAACGAGCTTACGGCGTGGATATTTCGCCACCGATCCACCTAGGCTGTCTTGTTCCAACATCACGAATTTCAAACCGTGGCGTTTCGCCTCCAGTGCACAGGCGATACCCGCTGGGCCGGCGCCGACAATGCATAAATCCAGCACACTGGTGGCCGCGGAGCTGGATTTTTTCACGCGTAACGCCACTTCGGCAGCCACGCCGCGGCCGTGCTCCAGGGCGGTGCGCACTAAGGCGAAACCGGTGATTTCACCTGCCAAAAACAAGCCCGGCGTGGTTTCGGATTCATTGCTAGGCGTGACCACCGGGATATCACGGCGTTCGCCCAAATCCCCAAGGGTGAGCGCAATTGCACCTACAGGGCACTCGGTAGCGCAGCGCCCGTGGCCGACGCAGCGCGCTCCATGGACCACCAAAGCCTGACCGTGAATGAGCTCCAGCACGCCCTCTTCCGGGCAGGCAGTCACGCACGACCCGCAGCCTATACAACGGGACAAATCAACGTGGGGATACAACAAGCGGGCCGTATGGCTGCCGGTCTGGCGCGCCTTACTACGTTCTTCCAACCGCGATTCGATATTGCGAACCTCGAGCCGTCGGAGCAACAGGACTGCCAGGGTCATCGACAGTCCAACCGCTAGGAGCAGCAGGAGAGTGAATGTCATTCCCAGCAAAAGGATATCCCATAGATTACAGAATCAGGTGAAATCCATTTTAAGAGTAATTGGTGCATAATTCTTTACACCGAATGCCGAAAGGGTAATAGGATGGTTTCGTACCATTCTGAGCCCATTTTCGTAGCCCCTTCCATGCCTGATTCTCACCCAGAAAATTCTCAAGAATTCATGACCACCCACGCGTTGGATACTTTTCCCGACATCTTGCGCGCACTGGTTGGCAGCGTGGTCACGGTGGCCAACTCCGAGTCCTATGAGGATGCGCCCGTCGGCCATCGTCTTGGAGCTGGATTTTACAAAGCCAAGGTCATGGAGCTGAAAGGGGATCACCTGATTCTCGGCACGCAGTTTCAGCACTCGAGTGGCCACGGTAACGATGAGCCAGTGAAACAGTTTGTGCCGTTGTCACGCATCAAGCGTGTGAGTGTGATGAAAAGCGAAAAGATCCTGCACATTTAAGTGCAGAATCTTTTTCTATGGAAACGCCAAGGAGGATGGCCTTGCGTGGGTGGCGGTTTATTTGTTATCCAACGCGGCGATGCCGGGTAGCACTTTGCCTTCGAGCATTTCCAGAAACGCGCCGCCACCGGTGGAGATGTGTGAGATGCGTGACTCGACTTGGTTCTTCTTGATGGCGGCCACCGAATCGCCGCCGCCAACAATGGAAAGATTATCGGTTGCGGCCAGAACTTTGGCAATGGCAGAGGTGCCATGGCTGAAAGGCTCTAGCTCAAAAACCCCCATTGGGCCATTCCACACTACTGTTGCAGCCGCACTGATTTCGGCGCTGTACAGCTCGGTGGTTTTCTGGCCGATATCCAAACCCATCCAGCCAGCGGGGATGGCACCGGTCACGCGTTGGGTGTTAGCATCGGCGGCAAAGCGATCGGCAATGACGTGATCCATGGGCAGTAGTAGCTTCACTCCTTTCGCGGCAGCTTTGGCCAGCACCGCGCGCGCCACCTCGAACTTCTCCACTTCGCACAAAGAAGCTCCCACACCAATACCAGTAGCCGCTAAAAAAGTGTATGCCATGCCACCACCAATCAGCACCGTGTCTACCTTATCGAGCAAGTTTTCAAGGACCATAATTTTGTCTGAAACCTTGGCGCCACCGATGACGGCAATCACCGGGCGTTTCGGTTTGCCAAAGGCCATGTCAAACGCATCAATTTCATTTTGCAAGAGCTTGCCGGCAATGGCAGGTTTCAAAAGTCCTGGCAAACCTGCGGTGGACGCATGGGCGCGGTGGCACGTGCCAAATGCATCTTGCACAAAAACATCGGCCATCGCGGCTAAGTCGGCGGCCATAGCTGGATCGTTGGCCGTTTCCCCAGCTTCAAAACGCAGGTTTTCGAGCACCAAGACTTGCCCAGGCTCCAAATCAGCGGCAGCAGCCTTGGCTAAATCGCCGCGTACATCATGCACCCATTTTACATCGATGGAACTGCCGAGTAGCAATTGCAAGCGCTGCGCTATTGGCCCCATGCGCAGTTCTTCAACGACTTTGCCGTTGGGACGACCCAGGTGAGAAGCGGCAATCACCGATCCACCCGCACCCAGCACCGCCAGGATGGTGGGCACCGCAGCGCGAATGCGGGTGTCGTCGCCGATCACCCCATCTTTTATGGGCACATTAAAATCGACCCGAATAAAAACGCGTTTGCCGGCGAAATCGACAGAATCAAGGGTCCGTTTGGCGAGGCTCATGGCGCATAGATTAGCAGCGCTGAAAAAAAACCGCCGCACCTGCAAAGAGTGCGGCGGCAAGTGCGGAGCGAAACTCCGCGGAGGGCTCAGCCTCTACAGGTTGTGCGCCTTGAAAATCAAGTCGCAAACGCGGTTTGAGTAACCCCATTCGTTGTCGTACCAGGACACAACTTTGACCATGTTGTTATCCAACACCATGGTGGAAAGCGCATCAAACACCGAACTGTGTGGGTTGCGTAACACATCCGAAGAAACGATAGGATCTTCCGTGTATTGCAGAATACCCTTCATAGGGCCTTCTGCAGCAGCTTGCATAGCGGCATTGATTTCCGCAACGGTGACAGACTCCCGGTTTAAATCACAAACCAAGTCGACAACCGAGCCGGCAGGCACGGGCACGCGCATCGACATACCATCCAGCTTGCCCGCCAAAGCAGGTAAAACCTTGCCCACTGCGCGGGCAGCGCCGGTGGAAGTTGGAATGATGTTGGAAGCCGCACCGCGCGCGCGTCGCAAATCACTGTGTGGCAAATCCAGGATACGCTGATCGTTGGTGTAAGCGTGGATGGTGTTCATCAAACCACGTTTGATGCCAAAAGACTCGTGCAGCACTTTCGCCACCGGTGCTAAGCAATTCGTGGTGCAAGAAGCATTCGACAGAATCTTCTGGTCAGCAGTGAGGGTTTCATCGTTGACGCCCAGGACGACCATGTTGTCAATCTCGTCGGATGGCGGCACCGTCAGCACCACTTTCTTGGCGCCGGCGTCGAGGTGCATCTGGCATTGTGCGCGCTTGCGGAAGATGCCAGTGGCTTCCACCACGAAATCCACACCCAATGCGGCCCACGGCAAGTCCGCTGGATTCCGTTCGGCCAGAATCTGCACGCGTTTGCCATCTACGACGATGGAACTGCCATCGACTTCCACCTTGCCGTCAAAACGGCCACCTACAGTGTCGTATTTGAGCAGGTGCGCCAGGGTTTTGGCATCCGTGAGGTCGTTTAGCGCAACGATTTCGAAATCGGCGCTACGCGCGTGCATGATGCGGAAGACGTTACGGCCGATGCGGCCGAAACCGTTGATGGCAATGCGAATGGCCATGGTGTTTGGTATTGAAATGGGTTTTGGGTGCTTCCGGAAAAATCCCAGAAGGGGGTTCCCCCGGAGGGTGGAAGCAGAGATTCTAGTGTCATGCTCGACCTCGCGGCAGACCGAATTCACAGCTTCGGCCCGTGGCCGGCCAGCAGCCCCGTGCTGTTGGCTTGTTCCGGCGGTGCTGATTCCACTTTTTTAGCCCTCGCCTGGCAACATACCGCTCGCGAACAGGTGATTCAGGGATTAGCCCAACTGCCCACAGCGATTGTGGTGGTCGTGGATCATGGCCATCGCGTGGATTCTGCGCAAGATGCCAGTGCCGCTGCTGCGATTTACCAGGAGTTAGGCTTTGAGGTACAAATTAAGTGTGCGCACGCGGATGGGACTGCCAACGAGGCGGAATTGCGTGATGCACGTTATGCCATGCTGCTGGAATCTGCCGCACAACATGGTGCCAAGCGCATCTTGCTGGCGCATCATGCCGATGATAATGCCGAAACCGTGCTCATGCGTATACTCCGCGGCACCGGGCTGCCTGGTTTATGTGGTATTCCATCACGTCGGCAGCTCACTCCCGACATCGAATTGCTGCGCCCATTGTTGCGGTTACGCGGGCCGGAAATGCGTCGCGTTTTGGTGGCCTTGCATCAGGCCTGGATTGAGGATCCCACTAACGCTGATCCTTCGGTGGCGACGCGTAATTTACTGCGTCAGGAAATCATTCCCCAGCTCGCGGCAGCCGCTACGGGGGATCCTATTTCTGCGTTACTGAAGTTATCCGCAGAGGCGCGCGAATGGCACGAAGCTAAGGAGGAGATGCTGGTTGCGGCTAGCGATTTCGGCTGCCTGCCGAGTTATTTACGCAAGCAAGCGATTCGTGATGAACTACGCAAACTAGGTGTCACGATTTCTCCCACCCGCCTCAGCAATCTCGAAGGCGCCTTGCTGCGTCGCGGTACGGCTGGCGTGGATCAAGATTCGAAACTGGAATTGTTAGGCGGAAAATTGATAACAGCCCGCACCTAAGCACGGGCTGTTGTAGCTCTTGAGTGGAGTTGTGCGCTTAGCGCCTACTCCACATCTGCAGTACCGGTCACGGGCCAGAATGGTTTGTTCGGACGCACGCTGAAGCTTTTGAACAGGGCTGCGGTGTTTTCGTTGGGAACGACGGCGAAGCCACCAGTGATAAGGCTCTTCTTCAACTCCTCGGGCAAAGGAACAGGATCCATATCATTGATGATGAAGGAGCCAGTGCCATCCGCCGCCATGTTGAACTCGAACTTGATGGGGCCTTTACCAATCCAGCCATCCCGATAGAGGGTGGTTTCCATGATTCGGGCGCTACCGCGTTTCGGATCCACGCGATAGCCTAGCGCCTCGATCAAAACCTCTTGCGAACTATCCTCGTGCTGGACAAAAATAATGCGACTGCTGGCCGTGCCGTTGCGGTCGATCCCTAGCGGGATTAGCACGGCATTGCCATCAATTTGAAGTTCTCCGCGGATTGCAAACGGTGGCTCCAGATAAAACAAGTTGTTGACATCTGTGCGCTCGTAACCAGGTGAGGCAGAGCCTTCGGGGTTAAACAACAGCAAGCCATCCTCCGTGTATTTGACCACTTCCACCAGCGCGCCGGTATCGGTGGTGTCTTTGCGGTTGCTCTCCACAGTCTTATCGTAGGCAGCTTGCCACACGCGCAAATCTTGACCAGCAAGCTCACTCATTTCGGTGGACTTCGCCAGCAGAGATGCGAATTCCAACTGGAAAGCTTGCATGGTATGGGTGGCGAACAAGGTGGCCAGAATGGGATGTCCGTCGGCAAAGGCGGTTTCCATATCCAACTCAATTTGCTGCAAAGAAGCCTTGGTTGGATCCGTGTAGAAATTCAAAACTTCGCGACCACCGTTGGCGGATAGCCATTCCTCTGCTACAGCAGCCGCATCTAAATTGCCGGCTTGCCAAACCGATTCCCAGTGACGCACCATCCAGTAGACGGCATCGCCCTTTAAGCCTTCCCCCATGTTGGAGATGGCAAGCAAACGGTAGCTTTCGGCATCGAAGGGGCGTTTTTCGTCGGCCTGTTCGGCGGTGACGCGGGCGCGTTCATAGTCTTCTGCGAGCAGGTAACCACGGCAACGGGCCTGCAACACATCGGCGAATTCCGGGCCGGCTAACAACTCGCCGTACAAGGAGTTGGTGAAGGTTCGCCAACGGTTTTCAAAGGCGTCCCAGTTGGGCACATCCGGATCATTGACATCATCAATGAAAATCTTCTTGGCAATTTCCCATGGGTAAAACTGGTCGTTGTCTTTGTTGCCTTCCTTGGCGAAAAACGCGATGTAATCGAGGTAGGGCTGACGGTAAACCAAGCGCCCTGCTTTACGCACCATCTTGTGTGCATCGGGAATGGCTTGCCCTGGCGTAATCGCTTGACCCACGCGCATGTCACCTTCTTCGTAGTTGAGGAGGAAATACACAAAAGCCCAACCGTAAGGGTAATAAACGCTCTCATAACTGCGCGTGTGGTTCACCAAGTCCGGGCCAGCGTTGCGAATATTCGCCACCAAATCCTTTAGCGATTTGCGTTTGTCGCTGTGTTCTAGGTACCACCAAGAACGCAAACGCGGCTCGGCAACATTGTTTTTTAGAATGGTGCCATCCGCTTTGATAATACAACCCTCAAAGTACGAGGCGGCACCTTCATTCAACCAAGCCGGAATCGAGTAGTTGCGTTTTTCACTTTTGTCCATGATGATGGACATAAACTGGTGGCTCGCTTCGTGAAACAAAGTAGACCACAAGTCAGCGCGCGTTTGGTTGGGGTCTCCCATCGAACGGTCATACGTATTCACGGTCAACGCACTCACTAACCAGAAGCCGCCAACGCTTTCACTCACAATGGGCTGGCCGGTGAGTTGTACCGTGAGGCGGTCGAAATCAGAACGTTTGCGGTGCACCAAAATGCGCACGCGCGGGGATTTTTTCTTCATGTCATAAATCGCACGATAAAAATCATTCATCTCATCCATTGCCGCGGACAGCGTTTCAAAGAACGCGTAGTCCATGGTGGTCTCAATTTCATAGTTCTTGGTTGTTTTCTCCCAGCGAGTTTCCCACTCCGAGTGTTTGGCATTGTTGGTGGCCAACCATTTGGCCGACTTGCGCGCCACCGTGGAGGCCACGAATGCGCCACCAGATAATTCGGTGCCAGCTTTCTTCACGAGGCTGTCGTAATCGCGGTTGAGCTTGGCATCCGCAGGGCTCAAATCGAGCAGCTTGTCCATCAAATGCCCAGCTAAGCGATACTGCTTTTTGCCGGACGCCGATTTGATGGCTTTTTCGATGGACTTACGCCATTCCCCCAAAGTGATTTCTTCTTGATTCCAGCCAGAATAAAGTCCAGTGAGTCGTTCCGAAATTTCCTCCAAGGACTTTTTGTTACCCGCAGCCGCATATGACCACGCCAGCCATTTACCCCAACGGAGTTGCCCTTCCACATCATCGGTGGCGCGAGCGATATCCATCATCACCTGATAACCCTCGGTTGCGTAGGGGAGGAAGGTCAGCACCCGTAAGGCCTCTTCCGCAGCTTTCTCGAATTCGCCAGCTGCCAGCAGGGTGGCGGCTTTTTCGAAGTTGAGCTCCGCCAGCGGGGCAGCGATTTCCGGGTTGGCCCAGTGCAGCGGGCGCTCTACGGGTGCAGTGGCGTTGGCCGCAACCGCAGTCATCGAGAGATCCACCAGCGGAGTGGTGGGTTGAGGGTGGGGAACAGTGGCGGCCAAAATGGCGGCGGCGCCTACTGATAAACTTAAAATTAGCGTGAGTTTCTTTGACATGGGCTCAGGTGAGTTCCGCCTGTAGTTTAGCGGTAGCTCCCGGCAACGCCCATAAGCATTCCCACGGTTCTCAGGCTGGAATCAACCCTAAGGGGCACTACTCGCTTCTTCCATGCGTAGTTCGGGGTGTTCTACGGACGGCAGAATGTGACCATAGCCGATGTTCTGTAGCCAAGCGTGAATCGTGGCGAGCGGTACCGCTAAGCCCATGTGGGTGACCACTTGCGGGCGATAAGTGCCGTGGGTGTAAATCTTCGAGAAGATACCGACGAGCTCGTGGGACTCCGCCAAAAAGACTCCACCACCGGAATTGCCAAAATAGGCCGGGCTGGAAACCATCCAATAATCGTGGCCGTCGACCACCCAATCGTTGCGCGTGACTTCTCCGCGGGTGGCTTGGGCACTGGTGCCCAAAGGGCATCCGACGGTGTAAACCGGGGTGAAGGCCTCCACCAGAGCTTCCTGCTGTAGCGGTGCAAGCATGGCCAAATGGCCCAAATCGCGGCTGGTATTGATGCGAATCAAAGCTAGATCGGCGTCAATATTTTCCGCCAGCATGCGCCCGGCAATGGTGACAGGCTCTTTTCCTAGCTGATCAAAAATAGTGTCGAACATCACTTCATGGGGCGTGTCAGTATGTTCAAAATCGACGATGTCGCGCAAGACGTGGTAGCAACTCAGGGCCAAGTAGTACGCCCCTTCTTCATCGCTACCGTGGTAGACCAGTACCGCACTTCCGACGGCTTCCTCGCCACTCACTTGAAAGACCGGCTGCAACACATCGCGGCGTAGATTGGCGCGCTGCACACTTGGCAGGACCCTGGGCTGCAAACTAGCAGTGGTTACGGCCTGAGCTTCTACCGTGCTACGGAGACCCTTGATGGCGGAGAAACTTTCATCCATACGCTCAAAGCCATTTTGGATCACTTCCTCTTGATGGCCTAAAACCTGCGCCTGCTGGTCGAGTTCTTGCTGATAAATGTCCATGCCATGATGAAACCATTGTTGTTGCGTCGTCAAGCTCTCGATTGCGCCGTTTAATAGGCGCAGCTGACCGTCCTGTTGCTCGACCTGGGCCGCCAGTTGGCTGATTTTGGGCAGGCCAATCAGAGCTCCAACCGCCACTACCGTGGTTGTCACGAGGATCGAGGTCGTTTTAGGGAATCGCACCTACCTTCATCGGCATTATCCGAATTCCTATTTAATAAAGGCCAGGGCTCGTTTGCTCCTTGATGTGGGTACAATGGCCGAATTGGAGGACGAATCGTGCCATTTGCAAGCGTAGAAAAAGCCATTGAGGCCCTAAAATCGGGCAAAATGATCATCTTGGTTGATGATCCCCGCCGTGAAAACGAGGGTGACTTGGTCATGGCTGCGGAAGCCATTACTGCAGACGCCATTAATTTCATGCGCAAAGAGGGGGGTGGGCTTATTTGCCTATCTTTGTCGGGCGAACTGTGTGAGCAACTCGATTTGCGTCCGCAGGTGGCCGAAAACACTTCCAGTATGGGCACTGCGTTTTTGGAGTCCATCGAGGCGCGCCTTGGCGTCACCACCGGCATCTCTGCAGCGGACCGCGCCACCACGATTTTGGCTGCCGTAAAGGATGGTGCTAGGCCCAGCGATTTGGCGCGCCCTGGTCATATTTTCCCGTTGCGTGCCCGCGCAGGCGGTGTGTTGATGCGTCCCGGTCAGACCGAAGGATCGGTGGATTTGGCGCGTATGGCTGGAATGAAGGCGGCCGGCGTCATTTGTGAAATCATGAATGAGGATGGCACCATGTCGCGGATGCCCGAGTTGGAAATCTTTGCCAAGAAACACTCGATTCCGATTCTGACTATCGAAGACATGATTGAATACCGCCGGCACCGCGAAGTACTGGTGGAACGGCGCGTGACTGCAGTGGATTTGCCAACCTCGTACGGTGGTTTTCAAATGCATCTGTATAAATCGCTAACGGATGATAAAGAGCATTTTGCACTCACTTACAACTGGGGGGAAGCGCCGCCCGATGATGCCAAATTCCCACGTTTGCAAGAGGCCATCACGGTGCGCGTGCATTCCGAGTGTTTGACCGGCGATTTGCTTGGTAGTTTGCGCTGTGACTGTGGGCCGCAGTTGCATGGAGCCATGCAAGCAATCAAGGACGCCGGCAAAGGTGTGCTGCTGTACATTCGCCAAGAGGGCCGTGGAATTGGCTTGGAGAACAAGCTCAAGGCCTATCAGTTGCAAGAGCAGGGTTTTGATACGGTGGAAGCCAACGAGAAACTCGGTTATCCAGCGGATATGCGCGAGTATGGCATGGGGGCGCAAATCCTCAACGATTTGGGCGTGCGCAAAATGCGTTTGCTCACCAACAATCCGAAGAAATTGGCCGGGTTGCATGGTTATGGTTTGGAGATTGTGGAACAGGTGGCGCTGCGCATCGTTCCGCAGGAACACAATGAGCGCTACATGCGCACCAAGAGAGACAAGTTGGGGCACTTGTTTCCTGCGGAATAGGGCACGCGTTAAGTCTTTTTCCTTGGATGGGAAGCTTTTTTGGACGACAGACGTCCTAAGCCTGTCGTGATCATGTCTTTGCCAAACAATCAACCACCGCCGACCCCCAAAGTCGCTCCGGAACAGCTGGAGGAGCTGTTTACGGTTTATGGTGCGAAGATTTATGGCCTGGCTTTGCGCTGTGGGTTAGCGCCAAAAGAGGCAGAAGACGGGGTGCAAGAGGTTTTTCTCAAGGTTCAGCGCCGCATCAGCACTTTTCGTGGTGAAGCGGCGTTGTCCACTTGGTTGTACCAAGTAGCGCTCAACACTCTGCGCGATTATCGCCGCAAAGTGGTGCGTCAAACGCGCTCCACTCCCATGAGCTTGATTTCCGATCAGCCCGCGGATCCAACCATCGCGGGTGCCTCCGCCACGCCGGATGAAGAGGCTTCCATTTTGGAACGCCGCCAATTGGTTCGTAATGCACTCGACAACTTGCCGCCAAAGTTCCGCGAAGTTCTGATTTTGCGCGAACTCGAAGGCATGTCTTACCGCGATGTGGCGCGGATTCTGGATGTGAAACAGGGCACAGTGGAATCAAGAATTTTCAGGGCGCGCGAGCGTCTTGCGGCAGAGCTCAAGCGTCTGGGGGTGAATTGATGAGTCAAAACAAAGGGAAGCAGGAATGGGATTTGCGCCTTTCGGCGTGGTTTGATGGCGAGGCCTCCACGATGGATGCCGGCGAGGTGCGCGCACACTTGATGGAGAGTCCGGCGGCGCGTGCCAAGCTGCAAGAATGGCGGTCTCTCAGGGAAGACCTGGCTTTGCTGCAACCAGAGGCGCCGTCGGCACAGCAATTGTTCGCCATGCAGGCGCGCTTTGAAGACGGCTTGGCAGAGGAAGTCTTTCGGGTGGCCCGCGCCCTGCGTTTGTGGAACCGCGCGGCCGTTCTTTTGTTGGCTCTGGGGCTAGGTTTTTGGGTGGTCGACCGGCTGATGTTGTCGGTGCCAACGGATACTTATGCCAGTGAGCCCAGCGCCATCGATACGGCTATTCGTGAGTTTATGGCACGTCCCATCCCGCAAAATTAATGAGGCAGTCTCCTGGGAGTTTGATTCTGTTGCCGGCGCTGTTGACCTTCGCCGCGGGTTTTTTTGTCGGACACACAGTGGATCGCCGCGGTGCCAGTGGCCCCTTGGAGGAGCTTGCGCCGGATCTGCGCGCTTATGAGCTTGGTATGGTGGCTTCTTTGGGTTTAAACCGCCAGCAGAGCAATGATTTACGCGTCTTGCTCTTCCACTACGAGCGGGAGCGTGAGAAACTCCTGCAGCAACGCCTTGCCGAGGTCGACTCGGATTGGGTAGAGCTTGATCACCAGTTTGAAAAGTTGCTCGCCGGTCGCATCCTGGATGCAGCCCAGCGACGTACTTCTGAAACCTTGCAACATCCATCAGTAGTGGTAGCCAGAGCTGCCACGCGTTAACCTGACGGTTTGAATTGACATGGCACGCAGTCTAGGCATCCACCTTCAATCCCACGGATTCGATTTCGCACTCCTCGAAGGCAGTGCGAAACGCTATACCGTTGTTAAATCTGGCAGTGCGATTTTTCGCGCCGAGGATCTCCGGAGTACCAAGCGCCTAGGCAAACTCATTGCCGAAACCGCCAAAGCTGGCAAAGTGGATCAAGTGATCGTCACGCTGCCCGCTTCTGGGGTGGTGATGCGCGAGCTGAGTATGCCGTTCAATGATCGCGAAAAGGTCATGCAGGTGCTCAAGTTTGAGGTCGAGTCGGAGCTTTATCACCTGGATATTGATGACGTCATCGCAGATTTTATGGAATTGAATGATGGCCGTGCCACGCCAACTTTGTTGGTGAGCGTGCTGCAAAAAGATCGCATTGCTTCGGCACTGGAAGTCCTTGCGGCTGCGGATTGTGATCCGCCGGTTATGACGCTTTCGCACGGAAGCTTGGTGGCAGCTCTTGGCGTGTTGCCACACACCGGCAATAGTGAGCCGGAGAGCCGCGAGGCTTATTTGCATGTAGGCGCAGAATCGAGTCTGATCATGGCGCTCAATGGCGACGGATCTTTGTACGCGGTGCGCGCGTTGCCACTGGGTTGGCTGGAGTTGACGCGTGGTTTGAAAATTGAAGACGCGGTGCTGGCGGCGGCCGAAGCCGACCAGGAAAATAGCGCTGCGGTGGGCGCCGATGAGGCGGGAGGTACGCTGGTAAGTGTCGAGCAAAGCGCCGCGGAAGCTGGCTCCGAGCTTGCCCTCAGCGAAGGTGAAGGTGAAGGTGAAGGTGAAAGTGAAAGTGGAAGTGGAAGTGGAAGTGGAAGTGGAAGTGGAAGTGGAAGTGACAGCGATCACGAAGTCACCATTGGCGGCGATTCTTCTTTGCCGTTTGGGATTTCGCTGGAAACCGCCCTCGAACTGGCAGAAGAAACCACGCGCACCTCTTTTATGACTCGCTTTGCGTCGGAAGTGCGCCGCGGCCTAGCCGCCATGAGTATTCCTAGTGGCGGCAGCCTGTATATGCTGGGCGCGCTGATTCCGGGTTTAGAGGTCTACCTGGAGCAACGCCTTGGCAAAGATGTGGCGCCGCTCGATTTGGGGCTTGCTGATAGTCTCGGAGAAGTTCCGGAACCCATCGCGCTTGGTGCCGCTTTGCGTGGTCTCGGTGCGGATGTGTCGCCAATGAACTTTCGCCAAGAGGAATTTCGCTACGCCCGTGGTTTGGAGCGCGTGGAAGGTCCACTCACGCTGGCCTTGGTTGGCGTCATCGTGTTTTTCGCGATTGGCTTTGTGATCAATTTGCAGGTCATTAAACAGCGGAAGTTTGATGCAAATCAGATGTTCCAAGTCGCGAATGACAAAGTGGAGCAACTCAATCAGTCTGTGATTGATGATGAAGAATATCCGGTGGAGTGGATGATCAAAAGTGATTTTGCCGGTTCGGGCCTGCCCGATGAAGAGCGTATTGTGCGTTTGGCCGTGAATGTGCGGAAAGGCAAGGAGCAGCTCGATGAGTTGATGGGCGCCACTGCCACTGAAATGCCAGCTTCCTGCTTGGAAGCTTGGCGGTTACTGATGAATTTTCTCGATCAAGAAATGTCCAGTTACCAGGGTAAGTGGATGATTGAGAACTTTGAGTTTACTTCCGTGGATGGCACCCCCCGTGTCCCAGCTCATGTGTCGGCAAAGTTCGGCATCACGATTTTCCCGGATGGTAGTGGCAACTTGATTGGCCAATTTGACCACTTGTCGGCTGCTTTGGATCGCCAGGATTGGACTCTGGAAAAAGCCCTCATTCCAACTACCGAATCGGTTGGCAGTGAAGGCGCAAAAACAGGTTTAGTCAAGGTGCTCATTTTGACTTCCCAACCAGTCACCCCGGAGATCGGCGAATGAGTAATCGCACCACTCTGTACTTATTGATGTTTTTGGCGCTCGCCGCGGTTGCTTTGCAATTGTGGTCCACTTCCAGTCTTGCTAACTGGGATCAAGCGAGCGCAATTCACAAGGCCAAGTTGAAAACCATTTGGGAAACTTGCGACGACCTCAAGCAACGGCGCGTGGAAGCCCCGAAAAGTTCGGCAGAAAAATCTTTCCGCATGCACTTTCAGCGTCAGGCGCACAAAGCCCAAATGGGCGATATCAACGTCACGGTGAACCCCTTGGCGGCCAAAAAAACCTATGCAGATACCCGTTTCGAGATTGAGTTCTTGAAGGGCGCGGATGGTTTCAGCCGTCCAAGTTTGCGCACCTTCCTGTTCCGTGCGGAGCAGCAGTACCCGCGAATCCGCACCACTGCGCTGAACCTTCGCCCCATGGGTGGGAGCGGGCGCAGTCGCGGCATTGAGCCTGGCGTCGACCGGGATGACCTCTGGGAGGTCACCAAGATGGAATTTCGTCAGCGTACCCCGGTTGCCAAAGCCAAGTAGGCGCGGCGCCGTTAGTCTGGCGTTATGTCTCGCATTTCACGCCGCCGTTTTCTTCGTGTCGCAGGTGTTGGCATGGCCGCCAGTACCTTGCCGAGTTTTGCTTCATCTGAAACCGCGAGGCGGCCTTTTTCTGCAGATGCCGCGGGTTCTTGTTTAGCGATTTCTTCCGCCAACGGCATTGCCAGTGTTGCCGTGGCGCGTGCTTTGGTCCTGGAGAAAGCGATGCGCCCAGTTTCTGCTGCTGTGCGCGGCGTGGCCTCCGTGGAAGCCGATGAAAATGATATGTCGGTAGGTTATGGCGGCTTACCGAACGAACTCGGGGTGGTGCAGTTGGATAGTGCTTGTATGGATGGCCCCACCCACAACGCTGGCAGCGTGGCTTCGATTGAAGATATCATGCACCCTGCCCAAGTCGCGGAGTTGGTCATGGATCACACCGATCATATTAATTTGGTGGGCCCAGGCGCGCGCCAGTTTGCTTTGGACTATGGCTTTAAGGCGGAGAATCTACTCACCGAGCGCGCCCGCGGGATTTGGCTGAAGTGGCGCGCCCAACGCAGTGGTGACGATCGTCTTTGGCCGTTGCTGGATACGGTTCCAGCCGATCCTGCGTTGGCGGCAGAACCACGGCCGTGGGGAACCATCCATTGTTCGGTGTTGGCACCCAATGCGGATTTGGGTTGTTGCACCACCACGAGCGGGTTGGCGTTTAAAATTCCCGGCCGCATCGGCGATTCGCCGTTGATTGGTTGTGGACTTTACTGCGATAACGAAGTTGGCTCGGCAGGCGCTACCGGCCGCGGCGAGGCGGCCATTCTGTCGGGCGGTTCGTGGTTAGTGGTGGAACGGATGCGTGCTGGGGATACTCCGGAAGAAGCTTGTTTGTATGCCTTACGGCGGGTTGCCCAGCAAGCTGAGCGCGGCGCACGTTGGCAGCCGGCCTTATGGAAAGATGGTCAGCCAAACTTCGGTTTAACGTTCTACGCGTTGCGCAAAGATGGTCTCTACGGCTCGGCAAATATGCGTGGTGGCGGTCGCTTCGCGATTGCCGATGAAAAAGGCGCGCGCTTGGAGAACTGCGCCATCGCCTTTGGTCAGTAAGCGCGCGCTTCACACGGTCATGCAGCGTTTAGGTATCGACACTGGTGGCACCTTCACCGACGCCGTCATGAAGATGGCAGATGGCAGTTTTCGCCTCGCCAAACTACCCACAACCCGCGAAGATGCGTCACGTGCCGTGTTGGATGCGGTGGATGCCTTAGTCGTAGCGGAAACGCCGATTGAATTAATTCACGGCACGACTTTCGCTACCAATGCTTTGTTGACCGGTGAGCTGGGGCGCGTGGTGTTTGTGACTACGGCCGGCTTTGCGGATTTGCTAGCGGTGGGGCGTCGAGATCGCGATGAAGTGTATGCCTTAGAACCGCGCGCCACCCGGCCCGCCCAACCACGTAGCCGCGTGGTGGAAGTCACGGAGCGTTTGGATGCCGGCGGTGCGGTGGTGACCAAACTGCATCGCGCGGAAGTTGCGCGGGTAGTCGCTTTGGTGGCAAAGAAAAAGCCGCAGGCGGTGGCGGTGGCGTTGCTGCATGCGTTTCGCAATCCCCAACATGAACAGCAGTTGGGCCGCGCGCTGCGCAAGTTGGGCGTGCCGGTGATGCTCTCATTTGAGGTTGCTCCCGAAGTGCGTGAGTATGAACGCGCCACCACCACTTGGGCCGACGCCGCTTTGGCGCCGGTGGTGCGTGCCGCTTTATCAACCTTGCAGCAACGTTTGTGCGCTAGTCGCGTTGGTTCGCAGCTGCGCATCATGCGTTCGGATGGTGGTACTGCCGCAGTCGAAACGGCGCTCGAACATCCAGTGCACCTCGCCTTATCGGGCCCGGCGGGTGGCCTCAGTGCAGCTTTGTCGCTTGCGCAAAAACGCGGCGATACCGAGTTGATGACTCTGGACATGGGGGGCACCTCCACCGATGTGGCGTGGTTATCCACAGCCCTACCGGAAACGCGCCCGCTGTATGTGGGTCGATTGGCATTATTGGCGCGTGGCTTACCCATTCATACGGTGGGCACGGGTGGCGGCAGCACCGCCCATCTTGATGCCGGCGGCGCTTTGGCTGTGGGGCCGGAGTCGGCAGGGGCCGTACCTGGGCCCGCTTGTTACGGCCGTCACGGCGACGTCGCCACCGTCACGGATGCACACCTACTGTGCGGTCGCTTGCAGCCCGACGCCTTTCTTGGCGGTGCGTTTCCTTTGGATGTTGGCGCCGCGCGCAGGGTTTTGAAGCAGTTGGGGCAGGCCGTCGGGATGAGCACCCACGCTGCGGCCCAGCAAATTTTGAGCATCGCGACGGCAGATATGGAGCGCGCTTTACGCAAGGTTTCGTTGGCAGAAGGACGCGATCCGCGCCGCGCGGTGTTGTATTCCTTTGGTGGTGCAGGTGGTTTACACGCAGCTTGGTTAGCCACCAACTTGGAGATGCGGGCGGTAGTTGTGCCACCTCTAGCCGGCGCTTTTTCGGCACTTGGTTTGCTCGCTGCTCCGGCGCGCCGCAGTTACACCCAATCGGTTTTGCAGCCGCTGCCAACTTTTCGCCAACGCGCCGCATTGTTTGCGCCGCTGCTGCAGCAGGGTGTTGCGGCCTTGCGCGGCGAAGGGATCGCACGCGCTGCACTAGGGCGTTGCTGCAAAGTCGAGTTACGCGGGGCCGGCCAAGCTGGCATTCTGGTGTTGGAAGAAGGACCAGACTTGCGCGCGCGATTTTTTGCCGAACACGAAAGGCGTTTTGGTTATCGCCGCACGGATCAGAGCGTGGAGTTGGTGGCCATCACCGTCACCATAGATGGGCCAAGCACGCCGCAATGGCAGCGTCTGCGTGAATCCCACCAGCCAGCCAAGATGCGCTCCCGGCAGCGCACTTGGTTTGGGAACGCCGCGCGCACTTTCGATTGTGCGTGGTACCAACGGGAGTCTTTACAGCCCGGGGATTTTTTGCACGGTCCAGCGGTAGTCGCAGAATATTCCGCCACCACGTTGGTGCCGCCTGGCTGGCGTGCCCGCCTCGATGCTTGGAATTGTTTGGTGTTGGAGCGTGAAGCATGAATCCAACCCAACGTGATCCTGCATTGTTTGTGTTTCGGCATTTGTTCGCGAGCGTGACCGATGAAATGGGCGCAGCCTTGCAGCACAGCGCGGTGTCGCCGAACATCAAAGAGCGCCTTGATTTTTCTTGTGCACTGCTCGATGCCGCAGGCCGCTTGGCGGCGCATGCAGCATTCATTCCGGTGCATTTGGGCAGCGCTCATAGCACCGTTCCGGCGGTCTTAAAGGAGTTGGATCCTGGCCCTGGAGATGTGGTGGTGCTCAATGATCCTTTCCGCGGCGGCACTCACTTGAATGACGTCACCGTATTGGCGCCCTTATTCCACGCCGGCAAACGCTGCGGTTTTTTACTCAATCGTGCCCATCATGCCGATATCGGTGGGGCCGAGCCTGGCTCGATGAGTGGTGCCGCGGACATCTTCGGCGAGGGCTTGCTGATCCCGCCACTGCTATTGCGCGCGGGCGGCAAAGATGTGGCAGCGGTATGGCAACTGTTCGCAGCCAACGTGCGTGATCCCGCTGCCGCGCGCGGGGATTTGCAAGCGCAACTCGCCGCACTCCATCGTGGCCAGATTCGTTTCGACGACCTCCTCGCGCGTTATGGTGTTGCGGCGCTCACCCGCGCCATGGCTTCCTTGTTTGAACACGGCGCTGCTTTTACGCGCACGATGTTAGCCAGTTGGCCGCGCCATGCCGTGGAGGTTCACGATTTTCTCGATGGAGTGGATAGCCCGCGTTTGCAGTTACGCCTGCAAGTCACAGCGGGCCGTTTGATTTTAGATTTCAGCGGCTCTGCAGCGCAGGTGCCAGGCTCGTGGAATACGCATCGGGCGGTAACCACCTCGGCAGTGTTTTATTTGTTGCAAGCGATAGGTGGCGGCCACCTTCCGGAAACGAGTGGCACGTTGGAAGCCGTCGATTTACGGCTGCCGGAGGGCAGTATCGTTGGTGCTTGTTTTCCTGCCGGCGTAGCACTTGGCAATGTCGAAACTTCGCAACGCATTGTGGATTTGCTACTCGCTGCGATGCGCCAATTGATGCCCGGTAAATTTCCGGCCGCCAGTCATGGCAGCATGAACAACTTACTTTTTGGTGGCAAGCGCGCCGACGGCACACCTTTTGTGTTTTATGAAACCCATGGCGGCGGTGCCGGGGCTGGCCCACAGGGTGACGGTGCAAGTGCTGTGCAAACGCACATGACCAACACGCGCAATACGCCGATTGAAATTCTCGAAGAGGAACTGCCGGTACGCGTGAAACGCCTCGCGCTGCGCCGCGGCAGTGGCGGTCGGGGCGAATTTCGCGGTGGCGACGGCTTGCTCAAAGAAATCGAATTCCTAGAACCCGTGCGCTTAACGGTTGCAGCAACCCGTAGAAATTCACAAGCTGCTGGCGCCGGAGGCGGAGAACCCGGCAAATCAGGGGTTGATTCGGTGACCATCGCGGGCAAAACAAAACGTTTGCGCAGTGCGGAGGCCATCGATCTGCCAAGCGGAGGCAGCATAAAAATAGCCACCCCTGGAGGGGGTGGCTATACAAAAGACCAGAGTTCGAACTAGTCGTTCTGGTAAAGGTTGTCTTCTGAAAGCAAGTGGTACTGGTCTACCGCACGGATGAGCAAATCACTCATGCTTTCGCGGAAAGCGCAGCACTCGAACTTGACGCCCTTAGCCTGAATCAAGGGAGCGACATCGGCGAAGACGCCATTTCCTGAAACAGCAATGATGACATCAACTTTGTCGGCGATGCGCAGCATGTCCATGGCAATGCCAATCTCCCATTCGGCTTTGCGCGAACCATCCATACGTTCAATCACTTCGCGGCGCTTGACCTCGAAGCCACAGTAACGCAGGTGATCCAAGAAGCTGACTTGATCAATGCCTTCGCGCTCAATGACATAAGCCGTGGAGCGGATTAGGCGCCGGTCTCGTACGCAAGTGCGCAACATACTGGAGTAGGAAAGGTTGCGGCCGAAAGTTTTCTTGGCCGAGTGGTACATATTTTGTACGTCGACGAAAACTGCAACGCGCTGACGCTTAAGGAACCCACCTGCGGAAGCGTAGCCACCGTTGTTCGGGATTTTGCCAGTGCTAGGATCCAGATTAAGCTCGCGGCGCAAACGCCAGAGTTCATCTTTAAGATCGAGGCAGCGATCTTCGAGATCTTCGCGTTCGATGCCAGCAAGATCTTCATTCGCATCAAGTATGATGGTGCTTTCTGAAGGATGGCCACCTAAAGAAGGAGCTTGGAAAGTGGAAGTGCCGGAAGTGGCCTCTTCTTCCTTGGAAGTTTCGGTATTGATCATGTGGTAAGAGGTAATTCGGGGGAAACAAAGGCCTGGATATACCCGAATAAAATAGCCGGGAATTGTCCTTCGGCCAGGGAAAGGACAGCTTAGCCCATCAGTATAACGGCGACTGGAAGTATGGGAAGTACCAGAAACAACAGCCTGCCATTCGGGCAACTAGCATCCGGGCTGGGCGGCGAGAATGCGGTCAATTCGGTATGTTTTATAGAAGTTGCGGTCATGGCACAGGGCTTCCATCCAAAGATAGGCTCCGGAGCGATAGAAAAAACGTGGGCTCACGAGCGCCTGGAAGACGCCGCCATGGGCCAGCCGGTAGGTCATGGTGATGGCCTCGCCGGCCAGCGCAGCTTCTCGCAGGAATTCCCGCGGCTCAGGCAGCCGAATCGGCTCCGGCGCAAAAGAGCATAACTCGCGCCCACAACCCATTGAGGCAGTGTGGAACTGAGGGCCAAACAGTAGCTCCAGTTTTTGCATCAAATTCCAAGTATGCAGCGCATCTGCCAAGGCGCGGTGATGCTCCGCAGCAGGCAATCCCAGCTCAGCAACCAGAGATTGCAGAGCGTGTGATTTATATTTCAACAATCGTCGCGACGCAAGTAGGGTGCAGTAAGTTGGGTTATCGGGCAGAGGCAAGCCGTAGCGCGCTGCTTCGCAAGCAAGCATGGTGGCATCGAATTGCACATTGTGGCCCACCAGCGGCGCTTTACCGGCCCATTGCAAGAACTCCGGAACCACTTCGTTGGCCTTCGCGGCGTTGGCGACGGCTTGATCATCAATGCCATGAATACGAATCACCACGGGCGGGATGGGGCATTCAGGATGAATCAGGCGAGAAAATCGATCCACGATGTGGTGGCCACGTACTTTCACCGCGCCGATTTCCACGAGCCGCGCACCCGGAGGCATTCCGGTAGTCTCTGTATCAAAGACAACATATTCGCGCGGCAGGCTCACAACTATTTCACCGCATAAGTTTCCAGTACCCAGGCGGCCCACTTTTCATCGGCCTCAATAAAAGTCCAGCCGAAATTGTCTTTGAAGGCAACCCGCTGGGCATCGAGGTTGTTGGTTTGGTTGGGATCGGTTTTCAGCTGCACAATCCATTTGCCAAAAGCAGTTGGATCATGTTCCATCAAAAACATCAACTTCGACCACGAAGTGAGGTGGGCCACGAAATTCAAATCACCAAAGGAGCGCATCCGGCTGAGTTCCGAAAATCCCGGGGCTTCGTCTTTGGTCACATATTTGCGCACCAGCGGTTTCCACTCTTCAGCATCCCGACTCTGCTCCGATGACCCTTCATCAAGATCATAAAAGTTATACTTCATCGAATTGCGCCGCGACATGTAATGGCCAAAGCCGGAACGCAGCCAAACCGGTGCTTCGACTAAGTACAACATGAAGCCATCCAAAATATTGATGGTGACGTTATGCAACAGTGCGTTATGCACGTGTTGGTCATGTTTCATCTTGTCCGCTTCGGTGGAAAAACCAAACCACATCGAGCGCGAAACGGGTTCGGTGTTCGGTGGCCGCCAAGTGTTATGCCAGCGTTGTGGGTGGGCATCGATATGACCAATGTAATGTTGCTTGGTCTCCAGCAAATCTGCCTCATAGTGCAACATGAGTACCTCGAACTTCATAGGCATTCCGAGATAGCGGCCCAGACCGACCCAGCCTGGCATGCCAGCCGCCCGCTTGGGGCGGGATAAAAAATCTGCGGCCAAATCAGCTTGCCAAGTGCTATCGGAAGCGGAGACGAAAATTTCTTCTGCGGGTAAAACAGCGAACTGCTCCTCGGTGTAGCCGAACAATTCCTGCAAATGCGCATACGCTTTCTCCATCCGAAAAGCCATCAGATGCACACGCATCCAGCGATCCAGCATTTTGACTTTGGGGGGATCTACAGCCGGGAAGAATGCCGCAAGCTCTTCCAGCTCTGCGAGGTAAGCCTTTTTATCACTGACCGGAATCTTCCACGGATGTAAATCCGAACCAAAGCGAAAATGAGTGGTTTCGAGCCACACCATGTCGCGCGCGTCAAGGTGCTTTTGAAGTTCCGCAGAATCGGACTGGAAGAAGGTGAAGGGGCCGTGATTGACAATGCCGGCAGCCTCCATGACTTTGGGGTCTTCGCCGCAGACCGTGCAGATATTTTTTTTGGAAGATTGGGCCGCAGCTGGCACGGCAAGCAGCATGCAAGCGAGGGCCGCAAAAAACTTCGGCGCGAGAGCCGTACCGAACGGTGGCATTAGAGTTTGGCTTTCCAGGCTTCGGCGCGCTCAATGATTTCCGTCATCGAAGGGCGCTCCAAGGGGACTTCCTTGGCGACGACCACACGGCAAGCGTTAATCGCCGCAAGACGCAACGAGGTATCGCTTTCGGCAAGGAAAGGCGCCACGAGACGAATGTGTTCGGGGATTCCGAACAACTCAAACATGCGCAAGCCGGCCAGTTTTTCTTTGAGTCGCGTGCGTTTGAGCCAGGGTGCTAAGGCAGAACTCAAGGCTTGGCGATTGACTTTGGCAAAATCGAGCCGAAATGTTGCGGCCTCTTTGAGCCAGCGACTTTGGATATGCTCTTCAATGATGCTTAAGGCATCTTGATTGCCGCGTAAAACTAAGCCGCGTGCTGCTTCATAGGCCACAGCCGGCGCTTTCGACGCCATCATGAGCTGTAAAAAATCGGCAGCATCTTTGCGCGTGCTATCCGAATAGCGCCGCAACAAATACATCCTTGCGGCATCGGGAGATTTTTTGCTCAAGCTGGTCCAGGCGAGCTTCAAGTCGTCATCCACTAAAACTCCATTCAAGCAAGCCCACAAGGGATCCAAACGGGAAACCTTTTCCATGCGTGCAACGGAATCGAGGCACAGTGGAATCACAGCCTCGCCCAGGTCCAGCAAAAGTTTCACGCCGGCGTCAATATCCTCTTGCTTCTCGCCCTTTTCGATGGCGTGCAAGCCCGACAGAGCCATGTCTTTATCTGGGCTACTGAGACGCGCAAATTTTTTCTTTTCCGGCTTTTGCGGCTCCGCTGCCGGTTTCGCAGCGGGGGTTTCCGGCTCCTGGGCTCCCAGACGAGTCCATGAGTGCCACGCATGTGGCTCTGGCTGCAGGGGCAAAGGCAGTGCATTGTGGGCAAGGCCGGACAGCATCAGAAAGGGGAGGAGGGCAATCATTTTTGGTCTTGGGAAACAATGCGGTTGCGGCGGAACTCCAAACTCAGGCAGTCCATGAGCTCTTGGTTTCCCGACAAAGGCAGTGTAGACCAGTCAGCCTCAGCTTGCCTGCGCGCGCCGCTAGAGCCTACGGGGAACTGGATGACATAGAGGCTTACTTGGGCGCGGTTACGGGGGCCGGCCTGGCGTTCGGCGAGAAAAACCAACTCCCAACCATAGCTCGTCTGCACCGGGCCGGCCCATTCGCCGGGTACCAGGGAAGCCACCGCCGCGCTAATGGCAGCGCCTAAAGCACTTGGACTTGGTTGTTTAGGGAGTAGTACTTGTACCGATAGCGACTGCTCTTCCGTCCATCGCAGCAATTCGTCAGCAAAGCGGCTGCCTGCTTGCAAGCGCTCGGCAATCTCTTGCGCGAGAGCCCGCGCGGCAGCGCTTTCCTGGGGCAAACGTTGATGAAGGATGGCCCCAACGGCGAGACCATTCATCAGTAGACTCCGGCAAATCGTGTCGTGCCCCTCCACCAAAAAACTGTGTGTCATGCTCTGATAGGCATCGTCTACTAGCTGAAAAGGGATTTCGGTGGTGCCAATACGCAGTGGTTCGGGGCGGCTGCAGCTGAGAAAAAATAGCCCGAGGCTAGCCGTCAGCACTAGGGTGCGGCCCGGGTGGGTAAATAGCCGCGGAAACAGGAAGGATTTGAGCATTTGCGTGAGGGAGTACAATCAGGGGGTAAAATACAGAATCGACTGGTGATTTGGGGTCGAAACTTTCACAGCATGTTGTCCTTCGCTACCTTTCTTCTAGTTTTCGTGAGCCAAACGCCCGTTGCGGCTGCAGCTCAGGAGCCGGTTGTCACTGCTCCAGTGGACCAGCTTAGCCACCAAGAGCGGCTCCAGCGGGCTTTCATCTACTCCACCGGCGCGCGTTTCATCGTGCAGCTAGAGCTGGATGCGGCCTTGGAAGCGGAGATTCAACGGCGTACCTTAGCGGGCGGCTTTGTTGGCCAAGTGGAGCTTAGCCCAGAGGATGTCGATTTTGAGGTTCAGCGTCGTATGGAAATGGTGCTCGCGCAGGACCCGACGGTGGATTTCTGGGGGTTAATGCGCGGGCAGGGTTTTACGCCCATCACTTTCGCGCAGGAAGTCCGCCGCACCCTCCTTGGCCAACGGATGTTTTTTCCTCTTGACCCGGAGCAATGGCCGGTGGCGGAGCTCAAAGAAATCATGCTTCCACGTTGGGAGGAAAGTTTAAGTGCGGATCACCAAACCTTGCTGAAGATGAAAGCAAAGGGTGAGTATCGTTTGCTCGAAGATGGCCAGCTCCATCAGTTTCTGATGCCGAGTGTTTGGCAATGGTTGCACCGTCAGATTGAAATCACCTACCCATCGTCTGGTTTGGCCGAGGGCATCTGCTTGCGCATCAACGGCAAGGATTATCGCACCGCAGATGTTTTAGCCCAAATTGAACCCCTACTGACCGATGTCGATCGCGCCTGGGCCACCAATTTCGTGACCAATGTGGAGTTACTCGAAGCGGATCTCAAAGCCAGCGGGCATTACTTAGATCAGGAAGCGTTCGAGGCTTATTTTGCCGAAGAGCAGGGGGGGTACAACGATTTCTTCCCGCATGAGCAGATGGTGCAACAATACTATGGCTTTCCAAGCATGGAAACTTACCGTCAGTATTTGCGTGTGCGTCGCTCCTTTCGTACAACCTTACCGAGCGCCGATACACCTGAGTACCAAGCTTTCGTGGAGCAAATTTTGTTGCTGTACAAATCATCATTCGGCGGTGGCCGGGTGTGGACGGAAGTCCTGTTGTTAAGCGCGCGTAACAAAGAAACGGGCTTGTTCGCGCAACACGGCGACCCTTTCGCTAAAGCAGCGGAGCGTGCCAAGGAGGTTGGGAGCCTGCTCGCCAAGGGAGAACCTTTTGCGCAAGTGCTTTTGGAGTACAGTGATTTCCCGCCTTCGGTGTCGGGCGCTTCCAACCCGGAAGCACAATTCAACCGGGGCCGTTTTGAAAACTTACAGCGGCATGAACTGCGTGACTTTCTGAATGAAAACGCCTACACGGACTTTCTGTTTGGGCACTCCATCACAGATGAACTTTTCTTCAACGCAGAGGAAAAGAGCATCTATGGCCCAGTTCGCGGTCCGCTGGGCTACTACTTCTATCGGGTGCTCAGCCATAAGGCGCCACGCAAAGAGGTCAATCTTGACACCGACCCCCGCATGAGCTGGCAGGTCCATGAAGATCTCCTGACTTACCATTTCCTCGCGCACCTCCAGACACTACAACACACACTTCACAAGTAGTCGTCAAACTTGGTAAAATGCCAAATCCACCCGTAAAGCGGGAACCGTACTACCCACGCATGAATTTTTTCTCAACTTTTCTACTCTCCATCGCTTTGTCGGCGCCGTGGTGCCCAGCGCTTGAATCTGCCAATCTTGCACCGCAGGAACCGGTGGTCGTCGAGCCGGTGGTCGTTGCTACTGACGTCAGCGTCGCGCCAACGATTAGCCATGAAGAGCGCCTCAAGCGCACTCATATTTACACCACTGGTTCGCGTTATATCCTGCAGCTGGTGCTCGATACGGTGCTTCAATCTGAGATAGAGCGGCGTCAGCAGACCGGCATTTTTGTGGGTGCTGTCGAGGTCACCGATGCCGAAGTGCAAGCCGAAGTGCAGCGCCGTTACGACATGGTGATGGAACAAGATCCCACTGTCGATTTTTGGGCGATGGTGCGTGCGCAAGGCTTCACTGAAGCAACTTTTGGCCAGGAGCTACGCCGCGGCATGATTGCGCAACGGATGTTCTTCCCCACGGATCCCAGTGATTGGCCCCTCGACCAGATTAAGGAAATCTTGGCGGACCAATGGGATGCCTACGTCAAAAAGGATTACGACGCTTTGCTGGAGAAGAAGGCCGCCGGCGAGGAAATGTTGCCTCTCGCGGATCAAATGTTGAATCAGTTTTTGATGCCTAGCGTGTGGCAGTACTTGCGCGAACGCGGCAAGATTTTGAAGCCGTCGTCTGGTTTACCAGAAGGGGTCTGTTTGGTAGTAGATGGGAAAACTTTCCGTACCGACGATGTCCTCGCCACCATTGATGGCATGTTGACCGATACCGATGTGCTGTGGGCTTCGACCTTTGTTGCCAATATGGAGCTACTGGAAGCCAATTTGAAGGCATCGGGTCACTACATGAGTGCAGCTGATTTCGAAACCTTCTTTAGCGAAGAGGGCAAGGTTTACGAAGGCACGATCATCTCGCATGAGATGATGGTGTTGCAGTTTTTGGGTTTCCCGAGCATGGAGGTTTATCGCCAGTATTTGCGTGCACGGCATTCTTTCCGTGCCACCATGCCGGAAGCTACTTCCGAACAGTACTTGACGATGCTGGATCAGATGGTGGAGGCGCGAGGTGCTTTTTACGGTGCCGGCAAAGTGCGGGCTGAAGTTTTGCTCATCAGCGCGCGCGAAAAAGCCACCGGTAAATTCCGCAAAGATGGCGATCCTTATGAAGGCGCCAAAGAGCGGGCCGAGGAGGTGCGTCAGATTCTTGCCGACGGCGAGCCATACGATCAAGTGTTGCTGCAATACAGCGATTACCCCGAGGCGGTTGCCAATAGTGCAAGCAGCATGCCACAGCCCAACCGCGGCATGTTCCCATCTCTCAGCCGCAATGATTTGCGCGGATTTTTGCTCGAAAACGATTACACCGATTTTTTGTTCGGCTATTCGATTTCGGATGATATTTTCTTCCGTGCAGATTTAAACGCCGTGTATGGTCCAGTGAAAGGTCCGCTGGGCTACTACTTCTATCGGGTGACCGGTCACGAGGCTCCGCAGAAAGAGGTGGATCTCATGAACGATGCCAACGTGCAGTGGATGGTGAATGATGATCTGCTCGGCCTACATTTTATTGCGCATCTGAACGCACTACGCAAGGCAGCAGCCGCTGAAGCTGCGGCACCCACCGCAAAGTAACGGAATAAGCATTGGCGAAGAAATCGAAGGCTTCGATTCTCGGTGCTTATCGGCGACTCGGGCCCTATTTGGCCCGACGTCGCCGTAATGCTTTTCTCATTGTTTTACTCGGCGCGATTTCTGCAGTCGGCGCGCGCTCCACCATCATTTTGGTGCAGCCGCTGATTGATCGCCTTGAGCTTGATTCTGCTCCTACTCTAGGGGTAGTGGATGATTCTCCACTCACCACACTCCTGAACGAACATTTAGAGCCGTGGCTGAATAGTTTGGGCGCATGGGGCCTGGCCGATGGGGTCAGCGAAGTGATTGCGTTGGTGATGTTGATGGTGCTGTTAGCCATCGTCTTCAGCATCACTCAGTATTGGTTTTTGCGTTTTTCGCGCATGCTCGCAGTTTTGATGGTGACCGATTTGCGCCAGGATATGGCGGATTTTGTCACCAAACTTGGCATGGGCTTTCACTCCGAACGCCGCTTGGGCGATTTGGTTTCGCGCATGACCGTGGATGTCTCCGCCAGTTTGCGCATCCTGAGTTTGATGGTGGAAGAAATCGTACAAGCACCGATTGCGGTGCTGGTGTCGTTGACCATCGCGTGGATGGCCGAACCGGTCGCAACACTTGGCATGGTGATTTTTTTGCCGCTGGTGGCTTGGCCGGTGGCCAAGATTGGCCCACGCATCCGCCGTCGCGCGCGTGCCACCCAAGATAAGTTGGGCGATAGCACGCAGCGGATTACGCAAGTGCTATCGGGGATTCGGGTGGTGAAAGCCTTCCGTATGGAACAACGGGAGTCCGACGAATTCCGTGCCGTCAACCAGGGCTTTGTGGAGGAATCCGAACACATGATTCGCGCCCAGGCGCAAAGTCTTGCAACCACCAACTTCTTCGCCAATGGCGGCGTGGGCATCGTGCTTGGCGTGTTGGTGATTGTGCACTTGGTCTTAGTTGGCATGCATAAAAACGGTATCTTCACCACCGTCGGTTCGATGATGACTTTCATCATGGCGATTGCCACGGTGTTCGCCTATACCAAAACAATGACTCGGGCCATGGCGGCGATTTATGCCTCGCTCGGTTCCATCGACCGCGTTTTTCAGGTCTTTGATTTAGAAGCCGAAGTCACGGATTCTGCCACTGCCAAACCATTTGCCGGCTTGCAGCAATCCATTCGTTTTGAGCACGTTGATTTTTCTTACCCCGATTCGCCCGAGCAGGCCCTGCGCGATTTCAATCTTGAAGTGCAGCGCGGAGAACGGATTGCCTTGGTTGGATTGTCCGGCGCCGGGAAATCCACGGTGTTGGATTTGGTGGCGCGTTTTTACGACGTCAGTCACGGTGCGGTGCTGATTGATGGGCAAGATTTACGTAGCCTCAAGCATGGCGATTGGTTGGATCACTTGGCGGTGGTGCAGCAGCAGCCGTTTTTGTTTCAAGCGAGCATTCGCGAAAACATTCTTTATGGCCGTCCACAGGCCAGCGAAGCAGAGTTGCTGGAAGCTTGTCGCGCGGCCAATCTCAACGAGACCCTCGCGCGTTTGCCGGAGGGCTTGGAAACTCAAGTTGGCGATTCTGGTTCGCGTTTGAGTGGCGGCCAAGCGCAGCGTGTAACCATTGCGCGCGCTCTGCTGAAAGATGCTGAAGTGCTGTTGCTCGATGAGGCCACATCGGCCTTGGATTCCGCTTCCGAAAGCCAAGTGCAAGAGGCACTTGAGAACTTGATGGTTGGGCGAACGACCTTTGTGATTGCACATCGCCTGGGCACCATTCGCGGCGCCGATCGTATTCTGGTTTTGGAAGATGGACAGGTGATTGAACAAGGCACGCATGAGTCTTTAATCCAGATGGGCGGCAGCTACGCCAAAATGTGGGCCTTGCAGGTTGGCACCCCTCTGCAGTGATTTGCTAGGATGGCCGCAAGACCATCATGAATCAGCAAGTCATCACTCGCACTACCCTGGTACTTTTGGCTCCTCGCCGTTTTGGCATTGCTGTGGAATGCTATGGGGTGTTTCGATTATTTCATGACCCAATCACACAATGAAAGTTATTTGGAGCAGTTCTCCCCCGAGATGCTCGCCTTCGTCGATAGCTTTCCCCAATGGGTTACTACTTTTTGGGCACTGGGTGTCTGGAATGGTTTGCTTGGCTCGATCACTTTGCTCTTGCGCAAACAAATAACGGTTCCTATTTACATCATCTCTTGTGTGTCGATGGTCGTTGTGACCATCCGCAACTTCGGATTCAGCGATGGGATGGATGTGATGGGCAGTACCTTTGATCTGCTGTTTACCGGGGTGATGTTCCTATTAGCCATCGCTCAGATTTTGTATGCGCAGGCTATGGTGAAGTGCGGCATCCTGCGCTAATCGATGCGCATGGCGTCAATCGCGAACAAGCGCTGCAGCAGCGTCGCACCGAGTGCACTTGCGGGGGTCAGCACTCCTCCGCGCTGGGCTTCTCCTGCAGCCAGGGCCAATCCCGTTTGGACCAAACAACGCACCGTGATTTGATTGCTTGGATCGCCATTCCAGAACCAACGGCGTTGCGCCAGGGGCTGATCCAGCGGGCCCGCTAGCAAAGTAAGCCGCGCGTAGCCTTCGCGTATGCTTTGTGCGCTGGGGCCTTCGCCGGGTTTGGGGCCAAAGCGGCGTAAGAATTTGCGGCCCAAAGAGGAATTGAGCATGGCATTGGACAGCTTCAGCAAAACCGCCATGGTATGGGCCTTGCTCCGAGTGCGCACGAGCAGGTGTTCGTGGTAGGCAAAGCCTTCGCCATAAGCTTGGGTGCTTGGGGCAAGCAGTGCGGCGCTACGGCGCACCACACTTTCATTCACCGGCGCCATCAAGAAGGGGGCGGCCCAAGCTGCAAGACTAGGTACCGGAAAAACTTGTCGTCGGGGTTGCTGCTCGAGTGGATCGGCTTGCAGTTCCCCGCGTTCTCCAAGCGCAATGCCGGAGTGCAGCGTGCCCCCGTTGAAGCCGCCGCGGATGGCGAAGAATCCGTGAATGGGTATGCAAGCGCCAAGTTCTTGTTGCAGCGCCCAAACACCCAAGTCGGCAGGCACCGAATCAAAGCCCGACGCTGGAATCAGCGTGGTGCCCGCAGCACTGCAGGCATCATGATGACGCGCGATGAGTTGGTGAATCCAGGGGAGTTCTCCGCTGAGATCGGCATAGTGCGTGCCATGTTTCACGCAGGCATCCACTAACGCGTTGCCATAAAGCGAGAAGGGGCCGGCACAGGAAAGTACCACGCGTGTTTGCGCGGCCAGGGCGTCGACGGCCGCTCGATCGAGGCCATCGGCGCACAAAGCCGGCACCTTATGTTTCTGCGCAATCTGCGCGACGCGTGCTTGGGAACGTCCACAAACTGCCCAGCGCAAATGCGCGGGTGCATGTGCGGCTAACTCTTGCGCCGCCAGCTGCCCAGTAAACCCGCTTGCTCCATGCAGCACCAAATCAAACTTTCGAGGGTGACTCACGTTGCAATCGTAACGCCTGGAATCATTTATGCGAGAATCGCGGTGGCGAAGGCAAAGGGAGTTATAATGCCAAGGTTATTGGCGCAATCGGCCTGCGTCATCGTGATTTCCCCGCAATCTGCGGGTTCTGAAACCTAACCAAGTGCCGACCTAATGCCCAAGTCCTTTCAACTACTTGGCCTGTCGGACGAACTGCTTCGCGCAATTGCGGATCAGGGATACGATCAGGCCACCCCCGTTCAAGAGCAAGCGATCCCAATCGTGCTCGATGGTCATGATGTGCTCGCGGGCGCTCAGACCGGTACCGGTAAAACCGCCGGATTCGTGTTGCCGATGCTGCAACGCTTGATGGATGGCCATCGCCGCGGTCAGCGTCCGGTGGTGCGTGCTTTGATTCTCGTGCCTACTCGTGAGCTTGCCGCACAAGTGCAAGCCAGCGTGCAGACGTATGGGCGGTACTTACCCTTGAAGTCCACCGTGATTTTCGGTGGAGTCAATATCAACCCGCAAATCAGTCAGTTACGCCAAGGCGTGGATATCGTGGTGGCCACTCCTGGTCGTTTGCTCGATCACATGGGGCAAGGCACGATTCGGTTGGATCAAGTGGAAACTTTGGTGCTAGATGAAGCCGACCGCATGCTAGACATGGGTTTTATTCGCGACATCAAGAAAGTGTTGCAGGCCTTGCCCGCAAAACGTCAAAACCTGTTGTTTTCGGCGACCTTCTCCGATGAAATTCGCAATCTCGCCAGCGACCTCCTGCGCCGACCGAAAGAAGTGCAAGTAGCGCGTCGTAACACCACTGCCGAAATGGTTACCCAAGTGGTTCATCCGGTGGATAGTGCACGCAAACGCGATTTGCTGTCCTACTTGATTTGTGGTCAAAAGTGGCAGCAGGTGTTGGTTTTCACGCGCACCAAACACGGCGCGAACCGTCTGGCCGAACAACTCAACAAAGATGATTTGAAGTCGTCTGCGATTCACGGTAACAAATCACAAGCTGCGCGCACGCGCGCGTTGGCCGAGTTTAAGAGCGGGAAAGTGCGCGTCTTAGTGGCTACGGATATCGCTGCCCGTGGTCTGGATATTGATCAACTACCGCATGTGGTGAACTTCGAGCTACCCAACGTGCCGGAAGATTATGTGCATCGCATTGGTCGTACTGGGCGTGCTGGCAAAGGTGGCCATGCGGTTTCCTTGGTTTGTATTGATGAAATCAAAATGCTGCGCGATATCGAGAACTTGCTTGGGCGTTCGCTTGAGAAAGTGACCGTGCCGACCTTCGAGGTCGATCCTAGTGTCCGCCCGAAACCCATGGCTGCCAATCGCGGCGGCGGGGGTGGCGGTGGCGGGCGCGGTCGGAGTCTTTCGCGCGGTGGCGGTGCTGGCGGCGGTCACCCCGGTGGACGCCGAAGCAGTCATCAGGGCGGTGGTGCTCCTTCCAATTCGCGGGGTGGAGGCGGCGGACAACGCCGTCGCTCCCGCGTTTAAGCCACGCTTGCCCAGCAAGAGCGTGGCAGGGAAAGGATGCATCGTCGAGCAGGGGCGCATCCCTGCGGCTTTGCGCGTTTGGTTTGCACAGCAACAACGCGCTTTGCCGTGGCGCGTGGCAAATGCACAGGGCATGCGCGATCCATACCGCACTTGGATTGCGGAAATCATGCTGCAGCAAACCCGCGTGGAAGCGGTAATCCCTTACTTTGAAAACTTCCTGCGCGTATTTCCGGATGCGCAAACGTTTGCACTCGCTGCAGAAGTCGATGTTTTAAGAGCGTGGTCCGGGCTCGGTTATTACCGACGCGCGCGCATGTTGCATGCCGCAGCCGCGCTGCTGATGGAGAAATATCAGGGTACTTTTCCGCCTACTGCCGCAGCCTTGCGGGCTTTGCCGGGGATTGGTGCCTACACAGCGGCTGCAATTGCATCCCTCGCTTTTGGGGAACGCATTGCAGTGGTGGATGGCAATGTGAAACGAGTGGTCGCGCGCTTATTTGCGTGGGAGCTCGCCGCCGACGACAAGCAGTTGGAGTTGGCTGCGCGTCAGCAAGGTGCTGTGTGGATGGCAACACTGCCGTTGGATGAGTTAGCGGCTGCGGGGCAATTGAATGAAGCCATGATGGAATTGGGGGCAACCGTTTGTCTGCCGCGCAACCCTTTGTGCGATGTTTGTCCGCTAAGGGAAAATTGTTTGGCGAGGCAAGCAGGGCGAGCTGCGCAGTTGCCGCTACCGAAGAAAGCCAAAAAATGGGTGGATCTGGAGATGGTGTTTCTCGTCCACAGGGTGGGTGAGCGGGTCCTGTTGGCGCAACGCGAAGGTGGCTGGAGCCCTGGCCTCTTCGAGCCGCCCTCCATCCTTTTGGCTCAGCAATCGCCCGCGCAGGCTGCCCTAGACTTGCAGGGCCTTACAACCCAATCTGCAGCCGCACTGCAAGATCATGGGGTTGTACGCCACACCATCACCCATCACCGGATTCGTGCCTTTGTCTATTCGTTGGTGGCCACTACCGAAAGGCCAACCACCAGCGGTGCGCAGTGGCTGGATCCGGCATCCGTACCTCTGACCGGGTTAGCAAGCAAAGTTCTGCGCTGTACATTTGCTTAAAATCTCACCTGTCATGTTGCCGATTGCCGCGCGCTGCCTTCTTTTCGCCATCCCCATTCTGCCGGCTGGCAGCTGCGCTTTGCCACATGGCCCTGATCAACGCATGAAGTCTTTGAACGTGGTGAGTTTTGGGGTGGTGAGTGGCCTCCACCGCGAAAACGCGCGCACCGGTTTTCACTTTGCGGCCTTCAACGCTGGCACCAGTCGGTGGGGGAGCTATGCATCGATGCGGATGGATTCGGTGGTTGGCCTCGACTTGCTTTCCAATGAAGCCAGCGACAGCGATAACCTTCACCACGACGAGCATTGGGATAACTACCAAGGCGCCTTTGTTTTCAACATGGGCGGCCTGTTTCGACCCACGCATACTCTTGGCTTCTATGTAGGCTTGGGTTATGGCAACTTTTATGATCGCCGCATCGAAACGCGCAACGGTGAGGATACTGCAGTTTTGCGCACCCTTTATTGGGGCGAAAACTTGCAGTCTGGTATTCTCTGGACACCCAACGCCGATTCCGGCATTGATTTCGGCTACGAAACCTTTGACGATTCCTGGCACCTTGCCTTTACCATGAGCCCGCGTTACCTGTAATCCTCATGCTCAAGTTTGCTCTGTACGCTACTATCCTGTTTGCGTCGTGTGCTTATTTGCCGGCAGGGCGTGGCGAGTATGTGGGCACGCCGTACATCAGTCGTACGGTGGGAACAGGCGTGGTTGGTGCCGGCGAGCTAGAGGTAGAAGGTTTAGCCGATGTGGATCCGGGCGAAAAAGCCAAGAGTGTGCTCAAAATCAATGCAGGGCTCGGCCCCGGTTTTGAATTCGCGCTTGGTTTTGCTCCTTACTACAGTGCCGGAACAGGTACGGATAGTCACGGCGTCGGCGATGTCACCGTCACGGCGAAGTATCAATACGCCGACGGCACCCAGGGCCGTCCTGCAGGCATCGTTGAAGTGGAAGCAGTCTTGCCTACCAGTCATGCTGGCCCGGCCGGTCGCAAAGGTGAAACCGATTTCATCATGGCAACAAGCCTTGGTCAGTCCTTTGGCGCTTATTCGCTGATTGGAACCTATGAACTCGCTTTGCTTGGCGAAGATCATCTAGATTCTGTCGTCGTGGAACACGGCGCGGTGCTCGCGGCTAGTTTTCTGGTGCAACCGGGTTTGCGCGCTTTCACTGAAGCTTCGATGGTTTATGAACCGCGCGCCGCAATTACCCAATGGTATGGCGGAGCCGGCGGCGGTTATCAATGGAGCGATTCCTTGGAACTACAGGGCGCCGTGCAGTTTGGTTTGAACGATGACGCTGCCGCCTATCTGCTGGTGTTCGGCTTCAGTTATGCAATGGGGCCAGTGTTCCCAATCGCGCGCGGCGCGATGTGGTAACAACCACCGCAAGCTTTGTCTTTCAGCGGCTAAGCCCAAGGATTGTAGCTGCCAAAATTCCATATGTGCCCCTCTGGATCGACACAGGTATAGCAACTGCCGCCGTAATCCTGTGCTGTAGGTGGCAGGATGATTTTGGCACCAGCGGCAAGCGCGCGCTCATAGTGCGCAGCGACATCATCCACCACCAGGTAAAGACTTTGGGAGCTGCCGCCGAGTTGGGTTGGCGGCGCGCTAGGATGCTGTGGGTGATCGTGGCGCTGCGAATAGAGCATGAACATGGATTTGCCATCGGCGGTCATTAGCTGCGCGTGGCGCACCTTGCCCGATTCCTCGGGTACGACTAAATGCGGCGTGAAGCCAAAGGCTTTCTCTAACCATAGGATGGCCGCGGGAGCATCTGCATAACAGAGCGAAGAGATGAGCGTGTTGCCGTGGTGAGCCATGGGCTAGAAACCTACGCACAACCGCCCGATGGCGTGACATCCTTGAGCATTACAATCGCGTGGACTTCGATGGCCGCACTGGCGTTGGCAGGACCCCCTTCGGTGGTTTTGCCTTTGAGGTTCACGCGGTTGACGGGCAAGCTCAAAAGCCGTGCTAGGTTGGCGCGCATCGCGCCACGGTGCGGCGCTAAGCGGGGTAAATCACACACCACGACCATATCTACCGAAATCACCCGCAGGCTTGAATCGGCCAATAACCCCACCGCAGCAGCGAGAAAATCAGTAGACGCAGCATCTTTCCAGCGTGGATCGGTATCAGCAAATAAAGTACCCAGATCATCCAAGCCTGCAGCGCCAAGCAAAGCATCGGTGAGAGCATGCAGGATGACGTCGGCATCCGAGTGGCCAACCGGGCCAACCGGGCAATCAATCTCGAGACCAGCCAGTTTGCAAGTGTGCCCGGCAGCCAGAGCGTGGCGATCCCAGCCGAGGCCAATCCGCGGCAATCGATCCATGGGTGAATTCATGCTGGGGTATGTGGCGCGGGGGAGTGATCTTGCAGCAGCGCTTCAGCGAGGAGCAAATCACGCGGTGCTGTGAGTTTGAAGTTTGGGCTGGTACTTGCCACTAGCTCGGGTGCGTGCCCACAGTATTCCAGCATCATGCTTTCATCGCTAGGCAATCCGTATTCTGCGACATCCCAACGGGCAAAAGCATCCATCATCCAATCAGTGCGCGCAACTTGAGGTGTGAGCGCGCGCCACATACTGTCGCGCGCCATTGTGCTTTGTACGCGATCTTCCGCGCACGCCATTTTCAAAGTATCGGCCACCGGCTCGGCTGCGATGGCCGCGCCGCAACGACGTGCGGCGGCAATGACGGCTTCGATGTCTACGGCAGTGACCAGCGGCCGGGCGGCATCGTGCACCAATAGAAAAGGGAAATCCGTACCTGCGGCCATACATCCATTGTGGCTAGAGAGCCAACGCTCGGCACCTCCTTGCACCACCAAATCGGCGCCGAGTTGTTGCGGAGTGGTGTGCCATTCGGCTTGTAGGCGTTCTAAATCGCTATCCTTCATCACCACAACGATCCGCCCAATCGATGCGCAGGAACGGATCGTCTTGAGGCTGTGAAATAAAACGGGGTGGCCGGCGAGCCCCATCAAGTTCTTATTGATCCCGCCCATCCGCCGGCCCAAGCCAGCCGCAACCAGTACCGCAGCGGTATCCACCTTCATATTACAGAGCCTATCAGGGCGGCCTCAAAGGGCCTCAGGCAGTTTTTGAGAGAATTCCCCAACGTTCAACTACCTCGGTCGTTATAACGGTGCATTCCGGCCGCGCCGGTACCCACACAATCCATGAACCGAATCCTACTGATACTTCTGGTGGTCCTCCTTGCGGGGATTGGCGTTATCTTTTTACTGAATGATCCCTCCTCGGAAGGAAACTCGGCTGCCGCTGGCTCCTCTGGCCTTGCCCAGGCGGGAGATTCCACTGCAAACGAAGCCGCTGACGCCGCCAGTACGCTTGAAAATGCCGCCCATGGCACCACGCTTACCCGTGCAGAGTTAGATTCTCAGAACCACGGCGTTGCGGGAGCTGCCTCAAACTTGGCACCCAGTCGTATTCATATGCAACTGGTGGAAAACAGCGGCGCGCCCATTGCAGGCGCAACCTTGACGGCCACCGAACGAAGTAGGCAGGACATTTACTATGGCATGTCTGTCGCTAGTGGCGGACGTAAGACAACTTTTGAAGCCAGCGCCACCACCGATAAGGATGGGCGCGTCACCATGGAGGTGGAGCCGGGCAAAGCTTTACAGTTAGAAGGGCGAGGTGAATTTTGGGCTCCTTTCAGCCATCGACTTGCAGCACTTGCCCCCGGCGAAGATCTTGATCTTGGCACCATGACTTTGACCGCTGGCGATCTACTGGTTGGCCGCGTTTTGGATCCATCAGGCAAGCCACTAGCAGGGGCTTCGGTAGGTTTGGAGGAGAGTGGCTCCTCCATGATGCGCGGGTCCACTGTGACCCGCCACGCAACGACTGCAGAGGATGGTTCCTTTCGTATGGGTGGTTTGCCTACCGGCAAGTATCGGGTTCAAGCGCGTTCGGCTGGATTCGTTGCGGCGGAACTGGATCCACTGGTCATTCCGGGTACCGGTCGTGCAGTCGAGGCCACGCTGGCGATGACAGAAGGCCGTGTTGCGGAAGGCACGGTGGTGGATATAGATGGTCGCCCCGTGGTCGGCGCGTTCATCTCACGGCAAATGCGCTTGGATGGTCTTGGAGTAGAATTTGCCTTCGAAGAAGTCGATCAGGATGGCGCCCGAGAAGGTTCCGAAGCGGTGCCGCCGCGTCAGAAGGGCGCCGTGGAAACCGACAAGCTCGGTCATTTCCGCATCGGCGGGCTAGATGATCAAGATACGATGCTGGTGGTCAACGCCGATGGTTATTCAACCACTCGCGCGATGATTCCTCCGCTTGGCGAGGAGTTTTTGGTGCGCTTGCAACCGCGCTTGACCCTCAGTGGCACTTTGTTGCTGCCGAATGGAAAACCCGCCGCCAAGGTTGCCATCACGGCCAAAGCCTCTGGTGCTGCAGGCGAGGAATTTCGTTTCGATTTAATGGGTGCACGAAAAGTAACTACCGACGCCGCCGGTAACTTTGCCTTCCGCAATCTTAGTGCGGGTGCATTTCTTTTATCTGCTTACCAGACCCATTCACAAGTCGATGCGATGCCTGTTCAGGTGTATGAAAATATCGTCGGCATGAACATCAAAATGGTAGCGGCGGAACATCTCATCGTAGCGGTAGAAAGTGCAGCTGGAGAAAACCTTGGATCCGCCAAAGTGAACGTCACCCGTGGTGGCGGCGGCAATGAATTTGGTGAGATGGTCATTCAAATGGGTGGCGCTCATGGAGGGTCTACGGAAACCATCAATGGCCCCGATGAGGCTGTGAAAGGCGAAACGGATGCCTCGGGCGTTGCGATTCTTCCTGGCGTCGTCAAGGGCGAGCGCCGCGTGACCGTCAAGGCAGATGGTTTTGCGGATGGTGTGTTGGAGTTTGTGCGCAACAGCGGCGAGCAACGCCTAGAAATGGTGATGCAGCCGGCTGCAAGTTTGCGCGCCGTCGTGAAAACCGTCAGCGGTCGTCAACTGAGTGGCGTTGAGGTTTACTTGAAGCCGCAGTTTGAGAATGGCGAGGAACTCACGCAGAAGAGCGGTCTTGCAGGCCGTGTGGTTTGGGATGACTTGCGCCCTGGCGCTTATGAACTGGGTTATCGAGAAGCCAGCTCTGATGGGATGGGAATGATGTTTATTAGCATGGATGGAGAACAAGAAGATGGTGACGGCAACCACAAAGTCGGTGTGGTGGAATTGGTTGGGCGCAGCACTTTGGAAATGGAAATCATGGTCGATGACATGGCTCTGCCGCATGTTGAAGTGAGCCGCAATGGCACACCTGCCGGCGGTGTGCAGGTTTGGCTGGAGACAGCAGAATCTGCCAACGGAATGATGATGGGTGGCATGAGCGGCATGGGTGCAGAGCGTCCGGTGATCAGCGGCGCCGATGGAGTTGCTTTGTTGAGCCCGAAGGAGCCTGGTACTTACACTTTGGTCGCGCGCGCGGGTAACCATGCGCCGCAAGTACGCAAAGAGGTGGAGATTCACAGCGGTGAAGAATCACTACGCATCGAAGTGCTCGGTTCGGAAGTCACCGGTACTCTGTTCGCCAATAGTAAACCGGTGCCAGGAGCGAGTCTTAGCTTGACCACTTACCAAGAGCCTGGCAAAGGCGGGTCCACGCGGAGAGTGGGCATGATCATGATGGTGAGTAGTGGCGGCGGAGGAGCCATGTCGATGGAAACGGGCAACCCCACGGATGCCAATGCCGTCAGCGATAGCGACGGTGTTTATCGTTTCACCGACGTGCCGGCGGGGACTTGGGTGGTGAAGAGCCGGGCGGCTGGTTTTGAGAAATGGGAATCCGAACCGTTCTCCGTTGGGGATAGTGGTGAGCTCAATCTTGGCGCGCATCAACTCCTGTCGGGAGCAAGCATTTCCGGTCGTAATCTTGCTTCGCAGCCTGGTGGAAATGATGGCATGTTTGACATGAATAGTTTGTTGCGCTTGCAAGATGAAAACGGCCAGCAACTGGAAATGGCCATGGGCAATCCAGATGGCAGTTACTCCTTTTTGGATTTACCAGCGGGGCATTACAAGATTGTGCGTGGTGAGTACGAATCCGAGATTCTGAATCTCAGTAGTGGCCAGCAGATGAATTTTGATCTACCGAAGGAGTAGCATGCGCGGATGAATTCTCCCCGCGTCCTCGGCATCGACCCCGGTACCCAGCTAGTGGGGTGGGCGTTGGCCGAGGGCGTTGCCGGTGGCAAGCTGCGGCGGATTGATTCGGGAGTGTGGCGGCTGGGGCGTGCACCGCTGCCGATTGGCCAACGCCTGAAAATTCTTTTCGAGGAGCTGCAGGCCTTACTGGAAAGTTCCAGGCCGTCGGTGGTGGCTCTGGAGTCGGCCTTCTTCGGCAAAAATGCCCACTCGGCGTTGAAATTGGGGGAAGCGCGCGGCGTGGTGTTGATGGCTGTGGAGCTGGCGGGGGTGCGGCTGGTGGAAATTCCACCCGCCACCATCAAAGCGCGCATTGCAGGGGCCGGTGCCGCCACGAAAGAACAGGTGGAAAGGCTTGTTTTAATGCACTATGGTCTGCCAGAGCACGCTGTGGACACCACAGACGAATCGGACGCTCTGGCGATCGCGGCTAGCGTCCTGATGGATCCTCATTTTTCATTTGCAGATTCCTTGGAAACGTTGAAAACAGGAGGGGTTAGGCCGCAAAAGCGCGGTAAACTTCCTCCTGGAGCGTCCTTCCAATGATCCCCCCTGAACCCGCCACCGACTGGAGTTTTGCCGAAGCCAACAAGTGGCTTGCCCGGCACCCAGATGCCTTAGAGCCTGGCTTGCGGTTTCTAGACCGAGGCCTCGAGCTCGGCCATGGTTTGAAGGTGCCTCTGTGCGCTGTGGACCCGCTCGGCCACCCGTGTTTGGTCATCCACACCGAAAAATTCGGCGTGCATTTTTTCGACCAGTTGCTTGAAATCGCCGCGCGGATGACCGCAGATGGTGCCCGTTTTCAAGCCCTGTTCTCCCGGCCGACGGCGCCTCGAGTCTTTCTGCTGGCGCCAAGTTTTGAAACCTCTGTCCGTCAGCGCCTGGTGCTGTTGGCGCGTGCCTTTCCGCTGCGGGCTTTTTTGTGGCTACCACCGCTTTCAGCAGAAACCGCACCGCAGTTGATTGCCGAACCCTTAGCCGTAGATGGTGAGATTTCCACCCTGGTGCAAAGTCTGCCCGCAGCGCTTCAGCCCCATGCGCAACGGCTTCTCCATGCTTGTGTGGCTTTGCGTCCGCAGATTTCCGTGCAAGCAGGCAGTTGGCCAATCGTCCTGCGTGGCCAGCAAGGCCCCTATGCCACGCTATTTTTCGACCAAGGCCAATTGTGGTTTGCGTCTTCGCGTCAGTGCAAAGATGCCGCGCTATTTTTGTTGGAAAATGATTCTGCCGTGGATTGTGCCATCGATCTTTTAATGCGCAGTCAAGGAGATAGCGTGTCGCCGGCTGCGTGAGTGCGTCTGCTTGGGGTGAAAGCGCCTCGACATGAAACTCTACTTGCGTTGATTTTGATCTTGGCTGCAGGGCGTGCCTTAGCACTCGGCCAAAACCAAGGTCTCTCTAGCTGGCTCAAACCCAACGCTGGCCCGAGCACCCTCATTCCTGATCTGCAGAAAGATGATAGTTTGCGCCTGAGTTGGTTGCCTGGTGTGGGCAGCTACCGGGCCAACCGTATCGTTGCGGAACGTCCCTTCCTGCAGTTGCCGCTTACCCCGGAGCGTTTAGCGCTGGTGGCGGGGGTCGGAGAAACCACCGCCCTTGAGGTCCAGCGCTGGTATCAACGCCAAGCCCAAGTCCCGTAGTGGGCGCGGTTAGAATATGCGCATGACCGCGGGGATGACACTCCAACAGCAGATGCGCCAGCTTGTGGCTGCGGCCCTCGTGGAGGACCACGCCAGCGCCGATGCCACTACGCTGGCCGTGGTGCCTGCTGCGGCACTGGCCAAAGCCACCATCCTTGCGCGCGCGCCAGGGGTGTTGTCGGGTTGCCAATTCGCCGAAACCGCCTTTCTTTTATGTGATGATTCCTTGGAGATTTCTTGGTTCGCCCATGATGGCAGTCGCGTCGAACCAGGGGATTTGGTTTTGACTTGCACGGGCTCGGCTACTGCAATTCTGGCGGCCGAACGCGTGGCGTTGAATTTCTTGCAGCAACTTAGTGGGGTGGCCACGTTAACTTCTCAAGCGGTCGCGCGTGCTGGCACGGTGAAGGTTTTGGATACGCGCAAAACAGTTCCAGGATTACGCGATGCACAAAAAGCGGCGGTGGTGCATGGCGGCGGAATCAACCAACGCCGCGATCTTGAAGACGAACTGCTGCTGAAAGAGAATCACTTCGCACTCTCAGGGCTAGGTTATGCGGAAACCGTGGCGAAGGCCGTCGCTGCTGCCGCCGGGCGTGTAGTGGGTGTGGAGGCCGAAACCCTGGAACAAGCCGAAATGGCTCTGGCAGGTGGTGCAAGTTATGTCCTGTTGGATAACTTTCGTGGGGAAACCTTGCGCCAAACGATCCGGATTCTGCATGCCAAGTATCCTCATGCCGAACTGGAAGCGAGTGGTGGTTTCACGATTGCCCAATTACCCATACTGGAAGGAACCGGTGTGGATCGCGTCTCGATGGGCAGCTTGACCCACTCGGTCTGTGCGCTGGACCTGTCCTTATTGCTGGAACCACGATGAAATTGCTGAGCTACCAAAGTTGGCTCGCCAACCGCACTTTTTTGCGGGTCTTCTGTTTAGTCTTTCTGTTGGCCTTGGTGGCGTACGAGGGTGGCCGACCTGGGCCCGAGGCTTCCGGCGAGGTGGGCGCACTTCATTCCTATTGCGCGAATCTTGTCCACCAACCCTTATTTGCGCTGATTGCCTTATTTAGTCTATTGGTGCTTGGCCAGGCTTGCCGGAGCGCAAAAGCCTTTCTGCTGGGCGTGAGTTTTGCCTTGCTGGTGGGCATCTTCGATGAGTTGCATCAGGACAGCATTCCTTTTCGAGATTCTTCTGTTTGGGATCTCGGCAGCGATGTACTCGGTGCCACCTTTGGCATTCTGGTTGCCGGATGGTCTGATTTACACGGCGGCTTGCGCGCCCGTTGGTTGCCGATTGTCGGACTTTTAACCCTGAGTCTGCTGTGGAATTTACTTCCCTCCTTCGCTTCCCCATTCCCGCTACCCTTCACCGGATGACTGATACGCACAATACCTACTCGTCTCCGCTGGCCACCCGCTATGCCAGCGCCGCGATGCAGCAGAATTTCTCTTACCGTTGCCGCTCGCTGATTTGGCGCGATTTATGGATCGCCTTAGCAGAGAGCGAACGCGAACTCGGGCTAGAGATTTCGCAGCAGCAAGTCGAGGAACTCAAAGCTTGCCGCGAAGACATCGATTTTGATCGCGTCGCCGAGTTGGAGCGCGAATTGCGTCACGACGTCATGGCCCACGTACACGCCTATGGTGAAAAAGCGCCCGGTGCCATGCCCATCATTCATCTTGGCGCAACTTCTTGTTATGTTGCGGACGGCGCCGATTTGGTGTGTATGCAGCGCGGCTTGAAGTTGCTGCAAGCGCGGCTGGTGGGGGTGATTCGTGCGCTATCCGGCTTCGTGCGTGAACAAGCCGATCAGCCAGTGCTCGGCCTGACCCACTTTCAGCCGGCACAACCCACCACCTTAGGCAAACGCGCCTCGTTGTGGCTGCAAGACTTCCTGCTCGACTTAGAAGAGATTGAGAACGTGCTCGCCCGTCTGCCATTTCGTGGCGTCAAAGGCACCACCGGAACGCAGGCTTCTTTTTTGCAACTCTTCGCTGGTGATCACGCCAAAGTGCGCCAGTTGGATCAGCGCATCACCGAGCGTATGGGTTTTGCGCGCAGCATTCCCGTCTGCGGCCAGACTTATCCACGGAAGTGGGATGGGGTGGTGTTGCATGCGGTTTCCGGGATTGCCGCATCCGCCGCCAAGTTTGCCGTCGATATCCGTTTGATGGCCCACCGCCGTGAGTTGGAAGAACCTTTCGGTAGCAAACAAATCGGTTCTTCCGCCATGCCATACAAGCGTAATCCCATGCGCTCGGAGCGGATTGGTGCACTCTCGCGTTATTTGTTGCATCTGGCGCCCAATGCTTTGGATACCGCGGCGAATCAATGGATGGAACGCACCCTAGATGATTCGGCCAACCGCCGCATTGTGATTCCGGAATCCTTTCTTGCCGCCGATGCGATCCTGCTGTTGGTAGCGGATGTGGCGGGTGGTTTGGTGCCGTACCCCAAAGTACTCGCTCAAAATCTGGCCAAAGAGTTACCCTTTATGGCGACGGAAACTATTTTGATGGCGTGTGTGCAAGCCGGTGGCGATCGTCAGCAGCTCCATGAAGCGATGCGGGTGCACAGTCATGAAGCGGCCTATCGCCTCAAAGCCGGAGATGGTCAAAATGATTTGCTCGAACGGATTGCTGCAGATCCGGCATTCGCTGCGATTGCCGATCAACTAGAAGATTTAGTGGATGCAAAACGTTTTGTTGGGCGCGCACCCCAGCAGGTAGATGATTTTCTTACCGAAGTGGTGGAACCTTTGCTTGCTGAGCGGGCTCACATCCAAGTGCCGGAGGGGGAAATCAAAGTCTAAATCGCGCTAGCGAGTGAGACTGGGCAACTCAGTGGAGAGGCACCAAAAAGAAAACCGCCGCGCATGGCAGCGCGGCGGTTTCAACATGAGACTCTCGGAAGCTTAGCCCTGTGGGGTATCGCAGCAGGAAGACTTGGTGGTGGTGGTTTCTGCAGAAGCCTTCGTTGCGCCGGTGGCTTGCGTGCTTTCGCAGGAACCGCCATCGCAGTGACCAGCCATCGAAGCTTTGATGCTCTTTAGGCAGTCATCACAGAAAGCACCTTCCGTGCAACCTTCGCAGGCTGCCCACATGGCTTTTACGGAACTATCGCAATCGCTGCACATTTTCTCAGCAGTGCAGCTTTCACAAGCAGCAGTGGCCTCCATGAGCAGCGCCTTGGTGGCCGCAGCATTGTTTTTTGCTTTCATTTCGCAGCTATCGCCACAAGCCGAAACGCCTGCATCGCAAGCAGCTTGCATGGGGCAATCGCCGCCCTCTTCACAAGCGCCAGTACCAGCCATCACGCAGCCTTCGTGCATAGCGGCAGTGGTGGTTGCCTCTGCGCTCTCGCATGACTCACACTCGGAGGCGGACTCCATCTCACAAGAATCGCAAGCGGACTCCATCGAGGCCTGGAGGCAGTCGTCACAGAAAGCGCCTTCGGTGCAGCCTTCGCAAGCTGCCCACATGGCTTTGACGGCGGCATCGCAATCACTGCACATTTTCTCAGCGGTGCAGCTTTCACAATCAGCAGTGGCCTCAATGAGCAGCGCCTTGGTGGCCGCAGCATTGTTTTTTGCTTTCATTTCGCAGCTATCGCCACAAGCCGAAACGCCTGCATCGCAAGCAGCTTGCATGGGGCAATCGCCGCCCTCTTCACACGCACCGGTGCCAGCCATGACACAAGTTTCTTCCATGGAAGCTTGGCTTGCGGAGGCAGCTTTGGCACTACAAGAAGGGCAATCCTTAGCAGGGCTAGTCAGGCTAGCAGGTGAGGCTGGACTACTTGCGCAGCAATCAGACTGGGAGTTCTGCGGGGCTTGGCAAGAAGCAACCAGCAAGAGGAGAGCAGGAAGAAGGAATCGAATCATGGGTATTGGAACTTCTGCGGATGGGAAATATTCCCAAAGATTAGGCAGAGAATGCATATTGTAGACGAATCCAACATTTTGCGACAATGGCCGAGATGCACTTGGCCAATATCTGGTTCGGAAGACGCGCGGTGGCGCTGACAGAGCAGCTGCAACAAGCGGTTCATCTGGGGTTTGAGGGCATAGCCTTGCTCTCTGGGGGGATTTCGCGAGGGGCTGAGGAGGGCATGGAACTCCGTCACACGCAAGCAGGTACGGTGATTGCCGTCGCCGCGGATCAGCTGTTAGCCCCCCAAGCTCCCAGTATGGAGCACTTCCGCTGGCGCGAGCAAGATGTTCCCCTTCTGCTAAAGCGCCTAAACAAGCTGCAATGCCAACACTTGTTGATCCCCAGCGGTTTTGAGGCTAGGCCGCAGGCAATCGAGCGCGGTTTGGAGCTGTTGGTGCGGGTGCGTAGTGGTGAGCGCATCGATCCCAAATGTGCCGAAGCCCTCTATTTCGCCACGCTCGCACCTTTGGAATGGGAGCGGCAACTCATGCGCTTGGCGGCTTTCTTGTTCGCGTTGCGTCGCCAGGCACCGGGCTTGAAAGTAGCGTTGGTGCCAGATCCTTCCCCGGCAGGGCTTTTGAATCCGCAGCGTTTTGCCTTGCTCCAAGAAGAAATCCGCGCCTTAAAGGTGGGTTATTGGCACGATTCCGGGGCCATCGAAACGCGTGCTATGGCCACTGGCGAAGAACCTGGAGAGTGGTTAGATTCCTTCTCTAACATCATGCTGGGAAGTACCTTACATGATTTCTCCGGGGGTACTACGCTACTCCCGCCGGGCCTTGGTCAAGTCGATTGGCAACTGCTCCGAGAATATATACCAAGGGCCGCAATTCAGGTGCTCACCGCTGCGCCGTCCTATCCTAGTGAGGTACTGACAGAGTCCCGCTCCGAATTGGAGTCCCACCTGCAATCATGAACCCCGAGTTTCTAGACCGATTTGCCGCTGCATTGCCTACTTCGGGAGCCGTGTTGCTGTGCACCCACCGGCACCCGGATCCGGATGGATTAGGTGCCGTCGTCGGCCTGAGCTATTTGCTCGGCAAAAAATTTGGCCTCCACTCGGAGCTGGTTTTGGAAGGGCGTATTCGGCGCGCGGAGAACGTCGCCATGCGCCAGCTGCTGGAGATTTCCGCCTTACCCAAAGGAGGCGTGAATCCCGCGGATTACCACGGTGTGATGGTGGTCGATTCGCAGCCTGGATTTAGTCACACCCATCCTCCCGGCGGGCTGCCGGTGTTGGTGGTGATTGATCATCACGATGGTCCTGCTAGCGCAACGGGTGAGGAGCCCGCGGACTATCCCTTTCAGTGGGTTGATTCGAATTACGGCGCGACTTCCACGATGATTTATGACTTGCTGCGGCACTATCACGTGGAGCCGGACAAACGCACCGCAACCGCTTTGTTTTGCGGCGTGCGCTATGACACCAACAATTTGCTGCGTGGCGCCACGCCGGCCGATGAACTGGCGTTTCGTGAGCTTGAAAATCTTGCGGACCGAAAAATCATTGGCGCCATTGATCAACCGCCCTTAACCCGCGCTTATTTCCTGCAAATGCAGGAGGCCATGGCTGCCTGCCAAGATTACGGCACCTTATTACTCACTCTCCTTCGCGAAGTACAAAGCCCAGAAGCTGTGGCCGAAGTCGCAGACTGGTTCTTGCGCTTGGAAGGGCAACAGTGGTCGTTGGCGGGTGGTGCTTGTGATGGGCGCTATCAAATTTCTTTGCGCTGCGACATGCCTGACGCAGATGCCTACCCCGCGTTGCGCTACATCATTGGCAGCGACGGTTCTTGCGGTGGCCATGGAAGAATGGCTGGTGGGCAAATTTCTTTGACCGATTTAAGCATCGACCAAGTTCGTGAACAGGTTTGCCGACGTGCCGTCGAGCTCTTCGGCCTTGCTGATGTAGAACCCGTATTCCTGGTCCCTGAGGATTCCTCGGTAAGAGAACGTTGACGTCATCCAACGGGGGTCGTATCCTTTCGCCCCGTTACGCGGCTGTAGCTCAGTGGTAGAGCGCCACCTTGCCAAGGTGGCTGTCGTGAGTTCAAATCTCATCAGCCGCTCCAAAACAAAGAGAACCGAGTCCATTGCTGGACTCGGTTCTGCTTTTTGATGGGCCTCACTTTTGCGCGAGGACATGCGGCTAAAACTGCCGATTAAGCGTCGTTTTCGGCCGCTAAATCGGCGTTGGCTTGCAGGAAAGAAATCCAGTTATCGGGTAAATCCTCCTCCGTGAAAATCGCATCCACCGGGCACTCGGGCTCGCAGGCCCCACAATCGATGCACTCTTCGGGGTGGATGAACATGGGCAAATTGAGCGTGCCAGGTTCCGGCTCAGCTTCGTAAATGCACTCAACGGGGCAGACATCCACGCAAGCGGTGTCTTTGGTGTTTACACAAGGTTCTGCAATGACGTACGTCATGAATCTGTTATTCGTTTGGGGTCAACTACGGGGGGGTGATGACCCTCCTAGGGCATGTTGATACCGCCTCAGAGCGAGGGGTCAAGTGTTTTCTTTGGCGCAACGTTATCCTGGCCTGGAATGGGGCCCCTAGCCACTCTCGTTGGATGCGGAATTTCCGGCTATATGCTCGGTTCGGTGTCTTTTTCACTGCTGTTTGCGAAGGCGAAGGGAATTGATTTACGCACAGTTGGGAGTGGAAATCTTGGGGCCACCAACGTGGGGCGCGCGCTCGGCCGCAGACTCGGGCTGACCGTGTATTTTCTCGATATGGCCAAGGGCTTTGTGCCGGCATTTTTAGGACTGTGGCTCGACGGGCCGGAAGCAGGGGTGGCTGGCGGAGTGGGCGCCTATCTGGGCCATATCTGGCCTCTTTGGCTGCGTTTTCGTGGCGGCAAGGGAGTGGCCACGCTCAGCGGCGCGATGCTCGCCCTCCAGCCTTTGGGTTTTGTGCTTGCCGGGCTTTCTTGGCTACTTTCGGTCAAGCTGACGGGCATCGTAGCGATTGGATCGCTAGTGTTTGGCATCATGCTGCCCGTCTCGGCCTGGATTTTGGATTATCCAGATCCGGTCAAGTACTTTGCCCTCGGTGGCGGGCTGTTTCTGTTCTTCACCCATCGCGTCAATCTGCAGCGCCTGTTTTCTGGAAGGAACCGTAAAAATGGATAAAAAAAGTCTCGTTATTGGCGACGGCGGCTGGGGTATGGCGCTTGCCTTGTCTCTGCACCGCGCCGGCCGCCGGGTCCATGTCTGGGGCTTCGATCCCCAGTACACCGCTGAGGTGGCCCATTCGCGGGAGAACCGCAAATTTCTCCCTGGGGTACCCATTCCCAAAGACATCCTGTGGACTTCCGATGTCAGCGCGGCCATGGATGGGGTAGAAGAAATCTTCACCGTGGTGCCTACACAATTCCTGCGCCCAACCATGGAAAAGTTCCAAGGCAGGATTGAAAATCTGCCCATCTTTTCGGCTTCGAAAGGTTTGGAACTTTCCACTTTGAAACGCCCGACGGAAATCTTGGCTGATATTGTTGGCTCTACTGATCGCTTAGGCATAGTCAGTGGCCCTTCGCACGCCGAAGAAACTGCGCATGGTCTGGCTACGTCGGTGGTTGCTGCAGCCTACGAGCCGAAGTTCGCTAAGCAAATCCAAGCGCACCTGAGTAGTTCCAGCATGCGCGTCTACACCAGTACCGATTTGGTGGGTGTAGAACTGGGTGGTGCACTCAAAAACATCATCGCGCTTGGCGCTGGCATTGCCGACGGCATCGGTTTGGGGGATAACGCCAAGGCTGCGCTGGTGTCACGGGGCTTAGTGGAGATGGCGCGTTTTGGTCGCAAGTACGGCGCGCGGCGCGAGACTTTTTTTGGTTTGTCCGGTGCGGGGGATTTGATGGTCACCTGCTATTCGCAGCATTCGCGCAATCGTTCGTTAGGCGAGCTGGTTGGCAAAGGCCAGCGCCTGAAAGATATTTTGGCCAATACGGAGAAAGTTGCGGAAGGAGTTTGGACTTGCCAAGCCATTCACAGTGCTGCGGATTCTTTAGGGATCGATATGCCGATCACGCAGCAGATTTACAGCATCTTGTTTGACGAAGTCGATCCTCGCGAAGCGGTCAAGAATTTGATGCAGCGTCCAACCAAAGCCGAATGAAAACTTCCCGCCATCCTGCTCCCGCCGCGCGTCAGCTGCCGGCTTCTTTTGCTCCAACTAGCTTCGCCGCGATTGAGCCGTGGCTGCTGGAGTTGGAGGCCCGTGATTTAAACAGTGTGGGTGAGCTCGAAGCGTGGTTGCTGGATCGTTCCGAATTGGATTCCGCGATTGCCGAGGAGGCTTTGCAGCGGATGTTTGCCAACTCTTGTCATACCGATGACCAGCACGCCGAGGCCGCACACATGGAGTACCAAACCAAGGTATTGCCGGCCATCAAGCCGCTTGATGATCGTTTGGATAAGAAATATTTGGCCTGTCCGCTGCGCGCGCAGTTAGATCAACAACAGTGGTCGGTTTACGATCGTGATGTGGAGCTTGGCGTGCAATTATTTCGCGAGGAAAACGTCGCGCTCGAAGCGGAAGAAGAAGAAGTGGCCAATCGTTATGCACAAGTCATCGGCGCGATGACCGTGGATTTTGATGGCGAAGAACGTACCCTGGCAGCGCTTGGCACGTATGCGGAAAACCCCGATCGCCAAGTGCGGGAAGATGCGTGGAAAGTGGCCGTCGCGCGGCGCTTGGTGGATAAGGGCGAGTTGGATACGGTTTTTGATGCGCTGGTGATTCTGCGGCAAAAACAAGCGGCAAATGCTGGTTTTGACAACTACCGCGATTACATGCACTTGGCCAAGGGGCGTTTCGATTACACTCCGGCAGATTGTTTGGCATTCCATAAGAACGTTGAAAAGTTCGTGATGCCAGTGATGAAGCGTATGCAGGAATATCGCCAGGCACAACTTGGTGTTAGCGCGCTGCGACCTTGGGATTTGGCAGTAGATTTGGAGCAGGCAGCGGCCTTCGAACCTTTTCACGATGTGGACAGCCACGTGGATGTTGCGGCCAAGTTACTCGCCAAGGTTGATCCGCAGTTCGACGAAGAGCTACGTTGGTTGTACGCCGAAGGTTTGTTCGATTTGAGCACGCGTCCGCACAAAGCGCCCGGTGGTTATATGGATACTCTGGAGCGCCGCCGCGTGCCGTTGATTTTCGCCAACTCGGGGACCACCCACAGCGATGTAGAAACTTTGGTGCATGAGGGAGGCCACGCGTTGAATGCTTTGCTCGCGCGCGACTTGGAGCCGGTGGCTTACCGCATGCCACCGTTGGAGTTTGCCGAAGTGGCTTCGATGGGGCTGGAGGCGCTCGCCATGGAGCATTTGCCGGCGGTTTATCCGGCTGCAGACGCGCGGCGGGCGCGTGTTGCTTCGCTGGAATCCATGGTTACGACTTTCCCGTGGGTGGCTACGATTGACGCTTTCCAACAATGGATTTACACCGATCCCGCCCACGATTGTCAAAGCCGTGAAGCGAACTGGTTGAAGATTCAGAGTCGCTTCAGCGGCAATGTGGATTGGACCGGATTCGCAGCCGAACGCGCCGCTTTGTGGCAACGTCAACTGCACTTGTATCAAGTGCCGTTTTATTACATCGAATATGCGCTCGCGCAGATGGGTGCTCTGCAGTTGTGGATTCACTATCGCCAAAATCCTGCCGCCACCGTCGCGGCCTACAAAAGGGCGCTAGCTTTGGGTGGCTCGGTGAAGTTGCCGCAGTTGTTTGAGGCCGCAGGTTTGCAGTTCGATCCGCGTGGTGATGGCCTACAAGAATGGATGGCTGAGGTCGAAAGCGCTTGGCGCGCGGAGCTCGGCTTGGCCTCATGACCTCCACTTGGGTGGTCGGTGATGTGCATGGATGCGCTGCCGAATTGCAGTTGTTGCTGGAGCAGATGGATCTGCAAGCGCAGGATTTACTGCTTTCCGTCGGCGATTTATTTCACCGCGGACCAGACCCAGCGGGGGTGTTGCAAATCTTGCAGCGGCTTGGTTCACGCTTCGACATGGTCAACGGCAACCACGAACGCTCGTTGTTGCGTAGATGCAAGGGCCAAGCCACCTGTAGCATCGATGACTTGCGTGGCGACGGCGGCACAGTCATGCATAAAAATGCGCTGCCAGTTGCGGAGGAGCTGATTGCCTTTATCCACGGCCGTTCTTATCTCCAACGCCGTAAGTTGTGCGGAAGTGCGTGGCAACAGTCTGAAACCACAGATTGGCTGCTCGTACATGGTTGTGTTTTGCCGGGTCAAATCCCCGAACAGATTCCTCCAAGCCAGTTGGTGCGGAAAGGTCGTCAGGAAAATCTGCCGAACCATCCGTACTGGTATGAAACCTGGCACGGTCCGGAGTTTGTTGTTTTTGGCCATGCGCAAAGCGCTGCCGGCTTACATGTGGATGCGCATGGCAACCCTTGGTGTTATGGCTTAGACACTGGCTGCGTGTACGGCGGCCCGCTAACGGCCTTACGCTTGGAAGACTTGGCGATCATGGTGCAGCCAAATGTCGGCAGTAGGGTTGTGGAAAGATAGAATGGCAGGATGAGGAGAACCGTCCTTTTTGTTTTTCTTGCCGGTTTCACATTGGGTTTGCCGGTGGCCTCGCACGCACAGGAAAAGGCGGATGAAATCGTGGCCCCCTCCGCGGCCGTAGCGGGCGGCAAGGTATTGGAGTGGACCACTCCTGAAGGCCGGCCGTATTGGTACCGCGTGCCCAAGAAAATCAAGGCGAGTGCGCCGCCAGCGTTGATCCTCATGTTGCACGGCACCGGCATGCCACACGGTTGGGCCTTCTGGAATTATTCTATTGCTGGGGGTACGTTTCGCGCCGACGACATCATCGTTTCACCAGATGGGCTCACTCCCGGGAATGGGGCGTTCAATTTTGTGCAGGGTAAAAAAGATGGTGATCAAATTGCTGGTCTCATTCATCTTTTTCGGGAAGAATTTCCAATAGGACGAGTTTATCTTTACGGGCATAGCCAAGGTGCATTTTTTGCCTATTGGTTCGCCGGGGAATATCCGCAATTGGTAGATGGCATCATTGCTCACGCTGGCAATGTTTTAGATGTGAAACATTCCGACTTTGCCCGCGATAAAGTTGCGATTGGAATTTTGCATGGCAAAGCGGATGCCGTGGTGTCCGTGGAGTGCGCCTATCGCACCCATGATATTTATCAACAGGAAGGCTACAAGAAACTGAAGCTCTATGTGGTTGAGGGTTTGACGGAAACCAGTGGCCACTGGCCGTTGCCGCAGCAGGTGTTAGAAATGCTGCAGTGGCTGGATGAAGTGTCGGTCAAAACGGCTTGGCAGGCGGTAGAGATGGCGATGGTGCAATTCGACGCAGCGCAACCAAGTCTTGAGGGGATGCTTGCTGCGCAACTCGAAGCACGTGTTTTGCTGAAAAAGTATCAAGGGGAAGACAAAGCGCTGCTTGCCGGCAAGGTGGTGCTACTCGATGAATTTTTAGCGCTCGCTTTGCAAGCACATCAGGATGCTGTTGCGGAACCGGCACTGGATTTCAGCTCTAAATCAGAGTTTGCTGCCTGGATGGTGCATTTTGTCGCGGCCAACCGGGTCTTCGCGAACGATCGTTTGTGGACGAAGACCTTTAAAAAAGTTCAGGGGCAGGCCGGCAAACACAGCAAGGCGGTCGACAAAGCTCTTGATGCCTTAGGTAAGGCGGTTAACAAGAAAAATTTCTCTACCGCTGTGCAAGCCTTGGAAGCTGATTTTTTGAGTGCACGTTATGAAGAGCTTGCCGGCCAGCTCGCGCGAATTGTGGAGAATTCACCCAAAGACCTTGCGCCGAAAGATTGTGCCACGCTGGCAGAAATTCTCAGTAGCCGCGCGGAGGCGCGCAACACGGGGCGGGAAAATTTCCTAGCCACCACCGCCACGGTTGCGAAGGAATTTCGTGCCACGCATGCGGACGCTTTCCCGGCCACGGAAGAGTAGGGGCCCAACCCAGGAAGCTCTGCTTTTTTAATTCGGTGCTTCGAAGCGAATCGGCACAAGCAGCTGACCAGCCTCCGCAACACCATTGCGTTTTGCCGGGTGAAAGTGCCAGCGCGCCACTGCTTGGGTGGCAGCATCGTCCAAAATTTCGTAGCCACTAGAAGTGCGCACGGTAATTTTTGCAGGATTGCCGTTGGCGTCGACATCTACGAGCAGCAAAGTCAAACCCTGCCAACGTAAGCGTTGCGCGCGCCGCGGGTAATCCGGTGGCGGACATTGGGCATTATCGATTGCCGGCGCCATCACCACCGAAACGGGTGAATCTGGGGGCTCAGGAATCGCTGCGGGAGTTGGAGCTACGACTAGTTGTGGGGGTGCAGGCGTTGTGACTGGGCGCTTGCGTAAATGCCGAGGTCGCCACGGACGTGGTGCTGGGTAAGCAAGCGGTTCGGGCAAGGTTTCTAGTTCCGGCAGAGGCGGTGCTTCCACCACCACGGCAGGAAGCACTTCTGGTTGCTGCTCCACGGGCGGCTCCACCACCGGCTCGACAGGTGGATCTTCGTGCACCACAACAGCATCCGCGAGTTGGACTGCAAATTCCGGAGCTTCGCGCTTTTCTGCCGGTGCATCCCACAGCACCCAGCTCATGATCAGGGCCGTGCCCATCACGCTGTGCAACAGCAAAGACCCGCCGAGGGCTTTGAACAGCGGCTTGTTGGTGGAGCTAGCGGGGCGCGGATTCAGAAGTGCCAATCCAAAGTGGTGATGACGTTGAGACCAGGTCCGTTCAGGCCGGAGCCATGAACGCGATAATCCTTGT
>ERZ890953.58-NODE-58-length-61576-cov-7.008469_pt1 | contig 61576 bp, 48 predicted proteins | sample MGYA00521264_ERZ890953 | MGnify/ENA primary metagenome ERZ890953 (study PRJEB32303, sample SAMEA104408629) | aquatic metagenome | biome: Brackish water; feature: Chemocline; material: water | place: Baltic Sea | collected 2014-10-26T21:54:00 | depth 200 m ...
GCATAGAGCGCGCCCAGCGGGTCGGCGGCTGCCGAGGGGCGCTGCTCGCGCTTGCTCGCTTCAGCGCTTCGGGGAGTCGGGGCCCGTTGAGGCCTTTCCATCCCGGTATGCTCTGCCCTTCCAGCGCACCTCGATGGCCAGCATGGAGCGGATGACGATCCAGAGCAACACGAGGTTGCCCAGGGGCTGGGTCAGGGCGTAGACCCCCGACCGGCCATCGGCCCGCTCCTGGCGCCAGCGAAAGCCCATGATGAGCAGGCAGACCCCGCAGCACCAGGCGACCAGGTAGCCATCGAGCAGCGTCCAGCCCAGGCCGAGCTGAGCGACGATGACGGCAATGACGATGACGTAGGGGAGCAGGCTGCCGATGATGGTGAACAGCGCCAGCCCCAGCGCCACCAGCGGGCGACGCCCCATGCCCTCGTAGAAGTTCTTGGTGTAGCCTTCGACGATCTCGGCGAGGCTCCGGTACAGCCTGGCCCGGAAGGCCCAGGGGGCATGAAGCAGCATGAGCCGGTGGGCCTGCTTGGAGAATACCTGCGCAAGGCGCACGTCCTCGAGCACCTCGCCCTGGACAGCGCGATGCCCGCCGATCCCTTCATAGGCCTCGCGGCGCACCAGGATGAGCTGACCGTTGGCGAAGGCGTCCGGGTGGGATGGATCATTGACCGCATCCAGGTTGGTGGCGCCGCGCACGAACCAGCCGACCACTGGCACCACCACCAGCTCCCAGAACGACTCCAGGCGCCAGGAGCCGAAGAGGCTGAGGAGATCGAGCCGCTCCACCTCCGCTTGGGCCAGGGTGGAGTGCAGCGCCTTGGGATGAAGCTCGACGTCGGCGTCCAGGAAGAGCAGGTAGGGTCGGTCGGCATCGGCGGAGGCCTGCACGAGCGCCCAGCTCTTGCCGGCCCAGTGCGCGGGAGGCGGGCGACCCTGGCGCAGGGTGAAGCGGGTGTCGCCAGCCGCGGCTCGTTCGGCGATCTCGCTGGTGCCATCGTCCGAGCCGTCATCGAGGACGATGAGCTCGAGGTCCACCCCCTCACTCGCCAGGACCGCGCTGACACAGCTGGCGATGTTGGCGGCCTCGTTGCGCGCCGGCACGCAGACCAGCACAGGAGGGACCCGCTGCTGACCATCCCGCTGCACCAGCACCCAGCGCCGCCCCCAGCCACTGGCGCTGGCCAACAGCAGGGACCACAGGACCGTGAGCAGGCCCAGGTAGCCAGCGGCCAAGAGGTTGCTCAGGGCGGGATCGTTCCAGGAGATCACGCGGTCTCGAGCCCCCCGTCGACGAGCTTGTAGGTGCCTTTTTCGCAACGCCCAGGGATACGGGAGAGCACCTGCGCGGGGTTGGGCAGGACCACCAGATCGGGGGGCACGGCGCGCCCAGAGGCCACCTTGATCCCGCTCCCGATGATGCTCCGAGGCCCGACGCAGACCCCGGCCAAGCCCAGGGGAGCCCGGTGCAGGGCCTGGCCAGCCCGCACACGGACGCCCTGAGAGTAGTTGATGTCCATCAGCGTGGCCCCATGCTTGAGGGCCGCATCGCGCCCCAGCACGCCGAGCTGCATCTGCCCAGCGCAGGCACAGCCGGGATCCAGGAGGCAGAACCGAACCATGGCTTGGCGTTGCACCATGGCCTGCTTGCCCAGGACGCTGAAGTCCACCACCGACAGCTCCTCGACCTTGGCGCCATCGGCGAGGATGCAGCCGCGGACAACGGCGTTGGCCCCGACCTCGACCCCGTCCCCAAGCCAGCATCCCTCGAGCACGGCCGAGGGATGGACCCTGCAGCCCTTGCCCCGCCGCCCGAGCTGGGCGCCGATGCGGTAGGGGTTGAGGCTCCGGGCGCCGAGCCAGGCGCGCCCGATATTCCAGATGACATGCGGCAGCGCGGGCCCCACCAGCCCACGCCACAGGAAGGGCCCGAGGCCCAGCAGGTTGGCCCACAGCAGCTGCAGCCAGTGGCTCGCCGGAAACAGCAAGGCATCCGAGACCGGAACCTGGATCAGGTCGGCTCCAAACTGGGTGTGATGCACGGGCATGTCGAGCAGCCGCTCCTGGGCGGGCAGCTCCACGGTGGGCAGCTCCGCCAGCGCGGCGGCATCCAGCTGGTCCATGCCGGGAGGCAGGTAGGCCGCAAGCACTCCCCTGCGTCCGAGCTCGGCCTCGAGCAGAAAGCGCGCGAGCTCCCCACCAGGTCGAACCTGGATGGGTTCGCCCTTCAGCCTGCCGAGCTCGAGGATGGCCTTGACCGTGGCATGCAGGACCGCGACGTCGTTGGCCAGGAAGACGCGCTCGGCTCCAGGCTGGTCGGGCCCAGGCCGGACCCCTGCGGCGATGAACGAGCGCTCCTGGCGTTCGCCGATGGTCCGACCGAGGAAGAGTGCATCCCCGGGCGTGCAGCCCAGGCCCTCCACCGTGCCGGCGGTGGGCAGCACCACTCCCGTGGGTTCGCGCTTCGCAGAGGACCTGGCCATGGCTCCTTCCAGCGGCTCCGCCGACGAGGTCTACGCCGGGCAGGGCCCTCTAACCGCTCCGTCGCCACGAGCAGCGCGCTGAGGAGCCTCAATCCGCGGTGGAAGGGCACAAGACGTGGACGCGCAGGGCGTCGCTGCTGTCGAGCACCGGGACGCTGTGGTGCAATGCCCGGACGCCAAGATCGTGACGGTCTGGCCGCGCCATCGGGTCGATGTGGACCACCAGGTAGCCCACCCCCTCCCGGCACGCGGCCTGCTCGACCTGCGCCCGGTAGGCCACATCATCCTCGCCCGCCCCCCGGACGATGGCCTCCCATACCCGCATGGAGGCTGCGTTGTTGGGGAAGTTCAGCCCAGCGGTGATGGGTTTTTGGTGGGCGGTCTGCTCGTAGAGGTAGCGGCGCCCTCCCACCACCGGGAAGTTCATCACGGCCCCGGGAGGAGCCTGGGCCAGCGTCCACAAGGGCGCCGCGAGCTGAGTGGAGCTCGTGGCTGGGAGCCCGTGCACCGGTGCCAGCAGGCGCAGCTCGGCGAAGACCAGCGCACCCAGCGCGAAGGCCACCAAGCCCGGTCGCCGCCCCAGGGCGGAGAAGCCTCGGGCCGCGAGCAATGCAGCGGCCAGGGAGGGCAACATCGCCAGCCGGAAGATCAAGCTGAGGTCGGAGAAACCCGGTAGGCGCTCCAAGAGCAGGTAGGGCAAGGGGATCGCCCGATCGCCGGGGAGCAGCAGCGGCTGGCCGCCACGAACCAACACCGGGCCGAGGGAGAGCACCAGGCCCACGATGCCGGCGAGCACGAGCCAGCCCGTGGCGGACCGGGTGGAGCGCCGCCACAGCGCCAAGGCCCCGCCCAGGATCAAAGTCCAGCCCAGGTAGGTGCAGTGTACGAAGTCCTCGCTGTAGCGAGACAGGAGGCGGAAGTCCGGCGATCGAAAACCACCGGGCATGATGAACCCGAGGGGATCCGCCGCCCCTGTCATGCGCCGCACCAGCGCGAGCTCGGCGGCACCCTTGATGCCGATGAGGTTGTCCACCCCGGTCGTGGCGTGGTGCTGCACCCAGGCCAATGGCAAGGCCGCAGCGGCGCCGAGCACGAGCACGGGGACCAGGCGGAGGCTGCGCTGCCTGAGCCCCAGAGTCCCCTCACCTACCAGCGTCAGCGCCCCCAGAGCCAGGAGCGCACACAGGCCGAGGTACCAAGACGACCACAGCGCCACAGCCAGGGCGGCCCCAGCCAGGACCACGCGCTTCGCGCCGCCCTGCCGCAGCGCGCCGAGACCAGCCAAGACGGCCACGGGCAGCCAGCCCCCCGCCACCGCCTCGCTGGTGCCGTTGTGCGCGGCCGAGACCAGCACAGGCGCCGCGAGGAAGCCGAAGCCCGCGACCCAAGCGCCCGCCCCGGGGGCGCTCCTTGGCCACAGCGCCTCAGCCAGCCTGTGGGCGGCCCAGCCCGAGAAGACCAGGTGGCTCAGCACGAGGAGGTTGTAGGCGGGCACCAACCCCAGCAGGGGCACCAGGATGGTGCCCAGGACAGCGTTGACGGGGTCCGCCACGGCCAGGCTCCCCCCAGAGGGGAAGCCGAGCAGCTCCGTCGCCAGGGGCGAGGTCCCCTCGAGGACGCTCCGCTGAAAAAACCACAGGGACCACAGGCTGTTCCACAGGTCCGAGCGCTCCGCCCCCACCGCCACTGCGGCGGGGTGCAGCACCACAGGCCAGGTGAGGCAGAGGGCTGCGACACCGTAGACCAGCAAGAGTATGGAGAGAGGTGACTTCCGGGTCATCAGGCTGTCCCCGCGCCGGCGCGTCAAGGCGGGTGGCCGTGGCGGGAAGGCTATCCCACGCGCTGCCCCAGGGCCCTGAACCCGCTCGGCTTTTCCTTTGCTGTGGAAAACCATCAGGGGACAGCCCAACGGCTCGCGAACATGCGCTAAAAAGCCTGTGTCCGTCCCATTTCCACCGTTGTTCCACCTGTATTGGTGTGTTCAAATTCTGATCACAGCGCTACACGCGAGCCGCAGCACGGACCCACGGCGTCTTTCCTCCCCTCCTTCCCCTGACTTTTCCATAGGCTCAGAGGGAAAGTCCGCCTGATCCCTCCAGGGCAACGGGAGCTGAACCATGCGCGGCGCTCCCCAGGAGGGTAGAATTCATCCCCCGCTACCTTGGAGCCTGCCATGCACCGCACCCTGCTTCCCTCTCTCGCCCTCACGCTCCTCATCGGCTGCGGTGACAAGAACGCCCCCGTCGAAGCCGCCGCCGCCCCAGCGGCCTCCGGGCCGCAGATCCCCGCGGACGCCGCCAGCAAGAAGTTCGCCGAGAAGCTCCTGAACCTCACCATCACCAACTGGGCCCCCGAGGATTCCGGCGATGTGGAGTTCGAGTACACCAGCCTCACCTTCGCCGCCAACAACACCTGGCAAGCTGCCGCCTACGTCGCCATCCAGGACGAGCGCGTGGACTGCAAGGAGCTCGGCACCTGGACTATGGACGCCGCCGACTCCGCCACCACGGCCAACATGACCTGGAACCTCGAGAAGACCACCTGCCCAGGCCGCGAGGCGGGCCGCGAGCTTCGGCTCCAGCTCAGCATCCTCGCCGACGGCGCCTTCAAGACGAAGATGCGCTAGCCTGCTCGATGGCTTCCGCGCTGCGCACGCCATCCACGGCGGCGCTGATGATGCCGCCCCCCCAGCCCATGCCCTCGCCCACCGGGTAGGCGCCCGCCAGGCCCAGGGCTTGGCGTTGCTCGTCTCTGGCGAAGCGCACCGGTGATGCGGTCCTGGTCTCGGGTGCGATGAGCACGGCGTCGGAGCCAGCGAAGCCGGGGAGCTCACGATCGAAGGCTCGCAGCGCCGCGATCATGGCCTGCAGCACCGGGCGCGGGAGCAGCTCGGCCAGGTGGGTCGGGACGACACCCCGCGGGTGACTCGTGCGGGGCAGATCCACCGAGGCCCGGCCTGCGAGCAGATCGCTGACACGCTGGGCGGGAGCGGCGAAGCCCCCTCCCCCCAGCTCCCAGGCGCGCTGTTCGATGGCATCCCGGAAGCGCAGCCCCGCCAGAGCGTCATCCGCTCCGTAGTCCGCCTGATCCACGGGCACGACCACCGCGGCGTTGGACCAGCGGGAGGCCCGCTGGCTCGAGCTCATGCCGTTTACCACCACATGGCCCTGCCGTTCACTGGCGGGGATGACCAGCCCCCCCGGACACATGCAGAAGGTGTAGCCCTTGCGCTGGCCGCGCCGGTCCGGGGCGACAAGGCGGTAGCTCGCCGCGGGCAGCTGATCGAAGGCCGCGCCATGGCGGGCTCGGTCCACCATCTCCCGGGGGTGTTCGATGCGCGCTCCGAGTGCGAAAGGGCGCACCTGCGCCACCATCCCGGCGGCCAAGAAGGCCTCGATGCTGTCCCGCGCCGCCTGCCCTGTCGCGAGGACCACGGGTGAACCCAGGATCTCCTCTCCATCGCCGAGGCGTACACCCACGCAGCGCCCTGCGTGGACCAGCAGCGCCTCCACCCGAGCACCGAAGCGCAGCTCCGCGCCCAGCTCGAGGAGCTGCTCCCTGAAGCGCACCAGCACCCGGCGCAGCCGGTCGGTGCCGATGTGGGGGTGGGCGTCCACCAAAATCCCGGGGTCGGCCCCAGCCTTCACCAGCCGGGACAGCACGTAGCCGACCCGCCCATCCTTGAGCCGCGTATAGATCTTTCCGTCGCTGAACGTGCCAGCCCCACCTTCACCATAGACGACGTTGCTCTCGGGATCGAGCTCACCGTGGGTCCAGTAGCGCGCCACCTGGGTGCGCCGCTCGTGCACAGGCTGCCCGCGCTCCAGCAGCAGCGGTCGGGCACCCGCCTCGGCCAAGCGCATGGCCGCGAACAGGCCCGCAGGGCCGGCCCCTACCACGATGGGGCGTGGACCGTTCGTCCAGGATCGCGCCCGGATGGACCAGGCCCCGGGCAGGGCCGCGCGCTGGGCGTCCCGCGGGGTGAAGGCGCGCACGCCGGGAACGCCACGGGCCAGCACGGCGTCCTCCAAGCCCGGCGTCAACTCCACGCGGAGGTTCCCAAGCAGCGTGGGGGGACGACTGCGCGCATCCAGGGACACGCGCAGCAGCGTAGCCTCCACCACCGAGTGGTGAGGCAGCCCCAGCTTCGCCGAGACCAGGGGAGGAAGGACGCTGTCCCGGCTCGGAAGCCGGACTCCGGAGATCAGCAGGGCCAGGGCTTCCTCCGTGGGCGCGGCGGGTGTTCTTCCTAGCGCCTCCCGGAGGCCTATGCCATGCGTGACTATGGCTGGAGTTACTAGCTTGGCAAGCCCCGCCCGCATGTTATGGGGCGGTCCTTTCCAGCCCTCCCAATGGGCCTCTCTTCAAATACTCAGGAGTCTGTCATGGCCACTCGTGTCGCTATCAACGGTTTCGGCCGCATCGGTCGCGCTTTCTTCCGTATCGCTTGGGACGATCCCGAGGTCGAGGTCGTCTACATCAACGACCTCGCCAAGGACGAGATGCTCGCCCACCTGCTGGTCCATGACTCCGTCCAGGGTCACTGGGCCCACGACGTGAAGGTCACCCCCGAAGGTATCGTGGTCGATGGCACCCTCATCGGCACCAGCGTCGAGCGGGACCCCACCAACCTGCCCTGGTCCGCCAAGAACGTCGACGTCGTCCTCGAGGCCACGGGCGTGTTCCGCTCCCGCGACAAGGCCGCCCTGCACCTGCAGGCCGGTGCCAAGAAGGTCATCATCTCCGCCCCGGCGAAGGACGCCCCCGACGCGACCATCGTGGTCGGCGTCAACGACAACGAGCTGGACATCGAGAAGCACCAGATCATCTCGAACGCGTCCTGCACCACGAACTGCCTGGCCCCCATCGCCAAGGTCATCGATGACCTCTTCGGCATCGAGTCCGGCCTGATGACCACCATCCACAGCTACACCATGGATCAGTGCCTGCTGGACGCGCCTCACCCCGGTGGCGACTTCCGTCGCGCCCGCGCCGCCGCCCTGAACATGGTCCCCACCACCACCGGCGCCGCCAAGGCCGTCGCGCTGGTGTTGCCCCAGCTCAAGGGCAAGCTCGACGGCATGTCCATTCGCGTCCCGACCCCGAACGTCTCCCTCGTGGACCTCTTCATCACCACCACCAAGCCGGTCACCAAGGAGACCATCAACGCCGCCCTGGAAGAAGCCGCCAACGGCCCCCTCAAGGGCATCCTGGCCACCACCTACGCGCCGGTGGTCAGTGGCGACCTGGTGGGCAACCCCAACTCCTCCATCGCGGACCTGTCCTGGACCAACGTCACCGGCAACCACACCGCCAAGATCATGTCCTGGTACGACAACGAGTGGGGCTACGCCAACCGTCTCGTCGACCTCACCCGCCTCGTCTCGGGGCTGGAGCGCCGCTAATGAGCCGTCCCCTGCCTACCCTGGCCGAGCTCCGCATCGAGTCCGGCACCCCCGTCTTGGTGCGCGTGGACTTCAACGTCCCCCTCCATGATGGTGAGGTGGCCGACGACACGCGGATCCGGGCGGCGCTGCCCACCATCCAACACCTGCGCGAGCGCGGCGCCAAGGTGGTGTTGTGCAGCCACCTCGGTCGCCCCAAGGGCAAGCCGGTGGCCGAGTATTCCCTCGAGCCGGTGGCCTCCAAGCTCGCCGAGCTGCTCGAGACCGAGATCATCTTCGCCCACGACACCGTGGGTGATGAGGTGGCCAGCTTGCTGGACGAGGTCCAGCCAGGTGGTGTCATGGTCGTCGAGAACCTTCGCTTCCACCCGGGAGAGAAGGCCAACGATCCCGACTTCTCACAGCAACTCGCCAGGCTCGGCAGGGCCTACGTCAACGACGCCTTCGGTGCCATGCATCGCGCCCACGCCTCTGTGGTGGGGGCCGCGGAGCAGTCCGAGCAGATCGCAGCAGGGCTGCTGGTCGAGGCCGAGGTCAAGGCCCTCGACAAGCTCTTGCACGGTCCCGAGCGGCCCTTCATCGCCATCCTCGGCGGCGCCAAGGTCAGCGACAAGATCGGGGTCATCGAGACCCTGGCCCGTCGCTGTGACGGCATCCTCGTGGGCGGCGCAATGGCCTACACCTTCATGGCCGCCCAGGGCCGCCCGGTGGGCACGTCTCGGGTCGAGTCCGAGAAGTTTCTGCTCGCCAAGCGTCTCCTCGAGCGCTGCACCGAGCGGGGCGTCACCATCTACCTGCCGGTGGACCATGTGGTCGCCGAGGCTCCGGATTCCGAGAGCTGCCAGGTGGTCAAGGAGATCCCCGACGGCATGGCCGGGTTCGACATCGGTCCCGAGACCGTGGCGCGCTGGACCGATGTGATCGGGCGAGCGGGCACGGTGTTCTGGAACGGCCCCCTCGGCATGTTCGAGATCGAGGCGTTCTCCGCGGGCACCATGGCCATCGCCGAGGCCGTGGCTGGCTGCGAAGGCTACACCCTGGTCGGCGGCGGCGACTCGGCCGCGGCCGTGAAGCGCTCGGGCATGGCAGACCGCTTCGACCACATCTCCACCGGCGGCGGCGCCTCCCTCGAGTTCGTCGAGGGCAAGGAACTGCCCGGGCTGCGCACGCTGCGCCTCAGGAGCTCCTGATGTCTCGTAGAAAGCTGATCGCAGGAAACTGGAAGATGCACATGGGTCCCGGCGAAGCCGGGCCCCTGGCGCAGGCCATCAAGAAGGCCGTCATGGACGTCATGGTGGCCGATGTAACCGTGGCTCCCCCCTACCTCAGCATCCCCGAGGTGGTGGCTGCGCTGCGCCACACCGGCATCCAGGTGGCTGCACAGAACCTCCACTGGGAGTCCAGCGGCGCCTACACCGGCGAGCTGTCCTCCGAGATGATCGCAGCCGCGGGCTGCACCCAGGTCATCATCGGCCACTCCGAGCGGCGTCAGTACTTCGGTGAGACCGACCAGACCGTGAACAAGAAGGTCCACGCGGCCCTCCGCGTGGGGCTGGCTCCCATCCTCTGTGTAGGTGAGACCCTGGCCCAGCGCGAGTCCGGCGCCGAGGTCGCGGTGGTCGAGAGTCAGCTCGAGGGCGGGCTCGCGGGCATCCACGAGGATGATCTGCAGCGCATCGTGCTGGCCTACGAGCCCGTCTGGGCCATCGGCACCGGCAAGACCGCCTCTTCCGACCAGGCCCAGGCCATGCACGGGGCCATCCGCAGCTGGCTGCGGGGTCGATATGCTGGCGGCGTGGTGTCCAGCCTGCGCATCCTCTACGGAGGCTCAGTCGGCCCGGCCAATGCAGCCCTGCTCCTGTCTCAGCCCGACATCGACGGTGCTCTGGTGGGTGGCGCGGCGCTCAAGGCCGATAGCTTCGCTCGCATCGTGGAAGCAGCGGGTTAGGCCCCCTTCCCCGTCCCCTTGCCCACGGAGCCGCCATGCTGCTCTTCGTCACTTTGCTGCACATCATCCTCTGCTTCATCCTGATGTTGGTCATCCTGCTCCAGCCGGGCAAGGGTGGCGACGTCGGCGCTGCATTCGGTGGTGGTGGCGGTTCCTCCACGATCTTCGGCCCCCGTGGCGCCGGCAGCTTCCTGTCCCAGGCCACCACCATCGTGGCGGTGTTGTTCATGACCACCAGCGTCACGCTGGCGATCTACTCCAACGCCTCCCTGCGCTCCGGCTCGGACGTCGAGAACGAAATTCGTCGTCTGCAGAAGGAAGATCAGGGCGAGATGTACACGGTGCCCGAAGACAAGCAGACCGCGGCGCCCATCGAGCTGCCCGCTGAGGTTCTCTTCCCGGTCGAGGAAGCCACTGATCCCAGCCCCGTCCAGCCCGAGGAACGGCCAGAGGGCGAGCAGGCGGAGCCCGGTGAGGCCGTAGCGCCCGAGCTCGAAGCCGCGCCGATCGAAGCCACGCCGATCGAGGCCGCGCCGGTCGAACAGCCTGTCACGGAATAGCTCCTTCCTCGCGAAGCACAGGCCCCGCCGCCACCCGGTTGCGGGGTTTTTTGCGCTCGCCGGTCAGAGCGTCAGCGCAGGAGCTCGAGGCCTCGGATGAGGGCCTTGACCTCTGCGTTGCGGAAGTCCGGGTAGCTGTCGAGGAGCTCCCGGGCGACACGCAGGGCTGCACGATTGCGCTCCTGCTTGGCCTGCAAGATTGCGAAGAGGTGCAGCGCCTCGGGGTACACCTCATCGCGCTCGTCGGCCTCTTCGAGGGCGTCTCGCAGCACGGCCAGCGCCTGCTTGTGCTTTCCGAGCCCCGCCAGGCAGCGCGCCTCGAGCCAGCGTCCCACCAAGCCTGTGAAACCACGGGCCTGGTCCAGCGCCTGCTGGTAGCGCCCGACCGCGGCCAGGGCCCAGGCGGTGTCGCTGTCCACCGCAGTCACCTCCACATGATCGGACCCTGCAGCTGCTGCGGGCTCGACCTCGCTGTCTTTCTTGCCCCCTCCCAACAGCTCCTTCCAGCTGCTGCCCGGGGTGGCCGATGCGGCGCCTAGCTTGGTGCCTAGGCCCGCCATGGGAGGGCCGCCCGACCCGAGCGTACTAGGCGTGGCGCTCTGGGCGAAGCCGAGGTCCCCGAGGTCATCATCATCGGCGCCGGGCACGGTGTCCGGGGCGGCGCTGTCGTCCAGATCACCGCCCGCCGGAGGCTGCTCGCCTGCGGCGGCACGTTCGCGGGCCTCCCGCTGCATCCGGCGCACCTCGGCGATGCGCATCAGGACCTCGTCGTTCAGAGGGTCCTCGCGGAAGACGTCCTGGAATGCGGCGATGGCCGCGTCGAAGTCCTCGCTGGCCACCAGCGCCTCGGCGCGGGCCAGGGCACTGCCCCCGTCGAGGGCATCGTCGTTGAAGAGCTCGTCCTCGTCCAGAACGTCGGGCTGGCCATCGGTCCACCCAGGCCCCGTGTCGGCCTCGAGATCGTCATCGGTCAGGAGCTCCTCGTCGTCATCGTCCAGCAGCTCTTCGTCACCGTCATCCAGCAGCTCCATCTCTGGCCCGTCGTCGTCGATGAGCTCCTCGTCCACGATCTCGTCGGCGGGATCGGCCGCAGGCTCGCCCAACAGATCCGGGCCGCCAAGGATGAGCAGGCGAGAGGCCAGCACCGTGCGCGCACCCGCAGACGCCGACCGGACCATCCTCTCGAGCAAGGTGATGGCCTCTTCCTGGTGGCCGAGCTCGAGCAGCGTCTCCACACGCCTGGCCCCGATGCAGTAGCTTCGCGGGAACTGCTTGGCGCCCGCCTTCAGGGTGACCACGGCGCGGTCGGGGAAGCCATACCGGGCCTGGACCTCCGCCTTGGTGCAGATGATGAGCTCATCGTCGCTGGCCGGGGAGAGCATCGCCTCGTCGGTCAGCCTGCGCTTGAGCTTCTCGGCTCGGGACCGGGCCTGAGCCATGGCCTCACGCAGCTTGGGATCGTCGGAGCCGGCCTGCAGCGCCAGCTCCAGGGCCCGTGCCTGCCCTTCGCTGTCTCCCACGTCGCGGTACCGAACGGCCACCTCCAAGAAGAGACGCCTGGCCTTGGACTCCTCACCCCGCTTGAGCAGGGCGATCCCCAGGGCCTCGATGACTTCGGGGCGCTGCTTCTCGAGGGTGTCGATGATGGGCTTGGCGTTCTCGAGGGCCCTGTCGAAGTCCCCGGTGTCCACCCTGGCCCGGATGGCCATGGTCAAGAACTCCGCGTCCGGATCGCCCTCCCCGAGCCGAAGGGCTGCCTCGGCTACGCGGGCGACCTCGCCCATCTCGCCCCGGCGGGTGAACGCCGCCGCCATGCCGCGGTAGTCCGCGATGGCGCCCTCGATGTCACCGGAGGACTCACGGAGCTCGGCGATGGTGAACCTGAGCGCCATGTCGCTGGGGGTCATCTCGCTCAGAGCGGTGCCGTACTCTACCGCCCTGTCCCAAGCCCTGGCGCCCTTGGCAAGGTTCAGGGCCTTCTCGTAGACCTTGTTGGCTTCGTGGAGCTGGTTGTTCTGCCGGTAGCAGTCCGCCAACGCGCCGATGATCTCGAGATCGTCATCAAGCAGCTGAGCCAGCTGTCGATAGATGGAGATGGCTACACGGTGTTGGCCCTCTCGCTGGGCCAGCCCGGCGACCTCCCGCAGGTACTTGGCACCTTCTTTCTTCTGCCCCATCTTGAGGTAGATCTCGCCCAGCTTCTGTCGAACGCGCCGATCCCGGGGCTGCTGGCGTAGGATCGCGTGGTAGATCCGCGCGGCCTTGGAGTAGTTGCCCTTCTGGGTATGCCGGAGGGCTTCCTGCTCGAGCTCATTACGGGTTGCCACGTCTTACCTCCTTGGGATTCGAGGACCGCTACACCGTTCGCACATGGCCGAGACGGAGCCCGATCCATCCCGGGTGGGGCGCGGGGGATGCGCGCGGCCTCGGCACCTCCCTGCTATCTATCGTCGTCGAGGCGGAGCAGGCACACGACCTCGCCAGCCTTGACGGAGCCTCCGTTGGGGATGGGTAGCTCCACAACGACGCCGTCGGCGTCCGCCTCGACCTCGTTCATGAGCTTCATGGACTCCACGACGCACACGACCTCACCCGCGCTCACCCGCTGCCCGATCTCCACAAAGGAGGGCTTCCCGGGCTCGGGGGACGCGAAGTAGGTGCCCACTGAAGGCGAGGTGATGGCATGGAGGGTCTGAGAGGGGGTGAACTCCGGCACCTCGGCGAGGTCGGCGACCGGGCCAAGACCCGCCTGGGCAGCGGATGGCTCGGGCCAACGAACCTCGAGTTCTTCGTCACCACGCCGTAGGCGGAACGCGACCACACCTCTGGCCCGCATCAACTCCATCAGGCTGCTGATGCGCGTTGGCTCCAGGAGCCACGGAGGATTCTCTAGCTCTCCAGCCATCTCACCATCCCTCGCAGTCCGAGGAGGTAGCTGTCCACGCCGAAGCCCTGCACGATGCCAAGGGCCAGCGCCGCGACCATGCTGCGGTGGCGGAACTCTTCGCGCGCGTGGACGTTGGTCAGGTGCACCTCGACGAAGGGCAGCGCCACGGCCGCGAGGGCATCGCGGATGGCGACGGAGGTGTGCGTATAGGCGGCCAGGTTGAGCACCAGGCCGGCGTGTACGCCGCGGGCACCATGGATCAGCTCCACGAGCTGACCCTCGTGGTTCGACTGGTGGCAGGACACCCGCACGCCCAGCTGGTCGGCCAAGGCGCCCAGCGCCGCGTCGATGTCCGGCAGGGTCGTGTCGCCGTACTTCTCGGGCTCTCGTGTCCCCAGCAGGTCCAGGTTGGGACCGTGGAGAACCAGGATGCTCCGGTCAGCCCGCGTCAACCCATCCTCCTCGCCCAAGCGGTGCTCTGGCACGACGCTCGGCCGCTACTCTTCCACATCGATGGCCACGTTGAGCGTGTCGACGCCGATGCTGATCCAGATGCTCGCGCCGCTGAATGTCTCGTCTTCGGTGTTGAAGGGCATGGAGTCGATGTAGAGGTAGAACCGCAGGATACCGCGCCCGTCCGTTCCGCCGATCAGGTAGGTGGGCTGATAGTTATCAGAGGTCATGGCGTAGTCGCCGCCGAGCTCGTAGTACGAAGAGGACGCCGTATCCCACCACCAGGAGCACCAATCAGGAGCGTCGGAGTCGATGTAGCCATCCTCGGGGTCGATGTCGCAGTAGTCGGCGACAGTGGACGAGCCGTCCTGGACATCCACCGGCGGCTGCGGGTACTGCACCAGCTTGATGGCGCTCTCGGGCAGGACATAGATCCCCGACCAGCCCGTGAGGATCTCCACCTCGATGTTGTTGAGCGGCATCTCGGTCTCGTCGTCGTAGACCATGATGTCCCCGAACACCAGCGTGCCCAGGCCATCCTGGGTACGGTGCGCCGTGGAGGGCACCAGGGTGAAGTCTTCTAGATCCGAGAGCACAGCGGTGGCGGGCGCCGGGTATGGACCTCCGGAGCAGGCTGCGAGTGCCAAGGGAAAGAGACCGAAGGTGGCGAGCTTCATCATGAGTTCTCCCAGGATTCCGTCAGATCCATGAGGGCGACGAGGTCTTCGGCAGTGGCGGACTGTAGCTGCACCGCGCCCATCTGGATGGGGACGACGAGGCTGAGTGTACCACGGACCGTCTTCTTGTCCATCCTCACGGCCAGATCGAGCTTGTCGCGGAAGCTGCGATCAGCGTGCATGAGGGGTGCTTCTGGCAGATGGACCGGCAGCTGCAGGAGCCGCGCCAGGTGGATGAGCCTGGCGAGCATGCCGGGTTCGCGGCACCAGCCGCGCTGGATGGCCAAGCGGGTCTCGACCAGCATTCCGAGCATCACCGCCTCGCCGTGGCGCAGGCTGCCGTGGCCCAAGGCGGTCTCGAGGGCATGCCCGACGGTGTGGCCGAAGTTCAGGATCGCCCTGACACCGGCCTCTCGTTCATCGGACGCCACGACCTCGGCCTTGATCTCGCAGCACCGCCTCACCAACCAGGCGGTGGCGACCGGATCGCGTGCGCGCAGGGCAGCGGAGTGCTCCTCCATCCAGTCCACCAGCGCTGCGTCTCGGATCACGCCGTGCTTGACGGCTTCGCCCAGGCCACAGCGGAACTCTGCCGGCTCGAGGGTGGAGAGCACGTGGGTGGCCGCGAAGACCAGACGAGGCTGGTAGAAGGCGCCCACCAGGTTCTTGCCTTGGGGGGTGTTGAAGCCGGTCTTGCCGCCCACCGAAGCGTCCACCATGGCCAACAGGGTGGTGGGGACTTGCACAAAGGGCACGCCGCGCAGCACCGAGGCAGCAGCGAACCCGACCAGGTCGCCGGTGACCCCTCCCCCCAGCGCGATCACCGGTGTGACCCTGTCGATCCGGGCGTCCAGCAGCCGCCCCACCAGATCGGTCCAGGTCTGCATGGTCTTGCAGCCTTCGCCGTCCGGCACATGGATGACCTCAGGCTCGAAGCCGGCGGCCTCGAGTGAAGCCAGGGCTGCTCCCTGGTGATGCACAGCGACCACGGGGTTGGTCACCAGCATCACCCGGCCCAACGCGAACCGCTCGGCCAGCGCGAGCCCCAAGCCATCGAGTCCACCGGCCACCACATGGATGGGGTAGGCGCGCTGGCCGAGGTCGACCTCGATGAGCTCCTGCTGCGTCATGCTTGGATTTGGCAAGGAGCCAGGCAGGGCCCGTCTACTTGGTCGAGCTCTTGGAGGAGAGCACGTGGGGGGTGACGAAGACCAGCAGCTCGTTGCGGGAGATGTTGGTGCCGGTAGCCTTGAACAAGTAGCCGAGCAGCGGAATCTTGGAGAAGAACGGAATCCGCTGGTTGCTCTCGGCGGTCTCGAAGGCGTACACGCCGCCGATGACGGTGGTGTCGCCATCTTCGACCAGGGCGCCCGTGGAGGCCTCCTTGATCTGGATGGCGGGCTGACCCTGCACCGTCTGGGAGAAGTCCGCGCGGTTGTTGGTCATCTCGATGTCGAGGAAGATTCGACCGTCCGAGGTGATGTGGGGCTGCACGGTCAGCTCGAGGGCGGCCTGGACGAACTTGACGTTGGCGCCGCCAGCGCTGGTGGCCAGATACGGGATCTGGGCACCCTGCTTGATGGTGGCGGACTGGTTGTCCATCGTGATGATGCGGGGTGAGGACACAACCTTGCCCCAACCTTCGGACTCCATGGCGCCCAGGCGGGCGTCGAGGTCCACCAGGCCCGGGATGCTGCCGAGGCTCATGGCGAGGGCGCCGAGCTCACCATTGGGCGACGCGAGGTCGACCAACAGGGTGTTGTCGCGGGACGCCTCGTAGAACACGGATTCACTACCCATCGCGCCGCTGACCAAGCCGCCGGACAGACCGATGCTGTTGGGGAAGAACGCGCCGGTTGAGTAGCCGGTGTTGGCGCTGGCATCGAGGCTGGAGCCCCACTGCACGCCCAGACCGCGGACGAACGAGCTGTTGGCCTCGACGATGCGCGCTTCGATCATCACCTGGGGATTCTGCGTGTCGAGCTGACGGACCAGCTCGCGCACGGCCGCGATGTACTTCTCGCGATCCTGGACGATGACCTGGTTGGTGCGAGCATCGACCTGCACCGAGCCGCGATCCGACAGCACGGACTCGATCTGCGCCACCAGATCTGCCGCGGTGGCGTAGTTGAGCGGCACCACGTAGGTCTGCAGGGGCTCGATCTCGCGGATGGCCCGCTCCGTCTCGAGCTTGGACTGCTGCTCCGACTTGATGGTGTCGATGGGGGCGATGCGCACGATGTTGCCGAAGCGCTGTGAGCCCAGCCCCTTGGCCTGGAGAATGGCGGCGAAGGCCTGGTCCCAGGGGACGTTCTCGAGGCGCACGGTGACCCGGCCGTCCACGTCATCGCCCGCGACGATGTTGAGCTTAGAGACGTGGGAGATCAGGCGGAACACGGAGTGGATGTCGGCGTTGACCAGGTCGAGGTTGATCCTCTGCCCGGCGAACGGAACCTGGGTGGCCGAGCCGCCGTCGAACATAAAACCAGCGGCCATGCCGATCATGGAGGAGGGATCGAAGGAGCCGCCACCGTCGCCGAAGGCCGACTGGGGGTTGTGGGTGCGGCCACCGTCAGAGATCAGGATCTCTTCTTTGTAGGCGCTCCGCAGCCCCTCGCTGCCGGAAGAGGCTGGGGTGGAGGGTGCAGAGGCCGTGAAGCCCTGCTTGGCCAGCTCCCGGTCCTGACGCATCTCGGGCGGGACCTTCACGTCGATGTAGAGGAGGTTGCCGGCGCCGCGCCGCGCTTCGTACTCGACGCTGCTGCGGAGGTTGATGGCCACCCGCGTGCCCGTGCGGGTGCGGTAGGCCCGCACCAAGCTGACGGGGCTGAGGAACGCCGAGGCGTCGAGGGGACGGTCCAGGCTCGCTGCCAGGTTGGCGTTGGGGATATCGACGACGATGAGCCGGCTCTCGGGCTTGCTGACCGTGTACTCGAGATCGGCGTTGAGGCCGATGACCACGCGGCTGGTGTCGTCGAGGCTCTGGAAGTCCAGGGTCGAGACCGTAGGCGGAGCCCCCATGGGAAGCTCCGGACCGGACAGGTCTCGATCGAAGCTCGCGACGGGGCTGGCCTCACGCTCGAACAGCGCCACGGAGATGGTGTCGCCGCTGGTGGTGAGCATGTGATCGATGGGACGATCCAGGAACAACGTGAGCCGCAGCAGGCCCGTGTTGGGCACCTGCTCCGCCTCGACGCGCTTCACCAGATCGCCCAGGCCCTTGGTCGGAGGCTCGGCGGACATGGAGAGTCCGTCGGGAACCTCGACCACCAGCCTCTCGGGATCCGAGAGCAGGAAGCTGGTGATCGCAGACCCCTCCACCGAGGAGGACATCTGGAAGCTGACCGTGGTCTCGTCCCCGGGAACGACCACGACGGTCTGGAGCGTCACGCGTGCCGAATCCTCGGCCAGCGCCACGCCCGCGGGGGCCCATGCAGCGCCCAACAGGACCATGCCTGTGAGCATCCCCTTGATGGAAGTTCTCACCATCTCGGCTTGCCTCCTGGAAAACGTGCCCGAAGCTGACATGCGCGGCTGGCGCTTCATCGCAGCTCCTCCTCGGGGTACTGCAGCTTGATCTCGATGGGATTGACGACAAGGGCGCCGTCGGGGGTCAGGTACTCTTCGGTGACCACCAGCTGACTGCTGGTGATCTGAGTGACCTTGCCCCACTTCTTCCCGACATAGGTGCCCAGCTCGATGACGTGCCCCATACCCTCCGGGTCTTCCACGAGGGCGCGGGGCCTGTCCACGCCCCAGACGATGCCCGTGAGCTCGTACTGCTCGAGCTCGTAGCGCTGGAGGGGCGTCGGTGAGCGGATCTCTTCTTCGTCGGCGGTGGCGATGAACGTGCGGAAGGGGTCGCGCTTGCCGATCGGGTTGTAGACGTACTCGGGCTCGGAGGCGTCTTCTTCGGCCTGCGCATCCCGTGCGGCGGCGTCGCCCCCGGGAACGAGCGCGGTGCCTCCGCCATCCTCGCCCTGCGGTGTGTCGCCCCCGCAGCCAGCGGCGAGCCCGCCGAGCAGGATCGCCATCCAGCACAGATTCGACATGGTTCCGTTGCTGGTGATCACCGGCTTCGCCTCCTGTCGCCTTCCTTGGCTGGGGCAGTAGGACCGCGTTCGCCCTCAGCGAGGAACCGGAACGTGGTGAGCCGGCCGGTGACCGTGACGATCACCTTGCCGCTGGCCTCGATGGGCTTCTCCATGGCGATGTCCTGCACGTACACGATGCGGCTGAGCTTCGACAGGCGGTCGAAGAACATGGCCACCTCGTGGTAGCTGCCCTGGAGCTCGAGCTCCACAGGCACCTCGGCGTGGTACTCGTGGACGATCTCGTCCTGGGGAAGGAAGCGATGGATCTCGAGGCCGATGCGCCGGGCGATGGTGCTGATGCGCGAGAGCAGGTCGGGGATCTCGCGGTCGTCCGGCAGCTGACGCAGGGCTTGCCGCAGCTGGAGCGTGAGGTCCTCGAGCTCGCGCTCGAAGGCTTCCTTGTCCTGTGCGCGACGCTCGACCACGGCCTTCTTGGACTGGAGCTCGGTGCGCTGGCTCTCGAGCACCGAGATGGTCTTCTGCTTGGGCGAGTAGAGCAGGAACCAGAAGACGGCCGCGAACGCGAGGTACACCAAGACGATGATGCCCAGGCGCTGGGTGCGCGGCAGCTTGCCCATTCGCTCCAGAAGTTCGTGAATGTCCACGATGCCTCCGACTCAGTGCTACTAGGGCTACTCTTGCTCGGTCGCCGGTTCCTTCGTGACCGAAGGGACGACGACGCGGGCAGAGACCTCGAAGTTCTTCAAATCGTACTCGTTGACCTGCACCTGATCGATGGAGATCAGGTAGACGTCCTCGAACCAGTTGGTCTTCTCGAGGTTGATGAGGAACTGGGAGATGACTTCGTTGGAGGCGGCGTTGCCCGCAAGGCGCAGGCGTCCGGCCTCCTCGTTGACGATGGTGACGTAGAGCTTCTCGGGGGTGGCGGCCGACAGCTCGTCGAGCATGTGGACCGGGCCGGTCTTGCTGGCCTGCAGGTTGCCGATGACCGACAGCTTGCGGCGCAGCTCATCGTTGATCTTCTCGACCTCGTCGACCCGAGCCACGATGAGCCGCAGGTTGTCGAGGTCTTCCTGCAGGCGCGAGTTCGCCCGTCGAAGCTCGTTGGCCTGCGCGGACTGGAACATGAAGAACACGCCGCAGAGGATCGCGAGCAGGCTGATGCCGATGCCGCCCAGGATCAGCTCTTGCTTGACCGCTTCGAGACGCCGGCTGGTGCGTACTGGGAGAAGGTTGATGCGAATCATCTGTCGCCCGGCCTCCTCAGCGCCAGCCCGACCACCACAGCCGCCTGGGATGCGGCATCCTGGAGGAAGCGTGGGTTGAAGCTGCGCTCATCGATCTCGATGTTGCGGAAGGGGTCGATGGTCTCGATGGGGGTGCCCGTGACCCGGGACAGGGCCGAACCGAGCCCAGGAGTGAGCGCCCCTCCGCCCGAGAGGTAGATGCGAGACAGCCCGTCGCCCGTGGCGGTGGACAGGTAGAAGTCCAGTGAGCGATGGATCTCGGTGGCGATGGAGTCGCCCACACCGCGGATCACCCGCTCCACCTCTTCAGGGACCACAGCAGAGGCGTCGCGGTCGTCGCGGCCGACCTTCATGGACTCGGCCTCTTCGAAGGAGATGTTCAGGGTGCGCTGAATCTCCTCGGTGACCTGCCGACCGCCCATGCTGATGTCGCGCGTGAAGGCGGTGGTGCCCTCGCGCAACACGATGATGTTGGTGGTGCTGGCCCCCACGTTGATGAGGGCGATGGTGCCCAGCGGCTGCTTGTAGTTGAGCTCGAAGGCGTTCGCGACGGCGAAGGCGTCCACATCGACGACCGAGGACTGGAGCCCAGCTTCGTGGATGATGGAGACGTACTCGTTGACCAGCTCCTTGCGCGCAGCGACGAGCAGGACCTCCATCTGGCCAGCCTCGTCCCCAGTGGCGTCCAGGATCTGGACGTCGATGTTCACGTCATTGACGTCGAAGGGGATGTACTGCTCGGCTTCCCATTGGATGGACTCGTCGAGCTCCTCGGGGGTCATCACAGGCAAGTTGATGCGCTTGATGATCACCGAATGCCCGGCGACCGAAGCCACCACATCCCGGCTCTTGATCTTTTCGCGGTTCAAGAGCTCGCGGATGGCATCGACCACCGCCGCCGTATTCATGACCGCACCATCGACGATGGCCTCTGGGGGAAGGCGCGTCATGCCGAAATGCAGCAGGCGGTAGGTGCCCGACTTGGTCTGTTCGAGCTCGAGCACCTTGACGGAGCTGGAACCGATGTCCAGTCCAATGGCGTTCTTTTGTCGAGAGAGAAAGGCCATTTCGGGAGAATTCCGTGAGAGCGAGGGCTGTCTGGAGTACCTGCTGGCATGCAGGTGTAGGCTACGTCACCGAGCACAGTGGGCAGAGTATACCGAAAATAACTATCGAAAGCGTTGACGAGTAAAGCCGTATCCGCCACAAGGCACAGGCTGAAAGTCTGTCGAGCAGCGTGGCGGCGATTAGAAGGGGGCAGACCTGGCGCCTCCACGGAGCGCAGGACTGCTGGGCGATCTACCAGGAACCCCACCGACTGGTCAACGTCCCCCCTCAGGATTCTTCTATGTCTGCACAAGCCCCACCAGGCGCGCCATTCAGACCCATGGACCCCGCCGGTTCATGGGCCATGCCCGGGCGGTGGCAGGCGGTGACCCTGGGGGTGCTGGTGGGCGCCTCCGCTGTCAGCCTGGTGCAACAGGTCGGTGCGGACCCCGGCGCGCTGGCCTGGGGCGTCGCCTTGCCCCTGCTCGCTCTGGCGCTGGCCCAGCAGGCCGCGGTCAGGACGCCCCGTTTCCTTCGCGCCGCCTTGGGGCTCGCAGGGTTGCTCTCGATGGCCCTTCCCCAGGGCGTCGCGGAGCTGGCGGGCTCCGCGGGGCGCGCAGCGCAGCTCTCACCCTCCCAGAGCCTTCTGCTGTTTCTCGCGAGCTGGCTGGTTGTCTGCACCCTGGCCCTGCTCCCCTTCGCTCCCGGTGCCCCGGCCACACCTGGACGCGCCATCCAGGCGGTGGGGGGGGCTGCCCTCGCTTTGCTCGCTCCCTGGGGGCTCGCGCTGGCGCTCCCTGCCGCTTTGGCCGCTTTGGCCCTGCTGCGTTCCCACAAGCGCGCTCACCTTGCCGTCCCCCCCGCGCCCGCCCGGAGGCTCTCCTCCACGCTCTCCTTCGTCGTGCTCACCCTGCTGTGCTCCTGGTGTGCGGCGTTCCAGTGGGCTGGCCTGCGCGCCTGGCTCGACCCCAGCCCGCTGGGATGGTGGGGGGTGGTCAGCGCGACGACCCTCGGCTTCGCGGGCGGATGGGGCCTGGCCAGGCTGCGCCGTGCGCGCCTGGGCCTCGAACCTCTGGCCGCAGCCACGGGCATCGCCGTCGGCATGAGCACCCTCGGCCTCTTCGCCCCCTGGCTGGCTCCCGAGCTCCCAGGGCTCCTGCTGTCCTGGTCCCCTTCCCTCGCCCTGCCGGCGCTGCTGGCGGCGCCATCGCTGCTCGCGGCGTTCGCGCTGGGCCTGGCGGCGCCATCCAGGACCGGCGGCGACGTGGATCTGTGGCCGCTGTCGCTGGCTGCTGGGGCGGGCGTGGTCCTCGGCGCGCAAGGCGGCCTGCTCGGGGCTGCCCTGATCCCGCTCTCCGCCGTCCTCGGCGGGGGCATGGTGCTGATGGTGGCGCGCCGACCCGCCCGCAGGCTCACGGGCCTGGCCGGCGCCGTGCTGCTCAGCGTGATCTGGTGGAAGCTCCCGCCTGTGCAGCCCACCCTCCTCGCCAGCGGCTGGACGGCAGCCCTGAGCGATGAGCTCTCCGTCAAGCGTCACATCGGAGCCCTCACCCGCTCCGAGTGGGAGCTGGCCACCATCGGTCCCGAGGGAACCACCGCGCTGCGATGGGTCGAAGACGTGATGGTAGCCGACATCGATGGCTTCCCCGTGTGGTTCCAGGGACGCAACCCCTCGGCGGTGCGCTTCGCCGCCCACCTTCCCGCTCTGCTCGCGGCCGACCCATCCCACTTCCTCCTGCTCGGAGACGAGCTCGGCTGGGGCGCGATCACCCTGCTCTCCCACGGGCCCCGGACCATCGAGGCTGCCGTAGGGCAGCCGGACCTGCTGCGCGCCATCGCCCACGACGATGAAGACGTGCGTCGGGCGCTGCTGGCGCCCGAGGTGCAGCTGCACCCGGTGCCTGGCGCGTGGCTGCTCAGGCAGAGCGAGCCTGTGGACGGCGTGCTCCAGATCCTGCTGCGGCCGTGGGCGGATAGCGGCGCTGTGCCGCTCAGCGGCGCCACCATCCGGCTCGCGCGCCGGCGCCTACGTCCCGGCGGCGTCTACGTGGCCGCACTGGCCACCGATCTCCTCCCTGCGCCCGAGCTGCGCAGCTTGCTCCTCGACTTCGCGGATGTCTTCCCCCACGGTGCCGCCTGCCTGCCGCCAACGGGGGCCGATCACCTGATCCTGCTCGGGATCGCCGACGCCTCACCACCTCCCCTGGCCAGGCTCGAGGAGCGCTTCGAGGCTGCGTCCAACACCCTGGGTGTACTGGGCTTCAGCAGCGCACTGGATGTCGCGGACCGCTGCGCTCTGCCGGCTCGGGCCCTCGCCTCCTGGGCCGCGGAGGGCCCCTCCGGCTCCCGCTGGCCACCCCACCGCCTGCCCGACACCCTGGGTCTCAGCCCCGGGCTGCCTCTGGCGCAGCTGGGAGACCGGGTCGGCGCGCCCGAGGATCTCTGGGACCTCACAGGCCTCGCCGATGGGACGGCCGAGCTCGAGCGCAGGCACCAGGCGGTGCGCCACTTCCTCGAGCTCCTCGGCGAGACCACCTCGGGTGACATGGAGAGCCTCTTCGGGCATGCCAAGGCGCTGCAGGCCAGCCCCGACGGCACCCGGGAGCTCGACACGCTCATCGCGCCGCACCTCGCGCGTGCGCGCGAGAGTATGGAGCGCGCCAGGCAGGGCGGCGTCCAGCACCGGGACTGGCAGGAGGCCATCAACCAGCTCACCCTGGCGCGGATGCTCCACCCCGCCGCCCTCGAGCCCAGGCTGCTCGAGGGGATGGTCCACGAGGCCCGCGGCGACAACCGAAAGGCCGAGAAGCTGTACCGCAGCGTGCTCGAGTCCCAGGACGACCACCTCCAGTCCCTGTTCGGGCTGGCGAGGATCCAGATCTCCGAGCTGCGCGAAGCCGAGGCCGAGGCCACCCTGGTGCGCGCCACCGAGGCCCACCCTCGCGAGGCCGCCGCCCATCAGGTGTTGGGCGTGGCGCTGCTGCGCTTCGGCCGGCTCGAGGACGCCGAGCAACCGCTGCGGCGAGCCTCCGCGCTGGCCTCCGCAGACCAGCCCGAGCCCCAGGCGGCCCTGGCTGAGCTCTACCTGGCGCAGGAGAGGCCGAGCGTGGCCATGGCCCACGCTGAGCGCGCCACCCGCATCGAGCCGAGCGCCTACCACTACACCCTGCTGGGGCGCTGCCACTTCGATCTCGGGCGAGACGTCCCCGCGGAGCGCGCCTTCGCCCAGGCCACGCTGATCGACCCGAGCTTCTACCCTGCCCGGGCGGGCCTCGCGCACATCTACGCGCTGCGGGGTGACTACGACCAGGCGCTGGACGCCCTGAACGTCGTGCTCCTCGCGGACCCCGGCAACGAGGCTGCGCGGGCGAACCGGGAGGAAGTCCTCCGGATGCAAGAGACCTCCCAGAGCGATCCCCGCCTGAGCTTCTCGCCCTGACATCGAGCGCGCGGCTTCGGGCCATGCACGGCACTCGCCAGCGATGGGTTTGCCGGGTATTTGGAAGGAGCAGACCCCAACAGGAGCACCCATGCGCATCGCCCCCCTCGCCTTCCTGCTGCTCACCGCATGTCCTCCCGCCACGGATGACACCGACCCTGGCACCGAGACCGGAGAGACGGGCGGCGAAGATACGCTCCCCGCCCCGGCCGAGCTCGCCACCCTTAGCAGCGGTGAGTGTCCAGAGCTGGGCTCCACGACCACCAGCACTTTTTTGTCCTCAGGCGTCGAGCGCACGGCCACCGTGGTCATCCCGGAGACGCCCACCGAGGACATGCCGGTGGTGTTCTTCTTCCACGGCCTCTTGGACACCAGCGTCGAGCCCACGGCCTACCACGCCGACGCGCTGAACCTGCAGGCCGAGGCCAACTCCCAGGGCGCCATCTTCGTGCTGCCCCAGTCTCGCACCATGACCGAGTTCGGCTTCACCTTCTACATGTGGCAGGTGATGGACGAAGACGAGCTTGATCTGGTTCTATACGACGATCTCCGCACCTGCGTCACCCAGGAGCTCGACACCGACATCCGCCGCTACAGCGCCCTGGGCTTCTCGGGCGGCGCCCTCTTCACCACCGTGCTCGCCCGCGAACGCGGCGACACCCTGGCCACCATGGTGGAGATGTCCGGTGGTTCGGACATCGACTTCGCCATGGCCTCCGACGAGCCCATCGCCGTGTACGGCACCCCCGCCAACACCATGCCCGCGCTGTTGTTCTCAGGCGGCGACGAGGACGGCTGGCCCTCGGGCTTCATCATGGTCAACTTCCAGGACGCCACCGACAACCTCGAGGCCAAGCTGGTCGAAGACAGCCACTTCACCTGGCGATGCCGCCACGACATGGGCCACACCATCACCATGCCCGAGTGGGGCCTGGCCAAGGCCTGGGCCCTGGGCCACAGCTACGGTGTGGAGTCCTCCTACCTGGACGGGGCCATCGACGGCTACACCGACTGGTGCACCGAGTTTCTGCCATAGAAACCGGCGCGCCCAGCCCTCTCCCGGCCGTTGACCGCCCGCTCGCGGCCTAGAAGATCTCCATCCAGCTGACGGTCTGCGTGCCCTGGAGCGGATCGACCCCCAGGGTGAGGGTGACGATGCCAGCGGTCTCGTCGTCGTAGGCCGAGGTGCCGATGAACACTGTGCCTTGGTCGCTGATGGCCACCTGGGATGGGTAGCCGTCGACCTCGACCGAGGAGTCGTCGATGCCGTCGCCGTCGATGTCGCCCAGGGCCGGGCTGCAGTCCTCGTAGGAGATGCCGTAGACCCGCCCCACGCCCATCTCGCACATGTCCGAGGTGTTGGGCTGGTAGGTGCTGAAGAACACGATGCCGGCGTAGACGATGGGATCCGCGGTGAGGCCCTCACCTGCGCCAAGCTCGAACAGGCCGACCTCGCCGTCGCACTCGATGCCGACCGCGGCGCTGCAGACCAGCGGCGTGGGGTCCTTGACCGCGAAGAAGTAGCCGGGGTCGGTGGTGTAGCGCTCGTAGGGCGAGCCCGTTCCCCAGTACAGACCGAGGCTGCCGTCGTACATCCACGAGGTCGTGATGGCGTAGTAGACGGGCGGCCGCTCGGACAGGCCGGTGATGGCGGCGTCCTTGGGGTCGAAGAACTCGTAGGGGCACCACTGGATGTCCAGGTCTTCCTCGGAGGTGCCACCGTTGAGGTCGATCATCGCCTTCCAGATCCAGGTGTCGCCGGGATCCTTGTAGTCTCGGCCCGAGATCTGAGCGTCCACCGGCCGCCACGGGCGCGGCGTGGGGGTGTCGTCGGCGCGGCTTCCGTAGGTGGTGGTGACCGGGAAGTAGACGACGTCCGAGTCGCCGTCATTATCGACGTCGACCACCGCGGGCGTGGCGGCGATGTAGGCATGCTCGAAGTGATCGTCCAGATCCTCGAAGCCACCGCCGTCCCAGAGGTCCTTCATGTTGGAGTACCAGTTCTCGGGGTGGCCGTTGTTGCCGCCCAGATCGAGCCGGTAGCCCACAGAGTTGTCCCAGGTCTCGCCGTCCCAGGAGATGCCTGCTGGGTCGAAGCTGTTGAGGTAGTCGTCGCCGATGGCCCACATGTAGAGGTTGGCTTCGACCGACTGGAAGTAGCCCAGGCTCGAGCCTGAGGTCACGGCCCGGCCAGAGCCCCAGATGGCGACCCAGCGGAAGGTCAGGTTGGTGGGATCGCGATCGTCGTAGACCTTGGCGATGACAGGCCTGCCGACCGTGTAGCCCTGGGCGGTGGGATCCCAGAGATCCACCTGCTCCCAGAGGTAGAGCGGATCGAGTGGATCGGTGATGTCCAGCGCCATGGTGACGGGACCGCCCTTGCCCTGCTGCACCACGAGGACGCGGTGCCACTCGCAGTTGTCGGACAGATCGGCCGCGCTCGAGATGGCGGCGTCATCGCAGTCGCGGGCGCCGTCGCCGTCGCGGTCCAGCCAGACGTCATCCACCACGGGGGTGCCATCCATCAGGAAGGTGCGGCCGTAGAGCATCTGGTCCATCAACCGGCCCGGCCAGGTGACGCCGTGCATGCTCTCGTGGTCCCAATACAGCAGGTAGGAGGGGATCCAGGCCCAGGCTTCCTCACCCTCTTCGGAGTGGCTCGTGCGCAGGTCGTCCTCGAGGTAGAACGCGTGCAACATGCCGTCGTTGGCGGCGATGTAGACCATCGACGGGACGGAGCTGTCGGTATCGAGGGTCTCGAGGAAGGTGCGGTAGGTGGGGTCGACCGAGAAGGTGTCGTTGCGCGGCTCGACGACGGCCGGCGTGGAGTGCGGCGAGTCGCCCAGCTTCCAGTACCCGCGGGCATCATCGAGATAACGGAAGGTGGAGAGGTGGTAGCCGCGGGCGAAGTCGACGAGGGCCTGGACGTCCTGGTAGTCCACCGCGCCGTCGGTGTTCAGGTCGTAGGTGATGTCGTCGGGGATGCCGTCGGAGTCGTCGTCAGCGTCGTCCAGGAAGTACGCCAGGTGGCTGCTCTCGAGGCGGGCCACCTCGTCCACCAGGGTGACGTCGAAGTCCATCCGGCGCGCGGTGCGCGCGATGCTGCCGTAGGAAGTGGCGTTGCTGGCCAATTGGTCGACGAAGGTGAACAGATCGCGGAGGCCGTCACCGTCCATGTCCGCGTCCTGGTCGTCACTCTGGAAGACCGGGCGACTCTGCAGCAGGGTCCCCGCGTCCCAGTAGGCGCCGGCGTAGCTGTCGTACGGGTCGCCGCTGAGATACTCGATCTGGCCGTAGTCCGGATCGGTGGGGTCGGTCTGGATGGTGTAGGCCCGCACATGGCCTTCGGCCAGGGGGTTGGAGCCGTCCAGCTCGTAGAATGAGTAGATGAGGTACTCGCCGTCGGAGGTCAGCACCGGCGTGGACCGGCTGTGGAAGCCCGAGCGGATGTCGGCCATGATGGTGAGGATGGACCCCAGCAGCTGGTCCGAGCTCTCAGCGATGGTGAAGATGCCCTCGCCATCGGTCTGATCGATGCCGTTGCCGAACAGGTAGTTGGCCACGCTGTCTTGGTTGAGGCCCACCGCCACGACGTGGGTGATGAGGTTCTGGGTGTCGTCCAGATCGGCGCGCAGGTCGGTGTCGTAGACAGCGCCGGCCACGTTGTCGAAGAGGCACTCGTTGTCGGGCCCGGTGGGGTGGGTGGTGCTGTCCTGGTCGCACATGATGTCGGGCGAGATGCTGAGGTCGACGTAGGTGGAGTCTGGATCCTCGTCGTCGTTCGAGCGATCGATGGTGATGTAGATGACGTGGTTCTCCTGGCAGTAGTACTGCACCGGAGCCTCGTCCCAGTCGGCCGTGAAGCCGTCGCCGTCGTCGTCTACACCGTCATCGGCGGTGGTGTTGGAGAAGTAGTCGTCGGCCAGGGACGCCAGCACCTCGCCCAGGTTGCGGGTGTCCACGCCGTGGGTGGTGACCGTGGACAGCGCGTTGGCGATGTCGGCGTGGCTGGAGCCCAGGGGAGCGATGGGGAAGAAGCCGTCGTCGGTGGCCGAGTCGGTGGTGCCGACCACGCCGTAGCGGGCCCAGTCGTAGTGCTGAGTGACCTGGCCGATGGCGTCGGTGATCTCCTCCAGGCAGAGGTCGGTGGATCCGGGACAGGGGATGGTCTCGGCCTCATCCACGAAGCACTCGACGGCCACAGGGCAGGGATCGTCGCCCAGCGAGGACAGATCGATCACGAACAGGACGTTGGGCTCGACGGCTTCGGCGACGCTCAAGTACTCCTCACCGCTCGACGAAGAGCCGGCGTGCGCCAGGCAGGGCAGGAGCAGCATGGCCAACAACAGTGCGGCGCGGGAGCCGCGACCTGTCGTGTGTGCCGTGCTGTTGGGTCGGATGGGTCTCATGCTTCCTCCTGGCTCCTGGCGTCAGTTCTTGCAGGAGCCGCGCGCCACCTTGCGGATGGTGGACACGACGGTCGCAGTGGTCTCGTTCACGTTCTGCAGGGCGAGATCGCGCATGGTCGCCGTAGACTCCATGCGCCAGTAGTCCGAGCGGAACTTCTGGCTGCCTTCCTCGGTAGAGTAGCCGGGAGGAGGATTCGAGCAGCGCTCGTAGATGGCCTCGACGCGGTACACACCGAGGTTGTGGGTGTAGGCGATGCCCCCGAAGATGGACTCACCATCGGAGAGCTCGATCCAGACCGCGGTGTCAGCGCTGTCGCTCCACTCGGCCTCGGGGTCGGCCAGGCCGAGCTCGTAGCGGGCGTGGACCGTGCCGGCGTCGGCGGAGTTGACGATCATCATGTGCTTGCGGTTGTGGGAGGCGATGCGCTGGTCCACGCCCGCCACAGACAGGGAGGTGGCGCCGATGACGGTGAGGATGGCCATGAGGATCAGCGCCACCAAGAGCACGTAGCCCCGCTGCCCTCTCCGCCCCCAGGTGATGCTGGTGCCGCTCGCGATCATGGTCGTGGCTCCGGGCTAGCTGTCGAAGAGGTTGGAGTACATGCGCATGTTGCGCAGGGCGACTTCGGTGGTGAGGATCTGCCGGTAGTACCCGTCGGAAGATGTGGCCCCCACGTTGTCCTCGAGGCCAGGGCGGGTGGACTCGTAGCGGCCGGTGGCTTCTTCGCGCCGGCTGCGGGCCAGGATGTTCACGCGGACCATCCAGGGCCACTCGGTGGTGGCGAGGGTGTCGTTCCACTCAGCCGCGCTGGTGCAGGGGTGCAGCCCCTCGGTGTCCTGGAGGCAGTACGCGAACTGGAGGTCTTCGATGTCGTCCACCAGGGGAACGTCGTCACCATCGGGCCACTGGTAGTCCAGGTCCATCATGAGCACCGGGTGATCCGCGGAGCCCGGGCCGACGCCGTCGCCGGAGTCGTTGTCGATGTAGAAGGTGACCACCTCTCCCTTCGAGCAGGTCATGACGGGAGGCAGGTTCTGCGTGGCCGGCATCACCGTGTTGTAGTCCGTGTACGAAGAGTTCGAGTAGACGCTCACCACGCCCTCGTCTCCGGAGCTGGACACGCCCGAGATCTCCCACATGTAGGAGCCGAAGCCCAGGGGGTTGGCGAAGTCCGAGCACAGCAGGAACTCCCCCGCAGCGTAGCTGCCGATCTTCGCTCGGTAGTCGTGCATGGTGAGGTCGAAGCTGAGCTGGGAGGTGTCGCCCGGGTAGATGGACTGGGAGCTGGTGTTCATGGTCAGGGACGGATCCTGGTGCACCACCGTGATCGCGTCGGGCCCGCTGCTCAGCGCGTCGTTGTACCCCTGGAGGGGGTCGAGGGCCTCGGCGGAGGTGGTGTTGCCGAGCACCCCGGTGACCCCGTCAGCCGTCCCCAGGCCGGCCTGACGCACGGTGCGGGTGACCACGTCCGCGGCGAAGCGAAGGTTCTGGTTCATCTCGGTCTGCATGTCCAGGAACTGCAGCTGCCGAGACTGAACGATGAAGAGCTGGTACAGCCCCGCCACGATGATGGTGGCCAAGGTGATGGCGACGGCCAGCTCGACCAGCGTGAAGCCGCTGCGGCCGGAACGGGCTCTGCGAGGGGTGGTAGCAGGCATCAGTCGTCCCTGTACCGGAAGGAGGAGATGGTGGTGCCACGGAAGGTGGCGAAGCGCTGATCGTAGAAGCTGCAGCGCACCCTGAGCCTGAGCCAGGTGGCGGGGACGCTGTCCATCTCTTCGATGGACCAGGAGACCCGGTAGATGGGATTGCCCAGCGCAGCATCGGTAGAGTTGGCCGCGTTGACCTCGGCGATGGTCCCCGGATGCGGCAGGTCCACGTACGCGTCTGCGGAGGAGGTGGTGTCGCCCAGCGGGGCCGACAGCTCGGTGGGGCGGGTGGTCTCGGTCCAGGACAAGGCCAAGAGTCGCTCGAGCTGGGTCTGGGCCAGGTAGGTGCAGGCGGTGATCTTGCGGGCTTGCTGGTTGGACCTCGCCGCCTGGGCGTGGAAGCCGAACATGACGATGAGGGAGAATCCCAGCAGGGCCGTGGCGATCAGGACCTCGACCAGTGTGAAGCCGCCCCGGCGGCGACCGTGCGCCTGGCGGTGTTCAAGTTCCATAGGTGCTGCTCCCCGAGGTGCCCACAGGTTCGCTCTCGAGCTCAGCGCCCGCGGTGGACTCCAGCCTGACATAGCCCGAGCGGGCGATGCGGACGTGGACCACTTCGTCGAGACCCTTGGCGAGAGCCGGCTTGTTGACGAGCCGGAAGGTGATGTAGCCGTTGGTGTCGAAGTCTTCGGCGGGGTTGGCGACCCAACCGCGAGGGGTGAAGACCACCGCGTTGCCGTTGCCGTAGCTGGGGCCCCCCAGGGTCTGCTCGAGGTCGAGCCCGATGCCCCTGGACTCCCGGTTGCCGCCCCGCCCGATGTCCACGGAGCCTTCGCCCGTCAGATCATCGACGCCGTCCTTCAGTGCATCGATGGGGAGGTCTTCCCACGCCGAGCTGTTGGCCGAGGAGTTGCCTGCCTGCAGCCTCCACGCACCGCCCCAGACCTCGGGGTCGGCCAGGTCGTCGTCCAGCTGCTCCACCAGGAAGCGGGTCTCGACATTGGCGGTGATGGCCAACATCCTGAGCCCGGCCACGTCCTCTGCGAGCTCGTTGGCAGCCCGCACCAGCCGATAGCGCGGCATCTGAGCCCTGAGGCTGCCCCAGGCCACGGCGGAGACCACCCCGATGATGGAGATCACCAGGATCAGCTCGAGCAGCGTGAATCCCCGCGCCCTTCGCGCGCGTTCGCACGCTGGGGAGCGGTGGCTGTGGTGGGCAGTAAAGTAGACCATCGGCGGGTAGACGACTCCGCGTTTAGGTATTGCAAGATTCGTACCACGTCTGCGGCTACCACGGCAAGGGGGTTCTCGCGGGGTGACTGGCAACTCTTTCCTAGTCAACAGGAACATTGTTCCTAGCGACCCCCGCCGTTCCCACCCGCGTCAGGGCAGGTCCTCTGTACGAGCTTGCGCCTGAGATGGATCTCTCTCCGGACTCCAGCCAAGCTGTCCAGGGGCAGAGCGAGAGCCTCCGCCTGGTCGAGGGAGGCGTCGGCCTCGTCCAGCCAGGCCAGCAAAGGTGCCGCGGTCACGTCACAGCGCTGGTCGTCCAGCCGCCCGGTGGTGAAGGCGTGGAGGATGCGTGCCCGAAGGGAGTACAGCAGCGTGGCCTGCCTGGCGCTGCCCCCTCCGTGGGCCAAAGCTTCATCCACCACAGCCAGCGCCTCATCGAGCCGTCCGAGGCGCAGTGAGGCTTCGGCCTGGCCGATGGCGGCCTCGGGGAGCAGCTGCCCCTCGACCCGCAGCGCGCCGTAGATCTCGAGGGCTTGCTCGTAGCGTTCGGCCCGAATGTGCAGCAGGGCGAGGCTGTTGAGCACCGAGGGGTCGCCTGGGGCCAGCTGCAGCGCCTGATCGAAGCGCCCCTGGGCGATGTCCAGGTTGCCCTCAGCGAGCGCGACGGAGCCCAGCCCCTTGAAGCCGAGCTCGCTCTGAGGAGCCACCTGGATGCAGCGCTCGAAGGTCTCGCGCGCTTCGTCGTGGTGCCCCGCGAGGTGGTAGGTCCAGCCCAGGCCGTACAGCGCCCGTGGGTTGTCGGGCTCACGGGACAGGGCGGACCGGAAGGCGCGCTCGGCGTCCACCAGCTCCATCTCACGGACGGCATCCTCGCCCCGCCCGAGGTACCACCCCGTGCTGCAGCCCACAGACAGCAGGGACAGGGCGAGCAGCAAGCCGCGGTCCAGGCCCATCAGGCGTCCAAGCCGTAGTCCCGGATCTTGTAGACCAGGGCCTTGTAGGAGATGTCCAGGATCTTGGAGGCCTGGGTGCGGTTGCCGCCGGTGCGAACCAGGGCGCGGCGGATCAGCTCCCGCTCGAGCTCGGCCAGGCGCCGCTTGATGGAGAGATCTTCGTCGTCACCAGCGGACGCAGGCACGGTGGCGGCCGACGCGGAGTTGGGGTCGAACAGCTCGGGCGGGAGATCCGAGACGCGTATGGTCGCGCCATCTGCGAGCAGCACCGCCCGCTCGCAGGCGTTCTCGAGCTGACGGACATTGCCAGGCCAGGGGCAGGCCTCGAGGGCCGCGAGGGTAGTCGCCGCGATGGCTGGGCGACGACGCCCCATCCGCTGCGCGTGCCTGTCGAGGAAGTGGTCCACCAGCGGCGAGATATCCTGGGGTCGTTCCCTCAGGGGGGGGATGTGAACCCTGACAACGTTGAGCCGGTAGAACAGGTCTTCGCGGAAAGCGCCGAGCTCGACCAGCTCGGGGAGATCCCGGGATGTGGCCGCGAGGATCCGCACATCCACGGGCAGATCGCGGGTGCCCCCCACCCTGCGGATGCGCCGATCCTCGAGGGCCCGCAGCAGCTTGACCTGGAGCGCGAGCGGGATCTCACCCACCTCGTCCAGCAGCAGGGTGCCCCCGCTGGCCTGCTCGAAGAGGCCCAGGTGACGCTTGACCGCGCCGGTGAAGGAGCCACGCTCGTGACCGAAGAGCTCGCTCTCGAGCAAGGCCTCGGGGATGGCGCCGCAGTTGACCGCGACGAAGCGCTGTTGAGCCCGCGGAGACCAGGCGTGGATGGACTTGGCCAGGACCTCCTTGCCCGTGCCACTCTCGCCCGTGATGAGCACGGTCACGGGCGAGACCGCCACCTTGCAGGCCACCGCCACCACGTCGCGCAGCCCCTGCTCCCCGCCGATGAGGGCGTGGCTGTGCCGAGCGACCTCCTGGCGCAAGACCTGGTTCTCGCGGGACAGGCGCTCCCGCTCCTCGAGCTTGCGCAGGGTGATGACGATCTCGTCGGGGCGGAAGGGCTTGCTGACGAAGTCGTAGGCGCCGCGCTTGACCGCCTCGATGGCGGTGTCGGTGGTGCCGTAGGCGCTCATCATGATGACCAGCACACCGGGATGCTGCAGGCGGGCCTGCTCGAGGAACCCGAGCCCGTCCAGCCGGGGCATGCGCAGATCGCACAGCACCACCCAGATGTCGGGCCGATCGGCCAGCTGGCCCAGGGCATCCTGACCGTCGGTGGCCGTCGCCACCTCGTAGCCGGCGCGCTCCAGGATCAAGCGCAGCATGTGGCGGAGCCCCTCTTCGTCGTCCACCACGAGCACACAGAGCCGCTCCGGTGGGGGAGGCTGGGGCTCGTGGCTGGCGCGAGGGGGCAGAGAGGACATGGACAGGCCGCGCTGGGGGGTCACCCAATGTATACTGCGATGCCCATCGAAGCGGCGAGGAAGGGCGTGCCCACCGTCTTGCAGATCGTGCACGGCTTCCCCCCAAGGGAGCTGGCAGGAACCGAGCTGGCCACCGCCCGTCTCTCAGATGGGCTGCGCCGCAGGGGCTGGATCTGCCACGTGCTGGCCGCCACGCGAGCCCCTGGGCTGGACCAGTACGCCATCCTGGAGGGTGAACCTCACCTGACGCGGGTGGTCAACAACCTCCCATTCCGCCCGCTGGGCCAGGAGAGGGACCGCGCGATGGAGGTGTTGATCGCCCGGGTGATCGAGCGGGTTCGGCCGGACGTCATCCACCTCCAGCACGTGGCCTACCTGTCCTCGGGGCTGCGCTTCGACCTCCCCGCGGTGGGGACCCTGCACGACCACTGGCCCTGGTGTCCGGCGGGGGGCACCATGCTGCGCGAGGGTGGAGTCCCCTGCCCTGCCCCGGCTCCCGAGATCTGTGCGCTCTGCTACGGGCGCCACGCACGCCTGGCCAGCCGCACCGAGCATGCCGCGGTGCGGATGGCCGCGGGGCTGGCGCGCTGGGTGCCGCCGTCCAGGCTGCATGCCATCTGGCGTCGTCTGCCCATCGGCCTCCGTGCGGCCGCCGGCGGCGGCCCGCCGGCGCCTGGGGACGCTCGAGGGGCGGTCGCCAGGCGCCGAGCCCTCACCGCGACCTGGAACGCGCTGGACCACCGCATGGCACCCTCCGCGTTCCTCGCCCAGCAGGCCGAGCGCTTCGGGCTGCTGCCGGTGGAGGTGGTCCCCTCGGGGGTGACCAGCACCCTGAGCCACCGAGGCGGGGGCCCGCTGGTCTACCTGGGCTCGATCCTGCCCCACAAGGGAGTGCACCTGGTGGTTCGCGGGTATCGCGAGGCCTTCGGATCCGGATCTTCGGGGCCGGGCCTGGCGATCCACGGCAGCTCCGATGGCGACCCGGCCTACGGGCGTTCCCTTGACTGGCCCCTGGCAGGCGCGGTCCCCCCTGCACAGGTGCCCGCTCTGCTCGCCGGCGCCACGGCGCTGGTGATGGGGTCCACCTGGCCCGAGAACGCACCGCTGGTATGCCTCGAGGCCCGCGCCGTCGGATGCCCCGTGATCGCACCCCGCATCGGTGGCATCCCCGAGCTGGTGGAGCACGGGGTGGATGGCATGCTCTACGAGGCCGGCGACGTCCACGACCTGGCCGGGTGCATGGGTCGGCTGGCGGCGGGCGTGACCGGGGCTCTGCGGGTGCGGCCGCCCCCGTCCGAGGACCAGCACGCAGCCCTGGTCGAGGCGAGATACCTGTCGGCCATGGAGCGCCATCGCGACTCACCACCCCAGCGGAGCAAGGCATGAGCGAGACCGACCTGGAAAGCCTCGAGGACAGGATCACCGGCTTCCTGGTCGACCTCGGCCTGCCCCCAGAGCCCCACGGGGAGCGCCTCTACGCCTTCCGCTACGGCCAGACCGTGGTGGTGGTGAGCCTGTTCGAGACCTCCGGCGCCTGCTGGGTCAGGCTGGCCAGCACCATGCTCCAGGGTTTTCGCCCCACCCTCGAGCTGGTCACGCGCTTGCTGAGGCTGAACACCGAGGTCCTCCTGGGGTCCTTCCTGATCTTCGAGGACGACATCCTCACCTTCTCGGTGACCCTGCCGGGCGATGGGCTCGCTTCGGAGACCTTCGCGAAGGCCATGGAGCAGGTGGCCTCGGTGTCCCACTGCTACGCAGAAGAGCTGCGCTCCCTGGCCGGGGGTCGCATCGTCGCCGACCTCTTCCCCGAGTGATCCCGTGGGCCTGCCGTTGCGCGTGATGCAGGTGGCCCACGGCTGGCCCCCCGAGCGCATCGGCGGCGTGGAGCTGTACACCCGGGCGCTCCATTCGGGCCTGATGGCCGTCGGCGTCCACAGCTCGGTGTTCCACGCGGGCGATGCGATGGCACGGCAGCCCGACCGGCTTCAGGTGCAGGGCCCCGCGACCTCACCCCGCAGCTTCCGCGACACCGTCATACGCCCCAGCGTCGAGGCGCAGTTCCGCCAGTGGCTCGCCGTACGCCGCCCTGCAGTGGTGCACTTCCACCACCTCACCCACCTGTCCCTCGGCCTGCCCAGGATCGCCCAGGAGTGCGGCGCGGTCACCTTGATGACCCTGCACGACTACTGGCTACCCTGCGTCAGAGGCCAGCTGGTGGACCGGAATCTGCTGCGCTGCCAGGGCCCCTCCCCCGCTCGCTGCGCCCGGTGCGTGGCCGGACAGCTCGCCCTGGAGCCCGCCAGCGCCGCCGCAGGGCGACTGCTCACGGGCCTCCCGGCCTCCTGGCGCGCCCAGCTACGAGAGGGGCTGGGCCGCAGCCGCACGGGGCTGGATCACGTCATCCGGGAGCGGCTCGAGCTCGTGCGGGCCGCTGTGGCGCGGATCCATCGTTTCGCCTCACCATCGCGTGATCTCGCCGATCGCATGAGAGCTCTCGATCTGGGGATCGCACACATCGACCCCGTGGATCTGCCGCTGGTCCACCCCGTGGCGCCGAGCCCACCCCCCGGCACGGGCCCGGTCCGCTTCCTGTTCCTGGGCTCGTTGATCCCCACCAAGGGGCCCCACCTGCTGGTCGAGGCCTTCTCCCGGCTTCCCGCTGGCGCCGCCACCCTCCACCTGGCGGGGCCCTCGCCCACCACGGACCTGGCGCCGGACTACGCCGAGCGCCTCCATGCTCGGGTCCGCGCCCTGCCCGGCGTCAGCGTCGAGCCCGCGTTTCCCCCAGGCCGGGTGCAGGCTCGCCTCGATCAGGCCGATGTGCTCGTGCTTCCCTCGCTCTGGGAGGAGAACAGTCCCCTCGTGGTGCGCGAGGCCACCGCCGCCGGCCTCCGCGTGCTGGCCAGCCGACGAGGGGGCGTGGCGGAGCTGGCCCCGGGCGCGCACTTCTTCGAGCCCGACGAGCCCAACAGCCTGCTGGCTGCGCTGGCGGCCGAGGCGCGCCGCGGGCGTGGGCGAGCACCAGCCGCGACCTGGGAGGGACCCGAGCGCCATGCAGCGCGCGTCCACAGCTGGTACCATCGCTGCCTCGGAGCGGCCTGATCCCCTCACCCTCCGCCGCTCCAGGGAGCCCCCCTGCTCACCACCAGCCTGCTCCTCGCCGCTGCCCTGAGCGTCGCCCACGCCGGCGATGACGAGTGCGTGGCCTGCTGTCGCGCCGGGGGCCTGTCCGGCTGCCGGACCAGCCTGCGCATGTATGGAGAGGGGTCCGTGGCCACCGCGGAGAGCGGTGCATGGCGGGTGCTGGGCCTGTGGGTGCTGGACTGCAGCGGACAGGGGCGCTTCGAGCCTGGTTCCACCGCCGTGGTCGCCTCCATGCCCATCTCCGGTGAGCTGCTCCTGGCCTCGACGCCGCCTCGGGCATTTCACTGCTTCACCCAGGCCTGCTCCTACCCGCAGCAGGCGTGCTTCGATGTGATGGCCGAGGGACGCGTTCGCCTGGTGGACTGCCGGGATGGAGCCTCGATGCCGGCCGCCAAGCTGGCCCAGCCGGGCCCTCCTCCCCCTGGCTCGGAGTCCATCATCGCGGTGGTCGGTGATCGACCCCTCGTGGTCACGCCCGTGGACGCGCCCAGCCCGAGCCGAGGCGTGGCCGCCCCTCAGCCCGTGAGCTGCTGCGGAGGCGGAGGGAACACTGGCTTGTTCGGCCACAGCGACGGTGCGCAGGCCGCAGTGGTCACCCTGACCGACCCGACGCTGCCGGATCCCGCGCTCATCTCCCCCGCGCCCCCCCTCCTGGGCGAAGCGGGCTACCTGCGCGGCGGCGACTCGAGCAGCGACTATGTCCTGGACGTGCCCGAGGCGCCCCTGAGCAATGACTGCGGAACCTCCGAGGTCTTGCGCACCGAGTCGCGCCGGAGGGTGGACGCGGGCAACGAAGCGCTGCTGGCGGGGGACATCCAGCAGGCCATCGATGAGTACCGCGCGGCGCTGACCCTCGACCCGTGCAACCCCTACGCCTGGGCAGACCTCGGCTCCATCGCGCTGCAGATCGGCAGCGCCGGGCCTGCCGCCCTGGCCCTGTCGCAAGCCGTAGAGCTCCAGCCCCGGCACTACACGGCCTACACCAACCTCGGCGGGGCCTACGAAGCCCTCGGGCAGCCGGAGCTCGCCTATGAGGCCTACCGGGTGGCGCTGGCCCTGCGGCCCCATCACCAGCCCGCCCTGCAAGGCCAGCAGCGCACGGAGCGACAGCGCTGAGCCCGAAGCCGGCGGCGGCGCCTCGCGCCAGCTTGCCCTGAGCCCTCCAGCCCAGTAGCATTGATCAGCTTCACTTAGTGGTCCTCGGCGTCGAGGACTCCTGCGTCGCTCACCAAGAACCCCCAGTCCCATCGAGGAGCCCATGGCAACGCACCAGCCTTTCGTCATCCCTGCGGGTGTCTCCATCCAGCTCACCGACCGCGGCGTGTCCATCCAACACGCTGGCGACATCATCCTCCAGGACTCCCTGGGCGACGCGATGAACCAGATCGTCTCCCGCGAGGGTTCCGTCACCCTCCAGGGCGCCTTCGACCTCCAGCGTGTCGCTGCTCCCAAGGGCACCGTCCGCCTCGAAGGCAAGATCAAGGTCGACAGCATCCAGGGCCAGGTCGTGGAGGTCATGACCAGCCGCTTCGAGGCCAAGGCCGTCCAGGCCAGCAAGCAGATCGTGCTCGGTGCCACCCGTGTCGCGGCCGACGTGCTGGTCGCGCCTCGCATCGACATCGACGCCAAGGCCAACGGTCGCGTGCCCATCATCGAGTGCCGCAACGAGCCCGGCCCCAACGCCATCAAGGGCGGCTTCAGCATCACCGAGTACGATGAGCTGGTGGGGAACGTCGGGTCCTACCTGGCCGAGCGTGGGGTCGAGCCCCTCGAGCCGAGCGGCGAGGGCGAAGAAGACCAGGAGGACGACGAAGAGCCATCCGACGTAGTCATCGAGGCCTACGCCGCCGAGGAGGTCGAGCTCGACAGCCTCGAGGACGAGCAGGACCAGGCGCGATCCGATCTGCCCGACGAGGCCACTGAAGATCCCGACACCTACACCGAGTCCGTAGCCCTCAAGGTGGGCGTGGCCACCGCGGCCCCCAGCTCACCGGTGGTGGTCGAGCCCGATGTCGAAGACGAGCCCGCCGAAGAGCTCGTCGCCGTCGAAGCCGACGTCGAAGACTCCTCCATCCCGGACATGGACGCCGACGCCCTCTCCCCCATCGAGTCCGAAGACCTGCAGCTGCCCCCGGGCGCCAAGGCCAGCGGTGAGATGGAGGTGGCGGAGGTCGAGGTGGAGCCTCTGTCCGACGAGCAGGTCTCCCAGGTGGACGAGACCTTCGAGGACATCGCTCAGGACGCGGACGGCGACACCGCCCAGGGACAGCTGCTCGAGATCCTCCAGGAGCTGCGCTCCTGCTACGACGATGGCGAGCAGCCCCCGGTCCTGGCCGAGCTGGCCGAGCTGGTGGACAGCCGCCAGTATGACGAGATCGTCTCCCGGCTGCCCCAGATCTGGAACGATCTGGTCAAGTACCACCGGGAGCGTGGCCTCCGCATCCGCCGGCAGGTCACCACCACGTTCAACAACATCATGACCATCGTCAAGAACGCTCCCTCGGTGAACATCGGACAGGGCTGAGACCATGCCGTGCCGCCCTCTCTCCTCCATGGGGGCGGCCTCGGCGACTGCTCTCTCACCACGAGCCGCGGCGCATGTGCTGCGGCTCGTCGTCTGCCTGGGGCTCCTGATCGCGAGCCCGCTGGCGTACCCGCAAGCCCTCCTGGACCAGGCTGCCTGGACCGAGCGCCTTGCCGCCGCCGACGCCGATCAACGTCGAGCGTCCATCCACGCCCTGGCCGACCTGGGTGGAGTGCCCGCGGTCGAGCTGCTGGCCGCGCGGCTCGAGCAGGAGCCGGACGACGCCATGCGCAGAGCCATCCACGACGCTCTGCTGCGCGTCCAGGTTGATCAGGGGGAGCTCATAGGCGTCCTGGCCGACAGCCCCATCGACGCGGCCCGCGCCTTCGCCGCCCACGCCCTGGGCCACCACCACACCCTGAGCGCTGTGTCCGCGCTGCTCGACGCCATCAGGGACCCGGAGCCCAGCGTTCGACGGGAGGTCTACGAGGCCCTGGGCGCCAGCGGTGATCGGGGCGCCATCCAGGAGCTGATCAAGGCGGCGGTGCGCGAGACCTCCCCCGGCCTGCGGGAGCAGGCTGAGCAAGCCGCCCAGCGCCTGGCGTCGGAGTCCGGCCGACCCCGAGAGGTCCTGGTGGCCATCTCCATGCTCCAAGGCGGCAACCTGGATGATCAGATGTGGGCCATCGAGGTGCTCGCGGAGTCCGGCGACTGGCGCGCCTTCCAGGTGCTGCTCGACACCGCGAACAACGCGGCCCCGGATCCCCAGCGCGAGGCCATCAAGGCCCTGGGGGTCCTGGGCGACCACCGCGCGGTGCCCGTGCTGCTGGGGATGCTCGAGACCACCAGGGGGCGGACCCTCCACCATGCCATCGGCGCCCTGGCCCTGCTGAGGGACGAGTCCTCCATCGAGCCTCTCGGCGTCCTGGTCCACGATCAGGACCCCGCCTGCCGCGTCCTGGCCATTCGCGCCCTGTCCGCGCTGGAGCACGCCGAGATCGTGCCTCGCATCCTCCCCGCGCTGCAGGACAGCGAAGAGCTTGTGCGCATCGAGGCGATCCATGCCCTGGGCGCCAGCGGCGCCGGGCAGGCCACCGCGGGCCTGGTGCAGGCCATGGACGACCCTTCGCCCTTCCTGCGCGCCGAGTCCGCCCGCCTGCTGGCGGGTTCGGGTTCCTCCGCGGCCGAGGGTCCCCTGCTCGCCGCCCTGGACGATCGGGATCCCCTGGTGCGCCTCACGGCCGCCGAGGGCCTGGCGCGCCTGGGTTCCGAGGCGGCGCTGCCCAGGCTGCAGGAGCTCGCCGGCTCCACCCGTCAAGACGACGAGCGGCTGGCCTACGAGCAGGCCATCGAGAGACTACGGGGCTCTGCCCCCTCCCCTTGAACGGCGCGGCCCAGAGCGCCGGGTCCTGGAGCCCGCGTGGCCCTCGGGCCCGCGTGGCCCTCGAGCCTGGCGGCCAGCCTCTCGCGGATCAGTCCCAGTCGGACAGCATGGACTCGACCGCCACGCGGTCGGTGCCCGTGAGCTCCTCGAAGCGAACGCCCATGCCAGGCTGCATGCAGCCGGCTTCTTCGGGGGACAACACCCAGCACACCTCACCCACGGTATCGACCGGATCTTCGCGACCCGGAATACGGAAGCGGAGGCGGAAGCGCGTGCCGACCTCGAGTGGGTTCGAGGTCTGGATGAACATGCCACCGATGCTCATGTTGGCCGTGTAGTCGATGAGGAAGTCTTCGCTGGACTCGTACTCGACCAGCATCCTGATGGGCAGGCGCTCAGCGACGCGCTTATCGCTTTCGGATGGTCCGGACACGGCAGTCTCCTTGGAGTACTTGATGGGCGTAGGAGGGTGAACTTGCACCCGCCATGAGCGGCTCGGCTACAGCGTAACACCGTGCCTCCCGGTCCGGCGACGCCAACTCCCAGTCCTCTTGTTGTTCAAAGGTTGACTTGCACCGCCTGCCGGCGGAGAGCTAGACTGCTCTCCCCTCCCGCGGAGGTTCCGACGCTATGCGAGTCCTCGCGTCTTTGTGCGCCCTCACAGCCTTGAGCATCGCCGGCTGCAACCGCTACGAGTACTTCATGCTGGCGGGCTATGAGCAGGCGTCCTTCCAGAACGAAGCCGACATCCTGTTCGTCGTGGACAACTCACCGTCCATGTACGACGAAGCCAGCGCCCTGGGGTTGAACTTCAACGCCTTCGTCGAGCGCCTGGTGGATCCCCAAGAAGGCACAGGAGTTTCCACCGAAGGCCTGGCCGACGCCGTGGACAACTACGTCCTGTACGTCACCCAGCGCGGACGGTTCATCGACTACCAGCTGGCCATCACCACCACCTCTGCCGATCCCGAGGACGACGCCAACGGCGACGGCGATCTGGTGGAGCCGGGCGAGGTCGGCACCCTCACCGGTTCGCCCGACATCATCCACGAGGACACCTCTCCGGATGTCCAGGGCGACTTCGTGGCCAATATCCTGTGCGACTCCACCTGCTGGCCCGGTGAGTGCCAGGGTGAGGACACCACGGGCTGCATCCCCTACGACCCCTACTACGAGTGCGGCGACGATCCCGGTGATCAGGTCACCTGGGACTACCTGGAGTGCATCTGCGGCAGCGACTGGGAGCCCCCTGAGTGCGGCTCAGGCACCGAAGAAGGCCTCGAAGGCGCGCTGCTCGCCCTGTGCCGCGCGGTGGAGACTCCCCCCGAGGCTTGCTTCGACCACGATGGCTCGCCCCTCGTGCAGTCCGACGTCGGCACCAACGCCGGCTTGATCCGGGACGGCGCCAACATCATCGTGGTCATCGTCACCGACGAAGGCGACGGCTCCCGCCTGCTCCCCCAGGGCGAGGACGACCCGAGCGAATACCTCGACATCTTCGACGAGTTCGACAGCCGCATCACCTTCGCGGTCATCGGCCCGAACTACGACTCCGAAGAGCACTCTTTCGAGTGCAACTCGGGCGGCGGCACCAGCTGGGGCACCCGGCGCTACCAGCTGGCGGCGGAGTCCACCGGCGGGTTCTTCTCCTCCATCGAGGTCTGCAACGCGCCGGACGGCTCCTGCACGGGCGACGACAACGAGTACTGTGAGTCCTCCGACTTCGCGGTCCACCTCGGCGAGCTCGGCGACCTGCTCAACTCCCTGCTCAACCAGTTCCCGCTGCAGTCCATCCCGGATCCAGACACCATCCTCGTCTACGTCGACGGTGTGCAGATTCCAGAGTCCGCCTGCCTCGAGAACTGCGACGTCGACTCCATCGGCGACCCCATCTTCGGCGACGGCTGGACCTACGAGACCGGTGAGAACTCCGTGTACTTCCATGGCACCACCGTTCCCGACTACAACGCCGACGTCCGCATCTACTACCGCCCGGTCTCGGACCTGCCCCGCAGTCTGCCTTTCTAGGCCTGGCCACTTAGCTCTCCGCTCTCTGCATCCCACTTCCCGAGGAACCACTCGATGCGCAGCCGCAAGACCCTGATGCCGCTCCTGGCAGGCCTCCTTGGCCTGCACGTCTCGGCCGCAGCCTACGGGCAGGACACGGTCACCCCTGTCGACCTGGGCCTGCTCCGCGACTCGGAGCTCTCCGTCGTCCAGAAGCGCCTGTACAGCATGGAGAAGCGCTCCGAGCTGGGCGTCCATGTTGGGCTCATGCCCTTCGACGCCTACACCGTGGCGCCCTTCGCCCGCGGCAGCTTCACGCTGCACCGCAGCGAGTCCTTCGGCCTCGAGCTGAACGCCGGGGCTGGCTACGGCTTCAAGAACTCCGCCTACCGCGAGCTCGAGGGACCCGCCTACGGCATCGCCGCCGAGGCCTACCGCTACCTGGGCCAGGCTGGCGTAGGCGTCGAGTGGTGCCCTGCCTACGCCAAGCTCAACTGGCGCGGCAAGAAGGTCTACCATCACAACTTCTACGTCCTGGGCGGCGCTGGCCTCACGGTCGAGCAGAGCGTGCTGCCCGCCAAGGACATGGCCTTCGGGCCGGGCGGCTCGGTGGGCGTCGGCCTGCGGGTCTTCCGCGGCAAGGCCGGGTCCATGCGCTTCGAGCTGCGGGACGACATCTTCATCCAGTCTCGCGCCCAGACCGCCACCGCGGCTCTGAAGCAGAACGTCTCCCTGTCCATCGGCCTGTCTCGCTTCGGCAAGGAGCGCTGACATGCGCGCGACCACCCTCCCCCTGCTCCTGCTGTTCCTGGCGCACCAGGGCGTGACGGCGGCATGGGCGGGAGATCTCGAGATCCAGTCCGCAGCGGACGATCTGACCATCGACGGAGAAGGCGGCCCCACGCCCGAGGAGCGCGCCGCCGCCTTCGCCGACTACGCCTCCGAGCTCGAGCGCGGCCAGAAGGCACGCGCTGCCGACGCCCTGGTGGCCATCGTCACCGACCCCATGGCCGAGCCCTTCTACGGCGAAGCCTACGCCAAGCTCGGTGACCTCCTGTCGGATCTGGACCTGCCGTACGGCTCCCTGATGGCCCACTCCCGGGCCTTGGAGATCGACGCTGAGGCCGAGTGGTCCGCCGCCTCCATCGAGCGCGCCTTCGCCTTGGCCGACCGCGTGGGCGACACCGCGCTGCTCGAGCCCGTGTTCGCCAAGAACGTCGGCGGTGACGTGGATCGGCTCACCCGCTCCCGCATGGCCTACCTGGCCGCACGCGAGAACTACCGTCAGGGCAGGTATGGGGTCACCCTGGGGCTGCTGCGGCTGGTGATCCGCGACGCTCCCACCTACGCCGACGCCAAGATGCTCGAGGGCGTGGTCCTCAACCAGCAGGGTCGGCACACCGACGCCCTCAAGCCCCTGCTCGAGGCCTACGACACCGCCCAGGCCACCAAGCGTGATGCTCGCTTCGTCAACGCGGTGCAGCTCAACGTGGCCCGCTCCTACTACGCCGCGGGCAACTACCCGCGCGCCATCGAGTACTTCGCCAATGTCTCACGCGACAGCGAGTTCTGGCTGCAGGCCCAGTTCGAGCGTGGCTGGGCTCACTTCCGCCTCGAGGACATGAACGGCACCATCGCCCTGCTGCACAACCACGGCTCGCCGTTCTTCGAGGACTTCTACTTCCCCGAGGGCCACCTGCTGCGGGTCTACGCACTGTTCCTGCTGTGCAAGTTCCCCGAGGCCTCCAAGCAGATCGACAGCTTCAAGGCCCAGTACACCCCCGTGTTCGAGGGGATGCGCGGCGCCACCGCCGGCCTATCCACCGAGGACGCCTTCGCGCTGGCCAGGGGCTTCGCCCTCGACGGCGATCCCGGCCCGTTCCCCGAGCCCGTGCTCCGCACCTGGCGCAACGAGGCGCGCTTGCTGGGCTCCATCGACTCGGTCCAGCATGCCGAGGACGAGCTCGCTCGGCTCCGCAACATCTCCGCCAACCCCTTCGTGGCCCAGGTCTCCGGCTGGATTCGTGAGCGTCGCGACGGCATCGTGCAGGCCGAGGGCGAGCGCTTCCGCCAGAAGCTCGTGTCAGCCACCGATGAGCTGGGCGGCATGCTGACCAATGTCGAGATCTCCAAGCTCGACATGCTGCAGTTCGAGACCCGCCTGTACGAACAGGCCGCCATCACCGGGCAGCTGGCGGACAAGGAACGCCGCGTGATGCGCTCCGATCGGGTGCGCAAGGGCTGGCTCCACTGGCCCTACCAGGGCGAGTTCTGGGCCGACGAGCTCGGCTACTACAAGGTCAACGCCATCCCCGAGTGCCCGGCCGGCCTCCGCAGCAGCGAGGAGTAGCGCATTGTCCAGGGACGACGGGCGGTCTGTGATCCCGCCTGCGTCCGGACCCAGCGCCGAGAGCCCCCGCGCAGACAAACCCGGCGACAAGCCAGCCGATGACGCGCGCGCCAAGGACATCCTGGGCGAGCGGCCCGTCCGCGCCCCCCTAGGCGATCGCCTGTCACAGCGTGTCGGCGTGCGGCGCTGGGAGCGCGCGCCCATCGTCTCCTGCACCGGCAAGCTCTTCGCACGCTACGATCTGGCCGATCCGTGGGATCCAGACGGCCAGGACCGTCCCGTGAACCTCGGGCCCGTGGGGATGCGCTTCGAGGAGATGCGTCAGCCGGCCCCTCATGCCACGGTCAAGGAGTCCAAGCCCAAGACCGACAAGCCTGCCTGGACCCCTCCCAAGGGCATCCTCGACGCGCGCGCAGCCACGCCCGCCAAGCCTGCCGTGCCTGCTCCCAAGGCCAAGCGTGCTGCTCCACAGCCGCCTCGGCCCGCACCTGAGGCGGCCGCGCCCGCGCCACTCCCCCCCCTCGCCCCGCCCCCCAGAGGCAAGATCCAGAAGAACCACAGCTCGGGACGCTTCCGCATGCGTCCCACCAGCTCCAGCGGCCCAAAGGTCCGTCAGGTTCCAAAGGTGGTCGAGCAGCGTGAGGGGTCGGTGTCCGAGCGGCAACCCGAGCCGCCCGCCACCCCGCCGCCGGCCCCCCAGTCCCTGGACGACCTCTTCGGCAGCCTGGGCGCTGGAGGCCGCGACAAGCGGGTGGGCCGCAAGAAAGACTAGCTCTTCCGGCTGGCCGACACGCGCAGGGCCCGGCGCGGGTGGAGGTAGGTCGCGGCGACGCGCTGGAGATCGTCCAGGCAGACCCCGCGCACGTCGTCGATGTTGGCGGAGAAGCGACGCCCGTCGAGGCCGAAGCGCTCGTCCTGAGCCATCCGGAGGGCGCGGTAGGAGCTGCGCTGGAGATCCATCGCGGCGGCACCGGACAGCGCGGCGACCGCCCTGTCCAGCTCTTCCTGAGAAGGCGGCTGGCTGGACAGCTCGGCGAGGCTGGCCCACAGGGCCTTGTTGGCCTCGTCGAGGCGACCGGGGGCGGTGCCCATGGCGCAGGTGAACAGGCCGCCCTGGACCGCGGACAGGTGGTGGGCCTGGACGTCGTAGGACAACCCCGCCTCCTCGCGCAGCCGCTGGAATAGCCTGCCACCGGGCGAGCCGAGCAGGGTGCCCAGGACGTCGAGGGCCGGGCGATCCGGGTGCCGCACCGAGCAGGTGCGGAAGCCCACCATGATCTGGGCCTGCTGCCAGCCGCCCTGCAGGCTGCGACGCCGGCGCCTGATCTCGCCGTCGGCGGGCACAGGCGGCAGCTGGGTCTGGCCGCTTGGCAGCTGCTCGAGCAGGTTGCCCAGGGAGCGGAAGACCGACTCCGGCTGAACGGCTCCGGAGATGGCGATCACCAGGTTCTCCGCGCGCACCATGCGCCGGTGGTAGCGGGCCATCGCCGCGGGGTCGATGCGGTCCACGCTGCGGGCGGTGCCCCCCCCTTGGAGACGGTAGGGATGGCCCGGGAAGGCCAGGGACAGCAGCTCCTGCCAGGCCATGGACTCGCCGCTGTCGCCTCGGGTGCGGACCGCGTCCGCCATGCCTGCTTGGACCCTGTCCACGGCGTCCTCGTCGAAGCGAGGCTGCAGCAAGGGCATCAACAACAGGTGGAGCGCGACCGAGAACCTGTCCGAGGGGAAGCTGGCGGCCAACCCGGCCACCGACAGGGACGAGAAGCCGCCCAGCGAGCCCGAGAGCCCCTCGACCGCCTGGGCGAAGGCCGCCGCGTTCAGGTGCCCGCAGCCTTCCGTGATCAGATCCGCCCAGGCCCGGGCATGGCCAGCCGTGGCCGGGCTCTCCAGCAGGGTGCCCCCCAGCCCGAGCACGCGCATGGAGGTGACGCTGGCGTCGACCGCGGGCTCCACAAGGATGCGCGCGCCGTTGGAGAGCACTCGACGCTCGACCCTGCCGCTCGGCCCTGGGCGCCCGGGGCGCCGACGGGGCGCAGGGGGAAGCAGCAGCTGCGAAGCGGTGCGGCGGCTGAGGCGGCCATCGTGCCCCACCACACCCACGGTGGCCCGGTCCAGCCGAAGCCAGGTGCGGGCGACGCGCGCCACGTCTCCGAGCCTCAGGGCTTCGATCTGCCCGCGGTAGGTGCGCTCTGCGTCGGTGGTGCCGTAGTTGCCCAGGTAGAAGCTGAGCACCGACGCGCGCCCTTCGGCGCTCTCTTCGCTGTAGGCGCGATCGGCGAGGATCGCCGCCTTGGCCCTCTGGAACGCCTCGACCGGCACGCCGTCTTCCTGGACCAGCCGCAGGGCCTCGGCCAAGGCCTGCAGCGTGGGCTCCGGATCGTCGGAGCTGGGAGCCCCGCCGCAGACGAGCATGCCTGCCTGGGAGCCGATCTCGGTGGCCGCCCAGGCCCCGTGGGCCACGGCCCGCTCCACATGGAGGTGGTGGGGCAGGATGGCGCTGGCGCCCTCACCCAGCACGGAGCAGAGCATGTCGAGGGCCGGCAGATCGGGGTGTCGGTGGCCCGGGACCCTGAGGTAGAGCTCGAGGATCTGCTCCTCGAAGTCTCCCGCAACCCGCACGAAGCCAGGGGTGCGAGGCAGTGGAGGCAGGGGTGCTGGGACGGCCGGGCCCGACCACAGGCGCGGGGCGCCGCGGGGCTGGAAGCTGGGAGACGAGGCCACCTGGCGGACGGTGGCGGGATCGATGTCGCCCACCACCACCAGGTGGGCGTTGGAGGGGTGGTACCAGCGCCCATAGAACGAGCTCAGCTCGAGGACTCCGAGGCCCTTGACGGAGGCGGCGGTGCCCGCGATGGGACGGCCGTAGGGGTGGGAACCCCAGAGCCTGGTGGCCACGCCATCGGAGAGCTGCCGCGCGGGGTCGTCGCGGCCCCTGATCAGCTCATCCAGCACGACGTCTCGTTCTTTCTCCACCTGAGCGGCGTCGAACCAGCTCTGGAAGACCATCTGCCCCATGAGGGCGAGGGCGCGCTCGGCATGCACCCGCGGCACCACGCAGTGGACCACGGTCTCTTCGTGGGAGGTGTAGGCGTTGAGGTCGGCGCCCAGCGCATCCATGATGGGCCCGATCTCCCCGGCGGCGAGCCCGCTGGGGTCGTCGGGGGCGCGGCTGCCCTTGAACAACATGTGCTCTACGAAGTGCGCGGCGCCCTCGCGACCAGGGGGCTCGACCATGGCACCCACGCCCAGCCGGAGCCACAAGGCCACCACGGGCGCGGTATCCCGCGGCTCGACCACCAGCTCCAGTCCGCTGGGGAGACGTTCTGTGGACAACGGCCCTCCAGTGGGCTGCGTGGAACCCCGCGTGCATAACCGGAACCAGCGCGTCTGGTGGCCCCTGAGGCCGCGCGGGGCGTTGCCCCCGCGGGCCGATGAACGCACGCTGGGTTACCCGCACACGGACGCGCGACGCTCGCCCAGCGATGACCCTGGAGTCCAGGTGACACGACGCAACAGACCCCACCAGGCCGACTCCGTCGAAGGACCCACGCTCCACATCGACGACGACCTGCTGCTCGAAGCCCTGGCCGCGGTCGAGCGGCGGACCGCCGCGCCCAGCGCCGCCGACGATGAAGCCGACTCCGAGATCATGATCGACGTGGACGATGCCGATCTGGGTGGAGCTGGAGGTGAGATCACCATCCAGCCCCTCTCGGACGACCTGGTCGTCGCCCTCGAGCCCAGCGAGGGCTCCGGAAAAGGGGACGTCAGCGCCACGCCTTGGCTCGAGATCCCCGAAGACCTCATCGAGCCCGACGAGCCCGCTGCTGACGACGACCGCACCGATCCCGTGGGCTTCACGCCGCCCCCGGCGCGGAGCCGGGGCGAGCCCGAGCCGCCCGCCAACCCCCGCTCGCTGCTGTCCGACCCCAAAGCCCTCGAGCGCGTCTCCAAGCTGCGGCGCCGGGTCAAGACCCTTCAGCGGCGGGTGGCCGAGCTCGAGACCGAGCTGGACAACGAGCGCCAGGGCAACCACCTGGCCAGGTCCCGCGCTCGAATCGCAGAGAACGCCCGGATCGAGGCCGAGGAACAGCGCGAAAACATCGATCGTTTCGCGCGCACGCTCCGCACGCGCCTGCTGGCCCAGGAAGAAGAGCTCGCGCGCATCCAGAAGCGCAGCTCCCATGACCTCGAGCGCGCCCGCCTGTTCGGCGCAGACAACACCATCCGTGAGATCCTGCCGGTGCTCGACAACCTCGAGCTTGCCCTGGCCCACGCCAACACGGATCCCGACAAGTTCATCCCAGGCGTGCGCATGGTGGCCAACCAGTTCCTGCGCAGCCTCGAGCGCGTCGGCGTGACCTCCATCGAGGCCTCGCCGGGCACCCCCTTCGATCCCTCGATCCACGAAGCCATCCTCACCATCCCCGGCACCGAACACCCCGAGGGCACCGTCGCCGAGGAGGTCCGCAAGGGCTACTCCCTCAACGAGCGCCTGCTCCGGGCCAGCCAGGTCTCGGTGGCCGGCCCCGCGCTCACGGTGCGGGAACGGGCCGTCCCCCGAGCGACCGACGATGCCGCTCCCAGCGCTGGTGACGGCTCCGAGGAGTGAGTCCCGTGGGGCCGCTCCTGCGGACCACACCCACGCGGGATCATTTCGTATAGACTACCCCAATCTCCAGTCCTCAGATTTTCATCGTTAGTCGAGGAGTCCGAATCGATGTCAACCGGCAAGGTCATCGGAATCGACCTGGGCACCACAAACTCGTGCGTGTCCATCATCGAAGGCGGCGAGCCCCTGGTCATCCCCAACGAAGAGGGCGCTCGCACCACGCCCTCGGTGGTGGCCTTCACCAACGACGGCGTACGCCTGGTTGGGCAGATCGCCCGTCGTCAGGCGGTCACCAATCCCACGCGCACCCTCTTCGCCATCAAGCGGCTCATCGGCCGCCGCGCGCAGGATCCGGAAGTCCGCCACGCCCAGAAGCTCCTGCCCTTCGAGATCGTCGAGAACGACCGGGGTGACGCCTGGATTCGGGTGGACGACGCAGAGTACAGCCCCCCCGAGATCAGCGCCATCGTGCTCGAGGCCATGAAGGGTACCGCCGAGGCCTACCTGGGCGAGACGGTCACTCAGGCGGTCATCACGGTCCCGGCGTACTTCAACGACGCTCAGCGCCAGGCCACCAAAGACTGCGGGCGCATCGCCGGGCTCGAGGTCCTCCGGATCATCAACGAGCCCACCGCCGCGATCCTCGCCTACGGCTACGACCGCAAGCAGCACGAGCGCGTCGCCGTGTTCGACCTGGGCGGTGGCACCTTCGATGTCTCCATCCTCGAGCTCGACGCCGGCGTCTTCGAGGTGCGCTCCACCAACGGCGACACCTTCCTGGGCGGCGAGGACTTCGACAATCGACTGGTCGAGTACCTTCTCGAGGACTTCCTGGAGGTCAACGACATCGATCTCCGCGATGATCCAGTGGCCATGCAGCGACTCAAGGAGGGTGCCGAGAAGGCCAAGTGCGAGCTCTCGACCGACACCGAGACCGAGATCTCGCTGCCCTTCATCACCGCCACCGACGAAGGGCCACTGCACCTCACCACCACCATCACTCGCAAGACCTTCGAGCAACTCACGCGGGACCTCATCGCCCGCCTCGACGGCCCCTGCAAGGCCGCCGTCGCCGACGCCAACCTCCGCGCCAGCGACCTGGACGCCATCTTGTTGGTGGGCGGCATGACCCGCATGCCCGCCGTGCGCGAGCGGGTTGCCGACATCTTCAAGCAGGACCCGGACACCAACATCAACCCCGACGAGGTCGTGTCCATGGGCGCGGCACTCCAAGGCGCGGTGCTGAAGGGTGAGGTCCGCGACATCCTGCTGCTGGACGTCACGCCCCTCACCCTGGGCATCGAGACCGCAGGTGGCGGCTTCGAGCCCATCATCCCCCGCAACACCACCATCCCCTGCCGCAAGTCCAAGGTCTTCACCACGGCCCAGGACAACCAGGACATGGTGCGGGTCCATGTGCTCCAGGGCGAGCGCCAGATGTCGGCCGACAACAAGTCCCTCGGTCGCCTCGAGCTGCACGGGCTGCCCCCCGCCCCCCGCGGCCTGCCCGAGATCCAGGTCACCTTCGAGACCGACGCCAACGGCATCATGAACGTCAGCGCCAAGGACCTAGGCACCGGCAAGCGCCAGAGCATGCGCATCGTCTCCGACTCGGGCCTCACCGAGGTCGAGGTCGAGGGCATGATCCAGCAGGCCGACCGCTACCGGGCCGAGGATCAAATCCGGCGCGACACGGTCGAGGCACGCAACCGCCTCGACGGCCTGATCTACACCACCCGGCGGTCCCTGGACGAGTACGGCGACCTCCTCGACGACGACGACATCGAGGAGATCCGGCTGTCCATCCGCGAGGCCGAGAACGGGATCGAGAAGGCCCCGCTGCTCGAGCTGCAGCGCCTGCACGACGATCTGGCCAAGTCCGCTCAGCTGCTGGCCCACTGCATCTACTCCTCGGCTCAGACCGAGGCCCAGTCCATGAGCGATGACGAGTGGCTGGACGACGACGACATGCTGCCGGACGAGGACGAGTTCCTCGACGACGAGGATCTGGACGAGGACTTCTAGCGCTGCCCAGGCGGCCGTCCACGTCCTCTGCCTCACCCCTGGAGTCATAGGTGCAGCGAGACTACTACGAGGTCCTGGGTGTACGCAGAGACGCCTCCCAGGCCGATCTCAAGCGGGCATTTCGAGCCCTCGCGCTCCGCTACCATCCAGATCGAAATCCGGATGACCTCGACGCCGAGCGGCGTTTCAAGGAAGTGGTGGAAGCCTACGAGACCCTGAGCGAACCCCAGACACGCAAGCGCTACGACCGGCTGGGGCCCCTCTACCGGCGCGACGGGCGCCCGCCCACGCCCGAAGAGGTCAGCGCCATGCTGGGCCGGGCCCTGGGCGGACTGTTCCGCAAGCGGGGCGCTCGCGGCCAGGGCAAGGACATCGACGTCCGCATCGAGGTCGGGCTCGAGGACGTGCTCCGTGGGGCGCAGCACGGCATCACCGTGCCACGTCAGGTGCGCTGCCAACCCTGCGAAGGCAGCGGCGCCGACCCCGAGGGGCGCAAGGTCTGTGAAGACTGTGCCGGGACAGGCAAGTCCGCCAGCCGGCGCTGGCTGCGGAGTGAGTGCGCGCGCTGCGACGGCAAGGGCTGGGTCAGCACCAAGCGCTGCACCCAGTGCGACGGGGCGGGGCTCCACGGCAGCGAGGGGCGCTTCGAGGTCAAGGTCCCGGCCGGATGCGGCAACGGCCAGAAGCTCCGGCTCGCAGGCCGAGGGGACGAGTCCACGGGCGACGCCCCCGCCGGTGACCTGATGGTGGTCATCGGTGTGCGAGAGCACCCCTTTTTCCGTCGTCGAGGCACGGACCTCTTCTGCGACCTCCCGGTCACCTACCCCCAAGCCGCCCTTGGGGCCGACGTGACCGCGCCGCTTCTCGATGGTGAGACCACCATCCGCCTGGCACCAGGCACCCCCTCGGGAAAGCAGCTCAGGCTGCCCGAACGAGGCGTCCCCCCCGTCGGCGGCGGCCGCCGCGGCGACCTGCACCTCCGTGTCCTCGTCGAGGTCCCCCAGGACCTCACCGCGGATCAGCGCGCCGATCTCGAGCGCCTGGCCCGCAGCTTCGAGGACCGGCAGCACCCCCAGCGTGCCGAGCTGGAGCGCCTCCGCCAGGAGCTTCTCCAGCGCGCACGAACGTGAGCCAGCCATGACCCCATCCACCCGCTCGAGCGCTCGCCCGCTCGCTCTGCTGCGCCAGGTCCTCATCGCCTGCGCGCTGGCGGTGCTCCTGTCTCCACTCGCCATGGCCAGGGGTCGCGACGAAGATCCCACCGCCCCCATGATCGTGCTCCAGTCCAGGGCCCTGGCCCGGGAGGACCGCCTCGAGGGCTTGGCGCTGCTCGAGGACTACCTGGCGGGCCAGCCCAAGCCCGAGCTCGAGCCCTGGGTCACCCTCGAAGCGGGCGAACAGCGACGGCTGATGAACGACTCGAAGAGCGCCCGGGAGCACTTCCTGCGGGTCCAGCAGAGCTTCGCCGAGCACTTCTTGGCCGAGGCCGCCACCCTGGGCATCACCCTGGTGGACTCCGGCGAGCGCCCCTCCGCCAACCAGCTGGCCACCATGGGCTACCTCACGGCCGAGGGCGCCCCCCCCAGCATGGACGCCGATCGTTACCGCCTCCTGGCCATGGACGCGGCGGCCAACGAGGAGCGGCCCACCAAGCTGCGGGGCTACACCAGCAAGGCCACCGCCTACGCCGAGGAGTCCGGTGACGCGCTGGTGCTCGCGCGGCTCTCCAAGTCCATCGCCATGATGCACGCCGCGGGGCCAATCCTGCCGCCCGATCCCGAGCCCGCCACCTCCGCCTTCGACCTGGCCACACAGGCCCTCGAGCAGGCCCACGCGGCGTTGCTCGATGGAGACCTGGACCAGGCGCGCCGCAGCGCCGAGACCTTCCTGGCCACATTCTCCGAGTCCCCTTCGGTGCGTGAGGCCGAGTACATCCTGCGGCGCGTTGAGGCCGGCGATCCCGTCGACGGCTCCCTGGTGGGCGTGCTCCTGCCCCTGTCGGGCACCTACGCCCCGCCAGGGCAGCGCCTCAAGCGAGTCATCGAGATGGCCAACCGCCACTCCGGTTCACCCATGAAGCTGGCCTTCGTGGACACCGAGGGCGACCCCGAGCGCACCGTTGAGCTCCTCGAGTCCCTGGTGCTCGAGAAGGGAGCGGTGGCCGTGCTGGGTCCCTTGCTCAAGGAGAACGCCGCGGCCGCGGCCGAGGCTGCGCAGGCCCTGCACGTCCCGCTGATCTGCCTGGCGCAGGCCGAGGGCATCACCAAGGATCGCCCCTACGTCTTCCGGGGCTTCCTCACGCCGGTCCAGCAGGTCGCGCAGCTGGTCGAGCATGCCATGACCAAGATGGGCTTCACCCGCTTCGCCGTGTTGGCTCCAGACAACTCCTACGGCAAGCTCGCGGCCGAGGCCTTCGGCGCCGAGGTGCTGCAGCGGGGCGGTGAGGTCCAGCAGCAGGTCTTCTACGACCCGGCCGCCGGAGACTTCCGCAAGTCCGCCGTCGAACTGGCGGCCAAGGACTACAGCGCGCGCTCCTGGGAGTTCCACAAGCTCAAGGAAGACGCCATTGAGCGGGGCATGGACCCGGACAAGGTCGTGCTGCCTCCCCTGGTGGAGTTTCAGGCCATCTTCATCCCCGACTCCTACCAGCGGGTCCCCCTGGTGGCCTCCGCGCTGGCATACGAGGAGTTCGCCGTCGGCGAGTTCAAGCCCAAGCGCGACGACGTACCGCTGACGCTGCTGGGCTTGAACGGTTGGCACGACGACGCGCTGGCGGTCCAGGGTGGCCGCTACGTGCGCGGCGGGGTGTTCGTGGACGCCTTCTTCCCAAGCAGCGAAGAGCTCGCGGTGCAGTCCTTCGTCGCCACCTTCCGTCAGGAGTTCGACAGCGCTCCGGGCACCGTGGACGCCCTGGGCTACGACGCAGCCCGCATGGTGGCCCTGGCCGTGGCCGAGGGCCCTGGACGGCGCGAGACCATGCGCGATGTGCTCGCCGGCATCGAGCTGCCAGACTCGGTCTCCGGCGGCCGACGCTTCGACGAGCAGGGCGAGGTGATCCGGATCCTCGAGGTCCTGTCCATCGGCGAAGAGACCATCGAGCGCTGGCAGCCAGAGCCCGACCCCGAGCAGCCGCCTGCGCAATAGTCCACCACCACTACCTTGGCGCGGCAGGTCCTGGCGCGTAGGCTGGTTCGAGGCAAAAGAGATGGAGCAGAGCGAAGAACAAGCACCCGAGGCCAGGAGCCTGCGCTCTGGTGCGGCGGTCCAAGCTCGTGGATAGAGCCATCTTGATCCTGGCTGGAGTGGGCACCATCGGGGGCGCCGCAGAGGCCGTTCCCGCTGACGCCATGGGCTACCAGCTGCTGCTGCTGTTGTGTCTCTTCGCCCTGTCGGCCTTCTTCTCCAGCTCCGAGACGGCCATCTTCAGCTTGCAGACCTACGACATCGAGGTGCTGCGCGAGCTGAGCAACACGGGGCGCCTGCTCGAGCGCCTGCGCGCCACACCGCAGCGCTTGCTGGCCACCATCCTGATGGGCAACGAGCTGGTCAACGTCACCCTGGCGTCGGTGGCTGCGGCGTTGGTGGTGAGCTTCGCGCCGGGGCACCCCTGGCTCAACATCGTGCTGGTGCTGCCCTTGCTGGTGCTGTTCGGCGAGGTCCTCCCCAAGAGCCTGGCGCTGCGCTTCCCACGCCGCTGGGCCCTCGCGGTGTGCCGCCCACTGCTGGTCATCACCGTGGGCTTCGGCCCTCTGCGCTGGCTGGTCACGAAGATCGCCGGCGCCTTCACCCGGCTGTTCGGGGTCTCCCGCGTCGGTCGCAGCCAAGGCCTGCGGGAAGACGAGCTGCGCACCCTGGTGGACATGGGCCGCGAGCAAGGCTCCATCAACGCGGCAGAGCAGGAGCTGATCCACGCGGTCTTCGAGCTGGACGATCTACCCGTGGGCCGCATCATGACCCCCCGTGCCGATCTGATCATGCTCGATCTGCGGGCCCCCTGGTCGGAGATCCTGACCACAGTCCAACGGCACGCCCTCAGCCGCATCCCGGTCTACCTGCACGATCGGGACAACGTCATCGGCATCCTGATGGCCAAGGACCTGCTGCGCTTTCTCGGCCGGCCTCCCCCCAACCTGCGCCAGGTCCGCCAGGTGCTGCATCCGCCCTACTACGTGCCGACCTTCAAGCGCGCCGACGAGCTGCTCGAGGAGTTCCGCAAGAACCGCGTGCACATGGCCCTTGTGGTGGACGAGCACGGCTCGACCGCGGGCCTGGTGACCCTGGACGATCTGCTGGGCGAGCTGATGGGCGAGCTCCAAGACGAGTCCGACGCCCAGAGCGTAGAGGTCCGCATCGACGAAGACGGCTCCATGCTCGTGGACGGCAGCATGGACATCGAAGACTTCACCGAGCAGTGCGGCTTCCCCCTGCCCGAGGGCGACTACTCCACCGTCGGCGGCTTCGTCCTGAGCGTCACGCGCGAGCTCCCCGAGCCGGGCCAGACCGCCGCCCACGGTGACGCGGTCTTCGAGGTGGCGAAGGTCAGCAGCCGACGCATCAGCACGGTGCGCGTGCGCAAGGTCGTGGCAGCCGACACTCAGACGGGTCCGGAGGAGCGCTCATGAGCCCCTCCCTGGTCCTGCTGGCCATCGCGGTGTGCCTGCTACTCGAGGGCTTCTTCTCGGGCTCCGAGATGGCCATGGTGGCCGCCAGCAAGCTCGAGCTGCGCAACCGCGCCGAGGCGGGCCACCCGGGGGCCGCGCTGGTGCTCGAGCTCATGGAGCGCCCGGAGCGCGTGCTGGGCACCTGCCTGATCGGCACCAACCTCTGCGTGGTCACCTCGGCCACCCTGGCCACCGCACTGGCCGCCAGCCGGGGCTTCTCCGAGCCGGCCCTGCTCTCCGCTCTGCTGCTCACGCCCCTGGTGCTCATCCTGGCCGAGATGGTGCCCAAGACCATCTACGAACACCACGCCGACTTGCTCGCACCCATCGTGGCCCGTCCCCTGGCCTGGGCCGCGGTGGCCTTCGCCCCGGGGCTGTGGGTGGTCGAGGCTATGAACGGCGTCATGCTGCGGCTGGCCCGCGAAGAACAGGGCTCCCCCGAGGCTGGCGTCAGCCGTGAAGAGCTGCGGATGCTGATGGACTCCGAACAGCAGGGCTCCATCGACGACGACGAGCGGGAGATGATCCGCAAAGTACTGGAGTTCTCGGACATCTCGGTGCGCGAGGCCATGGTGCCGCTCATCGAGGTCAGGGCCGTGGCCGAAGACTCCACCGTGCGCGAAGTGGCCCAGCGTATGGTCGTGACCGGCTTCTCACGCCTGCCCGTGTTCAACGGCCGCATCGACAACATCACCGGCGTGGTGGTGCACCGTGATCTGCTCTTCGCCGACGATCTGGATGCCCCGGTGTCGAGCGTGCAGCGCAAGGCCCCCTATGTCCCCGAGACCAAGAGCCTCCAGGAGCTGTTCGCGGAGCTGCGCGGCAGCCGCCAGCGCTTCGCGGTGGTGGTGGACGAGTATGGCGGCGCCACCGGCATCATCACTGCAGAGGACATCCTCGAGGAGATCGTCGGTGAGATCGAGGACGAGTTCGACCGCAGCAGCGTCAACATCCAGCGCGTGGACGACAAGCGCTGGATCTGCGACGGGCGGGTCGAGCTCGAGCACCTCGAAGAGATCGTGGGCGTCACCCTGCCCGAGGGAGACTACGAGACCGTGGCTGGATTCCTGCTGGCGCGACTGGGTCACATCCCCGTCGTCGGCGAACGCGTGGTCTTCAACGGCTGGCGCCTGACTGTGTTCAAGGCCACCGACAGAGCGATCCAGGAGGTCACCCTGGCACGGCTGGACCCGAGCAGGAAGGGCTGAGAGCAGGATAGGGGTGAACCTCCGCCTGCACCAGGAGCCGCCATGAAGGCCCTCGTCCTCGAAGCCGACTGGGATCCTCGCCATCCCTACCGCCCCACCGCAGCCGAGCTTGCCAGCCAGAAGGCCACCATCGCCTCCGAGGTCTGGAGGCATCCACGCCTGCGCATGGCCACCCTGCCCGACCCCGAGGTCGGCCCCCACGACGTGCTTATCCGCGTCCGCGCCGTGGGCGTCTGTGGCAGCGACACCCACTGCCTCGAGACCGATCCCGAAGGCTACATCCTGTTCTCGGGCCCCACCCGCCTGCCGGTGGTGCTGGGCCACGAGTACAGCGGCGAGGTGGTGGCGGTGGGCAGTGCTGTGCGCGACATCGCGCCGGGCCAGCTGGTGGCCTGTGAGGGCATGCTGTACTGCGGTGTGTGCGAGGCCTGCCGACGGGGCCAGCCCAACCAATGCCCACGGCTCGAGATGGTGGGCTTCTCGGCCCCGGGGGCCTACGCCGAGCTGATCACGGCCCACGAGCGGCACTGCTTCCGGGTCGATGGCATCGCAGACCGCTACGGGGACGTCCAGCTCGGCCTGGACATCGCCGCGCTCATCGAGCCCATCGCCTGCCCGTTCAACGGGATGTTCGTGGCCGCGGGCGGCATGCTGCCGGGCAGCCACGTGGCGGTCTACGGCTGCGGCCCCATCGGCCTGGGCGCTGTGCTGTTGGCCAGGGCCGCGGGCGCGGCCACGGTGGTGGCCTTCGACATCTCCAACGAGCGCTGCGAGCTCGCCACCGCCATGGGCGCTGACACCGCCTACAACCCCATCGAGCTCGCAGAGGCCGGGAGCTCCCCCGCCGAGGTCGTCCGCGAGCTCACGGGCGGCTGGGGCGCCGACATGCAGATCGAGGCGGCGGGCGCAGCCCACGCGACCATGCCCGAGATCGAGAAGAGCTTCGCGCCAGCGGGCAAGATGGTCTACCTGGGCCGCACCGGCATGAAGCCCCCGGTGATGCTGGACGTGCTGATGAGCAGCTCGGGGTCCATCACCGGCGCCCGGGGCCACGCTGGCGGCGGCTGCTTCCCCGCCATCATTCGCATGATCGAGCGGGGCATCATCGACCCCGCGCCCATGATCACCAGCCGCTTCCCCTTCGACGGGGTCATCCAGGCCATCGAGCGCAGCTGCCTGCGGGTCGACGGCAAGATCATGGTTCAGGTATAGGCCGCGCTCTACAGGGTCTTGTCTGGGAACGGCACGCTCTCGACAGGCTGGCCGGAGGCGGCCTCGCCCCTGCCTTCGGCCACTGGCGGCAGATCGGCCTCCGGCAGTGGCGCGATCTCGAGCACCACCTGGACGAGCTTCTCGAGGCCGCTGTCGAAGAGCATCTCGCGGTGCTCCCGACCGTAGCGGTCCTCCCGGCTCCAGACCCATCGATCCAGGGGCTCCTGAATGAAGAGCTTGTTGTCGCCCTCCAGCCCCTCCCCCTCGACCCTCACCTTGCCCCGTTCACCGGCGGCTTCGAAGCGCAGGCTGTGGTCGTTGTAGCGCAATACGACCATGCCCTCGCCCCGCTCGACCTCGAAGTGGCCGACCTCGCGGCCGAAGCCTTCCAGTTCATCCAGCAGCTCGTTCCTCAGCTGCTCGAGGCGCTGCCTCTCCTGACGCTCCAGGTCCTCTGCGATGCGCGCAGCCGCGACATCCTGGTTGATCGCAGCCTGGAAGCGCTGCGCCAACCGGCTGACCTTTCGTTCTCCTCGCTCGCTCATGTGGACTCCTGGATCGAAGACCATCGTATCCGGTTGCGCCTCTCTACCGCCCCCGAAGGGCCTCACAGTGCCTCCGTCCAGGTCCCAGCGTCCTGTTCCTCATTGACGGGGTGATTCGATATTTGTTAGAAAACGACATTCGCGCCACCAGTACGCGCAAAAGGAAGGCTGATGGGCAAGTCCATCGGAATCGATTTGGGAACGACGAACTCGTGCGCCGCCATCATCGAGGGGGGGCGTCCACGGATCATCACCTCACCGACCGGCGCCACCACCGTTCCCTCGATCTTCGCCATCGACGACCAGGGTCGCGAGCTGGTGGGCCAGGAAGCCAAGCGGCAGGCCCAGCTCAACCCCCAGCACACCGTCATGGGTGCCAAGCGCCTGATCGGCCGCAACTTCCACTCGAAGACCATCGAGAAGATCCGCCAGGTCTTCACCTATGAGCTCATGGAGGGAGAGTCCTCCGAGGTGCTCATCAAGGTCAACAACCAGGTCTTCACCCTCGAGCAGATCTCCGCGGCCATCCTGCTGCGCATCAAGGACTTCGCAGAGGGTGCCATGAGCGCCGAGGTCGAGCACGCCGTCATCACCGTGCCGGCCTACTTCAATGACCGCCAGCGCCAGGCCGTGCGCACCGCCGGCCGCCTGGCCGGCCTCAAGGTCCTGCGCATCCTCAACGAGCCCACCGCCGCGGCCCTGGCCTACGGCCTGGGGCGCACCCTGAACCAGCGCGTGGCGGTCTACGACCTCGGCGGCGGCACCTTCGACATCTCCGTCATCGACATCAAGGACAAGATCTTCGAGGTCATCGCCACCGGCGGCGACACCTTCCTGGGCGGCGTGGACTTCGACGGCCGGGTCATGCAGTGGCTGCTCGAGCGCTTCCACGAGAAGCACCATGTGGACCTCAGCTGGGACCGTGTGGCCATCCAGCGCATCCGCGACGCGGCCGAAGCAGCCAAGATCGAGCTGTCCGCGGTCACCGAGACCCGCATCCACATCCCCTTCATCACCCGCGGCGAAGACGGCCCGCTGGACGTGGAAGAGATCCTCACCCGGGACAAGCTCGAAGAGCTCACCCGGGACCTGGTGGCCCGCACCGTCAGCACCTGCGAGCGCATCTTCCGCGAGGCGGGCACCAACATCGACCAGATCGACGAGATCCTGCTGGTCGGCGGGCAGTCGCGCATGCCCCTGGTGCAAGAATCGATCACCAAGCTCACGGGCAAGCCCCCCAGCAAGGCGGTCCACCCCGACGAGGCCGTGGGTATCGGCGCGGCCATCATGGCCCACTCCCTGGCCGAGCACAAGGGCTCACACGTCACCCTGCTCGACGTGCTGCCCATGCCCATCGGCATCAACAAGGTGGACGGCACGATGCACGTGCTGTTCCCCAAGAACCAGCCGCTGCCGGACTACAAGACGCGCACCCTGACCACCAGCAAGGACAACCAGAAGTCCATCCTGCTGCGCATCTACCAGGGCGAGAGCCGCCGGGTCGAGAACAACGAGCTGCTGGGGACCTTCGTGTTCTCGGGCATCCGCGCAGCGCCCAGGGGCAAGGTGCACATCGAGGTCACCTTCCACATCGACTCCGAAGGCATCCTCAACCTCTCGGCTCGCGACAAGACCACCGGCAAGTCCGTGGCCTCGGCCCTCAAGCTCGGCAAGCGCAGGGATCCCGCCAAGCGCCCCTCCCGGCCGCGGCCCACCACCAAGCAGGCCCCCGTCAGCACCGACAAGCCCAAGGAGGGCCGCGACACCGACCCGGGCATCAACATGCCCATGATGGGCGGCCTGGCGCAGCAGATCTCCGGCGACAAGAAAGCCAGCCAGCCACCAGCTGCGCCCGCCGCGCCGGACAAGCCCAAGGCCCTCGCCGACGCCGAAGCCAGCAGCATGCCGTCCATCACGCCCAGCCTGGACGATCAGGTGGTCGAAGAGCTCCCTCACCAGAACGTCGAGCTCGAGCCCATCGACGACGACAAGCCGCTGGTGGACAAGCCGCTGGCAGACAAGCCCAAGGCCAAA
>ERZ890953.59-NODE-59-length-61379-cov-7.413737_pt1 | contig 61379 bp, 51 predicted proteins | sample MGYA00521264_ERZ890953 | MGnify/ENA primary metagenome ERZ890953 (study PRJEB32303, sample SAMEA104408629) | aquatic metagenome | biome: Brackish water; feature: Chemocline; material: water | place: Baltic Sea | collected 2014-10-26T21:54:00 | depth 200 m ...
CCCTCGCCCGCGAGGGGGGCCGCACACAGTCACCACGGCGACCCGCAGGAGGCCCGCCTTGCCGACCCCCGAGCCCCGACCCCCGAGCCCCCAGCCCGCATCAGTACGCCGAGAACAGGCGAAACCCAAGGCAAGCAGCCTCCCGGGCCGGCCCTCCGGCAACCGGCTCTGGGACAGCGCTACCGGCCCCTCCCTGTCCCTCCGCTGGGGGAGGGAACCTCGGACGTCACCTCGCGCTCACCCTGGACGTGGATGGTTGGTGAAAGCCTGGAAATTCGGCGCTACGCCGACCAACATCCCACCCCCTGGCACAGCGGTTCGACCTTGCCCCCCCGGCAGCTGGAAGCCGCCCCCAGCGGCACCTTGTCAGTCCGAGGCGTCCAGCACGGGCGCCTCGGCCAGGTAGATGAGCTGCTGGCCCGTCGAGATGATGGTGTCGTTGGATGGGTTGACCAGGTCGGTGCCGGTCTCGTCGATGTGCACACCGATGACCATGGCGCCCAGCTTGGACTTCACCAGGCCGGCCGCCGCCGCGAAGGTGGCGGGGAGCTCCAGCTCCAAGGGGGGCGGCCCGACGTACAGGTTGTGTGCGCCGGAGACCGCCACGGAGCCCAGCACCGCGGCGGTGCCAGGCATGGTGACGGCGTGGGCCACCAGGGAGAAGCCCAGGCGGGTGGTCTCGATGACCTCGTCGGCGCCTGCGGTCTTGGCGTGGGCGACGTTCTCGGAGTCCAGGATCTCGGCCACCAGGTACAGCGGCCGCTTGCGCCGCGGGGCCTCGGGCTGGCGGGCCAGCCAAGACCGGATTGTGAACGCGGTGAGGATGGTGGTGGCGTCCGCATGCTGTGGCGGGACGGCGCGGCTGCCCACGATGATGGCGGCGCGGGCGTGATCCAGGCGCACCTTGGCCAGCTCGCTCTCCTTGGTGGGGTCGCCGCGCACCCAGGTGACGTCGGGGGGGAAGTCCTGGGGGTGCTCGCCGTCGGCGAAGACCAGCACCGAAGTGTGGTCGGGGTCGACCTCCTGGGCCAGGGCGTCCAGCAGCATGCGCGATCCGGCGTCGTAGCCGCAGATGACGATGTGATCGATGTAGGTGGACATGCGGATCTGCTCCTCCCGCAGCCGCCAGACGGCGTGCAGCAGGGTGCGGCTGACGATGCCGGCGAAGAGGGCCAGGGTGAACATGCCCACGACCATCAGCACGCCACCCACCACACGGCCCAGGGGAGTGATGGGGGTGATGTCGCCGAAGCCCACGGTGGTCAGGGTGACCAGGGCCCACCAGATGCCGTCGCCCAGCGTGGTGATGTCGGGGTTGGCGCTCTGCTCGATGAGGGTGATGGAGACGCCGCCCACCAGGGTGGCGGTGCCCAGCAGGCTGAAGGCGAAGCCGTACAGCAGGCCGTTCTGCTGGAACATCCCCACCATGGCCTGGAAGGGGTTGCTGTAGCGGAAGACCCGCACGGTGCGCAGCAGGCGCAGGGCGCGCAGACCCCTGAAGGCGGGCACCACGGCCAGGCAGGTGAGGATGTCTACGAGGTTGAGGGGGCGCAGGCAGTACAGCAGCCGGCCCAGGACGTGTACCCGCAGCCGCTGACTGGGGCTGAGCTCGAAGAGGTCGAGCTTGGCGGGCCGGAAGGAGAGGATCCGAAGGGAGATCTCCACCACGAACAGCCCGAGCACTACGCGGTCGACCACCAGCAGCGTCGTGGCCGCGGCGCCCTGTTCGCCCACCACGAGGTCCAGGCCGAACAGGGCGATGGACAGGACGATGAGCCCCCAGACCACGCCGTGGACGACCCGGTAGGACTGGGCGCTGGGCCGGTGGAAGGCGCTGTGGATGGCCTGGTAGAGGTCCTGCATGGGGGCGATTCCTGCCTCGGGGTTATCGCGGCGGTGCAGGCGACGCCCGAGGCGTCCTGGGTTCGGCGTCCCGCCCGCTGGGATTTCCTGCTGCGCCTGGTCAACTCCAGCCCTCGCGGAGGCTTGCTGTCAGGGGCTCCGGTGCATAGTTCCAATGCCTTCCAAGGAGTGAACCGATGCCGGCACACGAGGTCCTGCGCCTGCTCAAGGCAGCCGCGAGCAAGGTGCGCGATCCCCTCTCAGGGCAGTCGCTTCAGCAAGCGGGCATGGTGGGTCATGCGCGCGTCGAGGACGGGAGGCTCGTGCTGCAGGTGGTGGTCACCGCCGAGCACAGCGAGGAACATCGGCGCCGGATGCTCGGCTCCCTGGCCAAGCAGATCAAGCATGCAGGCTGGGACGGCCCCATCGACGCGGAGCTCAGCCAGCTGCCCAGCTTCGACCCTGCCGGCGACGCCAAGGCCGCCCCGCCTCCCACCCCCGAGCCCCCCCCCGCCCAGCCCGGCAAGCAGCCCATCCCAGGCGTCCAGCATGTGGTGGCGGTGGCCAGCGGCAAGGGTGGCGTCGGCAAGTCCACGGTGGCCCTACAGCTGGCCATGGCCCTGTCCCGCGCGGGACACGCAGTGGGCCTGATGGATGCCGACATCTATGGTCCCAGCTTGCCCCTGATGCTGGGCACCCAGGAGCGCCCGGGCCTGAACGACCAGAAGAAGATCGTGCCCGTGGTGGCTCACGGCCTGCGCTGCATGTCGGTGGGCTTCTTGGTCGGGGAGAAGACCCCTCTGATCTGGCGCGGCCCCATGGTCATGGGTGTGGTGCGCCAGTTCATCGAGGACGTGGACTGGTCAGGGCTGGACTACCTGATCATCGATCTGCCGCCGGGCACCGGCGACGCCCAGCTCACCATGGCCCAGCTGGTGCCGGTCTCGGGGGCGGTCATCGTCAGCACGCCTCAGGCCCTGGCTCTGCTCGACGTTGTGCGCGGGATCGAGATGTTCGAGCAGCTGGGGATGCCCATCCTCGGCGTGGTCGAGAACATGGCCTGGCTCGACCTGCCCGGGGGTGAGCGCATGTTCCCCTTCGGCCAGGGCGGGGCGCGCAAGCTGGCGGCAGAGCGCGACATTCCCCTGCTGGCCGAGCTGCCCCTGGACCCCCAGCTGCGGGTCGCTGGCGACAGCGGCGATCCCGGGCTGGTGGTCGGTGGAGCCAGCGGCCTGGCGTTCGATGGCATGGCCCGCGCGGTGGCGGCAGCGCTGCCGGCTTCGGTTCGGGCATGAGCTCGCGCTGGGACGAGATCTCGCCCCTGTCCGACCGCACGGGGCGGCAGCACAGCTACCTACGGGTCAGCGTCACCGATCGCTGCAACCAGCGCTGCACCTACTGCATGCCCAAGCAAGGCGTGCCCGCGAAGTCCCACGACGAGATCCTGCGCTTCGAGGAGACCCTGCAGCTGGTGGAGCTCTTCGTGGAGCTGGGCGTGCGGCGGGTTCGCATCACCGGGGGTGAGCCCCTGGTGCGTCGCGGCGCGATGGAGTTCATCAGCGCTCTGGGCAAGCTGTCCCAGCTCGAGGAGATCAGCCTCACCACCAACGGCACCCTGCTGGCGGCTCGGGCCCAGGCCCTGGCCGACAGCGGCCTGCACAGGGTCAACGTGAGCCTGGATTCCCTGCGGCCTGACCGCTACGAGCGCATCACCAGGGGCGGCGATCTCGCCGACGCCATCGCCGGCGTCCAGGCTGCGCGCGCGGCTGGGCTCACCCCGGTCAAGCTCAACACCGTGGTGTTGCCGGATCTGCAGCCCGACGAGGCCCGGGAGATCATCCTGTGGTGCAACGCCGCCCCCCGGGATTTCATCCCCCGCTTCATCGAGTGCATGCCCTTCCAGGACATCGCCGCGGCGGGGACCGCCCTGACTGACCTGCAGAAGGCGCTCCAGCGCCAGTTCGCCCTGGTCCCCGACGAGCAGGTGTCGGGTGACGGCCCCGCCCAGTACTGGCGCGTGGCCGAGACCGGGCTCCGGGTGGGCTTCATCGCGCCGCTGACTCAGCACTTCTGCGCCCGCTGCAACCGCCTGCGGCTGACCTCCGACGGTCGGCTGGTCACCTGTCTGGGGCACCGGGATGGCATCTCCCTGCGGGATCTGCTCCGCGGGGGCGCCAGCCGTGACGAGCTGGTGAATGCCATCCGGCGCACCATCCTGGACAAGCCCCGTGGCCACGCCTGCGCCATGGACAACGACGAGCTGTTCCCCAACAGCATGTCGGAGATGGGGGGATAGTGTCTGTCGACCGAGAGCTACGAGCGGCGCTGCACGCCGACTTCTTCGTCGAGCTTCGCGACGACCGGGGTGATCCCGGGTCCAGCGATGTCCAGCGCCTCGACGCCCTGCTGGACTCGCTGGATCTGCTCCCCCTGGAAACGGGCTGGCAGCTCATCGACCTCTCTCAGGCCAAGGCGCTGCTTGACGACGTGCTCGGCGAGACCCTCGGTGGTGGAGTGCCGGTTGTTCACAGGCTGCCCCCCGACCGGATCCTGGCAGGCTTCCTGGCGAGCTTCGACACTCGCCGGGCTCGCTTTTATACGAACGTGACCGCGTGGCGCGGCGGTGACGCCTCCAGCTGGACGCCCTTCACCCGCGGCGGACGCTGCGTCTGCGTGGCCTGCTGCGACGACCGGCAGGCGGGCATGCTCTGGACCGACCAGTAGCCTGGCGCTGGGCCACGCTCGGCATCCGTGGGGCTACGGTGGCGAGATCTGCCCGAAGTAGTCGTTGCCCCAGCAGAGGATGCGGGCGTCGTCCCGCAGGGCGCAGCCGTGGTACTTGCCCACGGCCAGGGCCGTGAAGCTGCCTGCGGGTGGGCTGCACTGGCCCAGGTCCACGTCGTCGTCGCCTTCCTGGCCGAAACAACCCCAGCAGGCCAGGCTGCCGTCGGTCGCCAGGCCGCAGCTGTGGTAGCTGGCCGTGGCGACGGCGCTGAAGCTGCCGGCCGGAGCCTGGCACTGGCCGTGGTCGAAGGGCTCGCCGTCCGCGTCGCCCAGACATCCCCAGCAGTCGATGCTGCCGTCAGCGGCGACGGCGCAGCTGTGCCACTTGCCTGCGCTGACCTGGGTCCAGGAGCCCTCTGGCGCGTCGGTGGCACCCTTGTCTTCGTCGCCCCAGCACAGGACACTGCCGGAGGCGCTCACTCCGCAGCTGTGCTGCGAGCCCGCGCTGATCTGGCTGTAGCGGTCGTCGTGGGGATCGCACTGGCCGAAGTCGTTACCGCAGCCCCAGCACTCCGCCACGCCCTCGGCGTCCACGGCGCAGCTGTGGCTGGTGCCCGCGGTCGCCTGGGCCCACGCACCCTCGGGGGCGTCGCACTGGCCGTTGTCGTAGTCGCCGCCGCAGCCCCAGCAGCGGATCTGCCCGTCGAGGTCCAGCCCGCAGCTGTGGTGGAAGCTCACGGACACCTGGCCCAAGCTGCTGCCTGGGGGGCTGGCCTGGTTGTACTCATCCGACCCCCAGCACCAGGTCTGACCGCCGCTCTGGATGCCGCAGGTGGTGACGCCGCCCCCAGCCACCGCGTCCCAGGTCACGCCAGCGCTCGAGATGTACTCGTCGAGCCCCGTGTCCCCCGCGCACTCGGGTGCCCCCGAGCAGTCGGGGTCGTTGCAGTCCCACAGCCCATCGCGGTCGTTGTCGGCGCCGTCGGAGCACTCCCCAGCTTCATCGCCCTCGTGGGGGCTGCAGGCGGTGAGGGTGAGCACGAGCACGAAGATCGGGAGCAGGGGAGGGGGGTGCATGGAGCTTTGCCTCTGGGCGACGTCTGCAACATAGCTTGTCACCCGCCCGAACCTACAGCTCTGTGGGCCGGGATTGGGTGGCACGCGTACGCGGGTGAGGGAGCGCACGCCCGCGAGCTTCCGGGGCTTACGGCAGGTTGTGGGTCAGGCCGCCAGCACCCAGCTCACCATGTAGCGCCCACCGGCGGGGGCCTCACAGGGCGCTTCGATCTGCTGCCAGCTGCCCTCGAGGCCGCGCTCGCGCGCCACCAGCTCGAGGTGACACATGGCGATGCCCAGGTCCAGCCGCTGGATCTCGAAGTTCAGGAAGCTGCCGTAGCCTGGGGTGGGGGCCAGGAACAGGTGGGCTCCACCGTGGTCGACGACCACACGCCAGGGCTGCTTGTTGGAGGCCGAGGGCCCGATGCGGACCGCCTCGAGGGGCTGGCTCCAGGGGCCGGCGTCCCCGTCGTTGAGGGGCCGCTCGAAGCTGCCGTCGAAGAACAGCTCGCCGAACTCCTTGCGCGAACGCGAGCCCGCGAACATGCGCACGGCGCCGTCCACCAGGCCGCGCTTGGCCTTGGTGGGACCCACGGGGGTGACGGCTGGCAGCCACTCGTCGGGCCCCAGCTGGACGGTCTCGCCGAACGCGGCGCGGTCCAGGGTGCCGCCGAGCCAGCAGGTGCCCAGGCCCAGGGCGGTGGCCTCGAGGATCAAGCGCTCGAACACATAGCCGTAGTCCTCGAGATCCCGGTCCCCGCGGGTGAGGGCGCCCACCAGGTAGGCCTGGGCACCGCGGATGAAGCCGTAGGTGCCCAGCTTCTTGCCGTCCTGGGCGGCCCCCAGCACCAGCTGCAGCCGGACGGCGGTGCCGAAGGGGCTGGGCACGGGCTGGGCGCAGGCGGCCTCGAGGGCTTGGACCTGCGCTGGCTCCATGGGGCGGGCTTCGTAGCTGCGCCAGGAGCTGCGTTCCTGGATGACCTGGGACCAGATAGGCAGGGCTGCCACGGGCTATGCCTCGGCCTTTTCTTCGGCCTGCAGGTCTTTGGCGCGGTTGCGGTACAGCTTCTTGTCGACGACGGCCGCCATGGCCTGCACGTCGAGCCCGCCGCCCAAGAAGTCGTTGACCTGTTCGGCCACGAACATGGGATCGTTGATGGCCTTGCGGTGGTTGACGTCGATCATCGCGACATTGGGCTTCTTGTCCACCATGTTCTTCACCTGCACCAGGTGGCGCTGGTAGAGCTTCTTGACCTCGGCGTCGGTGGCCGAGGTGTCCTCGGTGCCCAGCCGGTAGATCATCTTGTTCTGTGACGCGATCACCTCGTCGATGTCACGGCGCATGAAGATGACGCGGTAGGCGTTGTCGTCGGGCAGCTCCTTGATCAGGAAGCTGATGACCTTGAGCACCTTGCCCCGGGCGTCGGCGATGTAGGACTTGTCAGGCTCGTTCTCGAGGTCCTTGACCCGCTCGTACTCGAAGTAGCCCTTGGGGTTGTCGATGTCGGCCTCGCGCTCGCCGTCGGTCATGATGGCGTAGCCTGCGGCGTCGAGCATCTTCATCATCATGGAGGTGCCAGAGCGGGGCAGCCCCGAGACGACGATGATGTCGTCGCCATAGATGCGCTTGCGGTTGGCGGCGCGGATCTTGTCCAGGCCGCGGTTCAGCTGCTTCTGGAGATCATCCAGCATGGTCGAGTCCTCGCGAAGGGGGCAGGGTCAGAGGACGACGCCGAAGACGTCCTTGAGGGCGAAGCCAGCGACCAGGGAGAGCACGAAGAAGAGCATCAGGATGCCGGTCTCACCATCGGGCAGGTAGGCCAGTTCGCGCTCGGGGTAGCGGATGCGCACGTCGTAGACCGGGGAGTCCCCGGGTAGCCCCGCCTCGCCCGGATACAGCAGGGCGTTGAGGGTCTTGGTGCGCATGATGGGCACCTTGCGCGGGTCGCCACCCACAGCCAGGCCCTTCTCGACCACCGTGTCACCCACGTGGATGGACATCAGCCAGTCCCCGGGGGCCTCGGCGCGGACGCGCCAGAACACCCGACCGTCGGGGGTGCGCACCGGCTCTCCCACCTGGGAGACGCCCGCGGGCAGCTCGAGGCGCACCGCGGTGACGGGCACGTCGCAGTGCTCGAGGTCCAGCTCGAGCTCGAGCAGCTCTTCCTGGCCCACTTCCATGGGATCGAAGGCGTAGCGGGCCTCGAGCTGCACCAGCATGGACATGATCGGAACGAACATGACCAGCATGGGCACGATGTTCAGGCCCAGGTACTTCCCGTTGTTGAACAGGATGTGGCCCGTGGCCTGCACCACCATGACCAGATCGTGGGAGAACAGCCGGATCTCCACCAGCCGCATCTTGATCTGGCCCTTGGCGCGGGTGATGCCGGCCTGGTTGCTGGTGTACTTGTAGACCAGCAGGGCGATGATGCCGCCCAGCACGGGCCAGACGATCAGATCGAACCACGCATGCTGGTCGCCGGGGGGCAGATCCAGGATGAGGTCGAAGATGGCGGTCGTGATCCGGTTGAAGGCGTTCATGCCGCTGGTGGCCTCACGTCGAAGCTCGGGGACGAAGGACTAGGAGATGTACCCGAGGCCGCGGAGCTTATCGCGGATGTCATCGTCGCCATCGGTGCCCTCGAAGTTGGTCATCTCCTTCTCGAGCACGTGGGTGATGAACTCCTCCACGGTGGCGTAGCCGGCCACATCTGCGATGTGCTTGAGGCGCTTGTACAGATCCTTGTCGAGCTTGATCTTGACGCTGCTGCCGAACATTCGAGTCTCCTACGGGGATGTCAGTTGTCGAAGATGCTCTGGCCCACCATGCCGGGACCGGGGGGTAGGCCGAAGTGGTCCAAGATGCTCACGGGAAGATCGGTGAGATCGTGGCCCGTTGTAGCCAGCTTCTGGTCGGTGAGCAGGATTCCCGAGAACAGCGGCGCTGCGCCCAGGTGGTTGCCCGACCAGCGGGAGGTGTTGTCCTCGATGATGCCCTCGGTGACCTCGCCCAGGGTGGTCTCGTCCGAGGCGGCGTAGCCGATGTCGTAGCCGATGATGAGGTCGGGGGCCTCGGCCACCCGGCCACCACTGTAGACATCCTTGGCCAGATCGACCTGGTAGATGCCGCGCTGGCCGTTGTCGGGGTCGATCCAGCCGGACAGCTTGCGGGCCAGCTCGCGGGCCAGGGGGCCGGCCTGGTCGTCGGTGACGATGCCCTGGGCTTCGCGGCCCTGCAGGTTGAGGTACAGGCCGTTGAAGCCCATGCCGTAGGCCCGGGTCTTGGACCAGTCCACGTCGCCGGTGAGCAGGAAGCCGGTGCGCTTGCCTTCTTTCATCACCAGGTAGCCGTTGTCCCGCAGCCAGGCGTTGAGGTGGAAGCTGCGGGTCTGGGGACCGAAGCCGTGGTCGGACATGACGATGAAGACGGTGTCGGGGGGCAGGGCGGCCCGCACGCGGGCGATGCTGCGGTCGACGTGCTCGTAGATGTCGAAGATGGCGTTGGCGTACTCTTCGGCCAGGGCCGGCTCGTAGGCCGGGTGGCGCCCGGCGAAGGCGAACTTGGGGTCCTTGTGGCGCCACAGCATGTGGCACTGCAGGTCGAGGTCCGACATGTAGACGAAGCTCATGTCGCCGCGCTCGAAGTTCTCGAGCGCCATGTCGATCATGCCCTGGGTCTCTTGCTGCACCAGGGCCACCTGGCTCAGGTAGTCGCCGTCGTCGAAGAGCTTGTCCTTGAGCGCGTTGGTCTCTTCGGGCAGGCCCTGGGTGTAGAAGCCGCCGATGCGGTCGTAGATCTGGGTGGCGAAGTCGTCGGGACTCGAGATCACCTGGGCCGGGTCTTCGGGCCAGATCTGGACGGGGGAGGCGTAGAGCTGGAAGCCGGGCCGCAGCTCCTTGGCGTAGAAGCGCACCGCGCCGGTCATGTCCATGGCGTGGGCCGGCAGGGCCTCGAAGTCCACGGTGAGCCAGGGGGTCCAGCCGCCTTCGACCAGGACCGCCTTGCTGTCGCCCACTTCTACCAGGGCCACGTCGCTCTCGGGATCGATGGTGACGGTGACCCGGGCGCTGAGGTAGTCGCCGTCGTGGGGCTCCTGGCCGGGGGGGAGGTGGAAGAGGTCGGGCGGGCCCTCGATGGTGGAGATGACGGTCTCGGGGGTGCCGTCGAGGTCGTTGTCCTGGACCGTGACCAGCTTGACCTCGCCCTTGATCTCGGAGGTGTCCAGGATGGGCTGGTCGGTGTACCAGGTGTAGGTGCCGTAGCCGCCGCGCATGTCGACCGTGCCCATGCCGCCCAGGACCTTCGCGTCGCTGGTGGGCGTGGGGTAGTTGCCGGGAATCCGGTAGACCTCGACATCGACCCCCGCGGCCTGCAGGTAGTCCCAGAAGGGCGTGCCGCCGCGGTTGTTCTCGATCTCACCGCCGCTGATGGGGATGTAGAGCCCGGCGATCTCGAGGGTCTTGGCGGGCTCGACCGTGGAGGGCGGGGGCGTGGCGGAGGAGATGGGATGGTAGTTGCCCGCGTCGCGGTGCACGAAGTCGTAGATGCCGTGTCCGCCTGGGTCCATGCCGGTGATGAAGCTGGACCAGGCCACCGGCGACTGGGGTGGGGTGGTGCTGCCCAGCAACTGGAAGGTGCCATCGTCGATCAGGGCCTGGAAGGCGGGCAGGCGGCCGTCATCGACCATGTGGCGCACGATGGTGGGGTCGACGCCGTCGACGCCCAGCACGAACAAGCCCGGGACGTCCGGCCCCTGCGGAGGGGTGTTGTCGCAGCCGGTGCCGAGGCCGAGCAGGACAGCGGGGATCAGCCAGGCGCTACGCATGGTCGGCCTCCCGCACGCTGGGGTCGGTGGGCAGCTCGGGATCGTCACCCACCAGGATGCGTGCGCCTGGCGCGGCGCAGCGCTGACCCTCGGCCAGCACCTTGGGATCGAGCCAGCCCCGCACGGTGGCCTCCTCGCCGGGCTCGGCGAACACCGAGCGCCCCTGCATGTACTTGGGGGGCTGCTGCCCGAACATGCGCATGATGCTGGGCGCCATGTCGAGCAGGCGAGGGGTGTCGGTGGTCAGGGGGCGATTGGAGAACAGCACGCCGGGCACGATGGTGGGATCGACGCAGTGGTCACCGGACCAGCCCTTGGTGTTGTCGGAGAACACCTCTTCGGGGGTGGAGCCCGTGGCGCAGTTCCAGGAGTGGCGGTAGCCGCCGTCCCAGCCCACCAGCACGTCGGGGGCGTCCATCTTGTACGGGCCGGTGTAGAACTGGGCCGCGGCCTTGGTGGAGCGCACCACGCGGTGGCCGTCCTGGGGGTCTTCGAGCTCGAGCAGCTTCGCGCAGATCTCGTCGACCAGGGCGCTGTACTGCTCTCCGGGCTCGACGATGCCTTGGCCTTCGCGGCCCGCGAGGTTGATGAACAGGCCGGTGAGTCCCATGGCGTAGGCGCGGGTGCGGGACCAGTCGACGCCGTCCATCCAGTCACCGCCGGTGCGGGCGTCGCCCTTCAGGAACAGGTAGCCGTTGTCGCGCAGCCAGGCGTTGAGGTTGATGCCGCGGCGGAAGTTTGTGAAGCCGTGGTCGCTGACCACCAGGAACAGGGTGTCGTCCCGCTCCCACTCGTTCCGCACTTCGTTCAGCAGGCCGTCCATGCGCTGGTAGAGCGTGGGGATGGCGTGGGCCCACTCGGTGGTGTCCTTGCCCTCGTTGGCCGGGTGGGTGGGGTCCAGGTAGCGCATGAACATGTGCTGGCAGCGGTCGGTGGTGTCCACCACGGTGGTGACCAGGCCCTTCTTGGTCTGCTTGCAGGCGTCGAGGAACATGCGCTTGCGCTCTTCGTAGTAGAGCCAAGCCTGGTCCCAGAAGACACCCTCGTCGATCACCATCTCGTTGAGCGCCCAGGTGTCCTCGGCGAGGCCCAGCGTGGCGAACTTGCCCTGCTTGCGGGCCAGGTACATGGAGTAGGTGGCCGGGTGGCTGATGGGCATCGCCGGGTTGTCGGGATCGATGTGGATGGCGGTCATGTACAGGTTCACGTCGGGGTCCAGGGACGTGAAGTAGAAGCGGGCGATGCCGTGGACCTTGATGCCCAGGCCTGGTGCGAAGACCAGATCGATCCACTCGCTGTACTCACCGGCCTTCAGGACGAAGGGGTCGGCGCCCTGAAGCTCGATCTTGGCGCTGCGCTTGTCGTCGGCCACGGTGATGGTGAACGGCAGGGTCATGCGCCCGCCGTCCACGTGCATGGAGTTGTCGGGGCCCACGATGCGGGTGCGGATCACGCTGGGCTGCTTGGGGCTGCGGCGCAGCACGGTCTGCTCGCCGCCCTCGAAGGCTGCGCCGCCCGACTTGGTGGCCGTGGAGAAGAAGCTGAAGGTGCCCTGGGAGCCGCGCAGGTCGGGCACGCACATGGCCGCCAGCAGCAGGCCGTTGAACTTCTGCACCGGCCAGGTGATGGGCATGCGCTGGATGATGGAGAAGATATGCTTGTCGCCCAGGTGCTTCCAGAAGGCCTGGGAGCGCTGCAGCAGCGACAGCCTGGGCTTGTCCAGGGGGATGCGCCAGCCGCCCAGGGACAGGATGCGCGAGGGGTTGCCGATGTCAGTGGAGGACAGGCGGGGCGCGTAGTTCTTGGGGTTGCGGTCCAGGAAGTCGTAGATGGCGTGGCGGGACGGATCGACGCCGGTGGTGAAGGTGGACCAGGCCACCGGGGACATGGACGGGTAGGTGGTGGCCAGGGGGCGGAAGGCGCCTTTGTTGGCCAGCTCCTGGAAGGTGGGCAGCTTGCCCTGCTGCATCAGGCGGGTGGCGATGCCCGGGTCCATGCCGTCGAGGCCCAGCACGATGACCCGCTTGACCTGGGCATGCTTGTAGGGATTTCCGACCTTGATGGTGCGGTACAGCCACAGGAAGGGCCACAGCAGGATGGTGCCGGCCGCCAGGAAGAAGGTGGCCACCAGCACCATGGCGGAGCCCGCGAAGGCGAAGCCCGCGCCTGGGCCGATGTAGGCTTGGGCCGGCGCGGACCAAGCCAGGGTGGCGATGGCGACTGCAGCGAGGAGCTGATGGTGTCGGGCCTTGGTGCGGAACACGCCGGAGGACCCCCGTGTTGAGGAGCCGCGATGATAACCGCCGAGGCCGAGGCTGGCAGTTTCTATGGCGCAGCATTCGCGAGGAAGGTTCCAGTACACACCAGGCCCTCACTGCCATCCCTGGGCTGGCATCGCTGTGGGTCTGCTCACAGTCGTCTGGCCCGCCTTGCACCTGTCCGGTTAGTTGGCGGCCCATCACCTCTCCCTGGAGATCGGACATGCTCGCTCTCAGCTCACGCATCGCCGTCATCACCATCATCGCCGCCTTGTCCCTGGGCTGCGGCGAGAAGGCCACCGACGTCAAGGAGGCCGCCCAGGCCGCCCTGGATGCCGCGGACTACCCCACCGCCGTCCTGCAGGCCGACAAGGCCATCGGCATGGCCGTGGACGACAAGGCCCTGGTGTGGCAGGCACAGCAGATCAAGCTCCAGGCCCTGGCTCGCAGCGGCGACGGCGCACAGGCCAGCGCCCTGCTCGAGCAGCTGGCGGGCGAGTACGCCGTCCAGGTCAAGTCACCGCTGTACATGTCCGTGGCCAACGAGCTCAAGAAGGCTGGCCAGACCAGCGCGGCCATCGACGTGCTCGACGCGGGCAAGAAGCGCTTCGCGGACGAGGGCGAGAAGTTCCTCGCCGCCATCCAGGAGCTCCAGACCACCGTAGAGCTCGATCCTGCCGAGATCGAGAAATTGAAGGCCCTTGGCTATCTGTAGGCTTCCTCGGCTTGATGGCGGGGGGGGCGCCGGGTAGGATTCATCCGACGTCTTCCCAGTGAGGAGTGCCATGCTCAGGTCCATGACGACCCTGGCGGTCAGCAGCCTCGGCGCTGTCTGCTTCAGCGGCCCCGCGACCGCCGCCGAGGACGTGGTCCTCTCCAACCTGGCCACATGGAACGGTTCCCCGGTGGATCAGGCCGTCGCCATGGACACCTACGAGCTCGTGGTCAACCAGCTCGGCCTGGCCATCTCCAACAAGCCCATGGCTCCGGGCGAGACCCTGGGGGTCTTTGGCTTCGACGTGGGGCTCTCCTCCACGGTGGCCTTCATCGACACCAAGGATGGCTCCTCCGGTCAGCCGTCGCCTTGGGCCCGGGTCAACGAGACCGGCGAGCCCAACGCGGTGATGTGGATCCCCTGGCTCAGCGCGCGCAAGGGCCTGCCCCTGTCCCTCGAGATCGGCGGCAACCTCGGCTACATCGCCTTCTCCCGCCAGACCATCTTCAGCGGCTACGGGCGCTGGGGCCTGTGGGAAGGCTACCACCCCATCCCGGACCTCAGCATCCAGGTGGGGTACTCGGGCTACGTCGGCAACAGCGAGCTCGAGCTGGGCGCCTTGGACTACTCCGCCACCCTCGGCTACACGCTGCCCTTCGGTAGCCTGGTGGGCATCAACCAGGCTCAGTTCAGCCCGTACCTGGGGGTGGGCCAGGTCATCGTCCATGCCGCTCCGCGCATCGACGAAGACCTCCAGCAGGAGCTGGGCATCGGTCGAGTCTCCGGCTTCAAGAAGGGCGAAGGCTACACCGACGCCCTGCGCCACCTTGCCCTGAGTGGAGGCTTCCGCGTGCTCTCCGGCGACGTCCAGCTGCGCATGGCCGTGCAGTTCGCGCCGGGGCAGCTCACCTCCATCAATGGCGGGCTGGGGTTCGTCTACTAGTCTGCCCGGATCCGCCGTCGCCCCGGGGTTCGGCCCCGCGCGCTGGCCGCGCAGGGCGCTCTCGGTGTGCGCGCTGCTGCTCCACCCCCTCGCGGCGCAGGCGTTCGTCCTCGACGCCACGGTCTCAGAGGACCTGCGCGCGGTGACCGGGGCCTTGTGCTGGTCTGGCGATGAGCCCGCCAGCTTTGTGGACTACCTCGGGGCCCTGCCCGCCCCCCCCGACGACCGCAGCGCGCTCCGCACCTGGCCCAGGGGCCCCGGCGCCGGCAGTGTGTCCTGGCGCGAAGGCCAGGGGAGCTGCCTGGACTTCGAGGCGCACCTGCCGGATCGCTACGGCGCGGTCGGACGGGTCCCGGGCCAGGGGCTGTTCCTCAATGGAGGGTGGTACCCGGTTCCCCTGGACGCCCGTGGTCGCGTCCTCGAGGCCGACTGGGATGTTCGGGTGCGCATCCCCGAGGGGGCCGTGGGTGCTGTGGGCCACAGCGCAGGGGCTGCCGAGCTGAGCTGGCAGGGTCACGGCGAGCGGGTGGGGCTGGCGGTGATCCCTGGCGGTCGCCTGGAGATCCTCGAGACCGCCGTGGGCGATCTGCCGGTGGTCTCCCGCTACGGGCTGACCAAGGCGCGCCAGCGCTGGCTGCGGCGCAGCCTCGAGGCGGTCTGGCCGCAGGGCGAGTCCCTGGACTTGGCGGTGGTGGATGCGCCCCTGATGCGCCGGTTGGCCCGTCCCGGGCCGGGGCTGCTGTTCCTGTCCACCCGAGCGTTTCGCTTGAACCCGGGCCTGAGGCACCTCCACCAGCAAGCGGTGGGGCACGGGCTGCTCGAGGCGGGGCTGTGGCGGGCCCTGCCGGATCAGCGCCAGCGCGACTTCACCGCTGCGGTCCTGGCGTCACGGGCCCTGGAGGAGGCCCCCACGGCCCAGGGCCTGCTGCGGTGGTTCTCCTGGCTGCCTCAGATCGACGAGCTGTTGTACTCGGGCAGCGTGCCCTACGTCAGCGAGGTCATGGGAGAACCCTGGCCGGGCGACACCGTCACCGATGACCTGCTCGAGGTCCTGGACCCTCGCCTGCCGGGCGCGGTGGTGGCTGGTCGTGCGGCGGCCATGGGGGAGCCGGTCGCGTTGGTTGCAGCGGACCTGCTGGCCGGCGGGCCGGTGCCAGACTGGTTGGTTCCGTCGGAACTACTTGATATCGTTCAAGACTACAGGCTTGTTGTGTCGCGTGACCGGGCGGAAGCCCAGGTCCGCATCCAGCGAGACGCGTCCTCGGGGGCACCCGACGAGCCCCTCGTGGTGGTGCTGGACGACGCGCGCGTCGTGCTCGCTCCGCTGGCCGGGGGCGACGAAGTGGTCCTGACCCTCGACGAGGTCCCAGGGCGGGTGGTGCTGGATCCCGACGGTCTGCTGCGACAGCACGACCGCGCCAACGACCGCTGGCCCAGTCGCTGGACCACCGTGGTCTCGGCCTTCCCCACCGTGTGGAACCTCAGCTCGGGTCGCATAGAGGGCTACCTGGCCCTGCGTTTTCGCCGCCAGCACGAGACTCATTGGTATTACGACACATATGTTTTCCGTGACGAGGTGGACGAGGTCGGCGCGCGGGCTGCGGTGGGCCGCAGCTGGGGCCCTCTCCAGGATCGGCGCTGGCGCCCCTACCGGCTGTACCTGTGGGGCTCAGGTTCTCTGCTCGACCCCGACTTTCGCCCCACGGAACGGGGGCGCTACGCGGTGGATGCCGGCGCCACCTGGGTCTGGGACACCTCGGTAGACTGGCTCTTCCCGCTGCGGGGACACCGCCTCACCGTCAGCGCCCACGGCGGCTTCGTGCCCGCCAGCACTCAGCGCTGGGCTGGCCTGGGTGCCAGCATGGGGGGCGTCACTTCCCCCCACCCCCGCGTGGCCCTGGCAGGCCAGGCCAGGGTGGGCCGCTCCTGGGGGCAGGTGGAGCATCGACTGCAGGTGCTGGGGGGCGTGGACAACATGCGCTCGGTGCCCGCGGACCTGGCGGTCGGCGCCAGCAAGCTGGTCACCCGGGGAGAGCTGCGGGTGGCACCCGTGCGGCACATCTCTGTACCCCTGGGCTTCGCCTGGCTGGACGAGGTGCAGCTGAGCGGTGGCCTGGAGGCCGGCGTGCTCGGTGGGGCCACCCTCGAGCCCAGCTATGGCCTCACCCCTCCTGACGGCTGGGTCACCGCGCTGGGTTGGACCGCGGGTAGCTTCGTGGTGGTGGACGTACTTGGGGGCCAGCCGGCCCTGGCGGGGCTGGTCCTGGCGGGGCCTGTGACCGCCACTCCGGAGTTTGTGGCGGACGTCTCCCCCAGCCTCTACCTGCTCTGGGAGCAGGCCTTCTGATCGGGCATTGGCGGGCACGAGAGGGTGTACAACAGGACGGTAGTGGAGACAATCGACGGCACGTATAGAAAACAACAGGAAGGAAGTATAGAAAAAGCCGCGGCAAAAGGGCGTAAAGCGGCGGGTATGGCACGAGGTATTTCATCTGGGCCCGGTGGGTACCCCGCCAGGGAAGGTCGTGATGCGCTGCCTGCTCTGACAGCGCGCAAGCGTCGCCGCTGAGCTTCGTCCGGGCGCGGGTGACTGCGATGGCGGGCGCCGGTGTCTCAACATTCGACCCGTTCTCGGGTAGAGTGTTGACGTGTCAGTCCGGTCCCCCCTCGTGATGCCCTGGCAGGTGCTGCTGTGCCTGGTAGGCCAGGGCTGCGCCCACGGCTTCTATGTCTACCCAGGGCCCCTCGGGACCCTGGGCAAGGCACCAGAGCCTGTGGTCATGGAAGAGGGACTGGGCGCCGCCGACGGCTCGGTCTGGGACGACCTCGAGCCCACCAGTGAGCCTCGCGACCAGGAGGCGTCCACCGCCGGAGCCACGGGCAGCGCCACGGATGCTCCGGTGAGCGCCAAGGCGCGCAAGCGCGGGGGAGATGTCGCCAAGAGCGCCGCGCAGCTCGTGGGGGCTGGCAAGCTGCGCCACGACGGGGAGAGCTTCCGCTACGACTGTTCGGGCTTGGTGATGGCTGCCCATGCCCGCGCGGGGCTGCAGCTCGCGGGGTCCAGCGAGTCCATGCTGACCATGGCCAAGCGGGCCGGGGTCTACCACCACCGCAAGCGTCCCTGGGTCGGCGACGTGGCGTTCTTCGCCAACACCTACGACAAAAACGGCAACGGCAGGCTGGATGATCCCATCACCCACGTGGCCGTCGTCGTGGCGGTGGACGACGACGGCACCATCACCATGGTGCACAAGGGCAGCCACGGCATCACTCGCCTGGTGATGAACCTGCAGCGGCCTGAGGACCACGCAGATGGCTCCGCCAAGGAGATCAACGGCTACCTGCGCGCCCGGCGTTCCAGCGATCGCAGCGGCACACGCTACCTGGCGGGGGAGCTGTGGATCGGCTTTGGGTCCTTCTGGAAGGTGCTCGAGGACGGTTAGCCCTCCATGGACCCTGGACCTGGGCCCTGCTCGCGCGATAGCCTGGGGGGGTTCTGTCCGGCACCCGTGCCGGTGGCGTCCCGGCGAGGTCACCTATGAGGGATCATCCCGTCCTGGCGGCAGCAGCGCTGCACGGCGTCAGGCTCGGGCTCGACCGTATGCGCCGCTTCATGCGGGCGCTCGGGGCGCCCCAGGATCGTTACCCCATCGTCCACGTCGCCGGGACCAACGGCAAGGGCAGCGTCTGCCACATGGTGGCCGAGGTCCTTCGGCAGCAGGGCTACCGCGTGGGCCTGTACACCTCGCCCCACCTGCAGCGGGTCAACGAGCGCATCAAGGTCGATGGATGCGAGATCGGCGATCGCAGCCTGGATGCCCTGCTGGTCAGGGTCGGCGAGCTCGGGCGCACACTGGGCCGGGACCTCATCGAGCTCGACGAGGCCGAAGAGGCGCTCACCTACTTCGAGACCATCACCGCCGCCGCATTCCTGCACTTCGCCACCGTCGAGGTGGACGTGGCGGTGATCGAGGTGGGCATGGGCGGGCGGCTCGACGCCACGAACATCGTCCAGCCCGTGGTGGGCGCCATCACCTCCGTGGGGTTGGATCACACCGAGGTCCTGGGGCCGGACATCGCGTGCATCGCTGGAGAGAAGGCTGGCATTCTCAAGCCGGACCTGCCCGTGGCGGTGGGCGGCATCCCCCCGGACGCCCTGCGGGTGGTGCGCTCCATGGCCCAGACCCGGGGCTCCCGCCTGGTGGTCTACGGCGAGGACTTCGATCTGATGCGCGATGGCTCGGGCTTCGCCTGGCAGGGCCCGTGCAGCAAGCGCCGGGGTCTGAGCGTGGGCATGGCTGGGCACCACCAGGTGGACAACGCGGCGGTCGCCCTGGCGGTGCTGGATCTGCTGCCCCTCGAGCTGGCCTGCGATGAAGAGTCCGTGCGCGTAGGCATGGCCAACGCTCGCATCCCGGGTCGGCTCGAGTGGCTGGCGCCCGACATCCTGGTCGATGCGGCCCACAATGTGGATGGCGCCGTCACCCTGGCGGCCTACCTGCGAGGGCGCAGCGAGCGGCCGCGCCGCACCTTGTTGTTGGGAGCCTCCCGCGAGAAGGACATCCGCGCCATCGGCGCGCTGCTCGCGCCACATGTGGATCGGATCCTCACCACCGCCGGCTCACACCCTCGCGCCATGGCGCCCGGTGAGGTGGCCAGTGCCCTCGAGGGGCTGTCCATCCCGGTGATGCCTGCCGGTCCCATCGAGCAGGCGCTGCCCCTGGCCCGGGCCGGCGGAGGCGAGGTGGTGGCGGCCGGCTCCATCTTCCTGGTGGGTGCCGTCCGGGACCTCCTCGGGATCAGGTGAGCGCAGCTGCGCTGGTCGCCGGCCTGCTGCTCAGCACAGCGGCGAGTGCCGAGCAGGGCGACGCAGAAGGCCTCCAGCTCCAGGCCGACCGCATCGTGGTGGAGCAGGGGAGCCTGCGGGGTGAGGGCGCGGTGCGCGCGCCGCTACAGGGGGGGATGATCCACGCCGAGCGGGTCGAGCTGGCCCTGGATGGTAGCAGGGTGGTGCTGGAGGACGGCTGCTGGGAGCGCTCGGATGGCCGGCTGTGCTTCGCTCGCCTCGAGCTGCTCCCCGATGGCGTGGCGCTCCTGGACGGCGTCAGCCTGAGCCTCTGCGCCTGTGACGGTCCCCGGCAGCCCTGGAGTGTGCAGGCCTGGCGGGTGCGGGTGGAACCGGAGCGCGGCGCGGTCTTCGTCGGAGGCCTGCTTCGGGTGGCGGGCTGCCCGGTGTTGCCCCTGCCTGCGGGCGTGTTTCCCCTGGGGCCGCGTCGATCCGGGCTGCTGGCGCCGCGGGTGGCCTGGACCCGCGACGGCCTCGAGCTGGGTCAGCCCGTCTTCCTGGCCCTCGGGCAGGCCCTGGATCTCACCCTGGAGCCCGCCTGGCGCCAGCAGCGCGGGGTCCGCCTGGACAGCGAGTTGCGCTGGGATCTGCCGCGGGAGGGAGGGGGAGAGCTGGATCTATCGGCCGGCTGGGACAGCCTCGACCAGGCGCTGCGCGGCATGGTGGACGTGGAGCATGGCTACGTGGACCGCAGCCTGCGCAGCGCCGTGTCCGGCAGCCTGGCCAGCGATCCGGACTACCGGGACGACTTCGAGCTGGACTTCACCCGTCGCCAGCAGGGCTACCACGAGCTTCGGGGCCTGCTGGGGCTGGGCCCCCTGCGCCTGGACCACGACGGCCTCCAGGCCCCTGGGGGTGCCAGTCAGCGCCTGGTTGGGCTGGTGGCATCGCGGCCTTCCCGGGACGCCGAGGCCATCTCGCCCTCCGCCTCGCTGGACCTCGGGCTGGGTGGCTACGGCAGCTCGCCGGTGGCCCTGGCGCGGGCCTGGCTGCTGGCTCGACCCGCGCTGGGGCTGGCGGTGGGCCGGCCGCTGGGGGCCCTGGAGCTGGAGGGCGCTGTCCTTGGGGAGGGCCTGCTGGTGCAGCCCCTCGAGCCCACCATGGACGCGGTCAGCGGCGACGCCCTGAGCGAAGCCCGCCTCGACGCCGAGCTGCGCGCCGCCCTGCCCCTGTGGGGCGAACACGGCCCGTTGCGCCACCTGCTGCGCCCGTCCGTGGTGCTGGGGGGCGCGCTGGCGGTGGAGCAGCCCGGCTTCGACGAGCTCTACCCGCGGCTGGGAAGCTCCCCCGCGCTGTGGCTGGGGCCCCGCGTCGAGAGCCGCTGGCTGAGCAGCACGGCGGTACCCATCACCCTGCGCGCCGAGCTGCCCTGGAGCGATCTGGGCCTCACGCCCGCGCTGCAGGCCTGGTGGAGGCAGGGGCCTTGGTGGGGGCGGCTGCAGGGCTCTGCGACTCTGCCAGCGGGTGAGCCTGTGCAGGATGGGTTGGCCTGGCTCGAGGCCGGCCGGCAGACCGAAGTCCTCACGGTCGCCGCCGGCGTCTTGGTGCTCCAGGAGGCCGAGCCAGCTGGCCAGCTCAGCGCCCGTGCAGCCTGGCAGCTGCCCTGGGGAGCAGACCGCTGGGAGCCCCGGGCCCGCGCGCGCTGGTCCGTGGCCGACGGTGCCTTCGTGGAGCAGCAGCTCGGGCTGTACTACGCATCCCGCTGCGACTGCCTGGGCCTCGAGATCGGCGCGACCTGGGCGGAGGACCGCGATGCCCCGACCCTGGGCATGCGCGTGGACCTCGGGCGCTAATCCCTCGACGCCGCTGGCCCGTAGCGCTAGCCTGTTGCCCTATGTCTCTCGCCCCCCCACCGTACCGAGATGCCCCACTTCTGTCCTTGGCCTTCTGCCTGGCCGTGGGGGCGATGGTGCGCTTCGGCCTGCTGTGGGGCCACGACCTGCGCGGGGCCTTCGGTCCGGACGCCCCTGGCGCCGCCGCTGCCGCCACCACGGGGATCTTCGCTCACCCCTACCCGCTGCATCCGCTGCTGATCCGTCTCTTCGCGCTCGCCGGTGGTGGGGCCGCGCAGGCTGCGCTGCTGCTCTCCATCACCGCTGGCCTGGCCACGGTCGGAGCGGCCTGGCTCATGGGCCGGGTCCTCACCGATGGCCGCGATGGTCGCTCCGTGGCGCTGCTGGCGGCGGTCGCGCCCCTGCTGGTCCACGGCAGCTTGTTGCGCGGCGGCGATGCCCTCGCCGTGTGCCTGGTGGCCTGGGGAGCGGGCCTGGGCTGGTGGGGGGCGCTGCGGGTGGGTGGCGCGACTCCCAGCACCTCGGGGCCGCGGCTCGCCCTGGTGGCGGGGGGCCTGCTGTGGGGCCTGTCGGCCGCCGCCAAGCCCATCGCCCTGCCCGCTGGTGTCTTGCTGTTGGCGGCGCCGATGTTGGGCGGACGGCGCTGCCTGCCCTGGCTGGGAGCCGGCCTGGCCCTCGGGGCCCTGGTGGCGCTCCCCTTCCTGGGGCCGCTGCTCAGGCCAGAGCCTGCCATGGGCTTGCTGGGCTCGTGGTGGCAGCCGTCGCCTCCGACGGCTGCTGGCCTGGGGTCGTGGGTCGTGGCTGGGGCGGGGGTGCTGTTCGGGCTGCTACAACGCGAGAGCTGGACCCAGCTCGCTCCCCTGGCAGGCCTTGCGCTGGCGGGCTGTGTGGTGGCCGCGCCACGGCGGAGCTTCCGGATCGTGGTCTTCTTCCTGGGGACAGGGGCCGCCCTGGGTGTGGCCGCTATGATGGGTGAGCGCTTGCAGGCTCGCTATCTGGCCGGCGCCAGCCTGGGCTGGCTGGTGCTCGCTGGGCTGGCCCTGACCCCGGCCCAGCTACGCCGCGGGTCCAGCCCCGGAGCGCCCAGCTGGGGGCGGGTGCTGCTGGGCCCCTTGCCTCTGTCCTTCGGGGCGACGCTGCTGGTGATGGCCAACCTGTACTTCTGGGATGGCATGGCACAGCTGCGGGTCCAGGAGGAGGGCACGGTCGCGCCCGAGGGCTTCTTTGCTGGCTGGACGGACGGCTGGCGGCCCACCGAGGCGTTCCAGGACAGCAGCATCTGTGGCGCACTGGAGCTGGGGCGGCTGGCGGACGAGCTGGCGCAGCGATCGCCGCGGTCGGGGGTGGTGGTCACCCTGCCGCTTCGTGACGGACGCGCTTGGCATCTGCTGGGACCCATCGCGGCGGCGCGCGACGACCTGGTGCTGCTGGAGCTGGGGCCCGAGTGCTGCCCGGCGGGCCCGGCGGCCTGCGCTGCGGCGCTGCCTGGCGCCTTGGCCGCTGCGGGCGGCGGCAGCCTGGTGGTGCCTATGGAGCCCGCGGGGCGCTGCGAGACGGGCTCGCTTCCCCACGGCCTGCAGCCCTGGCGGGAGGCCTTGGTGCCCCTGGTGGTTGAGCCAGGTCTCTGGTACGGAGTGTTGACTGTGCCTCCTGGGCCGGGGGCCGGCCTGGTTCCCATCTGTACAGCCCTGGGCGGCCGGCAGCCTGCGCTCCCCGCCCGGCCCTGATCCGCCCGCTGACTTGACAGGTTTCTCCAGCGGGCCATGCTGTACTCTCTCGCACAGGAGCGGCCTTGGGCGGAATCGCAGCGATCGTGGATCACGGCTCGGCGCCGGATCGTGAGCTGGGGCTGCGCCTCTCCAGGGCGGTGGCCTTGCGGGGGCCTGACCAGCAAGGCTTCTTCGAGGAAGGCCCAGCGTTCCTGGCGCAGCACCGCAACATGGTGGCCCTGGGGGGGCGACGCCAGCCGATCGTCTCCGATCGGTACGTGCTCGCCTTCGACGGTCGGCTCTACGACCACGTCGACCTGGCCCGGCATGTGTCGGGAGGCGACCAGCGGGGAGGGACACTCCCGGGGGATGCCGAGGTGCTGCTCGAGGCCTGGCAGGCCTGGGGGCCCGCCTGCCTGGACCGTCTGGATGGCGCCTGGGCCATCGCGGTGTGGGATCGCCAGGAGCAGGTGCTGTTCCTGGCCCGGGACCCCCTCGGCTTGCGGCCGCTCTACTACCATGTCGCCGGCCAGCGCTGCTCGGTGGCGTCCCTGCCCGATCGCCTGACGCTGCTGCCCTGGGTGTCCCGGGAGCTGGACCGCGATCACCTGTGTGAGTACCTGGCCTTTCGCTACGTGCATGCCCCGCGCACGCTGCTGCGTGAGGTCCAGTCGCTCCCTCCGGGTTGCCTCCTGCGCTTCGATCGCCACGGCACGCGCATCGAGCAGCGGGTGCGGGTCCCCATGGCCTCGTGCTCTGCGGGGATGCCCAGCAGCGGCGACGGCGTCCACGAGCTGGACCGGCTGCTGCGCCGGGCCGTGACCCGTCGGGGGCGCACGGGCACTCCGGTGGGGCTGCTTCTATCGGGGGGCACCGACTCCACCGCGCTGGCCCTGGCTGCCGTGCAGGAGGGTCTGGATGTGCGGGCCTTCCATCTGCACTTCCCGGAGTCCGGGGTCGACGAGGCGGCCTTCGCTGGGCGGGTGGCCAAGCTCCACGGCCTGCCCCTGCAGCAGGTCCAGCTGGGCGCGGACGGCTTCGATGACGCCCTCGAGCGCTGCACCCGGGCCATGGGTGGGCCCTTGCCCGATCCCGCGGCGGTGGGCCAGTACGTGCTGCTGCGCGCAGCGCGCCGAGACGTGCGCGTGGTCCTGAGCGGGGCTGGCGGCGACGAATTGCTCGCCGGCGGCCACCTGGCGGCGCTGGCGCTTGTGATGAAGCAGGTCGGGGTCCTGGACAGGGCCACGGCTCGGCTGCGCTGCCGGGTCGAGGAGGGACTGCGCAGCGCCGGCCTGTCCGACTTGGCCTTGCGTCCCATGCGCTACGGCTTGCAGCGCCTGGCCGGTGGCACCGAGGTCTTCGATCATTCCGCCCGGGTCGCGATCCTGGGGCGGGATCCCGCCCGCCCTCAGCTGCGCCGCGACGTGCTGTTGCCGCTGTATGCGGGCATCGACTCCGACCCCATCAACACGCTGCTGGCCATCTTCCAGCGGGGCTGGCTGCCCGAGGACATCCTGGCCCGCGCCGACCGCATGGCCGCAGCTTGCGGCATCGAGCACCGCTTCCCCATGCTCGACACGGCGCTGTATTCCTACCTCAACGGCATCCCCGGTGCCTGGAAGGTGCGCACCCGCTGGGGGCTGCCCAAGCCCAAGTGGCCCATGCGCAAGCTGCTCGAGGGCAAGGTGCCGCGCACGGTCTACGATCGGCCCAAGCGTTCCTGGCCGTCGCCGCTGAACCGCTGGCTGCGGCACGAGGGCGCTCCCTTCCTGCGGGCGCGGGCCCAGCGTCTGTACGACGCCCCCTGGGGTCTGTGGCAGCCGGATCCGGTGCGCGTCATGGTCCGGGCGCACCTCGAAGGCGAGCGCTACCACGGCGGCGCGCTGTGGGTGCTGATTCTGCTGGAGTCCTGGCTGCGGCAGCTGGACGAGATGAAATAGAGACACCCATCGGCTGTCGCGTTCCCGCGGACAGCGGCTCGGAGCTGCCCATGCGCACGCGCACCTCGTTCATCCTTGTTCTCACCCTCGGCAACGCGGCCTGTGATCCCGATGGCCTTGGTCGCCACGACCCGGGCACGCTCCCCGACGACACCGCGGCGGACACGGGCTCGGCGGACACCGGCAGCCCCGTGGCCGAGGGTTGCCGGGCCACCCCCCAGCCGGCGGACCGGGATCGTCTGGTGATGGTCGGCTACCCCTACGCAGCCTCGGGCGCTCAGGCCCAGAGCTGGGGCGTGTTCACCCTGAGCGCCGATGGCGGGATCCAGGACTCGGGCTCGCGGGTGGAGATGGGCCGGGGCTACGGCGGCCATGTGGCCTTCACCCCCGACGGGTCCATCGGCATGGTGGCTCACGACGACGGCAGCCTGGGGGTGTTCGAGGCCCAGGGGGCCGACCAGGTGCGGGTGATCCATGGGAGCCTCGAGGGGGCGTTCTACGCCTCGGCCGTGATCTCGGACCCTTCGGGGGAGTGGGCCTGGATCGTGGATGGCAACTGGGTCGAGAACGGCGGCGGCCTGTACCGTGCTCCCATCGACTGCGACAGCGGCGAGATCGGCCCGGCCGAGCGGGTGCTCGAGGCCAAGCTGCCGGCGTGGCTGGGCTTCATGCATGGGCGGCTGGATCGGGCGCTGCTGGTGGGCCGCGAGGCTGGGGGAGCAGGTGGGGGCGAGGACGCCTTCCTGCTCGAGCCTGGCGAGGCGCCTGTGGTGCTCGGGGGCGCGGATGCCTTCGGCGACGACGAGGCGATCTTCGCGGGGGCCGCCTTGAGCTTCGACGACGCCACCCTGCTCATCGGGGACAACTCCTTCTTCTCGGGGCTTCCCAACAGGGTCGCCGTGGCCGCGGTGAGCGCTGCGGGCCTCGAGCCGCTGCAGGTCTTGGAGGACATCGATGATCCGGTGGACATCGTGGCCTCGCCCTACGGCGACATGGCGGTGGTGCTGTCGGGCTACTCCAATGCGCTGTTCGTGCTGGACTACCAGGCTGGGGCCGCGCAGCCCTACAGCCTCGCGGGCGAGCTCGACTACCATGGTGGGGCACCCCAGCTCCCCACCGCGGCGGCCATGGTCTCCCGTGGTCCTCTGAAGGGCCTGGTGTTGCTGACCGAGAACCAGGGGGTGCGCCGCGTGCGCTTCTCCCAGGGCGAGCTCACGGACCTGGGCCTGTCCGAGTTCGGCTCCGGTCTCGACTTCATCCCGGGGGCCATCGGACTGCAGCCCTGATCGTGGCTACTCCTCCAGGGTCATCACCCAGGCCTGCCACTCGGTCATGAAGGCGGCCTCGTCCTCGATCCGCAGCAGCTCCACCAGGGTGCTCCAGCCGGTGGGGTCGGTCCTCTGGTTCGTGCGGACCTTGGCGTAGTAGTCCCGGAGCACGCCTCTCTCCTGCAGGTACTGGCAGAGGTAGCGGGACTGGCTGTAGTTGGTGCCGGGATCCTCGCCGTAGAACTCCTCGAAGCTTCGCTGCATGAGCCACTCGAAGCTGGGCACCACGTCGTGCTCGATGGCCTGCTGCAGGCCGCGCAGGCGCCAGTTGGTGTGACCCACGATGTGGTCGTCCTGGATGGAGACGTGCTCGAACAGGCTGGCCAGCCCCTCGTTGAGCCACTGGGGGCAGGCGGGGAAGTCGGCGTGGACGTAGGGGTGTACGATCTCGTGCACCAGGGTGCCGCCGCCGGTGGCGATGTTCATCACCAGGGCGTGGTAGGTCTCGGTGGCGTAGCCGTAGGGGGTGTCGGGTTCCTCGCCCCACAGCTCCTTGGTGTGGTGGTAGTAGGACTCGGCGTTCGCGAACAGCCAGATGGTGTAGATCTCCCCGGGGCGGCGCTCGAAGAAGTCCTGCTCGAGGGCGCGGGAGTAGCGGCGCACCGTGGTCCGCGACCGCGCCTGGACCACCGCGGCGGCCTCGTCACCCACCACCACGAAGGGCGGCTCCACCACCACGCTGAAGCCCTCGGGGAGCTGGGCGCGCAGGCTTCGCACGTGCTGGGCGTAGTCCCCTGCCGAGTGGCCTTCGGTGCGCACGGGCGGGCGCAGCTGCGCGGGGTCGAGCCGCAGCCGGATCAGCGCCCAGCTCTGGCTGCCTTCGAGGGGCCAGAGCGTCAGGAAGCGCCCCCGGTCCATGCGACGCCAGGCCCCGTCGTCCTCGGCGGGCTCGTGGTATAGCAGTTCGTCACTGACGGGATCGTAGCCCAGGATCAGCCGGAAGTGCTCGGTGGTTGCGGGGCCCTCGTCGTAGCGCATGCAGACGATGCTGGGGATGCCCTGCGCCAGATCTTTATGCAGCGCCGACCAGGAGCGGTCCAGGTCTTCGGGGGTCGGGGCGTGGTCCAGCCGCTCCCACACGGGCCCAGGATCGAAGCCCAGCTGCTCCACGGCGCGCTTCAGCTCCGGGGTCCAGGCGCCGCGTCCCAGCGTGGGGTCCACGCCGGTCAGCGCGAAGACCATGTCCTGGTCCACGTCGTGACCCAGGCCCTGCATCGCCATGGCCACGCAGGCCTCGCCGCAGAAGTCCGGTCGCTGGCGCAGGTGGGGGACCGCGTCCACCAGGGCGGGGCCCCAGTGTGGAGGCTGGACATCGACCGCCGGGGCGGGGGAGGGGGGCTCCTGCTCGGCCGCCCCCAGGCTGCAGGCGCAGCTGGAGAGGGACAGGAGCAGGGCGAGGCGGCGTGCGGCGGTCATGGTCCAGGTGAGGACACCCGACCAACCCTGATGGTTCCGCTGGGTGGCTGGGTCAGGCCCCGGCGCCAGCGGCCCAGAAGCAGCGCTTGGGGGAGTGGGCCTTGCCTTCGGCCTGTAGCTTCTTCATCAGCTTGGAGACCTGGGCCTTGTCGATGCCGGTGGCGGCGGCGATGTCGCCGGGGCGGACGGGCTCGCCTGCGTCTTCGAGGGCCGTGATGATGGCCTGCTTTTTGGCTTCCATGGTCCTTCTCCTGAGGGATGGGGTGCGGCTGTTTCCGCCCGCCGATCCTATGCGGAGATGGCCATGTGTCCACCGAGGCTCGTCTGGCCGGTGAGGGCTGCTACATCGTCCCGGGGCGGTCTACTTGGCCAGATATTTGGCGTCGATGTAGTAGAAGCCGTTGGGGATCCACAGGCCCCTGTCCAGCGGCCCGCTGGTGGGCATGGGCAGGGGGGTGAGGTAGCCGTCGGTGTCGATGATGGTTTCGTCGCAGCTGGTGTCGTAGCCGAAGGTGTACATCCACTCGTAGGCGCCGCCCAGCAGGTCCCAGTACAGGTAGCCGGAGCTGACGAAGGGAGCCCAGTCGTTGTCCCAGTCCAGGCCGGCGTCTTCGACGGCGGGCTTGAGATCGGTCTTGACGTCTACCATCTCGCCGATGCCCACCCCCCACTTGTGGTTCTCGAGGACCTCGCGCATGTCGGTGGTGTCCCAGTCGCCCGCGTTCAGCACACCACAGTCGGTGTAGCCGTCGGCGAGGTCGAGGTCGAAGGCGCCGTAGACCTGACCGCCGCTGCTGGTCTTCCAGGGGGAGGTGGTCTCGGTGGCGGTGCTGCCGTCGTAGATGATGCTGCACAGCTCCGCGTAGCCGCTGCTGGAGTCGCCGAAGAACACGAACTCGACATAGGAGCTGTTGGCCTCGCCATCGTAGTCGAAGTCCCAGATCTCGTTGTCGTCGATCATCAGGACCGCTGAGGCGATGAAGTAATAGGGCTCGAACTCCACCGAGGCGTCGGGCAGGCCCGTGTCGGCGATCACCGCGTCGTCGGCCCACTCGCAGTCTGTGTCCGCGTCGCTGTCGGCGTCGGCGTCGGCGTCGGCGTCGGCGTCGGCGTCGGAGTCGGCGTCGGCGTCGGCGTCGGCGTCGGCGTCGGTGTCGGTGTCCGCGTCTGCGTCTGCGTCTGCGTCACCCTCGGGGTTCAGCCCGGTGTCGTCCTTTTCGCCTGGATTGAGCTCGCAGCCGGCCGTCGCGAACAGGGGCAAGAGAATCAGCAGGGCGATGGGCTTCATGTCTCCTCCATTGGACGCGGCGTCCGGGATGTTATCGCAGGCACGGTAGCATACCCTGGCGTGGGTTCGCATCGGAGGATGGCATGTCCGTGGAACAGCTGAAGGTGCTCTGGAACGAGGGATGGCTGGCGCAGCCCTGGACCCGAGCGCTGGTCATCGTGGCGGGCTCCGTCCTCCTGGCTGGCCTGGCGCGCTGGATCTTCGTGCGGGGCCTGGCTCGCCTGGCCAGGAAGACCGCGACCGACCTGGACGACAAGGTGGTTGCCATCACGCAGAAGCCGGTCTTCATCACCGTGTTGCTCCTGGGGTTCTGGGCGGCGCTGGCGGTGCTGGCGGTCCCGGAGCCTGGCCCCTTCATCGTCGCCTCGATGGTCAAGAGCATCGTCATCATCATGTGGGCGGTGGCCGCTAGCAAGGTGGCTGCGCTGATGCTCGAGTTCATGTCCGCCAACGAGCGCTTCCAGTTGATCCAGGTCCGCAGCAGGCCCATCTTCGAGCTCGCCGCTAAGGCCGTTGTCTGGGGTGGCGCTGTCTACTTCGTGCTGCTCACCTGGAAGATCGACGCTACGGGCTGGATCGCTTCGGCCGGTGTGGTGGGCGTGGCTGTGGGCTTCGCGGCCAAGGACACGGTGGCCAACCTCATCTCGGGCTTGTTCATCATGGCGGACGCCCCCTACAAGCTGGGGGACTTCGTGGTGCTGGGCAGCGGCGAGCGCGGCATGGTCACGGAGATCGGCGTGCGGACCACCCGCATCCTCACCCGGGACGACTTCGAAGTGATCGTGCCCAACGCGGTCATCGCCGGCGCCAAGATCGTCAACGAGGCGGGTGGCCCCCACGAGATGCGCCGCGTGCGCTCCACGGTGGATGTGGCCTATGGTTCGGAGCTCGAGCAGGTGCGCGCGGTGCTGACCCAGGCCGCCATCGACAGCGGCTACCTCCAGGTCGAGCCCGCGCCGAGGGTGCGCTTCCGGGAGTTCGGGCCATCGGGGCTGCGCTTCCAGGTGCTGGGCTGGGTCGAGGCGCCGGTGCTGCGGGGCCGGGCCGAGGATGCCCTGAACACCGCCATCTACAATGGGCTGCGGGCCGCGGGCATCGAGATCCCCTACAGCAAGCACGACCTCTACATCCGGCAGGCCCCAGCGGGGTTCCAGGCCGCCGACGACTAGCCGGATCAGGTCCAGCTCTCCACCACCTCCACCGGCCCGCGGCTCCCAGTGCGCCAGGCGGCCTCGAGGAGCTCGCGGCCGCGACCCTGGCGGGCAAAGATCACCTCGGCGGCGCCGAGCTGCTCGGCCCAGGCCAAGGCGAAGGCATCGGCCAGGTCCCGGCGTGCTCCCAGCTCGCCTGGCACCGGCCAGGCGTGGCCGTCGGGCTCCAGCAGGAGGTAGCGGGGGTAGCGCACTGGCCCCAGCAGCTCCGCTGCAGCCTCGGCGAAACGACGGGTGCTCTCCGACGGACCCTCCACGCTGGCCTCGTCACCCTCGTACACCAGCTCTCCCACCCCGGGGTCCAGGCTCCTCAGCGCGCTCGCCAGGGCTCGGAGCATCGCCCGCTGACGCGCTTGGGGGTCGGCCCCCCGCAGGCTCAACCAGGCGCCGACGCCGCCGCCCAGGCTGGCCACGGCGGCCCCGGCGATGAGGGCGGGAAGACCCAACAGGGGTAGGCCGACGATGGCGCCGGCGGCGCCCAGGGCCAGGCTGGCGGCTCCGAGGGCGGCGCCACGTCGACGGCGGCGGACGGTCAGCCGGGCGAGGGAGCGGGGGGAGGCCGCCGATGGCTCGATCGGCCGGTGGGAGGTGGTGCAGGGAGTCACTGGGAGGTGGGCTTCGATGCGCCAGACCCTGCGGTCGGCATAGCTCCCTCCCACCGCCCAGCGGGAGGCCACGGCCTGACCTTCGCCGCTGCGCTCCACCATGCTGGCTTGGAGGGCGGGGAGGTCACGCACCAGCTCCTCCAGCCCCTGGTCCAGCCGCGGATCGATGCGCGCGATGCCCGCGCGGATGCGGCCCCGCCCGTCGATTCCCAGGGTGTGCTGGTGGCGCTCGCGCGCCTTCTCGAGCATACGCTCGCCGCCAGCGGCGCCGGGCGCCAGGGCCAGCACCTCCCAGAGCGAGGCGACCTTGGAGGGATCGTCGGGGTCCCTCCGCAGGGCCCGTCCCCGCACTTGGTTGACGGTGACCGCGCTGACGATACCGGTCATGTCCACCACGCAGTTGACCGCGGGGCAGTCCCAGCCCTCGCCCAGCAGGTGGTGGGTGCCCACCAGGCAGCGACAGATCCCCTCGCGCAGCAGGCGTGTGGCCAGGCCGATGCGCTCGGCCACCGGCCACTGGGAGACGTCCACCTCGTGGTGATCGTCCACCGGAAGCCAGGGGAGGGCCGGCAGGCGGTGGGCGATGCGGGGCCATAGGTCGTCGTCCACCCAGAACACCTTGCCGGTGACCAGGATCGGGTCGAGGGGATCGGTGCGGGGGTCGTTCACCAGCGCCTTCAGCACCTGCCTGGCCCCCAGGGGCCCTCCCTCGATGTCCCTGCTGGTGAGGACCAGCGCGCGCAGGCTGTCGGTCCGGGCTGCGGTCTCGGTGGCCAGCACCTCGAGACAGCCCCTCACCCGCGCCTCGCTCGAGGCCAGGCTGCGCCAGCAGACATCGTCCTGGAGTACCAGTGAGCGACCGCGAGCGCGGAAGCCTGCTGCCTCGAGGGCCGCGCGTACCGCCGGGCGATCGGCGCCGAAGCGCCACAGCAGCAGGGCGCGGTCGTGCAGGGTGGGGGCCGCCAGCAGCTCGGGATCTCCGGGCAGGTCTGCGGGGAGGGAGAAGCCCCGGGCGCGCTGGTAGCGGCACAGGGCCACGAGCAGGCCCTCCTGCTGGGCGAAGCGTGCCTCGGTGAGGGTCCAGAGGTCCTCGCGTAGGCGGGAGGACACCCACAACCCCAGCTCCTCCTGTACGGAGCGCTCGGCCTCCAGCAGGCCCTGGTGGACCTGGCGCAGCTCAGGGAGATCGTCCAGGTCCGACAGCACGGGCCAGATCAGGTCCTGGTAGGGGCAGAGGTGCCCATCGCGCACCAGCGGCGGGGTCTCCACCATGACGGGGTCGTCGCCTACCAGCTCGAGGAAGCGGTTCCACCCTGGAGCCCCGAAGGGCGGCGTGGCGGTCAGCCCGAGCACCCGAGCCTGAGGGGCCAGCTGCTGGAGGAGGTCCTTTCCCCACGCGGCTCCGAGGTGGTGGGCCTCATCCAGCACCCACAGGGACTCGGGCGCCACGCCTCGAGGTGGGCCACGGCTGGCGTAGGTGGCCACGTGGATCGGCGGAGCGGGCCTGCCCTGTGCGACGGACACGAAGACCGCGGCCATGCGCTCCTGCCACTGCTGCACCAGGGAGGTGGTGGGTACGCGGACCTGCACCGGAAGGGCCAGCTCGGCCGCTACGTGCAGGGCGCAGCGCGTCTTGCCGGCGCCGGGTGGGGCCACGAGGCAGCTTCGGGCACCCGGGGCCTTCAAGGCCGACAGCAGGTCGCCGACGGCTCGGCGCTGGTAGGGGCGCAGGGGCGCGCCCGCGCCGACATGGTCCCAGCCAGCGGGGTCGGGCGCCGAGGAGGTCATGCTAGGAGCGACCGAGCAGGGCCCGGGTGCGCCGGAACGCGCCCTGGTGGCCGTGCTCGACGCAGCGGGCCAGCGAGGTGGAGTCCATGCCTGGGATGGCGGCCACCCTGCGCAGCTCCTCGGGGGCGTCCACCGCGGACAGCAGGGTGTTGTCGGTGCAGCAGCATGCCTTGACGCCCGCATGCAGCCACTGGGGCAGGGGGTGATCCTGGATCTGGGCGATGGCCCCCACGTGCCAGTTGGAGCTGACGCAGGCCTCGATGAGCACGCCCCGTTCCATCACCAGATCCACGGTCCCAGGGTCCTGCAGCAGGGTGGTGCCGTGGCCGATGCGCTGGGCGTGCAGGTTGAGCACCGCCCTACGGATCTCGCTGGGCGCGCGCCCCTCGGCGGCATGCACGGTGCGCCCCAGGCCGAGGTCGCGGGCGCGGGCGAACGCGGGCGCGTAGTCCTCGAGCCGCCACGCATGGCCGGGCAGCGGGCCTCCCGCCAGATCGATGCCGGCGACGCCTGGGCGCGCTGCGGCCAGCTCCACCAGCGCGCTCAGGGTGGCGGGGTCCTCGCCGTACAGGCCGCAGAGCAGCAGGCCAGCGCGCCCGTCCATGCCCTCGAGGGCCGCGTCGATGATGGCGGCGGGCGACGCGCCGGTGTGCAGCTGCGGTGCGAAGCGGATCTCGAGGGTGCCGACGCCCTCGGCGGCCGCATCCTCGCAGATCTCGGCAGCCACGCGGGCCACAGCTTGGGGGTGCCGAAGCAGCGAGAGGGTGAAGGCGAAGCGCGCCAGGGCCTCCTGCAGCCCCATGCCCGGGCGAAAGGCGAGCTCGTCAGGGACAGGGAGTCCTGCCTGGGCCGCCAGGGCGTGGACCGTGGCTTCGCGGAGCGAGCCGTCCAGGTGACGGTGGAGATCGGCGAGGCCGTGGGCGGAGGGCTGGGCGGACACGCTGGCCCGGGACACCTAGTTGATGCCTTCCGAGGTGATGGCCTGGGCTTCTTCGTTGCGGGCGGCGGTGAAGTGGGCGGGGGTGCCGTCGCCGTCGGCATCGATGAGCCCGTGGACCACGAAGCCCTCGCCGCCGTTGGTCAGCTCGATCCAGTAGATGCCGGCCACATTGCCGATGGGGGCCCAGTCGAGATTGTCGAAGTTGGTGCCCTTGGGCCAGGGCATGGTCTTGGTGTCGAGCTCGGCCTCGGTGCGCGGGACGGGCGTGGTGACCTCGACATAGCTGCCATGCACGGCGCGATGGGCGATCTGAGCTGCCCGGATGCTGTTGAGGTTGGGCTTGACCTCTTCGTGGCCCAGCCTCTGGGGCGTAGATCGGACCTGTCCGCAGGCCCCCAGCGTGCCAGCCAGGACAGTCAGTGTTGCTGCTATGGCCAGCGCGCGGGTGAGGCCTGGCAACGAGCGAGTGCGGGGCATGGCTGTCTCCTGACGCATTTTCTTATAATCCCTAGACGCCACTGTGAAGTCATTTTTCCGTTCATGTTGGCCACGCTACCCCTGCGACAGGCCGTGGGCACCTCGAGTCGTCGCGAAGGGGCCGTGGTCATCGCTCGGGCCAGTGGGTCCGCGAGATGACCGCGGCCTTGCTCGCTGGCGGGGGGGGGGATGCCCACCCCCGGACCGCTATTGCGCGTCCCTCCCCGTGCCTTTTGGGCACGCCGGGGTACCAGGGGGCCCCGAAAATCGAGTCACCGATCGACCTCTCATTTCCTGTATCTGGCCGATACCCGTGTCACAGCCCACCAAGGATACCAGGCCGCCCCTACCGGCTGGACCGCGCTAGGGTCGAGGGGTTATTCGCCCGTCTGTTCTCACGATCCCGAGGATCACCCCTGGTGGTCCATCTCAACCCCTCTGGAGCCCTCCATGAAGAAGGTCCTGTTCACCGCCCTCGCCGTCATCGGTCTCTCCGGCTGCGCCATGAAGGGCAGCCGCATCCCCGCCGCGAACATTCCGTTCGCCAAGGCCGACTACACCGTCATGGGCGAGACCACCGAAGAAGCCTGCGGCACCTACATCATCGGCATCGACTTCGCGCACCTGTTCAAGAACGAGGGCGCTGCGCCTCCGATGTCCATCATGGGCCTGATCATGAACGGCACCCCCGCGGGCGGCGCCGAAGAGTCTCGCGCGCTGTACCACGCCCTGGCCAAGATCCCCGAGGCCACCCACCTGCTGGACATCCGCACCGAAGCCGAGTTCAACGGCGTCGGCTTCCTGTTCCTGCCCCTGTTCGGCCAGCGCTGCGCCCGCGTCCACGCCCGTGGCGTCAAGATCGGCAGCCGCCCGAACCCCCAGCAGTAGCGCCCGATACTGCCGTACCTCCAGGCCGGCCCTCGTCGAGAGGGTCGGCTTTGGCGCGTCTGGGGGTCAGCGCGGCAGCTGCTCGTCCAGCCAGGTGGCCAGCTCCGCCTCGACGATGAGCTGGTAGTCCTGCAGCTGCACCGAGTTGGGGGAGTAGTAGAACTCCTGCTGGTGCTGCACGCCCACCTCGCCCCAGGTGAGCACTTGACCCCCGGTGGCGTCGTGCAGGGCCCACAGCACCCGCAGCCGGGCGCCGGCGGGGCAGCCCAGGCTCTGGCCTACGAACCACCCCCCGTTGTGGGTGTAGTAGTGGACCACCATGGGCACCAGCACGGTGGCCGTGCCTGGGGGCAGATCCGGTAGCTCGGCCACGTCGAGGGGCTGGGGCTGCAGGTCGAAGCGGGGGAGGTTCTGGTTGTCCCGACCGTCGAAGTCGCCGGAACCGCGGGTTGGGACCCAGCGCGGGCTGGTGACGGCGCGCTCGATCCCGGTCTGGACAGGCTGCCAAGCCAGATCGTGCTCGGTGAGGAGCTGTGCGAAGGTGTCGGTCACCACCTGGCGGACCTGATCGGCGTACAGCTCCTGGTCTTTCAGCTCGACGCCGACGGAGCGAACCTGGTTGTCCTCTTCCGGCATCACCTCGTAGCCGCCCGAGAACCAGATATTGCCGACGAAGTAGCCCTTCCCGAAGGCGTCCATGGGCTCGAGGCGATCGTGCTCGGCCAGCAGGATGGGGGCCGCCAGGGCGACGCTGGAGGGAGGGGCCGCCAAGGGGGGGCCAAGGGCCAGGTGCAGGTTCTTGGGGCCGCCGCAGGCCACCGCCGCGAGGCTGGCGCTGACGACGAGGGCGCGGGTGATGCTGGAGGTGCTCATGGTGTGGGCTCCTTGGTGTGGGCCCGTTCCGCGAGCAGCAGGTCGAGGCTCTCCCAGGCGCGGCGCAGGTGGGGGATGACGATGGAGCCGCCGATGACCAAGCTGATCTGCAGCGTCTCCTCGACCTGCTCTCGGCTGGCGTCGAGGCTCACAGCGCGATCCAGGTGGTAGAAGACGCAGTCGTCGCAGCGAAGCACCAGTGAGCCCACCAACCCCATCAGCTCTTTGGTGAGCGGATCGAGGGCTCCTGGGCGGTAGCTCGCGCTGTCCAGGGCGAAGAAGCGCTGGATGCCCTTGCCGGCGTCCGCGAGGATGCGCTGGTTCATCACGTCGCGGTAGCGGCGGGCGTCGTCGAGCTTGGTGGCCATCTCTCGAGCCTATCGAGGCGGAGCCGGGTCGGGCAATGCGCCGCCTGTTCCCTCGGAGTCGTCTCTGGCTGGCTGGAGGGCGAGCAGGGCCGTTCCCGCGACCACCACCAGGATGCCCAGGCCGTGGAGCGGCCGGATGCGCTCGGAGAACAGCGCCAGGGCTCCCAGGATGGGCAGGATGTTGCTGATGATGGTGACCACGGGCCCGACCACCGCGGCCCGGCCGTTGGCGAAGGCCGTCTGGTAGAAGACCCCCGCAGCCACGTTGGCCGCCAGGATGGACCAGATGGGCCAGTCGGTGGCCAGGCTCTGCCACACGGCCAGGCGGTCCAGATCGAAGCTGCCCCCCACCTCGTCGAGCACCCGCTGGGTGAGCACCTTGCCCAGCATGTTGGCCAGGCCGTAGATCAGGCCCGCCGCCAAGCTCAGGGTCAGCTCCGCGGACAGGGACAGGCGCCGCAGCAGCAGGGAGGCCAGCGCCAGCGCAGAGACCACCACCACGAAGATGGCGAGGGGCAGGGGGGCGGGCAGTGTGGAGGTGTGGCTGCCCCCCGCGACGCCCACCAGGATCACCCCCAGCAGGATCAGGCCGATGCCTGTCCACTCCATCCTGCCCAGGCGCTCCCCGAGGAAGCCGACGCCCACCCCGGCTGCCACGACGCCGGTCAGGCACACCACAGGCTGGACCACGGTGATGTCGCCGCGCCCAAGGGCCATCCCGAACAGGGCCATGCCGGCGAGCATCCCCAGCAGGCCCAGCGCCCAGGCGCGGTTCACCAGCAGGGTGCGCAGCACCACGGGCAGCTGGCGGACGAGGTTGCGGAGGGTGATCTTCGGGAAGGATGCGGCCATGCCCTGCTTCTGCAGGGCGGTGCCGACGCCCCAGAAGAGGCTGGCGACGACAGCGAGGAGGACGGCGTTCATGGGCGATCCGGGGTCATTTTTCGTCGACAGGGGGCGGGAGCTCTGGCCAGTCTGTCACGCTCGGCCAGCGCCGCTTGGCCAGGGAGAGCCGCCTGTGCGCCTCGACCAGGAGCTCGGCCTCTGCGAGCCGCTCGATGGCCGCGCGGGCTTCGAGGGCCGAGTGGCCGGGGGACTCCTCGAGCTCGCGCTGCATGCGCAGGCGCTGGTCTGCGTGGCGACCGCTGGCTTCGAGGGCCGCGAGGGCCTCGAGGGCCAGGGCCTTGCGACCCAGGCGCATGGCCTCCTGGGCCACGGCCAGCTGTCCGGAGGGGTTGTTGTGGACCAGATCCAGCGCCTCGTCCTCGAGCCGCTGGCGATCCTCCAGCCGACGGTAGGGGATCAGGCGCAGGCGCTTGCGCGCCTTGCCCGTGCGGTGGGATCGGCGGATGGTGGGGAACAACAGCGCCCCAAGGGCCAGAAAGAAGACCGGCCCCATCCAGGCCTGCAGGTGGATGCCCGTGATGGTGAGGAAGGTCTCGACCAGCTCTTTGATGATGTTGAAGCGGCCCATGGAGTCCTGCTGGGATCAGCTGTGCAGGGACCAGAGATCGTCAGACTCCGCGCTGGTCCGGGTCGCCAGCAGGTAGGCCTCGGTGCGCGCCGTGTCGACGATGGCGCGGGTGAGGAAGATACCCACGCAGCACAGACACATGCCGAGCATCCAGACCACGCCCGTGACCAGCAGGTAGAGCAACATCCACAGGCGGTTGCCCCGGGCCAGGTCCCAGGAGTGCTCCACCGCGCCGAGGATGGGTTGCCCGTCCAGCGCTACGGCATGGTTTCCGAAGTAGAGGCCCAGCCAGACATAGAGGTAGGCCGGAACGAAGAGCCCCAGCCCGACGAGCCCAGCCACCGCGTACAGGGACGGGCTGGTCACCAGGTAGCCGACGCCCGCGATGGCGACGCCGGGCAGCACCGCCAGCAGCGCGATGCCGGTGAGGATCAAGCCTGCAGCGACCTTGAAGCCCATCATGCGCAGGAAGACGTCGGCCCCTCCGAACAGGGTGCCGAAGCTGCCGCCCCCCGTGCGCAGGACCTCCTCGTGGAGCCTGAGGTAGCCCCCGTGGACCCAGGAGCGGAAGGCCAGCACCATCAGCCCGCAGACCAAGCCGATGCCCAGCACCAGGACCACGATCGCCACGATGATGGCCAGCTCGGTGGCGCCGATGTTGCCCGTCAGGCTGGCGGGGTCGAAGCCGGTCAGCTCGCCGACTCGCGCGCCCATGCCCTGCCAGTCCTGGCTCTCCCAGCTGTCGTAGTCATCCCAAGGATCGCCGCCCCCGCTCCCCCCGGAGCCACCACCGTTGCCGCCGCTGTTTTCGGTGCACTGCATCAGCACGGCCCCCAGCAACAGTGGCCAGGGAGCGGCCTCGAGCGCCTTCAGGCCCGTGGCGAGGCTCCGCGAGATGTCGAAGGCCTGTTGGAAGGAACGTGGCACAGTGCACCGGGCGTCTACGAGGGGGGCGCGGCAGCGCGGACGCTCCAGGGTGGGAGCGTGTGGACCCTAACGCACACTCTCCCCAGAGCACCCCTTGCGGCGGCGGTCCATCCCGTGGATACTGTCCCCCTGTTCGAGTCGTCCAAGGGGCAAGCTTGGAGCAGCGCAAGACCCGGGACCAGGCCAGCGCCAGGCAGGCCTTCACACTGGTTGAGTTGATGATCGTCGTCGCGATCATCGGCATCCTCGCCAGCGTGGCGGTGCCCAACTACTCGGTGTTCGTGCTGCGGGCCAAGAAGTCCGAGGCCTATGTGTGCCTCGACGGCATTCGCACCGCCGAGTACGCCTACGAGGCGGCCTTCGACACCTTCCTGGATGCGCCCGCCAACCCCGCCGGCTCGCTCGACAAGACCGCTCGGCACTGGGATCTCTCGCAGCCCAACTGGCACACCCTCAACTGGGAGCCCACCGGCGCGGTGCGGTGCTCGTACCAGATCGAGACCTACGACGGGGACTCCTGGTTCAGAGCCGACGCCTTCTGCGACCTCGATGGCGACGAGCAGGTCGCTCTGATCCACCTCTACTCGTGGAACAGCGGCGGTCCAGGCACGTTCTACGAGCCCTACCCCGAGCGCTACTGAGCGACGCCGGCTTCCACCTTGGGGGCCCGGCACTCCGCGATGGGGAGCCCACCGGGGACCATCAGCATGATGGTCTCGTTGAGGGCTGGCTGCAAGCGCGCGGCCATGGAGGCGCAGAGCTCTGCGGCCAGCTGTTTGTCGTGGGAGCCGGCCCATTCCGGGCGCGTGACCCCGATCCAGCCGCCCGGCACCTCGTGCAGCTCCAGCAGCTGCTCGACCAGGCCTTGGGTCTCTACCTGGTTCTCGTACTGCGAGGCCGTGGGTGAGGCGGGCTGGAAGAGGATGGCGATCAGCGCAGCGCCCACCAGCAGGAAGCCGTACAGCAGCCAGTTCGGCCTGCTGGGAGGGCGCACGCTCAGCGCGAGCGGCTCGTGCTCGTGCATGCTGGCCCGCAGCGCCTTGCCCAGGTCCTGGGACTCGCTGGCGGCCTGGTCTTTCTGGCGCCTGATGAGGGCGCTCATGCGGGCGAAGAGGCTGGGCTGGTCTGCGGGTCGGTCGGGCCGCGCTTCGGCGATCCGGTCCTTGAGGGAGCCCGCCAGGCGCCCCAGGGAGCGGGCCCGGTGCTTGAGCCCCGGTGTAAACGCGACCTCTTCCAGCAGGTCGCGGATCTCGAGCGTGCCGTCGACGTGGGGGAAGATCCCATACTCGGCGGTGGGTGGCAGGCAGGCCTGCACCACCCGGCGTCTGAGGCCGAAGTCTGCCTTCTCCACGGGCTGAGCGCTGCGATTACCGAAGGCCACCAGCTCTTCCACCGCCTTGGACAGAGGCGCCAGCTTGTTGTCCGAGCCGGCGTCGTTGTTCAGCTCTTCTTCGAGCTTGCGGCGTTCGGTGCGGATCTCGTCCAGGCGGTGGCGGGCCGCTCCCTCGGAGATCCGGTCCTGGGATCGCAGCCCGAGCACCTCGATCTCATCCCGCTCGATGCGCTCGAGGCGAGAACGGATCTGCGCCTTGCGGCTCTGGCCGCCGGCGGCGCCCTTGGCCGCGGCTTCGCGCAGGATCTCCAGGGCCAGCTGGGGGTCCTCGAGCCGCAGAGAGATCCTGGACCACACCCCCCCGTCTACGGACTCCACAGGGAAGAACACCTCGGGCTGGGACTCGGTGGGAGGGTGGAGGTGCTTGTTCGCGCAGGCGTAGTAGAGGTGGCGCTCGTGCCCCAAGCTCTGGATGGTCAGGGCCTGGGCGCAGGTGGGGCAGAAGATGTGCCCTTCGCAGAGGGCGGAGAAGCGCAGGCCCGGGCGTGCGCGCTGAGGGGCGGGGGACGGCGCGGCACCGCGGGTGTGCGCAGCGGGCGCGCTGGCCCCCTTGGGTGCAACGGGTCGCCCCAAGGGCTGAGGGCCCCTGGGCAGCTCGATGGAGGGGGGGCGTTGGGCGCCGCCGTCCCAGCTGGGGGCGGTGCTGGTGGAGACGGGGGGCGGGGTGGGAGCACCCGCGGAGCCGTGAGCCCTGGGCGTCGTGGAGCTTGCAGGCCGGCGGTGGGGCTGGCCGGCGCGCTGGCGCTCGCTGCTGCGCCCGCCTCCCTCGCTGGCGGGATCGGCCACGAGCCCCGTGGTGTCCACCATGATGGCGCGTCCCTGGTAGATCAGCTCGACCACCGCGGAGTGCCAGTCGGGATCACCCTCGCGCACGAGCCGGCCTAGCTCGTACACCCGCAGCTCGTCGAAGGTGCGGGCCTCGCAGTGGGACCGCAGCCGCATGAACAGCGGGCTGTGCTTGGTCAGGCCCTTGGCTGCGCCGGGATTCTCCTCGATGTGGTCGATGAGCATGCCCGGGCGCGCGTCGCGCAGCGACTCGAGGGCCATGCGCTGGACCTCGAGTGAATCGACCTCGTCCCGATCGCGCGGAACCAGGACAAGTTCGATGAACCTGGGAAGGGAGTCGCTCACATCCACCCGCGGGTACGCGGCCTCGGCGATACTACAAGAACAAGGTGTGGTGCGGCAAGCGTAGGCGGATCAGTCCGCCGAGGCCGACCCGATGCAGCCACCGTAGAGCCTGGAGAGGATGTGGATGCTCGCCTGGAGGCAGCCCGGGCAGGATGACACCCGCTCCCTGCCGGCTCGAGCCCGAGGCCCGTTCCAGATCTCGGCGATGGTCTGCTCGCGCACGTTGCCGATTTGGGAGTGGTCCACCCCGCAGATGATGATCTCACCATCGGGCAGCATGTAGAGGATGTCCTTGAGGCAGCGGCAGCGGAAGCGGAGGCTGCCCTGCAGGATCTCCTTGCGAAACACATCGCCGGTGATGAATCGGCCGACGGCGTGATCGATACGCGGCAGCTGCAGGCGCGTGCCGACCTCCTGGTCCTCGAGGGCGCGGATAGCGCGGCTTGGATCCTGCAGAAGCACGAAGTGCTGCGGGTTCTCGGCCGGCGAGGTGCTGCCGTCGAGGAAGGGGCTGACGTTCACGCCGGGGATCAGGTCCGCGCCGAAGGAGGCAGCGTAGGCCTTCATGCCCTCGATCTCGCCGAATGAATGATCCGTGATGGAGAAGTTGATGCCCATGTGGAAGCCGAGCTCGCGGCGAAGCGGCGCGAGGGCCTCGAGGGTGCGGGTGGCCATGGCCCAGCTGCCTGGGACGCCCCGCTGGCGGTCGTGGGTGGCCTCGAGCCCGTCGACGGACACGCGCAGCTGCAGCCCAGGCCAGCCCACACGGCGCACGGCCTCGATGATGGCGTCGGTCTGAGTGCCGTTGGTGGTGAGCTGCACGATGTAGGGGTCCACGACCCGTCGCAGCTCGGCCAGGATGTCGGCCATGTCCGGGCGGGTGAAGGGTTCTCCTCCCAGGAGCTTCACGATGTCGAGAGACCGGAGCTGCGGCAGCAACTCGAACCACTCGCGGGTGCTCAGATCGCGCTCGGCGGGCACCTCCCAGGCCCCGCAGGAGACGCAACGCATGTTGCAGCGGAAGGTGGTGAGCAGGTAGCCGACGTGGGGCATCGGCGCCCAGCTGGGGCGCAGCCGATCCATGGTGGCGCTGGTGGCCATGTTGCCCCAGGCGCGGGCCCGCTGCCGGACGGTCCGGAGGTGCTTGTCGGAGACCTTCACATGGTCACCATGGAGTCCAGGTTGAGCCAGCGGCGAACGGTCAGCAGAGACAGCTCGCCTTCGAGGACCAAGCCCATGGCCACGCGGGCGAAGTTGGCCAGATTGGCCGCCTTGGCCAGCAACACCAGGGGCTTGGGGTTGCGCTTCAGCCCTGGGTCAGCGTGCAGGCGCCAGAGCAGGTCGCGTGGAACAAAGGGCTTGTTCAGCAACACCAGTAGCGCGAGCCAGCGCAGCTCCGTGGGCGGGCGGGGGTAGTCGAGGTCAACGCGGAACTGCTCGAAGGCGTGCATGCCCTCGCCCTCCACATGCTGCGGACCGATGCGGCCTTCTCGCAGCAGCCGGCGCGCCAGGTGGGTGCGTGGGTAGATGGTCAGGCCGAAGAGGTAGAGCTCGAAGGGGCGCTCCAGGTCCATGAGCAGCCGGAACAGAGCGTCCTTGTCCTCTTCGGTGGAGCTGGGGTCGTCCCAGATGACTTGGAGGCTCGAGCGGATGCCCAGCTTGGCGAACAGGCCCTGGGCGCGCCGCACCTGATCGTCGCTGGTGTAGCGGTGGTACAGCTCGTGGTTGATGCGCTCCGAGGCCTGGATCCCCATGCAGAGCGCGCGCAGTCCGGCCTGCTTCATCAGGAGCAGGCGGTCCTCCCGCACCAGGCGGGGATCCACGAGCACCTCGAAGGGCAGGCCCACCCGGGCAGGCCACGCGGTAGCCAGCTCCTCGAGCCACGCCTTGCGCATGGGGAAGACCTCGTCGTCGAAGCGCACGACCTTGATGCGAGGGTTGAGGATCTTGGCCTGCTCGAGCTCCTGGACGATGTTCTCCACGGAGCGGATGCGCCAGTCCCGGGCGAGCTTGTGATAAAGCGGCCGGGTGACCGTGTTGCTGCAGTAGGTGCAGGTCCAGTAGGGGCATCCCCGGCTGGCCAGCAGGGTGTACTCGGGGTTGTGGATGTAGGGGTCGCCCTGGGTGATCCGCGTGCCGTCGATGTGGACCTTGTCCTGGGCCGAGGCGAAGTCGCGGAAGGGCAGGGAGTCCAGGTCGGCCGGGGGAGCTGCGATCTGGTTGCGGATGATCTCGGAGCCCCGCCGGGACCAGAACCCGGGCGTGCGCTCCGGGTGATCACCCTGGGACCAGCGGTCGAAGAACTCCACCACCGAGCCCTCCACCTCGCCCAGGGCGATGTAGTCGGCCTGCTCGATGCTGCGCTCCGGGAGGAAGGTGGGGTGCATCCCGCCCCAGATGACCGGCAGGCCCAGCTCCACGTGGATGCGCCGGGTGAGGGTGGTGGCGATGCGGTGGAAGGCCGAGGCCCGCACCGAGAAGCCTACGACCTCGATGCGGCGCTCCACCAGGGTGGCCAACAGGGAGGCAATCTCGTCCTCGCGCGGCCACGGGAAGCGGTTGTTGCTCCAGTCCTTGAAGTAGATCTCAGTGACCGGGAAGCCCGCCAGGCGCAGGGTGGTCGCGACGTACCGGATGCCGTTGTTCTCGAGGGCGTACAACGAGATCAGGGCGATGCGGGGACGCTGGCGGCTGGTGGGCGAGGGCATGGTCGGGCGCTCGAGACGGGGACAGGGAACCTAGCGGCTACGGCGTCGCTTCACAAGACAGCTTGGGTTACGCCGCCCCTCGAACTCGGCCACCGAGCTACCCGGTGGCGCGCCGTGGTCCCGGAGGTCTCCCCATGAAGCTGGCTGTCATCGGAGCGAGTGGTCGGACTGGCCTGGGGGTGATGCGGGCGGCGCTCGCCCAAGGGCTCGAGCCCTATCCGGTACTAGAGAGCGACCGGCAGCTCGGCCCCCTCTCCGGCATGGTCCCGGCGGGCCACGAGCGCTACGCGGACTTCACGTCCACCCCCGCCTTGGTGGCCGCCCTGCACGGCTGCACCCACGCCATCGCCGCCATCCAGCCCCGCTGCATGGGGCCGGGCTTCCCCATTCACGACAGCGCCGCGGTGGCGGCGATGCTGGCCGCGGTCGACCAGCTGGGCATGGAGAAGCTTCTGTGGTGCAGCACGATGGGGGCGTTCCATTGGTCGCTGCACCTGCCCAGCAAGCAGGCCTACGAGCTGGAGTACGCCGTCAAGTGCAGCCCAGGTCGCTGGGGCATCGCCAAGTTCAGCGCGTACCACGACGAGATCCTCGAGGCCTATGTGGCCCCGCGCGACGGTGGTCGCCCGCGCAGTGTGCCCTCCAATGGCCACTGGGCTCCGCTGTCCCGGGATGACGCAGGGCGGCTGCTGTTGGCTTGCCTCGGGCGAATCCCTGATGGTCGGGTCCAGTGCCTCGGTGGCCCCGAGCTGCTGATGGCGGACGAGCTGGCCCAGATCGTGGCTCAGCGCGCTCACTCCGGCCGCGGCCGCGCCACCGGCTGCCCAGGGGTTCCCGAAGGCGACCACGCCGTGATGCTCGAGGACACCCTCACCACCGCGGGGATGCTGCCCAGCGAGCGCCTCGGGCCCTGGCTCGACGCGCAGCTGCTCGGCGGCGGTGAGCCCGAGCTACCCGCCAGCGTCTACCCCCGCGGCGATCCGGGGCCGTCCTCTCTGGATGTCGGCGGCGAGCTGCCCCTGTGGGACGCTGCGGGGCCGGTGCTTCGACGGGTCGTTCACGAGCTCATCGGGGCTGATCTGGTGGCCAGGGGGCTCAGTCCGGCGCAGCTGGACTTCTCCGGCGCCACGGCCCGCGCTCCCCACGTCGAGGTCCATGGCGGAACGCTGTCCACCATGCGTGGCGTGCGCGCCTTGGACGCCCAGGGGGCGGTGATCCTCCAGGGTGAGGTCAACTGGCTGCGCGACGAGCTGGCCGAAGAGCTGCGCGTGTTCTTCGGTCGTCGCATCCCCGACGCGGTCTGGGACGAGCTGGACGTCGGTGTCCGGCGTCGCCTGGCCGACGAACCGCGCTACCGGCGCGACAAGCGGGTGCTCGCCTACACCTGACGGGCGGTCCAGCGCAGCACGGCCAGGCCGCCGGCCAGCGGGATCAGCAGCAGGAGCCACCAGCCCAGCCACTGGACCACCAGGGCTGCCAGCACCAGGAACATGGCCGTGACGCCGGCCTTGACCCCCAGCCAGAGCATGTCTGCCATGGCCTGGGCCACGTGCCGGTGCAGCCAGAGCCAGAAGACAGCGCGTACCCTGGCCGTGGCCAGGTGCTCGTCGCAGGCTGGCGAGGCGGGATCGAGCCACCAGCTCAGGTCGGCGCCGACAGCCTCCCGGAGGTAGCCCACGAGCAGGCCGCGGGCTTCTTCACTCTGGTGTACCTGCCAGGGCTCGAGCTCGTCCCGTCGGACCGCCGCGCGGACCTTCTCGCTCAGGTCTGGGCGCAGGCGCCGCGCCTGGCGCAGGTTTTCTCTCCACTCGCCGGTGCGGGAGGGCAGGATCCCGGCCAGGAAGTCGAGCCCGAAGCCGACGCTCGCCTTGTGGTGGAGCCAAGCTGTGAGGGTGTGCGGTCGCCAGCCGCGGCCCTCCATGGGGGCCAAGGCGAGCCAGAAGATGACGGCGGCGATCAGGGCCGAGGCGAAGCCCAGGCAGAGCACAGCGCTGGCGACCCAGCCCATGGCCGCCCACCAAGCCATGCCGGACATCAGCAGGGGGCCCCCCACCGCGATGGTGGTGGCCACCAGGGCCAGCACCACGGCGCGCAGGGCGCTGACCCGCTGCAGATCCTGCTCGTGGCTGATCATGGCGGCGATGTGTCGCTCCCACCAGGTGGCGGCTTCGGACGAGGGCTCATGGCTCATGGCGGTCCTCCGTGATCTCCTCTGTGTCATCCTCCTGCGGATCGATCGCGGGGGCAGAGGGGGGAGAGCCCTTGGGGGGCTTTGCTGCAATGGTATCGCGTTCCAGCGTCGGATGATCACCCAGCCAGACCGCCCCCAGGGCGCAGGTCTGAGCGTCCTGCTGCAGCAAGGTGGGGAGCCAGACGCGATCTCCGGCCATGCGCACCAGGACCTGGGACAGTCCCCAGAGGCGCAGCACCGGGCCCTGTAGGGACACGGCGCTCTGGATCTTCCGGCGGGGCAGGATCCATGTGCGCCGAATCCAGAAGCCGCGGCGGGCGATGACCAGCCGATCCGTGATGCGCCAAGCTTGCCAGCGCCAGTCGAACCAGCCGGCCACCATCATGGCCGGGAGCGCCAGCATGGCAAGCAGCCCCCAGGGGCCCCCCACCACGACGGCGACCAGGACCAGCAGACCCCCGCGCACCAGGGCCTGCAGCCAGATGGACAGCAGGGCGCGGGTGGGGGCGGGCTGGAGGTCGCCGGCCCAGGGGTCGGCATCCAGCCCCGCCACCAGCTGCTGGCAGAGGCCGAACAGCTTCTCTCTGTCCACCATGGGGATCGTGGCTTCGGCCTGGCGCATGCCGTCGGGCCCCGCGGCGAGGCCGGCGGTCTCCATGTGCAGCGTGGCGTAGCCCATCAGCCTGCGCAGCAGGGGCTCGTCCACGCGCATGAGCTGGATGCGCCGGGTCTGCAGCCCCACCTGACGCCGGGTGAGCAGGCCGTGCCGCGCCTCGACGCGATCGTTCAGCTCCACCAGGCGCAGGCCGTGGTAGCGAAGCAGGGTGTTGCCGACGGCCAGCACCACGCCGAGCACGAACGAGGCCAGCACCACACCTGCGATGAAGGCGGGGTGCAGCCCCTGCTGGAGGGCGCCGGGGTCGCCCCCGCCCAGCTGCTGCCACAGCTCGAGGCCCACCGCCGCGATCACCGCGAGCACGCCCACCCGCCTGGAGGTGAGCCCGTGAGCCAGCAGCTCCAGCGTGCCCACGGACACCAGCACACGCTCTTGGGGGGCCTCGTTCTGGGCGGGGGCCACTCCGGCGCTGCGCCGGAGCTGCTCCAGGCGATCCATCAACGCCTGGGCCTGAGGCAGGGGCAGGGCCGAGAGCAAGCCCTCGGTCTGCTCGCCGCCGGCAGTCTCGAGGCGCACCTCCACCAGGCCCGTGAGGCGATGGAAGGGGTTGCGCACCAGCTCGCTGTTCTGGATTCGCTCCGGACCGATCAGGCGCACCTGCCGATAGAGCAGGCCGGAGCGAATCTCGAGGCGCCCGTCGTGGATCCGGTAGCGGAGGGTGGCCCAGTGCACCACGGTGCGGGCCATGGGGGCGAGGAAGAAGGCGGGCAGGTAGAGCAGGTCGAGCCAGGACAGGCCGTTGCCCGCTTCGGTGCCGATGGCGAGCGCCAGCAGCAGGGGCCAGTAGGCCCGCACGATGCGCCAGGCCTGCGGTACCAGGTTGATCAGCGGCGAGGCGCCGTGGAGCCTGTTCCATGCCTCGACCGGCGGTGGCTGGTCAGAGGCCATCCTCGCCCCCTACGCGGCCGGCAAGGTCGTCGCGGAGGGCCTCGGCGGTGGCGCTGTCCAGGCCGGGGATGCCACCGTCGGCTGCCATGCCGCTGGCGGTGAAGACCAGCAGCCGGGTGAGGCCGAAGATGCGCTCGACGGGCCCTTGGCGGGTGTCCACGTGCTGGATGCGGGCGTGAGGGATGACGCTCTGCTGGCGGAAGAGCACGCCCCGGGCGACCCAGAGGTCGCGATCCCGCACGGCGTAGCGGAATCGATCGTAGGAGAGTGGGGGCCAGACGCCCACCTGTACGATGAGCAGGACCAGCAGCAGCAGGGCCATGGAGCCCAGGGCCGCGGCCAGGGCCGGCCCCATGCCCAGCACCGTGAAGAGCACGCCTGCGGCGACCAGGGTGAGGGGACCGAACAGAGTGGCGAAGCCCACCAGGGCCTGGATGCGCCACAGCGCCACCACGCGGGGGTGCAGGCTGCGCTGCTCGTCCGCGTCGGGGGGGGCCAGGGCCGTGAGGTCCCGATCGTTCATCGGCTCACCGTCTGCTGCCGGACCCTCTCGTACATGAGCACGCCCGCGGTGACGCTCAGGTTGAGGGACTGCAGGTCCCCGGAGGTGGGGATGGTGGCGATGGCATGGCAACGCTTGAGCAGCGGGGCGGTCAGGCCCTTGTCTTCACCGCCGAGCACGATGGCCACCGCGCCGGTCATGTTCACCTGCCAGTGAGGCTGCCCGCCGTGCTCCGCGCCGATGATGCGCACGGCGCGGCGCTCGAGCATGGCGAGGCAGGAGGACAGCCCCTCGCGGATGACGGGCACTACCTCGGCGGCGCCCATGGCCACGCGCTGGACCACGGCGTTGACCTCCTTGCCGCGCACCCTTGGGACCACCACGGCGTGGACGCCAGCGCCCAGGGCGCTGCGGAGGATGGCGCCCAGGTTGTGCTCGTACTGGGGCTCGTCCACGAGGATCAAGAACGGCTCGATCCCCTGGGCGTCGAGACCGTCCAGCAGCTCGGTCAGGGAGGGCGCGGTGAGGGGGTCGACCCACGCGATCACGCCGTTGTGTACGCCGGTGAGGCTGATGGCGTCGAGCTCTTCGCGGGGCACTCGCAGCAGGCCCACACCCTGGGCCGCGGCGGACTGCAGCAGGCGGTCGAGCTTGGGGTGAGCTCGCGCGCGCTCGTCGATGAGCAGCTTGTGCATCCGGCGCCGCTTGCGCGAGAGGCACTCGAGCACGGGGTTGCGCCCCTCGAGCTGGTCCAGGCCGCCTGGCTTGCGTGGGCCAGCCTGGGTCGCCGCTTGGGGCTGGCTGGGGCGCTCCCGGCGGCGGGGTGGGCGGTTCCGTTGGGCCATGGTGGCTCCTGCAGAGGGCGACTATCGCGTCCTGCTACCCCGCTTCGCTCCCTTGCGCTCGTGGGGCCGCTGCTCCCAGCTGCCGCGGGCCGGGCCTGGCTCCACCAGCTTGTCGCGGCCCAGGCCGATGAGATCCTCCCGACCCCACGCCCGCAGCGCCTCGCGCACCGCGGCGGCTTCCTCTCGTTTCCAGTAGAACAGCAGCGCCCGATGTCGGGCTCGCTCCTGGTCGGAGCGCGCCACGGCCACGGTGCGCCCGGTGGCCGGGTCGATGCCGGAGTGGAACATGGCGGTGGCCATGGTACCCGGTGTGGGAAGGAAGAGCTGAACCTGTCGCGGCTTGATGCCCTGACGCTTGAGGTACAGGGACATGGCGATGGCTTCGTCCGGGCCTGCGCCGGGGTGGGCCGCCAGCAGATAGGGCATCAGGATGTGCTGCTTGCCCTGCGCCTGGCAGGCCTGCTCGAACATCTCGGTGAAGCGCTCCAGGGCCGCGATGGGGGGCTTGCGCATCAGGGACAGCACGGCGGGATCGATGTGCTCGGGGGCCACCGTGAGCCTGCCCGAGACGTGGCGGGCCGCCAGGCGGCGGATGAAGCCCGGGTCCTCCAGCAGCAGCTCATGGCGCAGGCCCGAACCCACGAACACGTGGTTCACGCCCCGGACGCGGGTGACCTCGTCCAGCAGGCGGGCGTAGGCGTGGGCGTCCCCCAGGAAGTGCTGGCATCGGCGGGGGTGCAGGCAGCTGGGGCGCCGGCAGCGCTCCCGGGCGCCCTCGGAGGCGCAGGCCAGGCCGTAGAGGTTGGCTGTGGGGCCCCCGACGTCGGTGATGGTGCCACGGAAGCCAGGCCTGGCGGCCAGGTGGCGGGCTTCGCGGAGGACCGACTCGGGGCTGCGGGAGACCACCTGCCGGCCCTGGTGCAGGGCGATGGCGCAGAAGGCGCAGCCGCCGCCGCAGCCTCGGGTGACGGTGAGGCTGGCGTCCACCGAGGCGAAGGCGGGCACGGGCTGATCGTAGGACGGGTGGGGGGCCAGGGCGAAGGGGAGCTCGTACACCTTGTCGAGGGCGTCGGGCTCGAGGGCCTGCGCGGGCGGGTTGCACCACACTGCGCGGTCGCCGTGGCGCTGAAGCAGGGGGCGAGCGCTGAGGGGCTCGGCGTTCTGGTGGGCCAGCCAGGTGGCCTGGGCCAGGGCCTTGGGGTCCTGCTGGATGGCCTCGAGGCTGGGCAGCTCGATGGGATCTTCGGAGGGCAGGGGAGCCTTGGCCCCCACGGGGAAGGCGACCCCCGGGATGTCCCGGCAGGCCTCGATCCCTCCACCAGCGGCCAGGCGTCGCGCGATCTCCAGCGCGGCCTGCTCGCCCATGCCGAAGACCAGCAGGTCGGCCTTGGAGTCCAGCAGGATGCTGCCCCGGACCTTGCGTTGCTGGTAGTCGTAGTGGGCCAGGCGTCGCAGGCTGGCTTCGACCCCGCCCAGCACCACGGGCACCCCCGGGCATGCCTGGCGGATCCGAGCGGTGTAGGCGATGCTCGCCCGCAGGGGGCGCAGGCCTGCCTGGCCGCCAGGGCTGTAGGCGTCGTCGTTGCGCCGCTTGCCCGCCGAGGTGATCCCGTTGACCACCGAGTCCATGTTGCCCGCGGTCACCCCGAAGAAGAGCCTGGGCGCACCGAGGGCGCGGAACGCGTCGGGGCCGTCCCAGGAGGGCTGGGCGATGATCCCCACCGTGTACCCATGGGCCTCGAGCCAGCGGCCGATGACCGCGGCGCCGAAGCCTGGGTGGTCCACGTAGGCATCACCGGTGACCAGCACGACATCGAGCTGACCGCCAGCTTGGGCCCGGGTGGTGGGGAGGAAGCGCAAGCGCTTCTACAGCAGCTTGGCTGCCATCTCGGCCAGCTCGGAGCGCTCGCCCTTCTTCAGTGTGACGTGGCCGGCCAGGGCCTGGCCCTTGAAGTGCTCAACCACGTAGGTCAGGCCGTTCGAGGTGGCGTCCACGTAGGGATTGTCGATCTGGTAGGGGTCGCCCGTGAGGATCACCTTGGTGCCCTCGCCGGCGCGGGTGATTACCGTCTTGACCTCGTGGGGGGTGAGGTTCTGGGCTTCGTCGATGATCAGGAACTGGCGAGGGATGGAGCGGCCGCGGATGTAGGTGAGCGGCTCGACCTCGATGATCTTCTGGTCGATGAGGGGCTGGTAGCTGGGGGCGCCCCGGCCCCGCTTGTCGTCGCCGTCCTCGCCGTTGAGCAGCAGCTCGAGGTTGTCGAAGATGGGCTTCATCCAGGGGTTGAGCTTCTCGCTGATGTCGCCGGGGAGGAAGCCCACGTCGCGGCCCATGGGGAAGATGGGGCGAGCCACCACCAGCCGGCGGTAGGCGCCCTCGTCGGCGACCTTCTGCAGACCGCAGGCGATGGCCAGCAGGGTCTTGCCGGTGCCGGCGATGCCGTCGAGGGTGACCAGCCTGATGGAGTCGTCCAGCAGCAGATCCAGAGCGAAGATCTGCTCCTTGTTGCGGGGGTAGATGCCCCACACGGCGTCCTTCTGGCGCTGCACGCGCACCAGCCGCTGTTGGCGCTCATCGAAGCGGCCCATGGCGCTCTGGTTGTCGCTGCGATCGGCGGCCTTGAGGATCACGTACTGGTTCGAGTACAGGGTGGTGTCTTCGAAGCTGACCCAGCCCCGCTGGTAGAGCTCCTGGATGAGCTTCTCGGGGACCTCGCGCTCGGCGACGCCGGTGTAGTTCTCGTCGAACTGGATGTGGGCGTGCTCGTAGTCTTCGGCCTTGATGCCCAAGGCATCGGCCTTGAGCCGCATGTTCACGTCGCGGGTGACGAACACCACCGAGCCCAGGGGCTGCTTGCGGGCCAGGCTGTGCACCGTGGCCAGGATACGGTTGTCGTTGGTGTTGGGCTCGAAGTTGCGGGGCAGCTGATCGGCGTCGAGGCCCAGGTCCACGACGAGTGTGCCACCGCCGGGCAGGGGGACGCCCTTGGACAGGCTGCCCTCGGCCCGAAGGCCGTCCACGGCGCGGGAGATGGTGCGGGCGTTGCGACCCGTCTCGTTCAGGTCGCGCTTGAACTTGTCGATCTCCTCGATGACCGTGATGGGCAGGACCAGATCGTGCTCACCAAAGGAGGCGAGGGCTCCGGGGTCGTAGAGCAGGACATTGGTGTCGAGCACGTAGGTGCGGCGACCCGTGGTGGAGGGCGTTTCGGTCTGGCTCACGGGTATGTCTCGCAGGTGGGAGGGGGGCCGTGGGGGCTCACTCGATGCCGAGGACGAAGTCGCTCATGCCGCCGGTGGGTTTGTCGGAGGAGCGTCGCGCGTAGTCGATCTGGGGGTCGTGGAGGCGGATGACGCCGGCGTCGTTGTAGCCGGTGCCCATGTAGACATGCAGTATTCCGCCTGCGGGCTGGGGCCCGGGAAGCGCCGAGAAGGTGACGTTGTTGCTGCCGGGCTTGAGCCAGGGGGCGAGGTCGAGGATCAGCTGGTCATCGCCCGAGCGCACACGGCGGACGAGGTCGCCGTTGACGAACACCTCGATGGTGTGGCCCGTGGAGCGGTTGTCCTCGGTGACCATCCAGTACCGGCCCGCCGAGACCGCGCTGGCCGCTGGCTGGAGTGGGGCGTCGGGGGCCGGGGCCGGGTCCAGGCTGCGCACCACGTACTGGGGCGCCGTGACGTGGATGTCGCCGTGCTCGTCGATGTGGACGTCGGCGTCGGTGAAGGTCTGGTCCCTGAGGCCAGTGGCCCGCACGCCGTTGACGTACAGCTCAGCTGCGCTCGCCAAGGTGGACACCAACAAGAGGGTGGCCCACATGGGAGCTCAGTCCTCGCTGCCGTTGAGGCGCTCGCGGATCTCCTTGCCCGCTCGGAAGACCGGCAGGGACTTGGCCTTGACCTTGATGCTGCCGCGGGTGCGCGGGTTGCGGCCGTCGTAGCCGTCGTATTGGCGCACCTGGAAGGTGCCGAAGCCTCGGATCTCGACGCGGCGCTGCTCGCAGAGGGCATCGAGCATCTGCTCGAAGACCAGGTTGACCACGCGGGAGGCCATGGTGTGGGGGACATCGCCTCGCTTGGCGACGGCTCGAATGAGCTCGCTCTTGGTCATCGCGGGGTCTTCCAGGTGCTCGTGGTGATCTGTGGCCGCAGCTGCAGCCGGGCCCCTTTATGGGCTGCTAGGGGAGGGAGCAAGGGCGCTCTTTGGCCAGCGCGGCCAACAGCTCACGGGCCACATCGGGGGCCGCCTGCGCCGGGGAGGGGACGCCCCCAGGGCGCAGCCGCGCGAGGCTGGTGATCTCGCCGTCGGTGATGCCGCAGGGCACGATGAGGCCGTAGGGAGCCAGGTCGGTGGTGAGGTTGAGGGCGAAGCCGTGCATGGTGACGTTGCGGTGGATGTTCAGCCCCACAGCCCCGATCTTGGCCTGCCCCACCCAGACGCCGGGGTAGCCTTGGCGCCGCTGGGCCTGGACGCCCTGGGTGGCCAACCAGCGGATCAAGCCTGTCTCGACGGCATCCACGGCGGCCTTGACCCCCAGCCCTAGCCGGCCGATGTCGGCGATCAGGTAGCCCACCAGCTGGCCGGGGCCGTGGTAGGTGGCCAGGCCGCCGCGCTCGGTGCGCACCACCTCGATGCCGTGCTCGGCCAGCAGCGCCACTGGGGTGGGGATGGGAGGGGGCCGGCGGCCCTCGGTGACCACGGGGGGGTGCTCCAGCAGCCAGAGCTCGGGCACGGCGAGCCCCTCGAGCAAGGCCTGGCGGTGCTGGCGCTGGCGCTCGAGGGTGGGCTGGTACGCTACCGTGCCAAGCCAGTGCCAGCGGGGGAGGGGATCGCCGAGCTGGGCCGGGGTGCTCAAGGGTCGAGTACGAGCACGACCAGGGCCTCGGTCAGCAGGCGTGCATCCCGACTGACGGTCTGGAAGCGGATGGAGTCGTCCACGCTGAGCACCAGATCCACGTCGGAGTGCAGATCGGCAGCCCGGAGCAGCAGCGGTGAGGCGCCGGCCCGCGCGAAGGCCAGCGGATCGGCGGGGTCGGTGACGTACTGGACCATGGTGCGCTTGCGGGCGATGGACTCGTGGACCTGGTCGAGGGCGTACAGGACGTCGCCGTCGGACGCCAGCAGCCGGGGCGCCAGGGCTCCCTGGGCCGAGAGGCCACGGGCATCGATCACGATCCCTGTGAAGCTCGAGCGCTCACCCCTGGGGGGATCCCCATCCGCCGCGCCCGCGTAGGCGGCGGGTCGCAGCCAGGTGGCGAGGTCCAGCTCGGCGGTGATCTCCACCTGCCCTGAGCTGTGGTAGCGGGTCTCGGTGACGTGCCACGACGACGACTCCTGGCCCAGGTGCTCCCCCACGGGGGTGCGGGCGTCGATCAGGTCGCGGACGGTGGTGGCGTGATCCAGCTGCACGCGCCCCGCCGCCTCGAGCAGCCGAGGACCCAGGTGCTGGCGCGCTTGCTGCTCGGTCACCTGCAGCTCGGCGTGGGAGCCCGGCGCGGGCTGAGCCTGGTCGGACATGGTGAGGACCATGTGGGTCCAGTCCACGGACGCGCCCGCCAGCTGGCTGGTGACCGGGGCGAAGGAGGGGTCGGCAGCCTGGGCCGTGGCCGGTGAAGCCAGGGTGATCAGACCGACGAGAGCCAGCGTTGCGGGGGTCATGCCAGCGGGAGCCTCGGGTGCAGGTGTTCAGACCTAGCGCTGGGGTTGCAGCCTGGCAAGGCGTCAGGCGAAGCGGATCACATCGGGCCGGCCGAACAGGGCCTCGATCTCGGTTCGCAGAGCATCGGTGGCGGCTACGCCCCGATGCGGAGGGAAGCGGAGCTTCACCAGGGCACGCCCCTGGTAGTCGATGTGCAGGCGGCAGGAACAGGACCCGGTGTGGGCGCTGAGCAGGGCCACCAGGGAGGCGCAGCGGCTGGGGTCGAGCTCACTGTGCGCCAGGGCGAGGACCACGGCCCGGGTGGACCGACCCAGGACCTCGGCGGCCAGCTCGGCGCTCTCGGCCCGGATGCTGGGGAGCTCCTGGCCCTCGCGCTGCTCGATCTTGCCGCGGATGATCACCGGCTGGTCGGACTGCAGGGCCTCGCGGGACTGCTCCCAGGCTTCGGAGAAGAAGGTGCACTCCACCGTACCCATGGGATCGCTCAGGGTGACGAAGGCCATGCGCCCGCCCCGCTTGCTGCGGATGGCGCGGCTGGCGGACACCACGCCCGCCACGTTGACCTCGACCGCCCGGCGGAAGCCGCCCTTGCTGGACAGGCCGTGGTCGGAGGCGAAGCGAGGTAGGCCCTCGAGGGTGCAGGAGGTGTGCCGCGCCAGGTCCTTCATGTAGGGCTCGAGGGGGTGGCCCGACAGGAAGAAGCCAAGGGCTTCCTTTTCGTTGGACAGGCGCTCGCCTGTGGGCCACTCGCCGCGATCGGAGAAGCGGTAGGCGGGAGGGGGGGCCACCGCGCCGCCAAACAGGCTGGTCTGGCCGCTGTTGCGGGTCTCCTGGGTGCGCTGGGCCACGCGGATGGCACCGTCCAGCCCGTCGAACATGGCGGAGCGGGTGAGGCCGGTGAAGTCGAAGGCTCCAGCCTTGATGAGGTGCTCGAGCACGCGCTTGTTGAGCTTGCCCAGGTCGACGGAGTCGAGGAAGTGGGGCAGGTCACGGAAGCTGCCCCCCACGGCCTCGCGGGCCTGCACGATGGCTTCGACCGCCGCGCTGCCGACGTTCTTGACCGCGCCCATGCCGTAGCGGATGGTGTCGCGGGCGTCGGCGGGGACGTCGAAGGCGGTGAAGCTGTGGTTGACGTCCGGGGGAAGGATCTGGAGCCCGGCCCGCTGGCAGTCCCGGATGTAGATCAGCACCTTGTCGGTGTTGTCGGCTTCGATGGACATCAGCGCCGCCATGAACTCGGCGCGGTGGTGGGCCTTGAGCCAGGCGGTCTGGTAGGAGATCAAGCCATAGGCGGCGGAGTGGGACTTGTTGAAGCCGTAGCCGGCGAACTTGGCCAGGAGCTCGAAGATGTGGGTGGCCGTCTCGGCGGGGATGTCGTTCTTGGCCGCGCCGTCCAGGAAGCGGACCGCCTGCTTGTCCATCTCCTCTTTCTTCTTCTTGCCCATGGCCCGGCGCAGCAGATCGGCCTCGCCCAGGCTGTAGCCGGACAGGATCTGGGCCACCTGCATGACCTGCTCCTGGTAGAGCACGACGCCGTAGGTGGGCTTGAGGATCTCCTCGAGCTGGGGCAGGGGGTAGGTGATGGCCTTGCGCCCGTGCTTGCACTCGACGAAGTCGTCCACCATGCCCGACTGCAGGGGGCCGGGCCGGTACAGGGCGATGAGGGCCACCGCCTCTTCGATGCTCTGGGGCTGAAGGCGCTGCAGCAGCTTCTGCATGCCGTCGGACTCGACCTGGAACACCCCCAGGGAGTCGCCCTTGGACAGCAGCGCGTAGGGCTTGGGATCGTCCAGCGGGATGAGCGCCATGTCGATGCGCTCGCCGGTGTTGCGCTCGATCAAGGCCACCGCGTCGCGGATCTGGTCGAGGGTCTTGAGCCCCAGGAAGTCGAACTTGATCAGGCCTACGGACTCGGCGGCCTTCATCTCGTACTGCACCACCGGGCCGCCCTCGGCCGAGTCGCGGTACAGGGGCGCGTACTCCACCAGGGGCTTGTCGGCGATGACCACGCCCGCGGCGTGGATGCCGGTCTGGCGGCACATGCCCTCGACCAGCTTGGCCAGGTTGACCACCCGCTTGACCCGGGGGTCGGACTCGACCAGCACGCGGAAGGACTCTTCCCGCATGGCATCGTCGAGGGTGATGTTGATCTCGTTGGGGACCAGCTTGGCGATGCGGTCGGCGTCGTTGAAGGTGAGGCTGGCCACCCGGGCCACGTCGCGGATGGCGAGCTTGGCCTTGAGCTTGCCGTAGGTGATGATCTGGCTGACCAGGGGTGAGCCGTACTTGAGACGCACGTGCTCGATGGCTTCTTCGCGGCGGTCCTGGCAGAAGTCCACGTCGATGTCGGGCATCGACACGCGCTCGGGATTCAGGAAGCGCTCGAAGAGCAGGGTGAAGCGGATGGGGTCGACATCCGTGATGCGCATGGCGTAGGCCACGAGGCTGCCGGCGGCGGAGCCGCGCCCGGGGCCCACGGGGATGCCGTTGTCCTTGGACCAGTTGATGAACTCGGCCACGATGAGCAGGTAGGCCGGGAACTGCATGTGGATGATGATGCCGAGCTCGCGCTCGAGGCGCTCCCAGTAGACGGGATGCTCTTCCGGAGAGATGTGCTGGAGCCGGAGCTTCAGGCCTTCGGTGCCGTACCACCGGAAGTAGCCGTTCATGTTGCCGGCACCGGGCGGGCGCGGGGGGATGGCGTGGGCCGGATCCGGCAGCCCGAAGTCCCGGGGCGGGGGGAAGGCCTTGTAGAAATAGGCCCAGTTGTTGTCGGTGTCGGCGTCGGGCTGGGTGTCGGGGGGGGTGGTGGCCGGGAAGTGGTAGGTGTCGAACTGGAACTCGAAGACGCAGCGCTCGGCGATCTCGGTGGTGCGCTCGATGGCGGGCCCGTCGTCGGGGAAGATCTCCCGGAGCTCCTCTTCGGACTTGAGGTAGGCTTGGTCGGTGGGGGAGTGGTAGCGGTCGGGGGTGTCCAGCGCCTCGCCCATGCCGATGGCGTGGAGCACGTGCTGGGTGACCACGTCGGTGGGCTCGAGGTAGTGCACCGGGTTGGTGACCACGGTGGCGATGCCCAGGATCTGGCCCAGATCGCGGCAGAGCCGGTTGGCCTCGTCTTGCTGTGGCAGGCCGAAGTCCTGCAGCTCGAGGAAGAGGTGGTCGGAACCGAAGATGGCCTGCAGCTGCTCGAGGCGTGGCTGGGCCTGGTCGGGCTGGCCCTGGACCAGGGCGCGACCCACGGGACCCTTGAGGCCGCTGGTGAGGGCGATGAGGCCTTCGTGGTGCTCTGCCAGTAGCTCGAGGTCCACGCGCGGGCGGTAGTGCATGCCGTCGAAGATGGCGCGGGTGATCAGGTGGCAGAGGTTGCGGTAGCCGGCTTGGTTCTCGACCAGCAGGACCACGGACCAGCCCCCGAGGATGCCCTTGGGATCCTGGAAGGCGATGCCTTCGGGTTGGACCGTGATCTCGGCACCGATGATCGGCTGCAGCCCCTTGCCCTTGGCCGCCTTGAAGAACTCCACCGCGCCGTAGAGGTTGCAGCGGTCGGTGAGCGCGATGGCGGGCTGACCCAAGGTGTGGGCCTTGGCGACCAGGTCCTTGGGGGAGACGGCGCCGTCGAGCAGGGTGTACTGGCTGTGGACGTGGAGGTGCGCGAAGGCCATGGCACAGCTTGGGTTGGGGGCCCCTGGAACATAGCCCGCGGGAGGGACAGATTCTGGTGATCCCGCCTCGTGTGCGCGAACGGGCCTGTTCCCGGCCGCGCGTGGGGGGCCGCGCCAGGGTGTCTTCGGGGGGCAAGTCCGTCCGGCTCCTGGGGTCACCGATGGCTCGGTCCCTCGCCCGAGGCTCAGTCGGGGGTCGCGTGAGCACCGGTCGGGCTCGCCTACGATATGCTGTGGCCCGTCGCCCCCTCAGGAGCTCCCCCATGCACCTCACCGCACTGGTCGCCGTCTTGGCCCTCGCCTGCAATGGCCCCGCCCAGCAGGGCGGCGGCGCCAACGGCCCTGGCGCGCCACCGCCGGGTCCTCCGCCTCCCGCCGGAGGGCCTGGCCCTGCCGTTCACCAGGGCGGCGCAGACGGGCTCGACCGGGACCTGATCCTCACCACCGTGGCTTGGCCTCCCGGGGGCAAGATCCCCAGCACCTACACCTGCGAGGGTGAGGACATCTCCCCGCCGCTGGACTGGCAGAGCCTTCCCCAGGGCGCCCAGAGCCTGGCCCTGATCGTCGAGGACCCCGACGCCCCCGATCCAGCCGCCCCGCAGACCATCTGGACCCACTGGGTGCTGTACAACCTGCCCGCCGAGGAGCGCTCCGGCATCCCCGAGGCCGCGCGGCACCTGCCCCCGGGCACCCTCGAGGGCAAGAACGACTGGGGCAACACCGGCTACGGCGGGCCCTGCCCCCCCATCGGCGAGCACCGCTACTTTCACAAGCTCTACGCCCTGGACACCCTGCTGCCCGACCTGGGCCAGCCCGACCGCGCCGCCCTGTTGGCGGCCATGGAGGGCCACGTCATCTATCAGGTCGACCTGATCGGCACCTACCAGAAGCAGGCCGCCCAGTAGGCTTCAGCGGCGCTGGGGTAGGGTGTCGACCATACGCCAGGCGATGCTGCGCTCGTGGCCAAAGTGGGCCGAGACCAGCTCGCCGATGCGTGCGTCCATGGTCTCGTCGTAGCCGGGCGCTCCGATCACCAGCTCCAGGCGGTCGGCGCTGGGGCAGGGCTGCGCGGCCAGGGCGGCGATGGTGTCCCGGGCCGCCGCTCCTTCGGCCACGCTCATCAGCGCGGGGACCAGGGTGTCGATCCGGCCATCGAGGACGTCCTGCTCCGGGTCGTACCGCAGGAACGCGCCGCGACGAAGGAAGAGGATCACCCCCTGGTCGCCCACGGGAGGGTGCAACGGCGTGTAGCTGGGCCAGACCGGGCTGCGGTGGATGCCGTAGGCGTGGAAGGCCACGTGCAAGGACAGATGCTCGGTGTCGAAGCCGCTCACGACGATCCGCTCGGCCTGCCAGGCCCGTCGAGCAGGCCGCAGCCACTCCTTCACCGCCCAGTGGGTGAGGGTGTAGCTGTAGGGCTCCACACCCTCGCCCAGGGGCAGGCTGACGGTCTCCAGCCCCGGGGGCGTGACGTCTGCCACCGCCACCAGTGGGCTCAGGCTCATCAGCTCGTCCAGGCTGACCCGCTCGAAGTGGATCCGACCCATACCGTGGCTCCTAGGCCCCGTACTTCTTGATGGCGGCGTCCAGGCGGGGCAGCAGCAGGTAGATGAACAGGGCCACACAGGCCGACAAGAACGCCAGCAGGAGGAAGAAGGCCTTGGGGGTCATCTGCCCCTGGATGCCGCCGAAGAAGCCGGAGAAGTTGTTGCCGAAGGCCGAGGCCATGAACCAGCCGCCCATGGTCAAGCCCACCAGGCGCTTGGGCGAGAGCTTGGTGACCAGGGACAGGCCCATGGGTGACAGGCAGAGCTCGCCGATGGTGACGATGGCGTAGAAACCCGCCAGCCACAGCCCGGCCACCTTCACGCTGCCGTCCTCCGACAGGAAGCCCGCCAGGGCCATCAGCAGCAGGGCCATGGTGGTCAGCACCAGGCCGTAGAAGATCTTGCGCGCCGTGGTGATGCCGCGGTTTTTGGCGACCATGAAGCCGAACAGGCCCACCACCAGCGGCGTGAACAGGATCACGAACAGGGGGTTGAAGCTCTGGTAGACCTCGGGGTTGACCACCTGCAGGAAGGCGCCTCGCTCCAGGTACTCGGGGTCCTTGTCGAAGCGCTCCCGGTAGCCGTCGTAGATGGTGCTGTAGGTGTGCGCGTCCACGATGTAGGCGGCCGTGGCCGCGCCTTGGGACTCGCGCACGAAGGCCACCCGCCGCACGGCCTTGGCGCCGTCGGGGATCTCGACGCTCACCGTGGCGTGGCCATGGCTGTCCGTGCCTTCGACCACCGTGACCACGCCGTCGGCGTAGACGTCCGTGGCCCGCGGTGCCCAGTCGGCCTGCGCGGGGCTGGGCTCGGTGTCCAGGGCCAGCTCTTCGATACGAACGCCGGGGATCGCGGCCACCGTGGCGACCGCGCCTTCGTCCATGCGCTGCAGCCCGTACATGCGGGCGATCTCTGCGCTGTCCACCGCCAGCAGGGTGTCGGGGTGGGGGCGCTTTACGTCCGCGGCGGCGTTGGTGAAGTAGCTGGGCATGGCGTCCTGCTGGAAGGCGGAGGGCACGAAGCCCACCTCGCGGTCCGTGTCGTCCCGGGCCCACTGGGTCATGGCCGAGCCGTTGAGGTGCAGGATCATGAAGAAGGTGCCGCCGGCCACATAGATGGGCAGCAGGGCCAGCAGGCCGTCGCGCTCGTCTTGGGGCGCGGTCAGGCCCATGCGCACGAAGAAGACGATCACGGGGATCATGCCGGCCAGGAAGCCGCAGACGGCGGGGCGCATGGCCACGCCCTCGGGCAGCCACCAGATGGCGGCGAAGTAGCCCAGGATGCCGACGCCGAAGGCGGGCGCGAGGATCTTGAGGGCGATGGAGGCCAGGCTCATGTCGTCGGGATCCCGCTCGGGCTGCCGGTCTGCCTTGGCCAGGACCTTCCAGTTGATGCCCAGGATCATCAGGCTGACGAGCAGGCCAACACCGGCGACGCGGAAGGTCCACAGCCAGCCCAGCTCGTTGCGCACCGAGGCGGCCAGCAGGGTGGCGATGAGCGCTCCGATGTTGATGCCCATGTAGAAGATGTTGAAGCCCGCGTCGCGCTTGGGGTCGCCCTTCTCGTACAGGTTTCCCACCATCACCGAGATGTTGGGCTTGAAGAAGCCGTTGCCCAGGATCAGCAGCACCAGCCCACCCACGAAGGTGACGTAGCCCTGCACGCTCATCATGAAGAGCCCGCCGGCCATCATCAGGCCACCCAGGGCGACCGCCCGCCGGTAGCCCATCAGCCGGTCGGCGATCATGCCGCCCAGGAAGGGCGTGAAGTACACGAAGGCCAGGTACAGCCCGTAGATCTCGTTGCCCTCGGCCGCCGGCAGCCCCAGGCCGCCGCGCTCCATGTCGGTGGCGTACAGCAGCAGGATGCCCAGCATGGTGTAGAAGGCCAGCCGCTCCCACATCTCGGTGAAGAACAGCGCGTACAGACCCTTGGGGTGGC
>ERZ890953.60-NODE-60-length-61293-cov-7.695434_pt1 | contig 61293 bp, 65 predicted proteins | sample MGYA00521264_ERZ890953 | MGnify/ENA primary metagenome ERZ890953 (study PRJEB32303, sample SAMEA104408629) | aquatic metagenome | biome: Brackish water; feature: Chemocline; material: water | place: Baltic Sea | collected 2014-10-26T21:54:00 | depth 200 m ...
CGTTACGAATCAGTTGATTGATTGTAGGCATACAATTCCTTTTTTCTTAAATTTTTCCAGTAGAATTTAACTCAATAAAAAGTATAGAGAGTTATAGACACGGAACTATACTTAAAATGGCATTAAAGTTTGCTTATTTTAAGTGAGCTTTAACTTTAAAATCACTGTTAGTATATAAATGGTAATAGATATTTTTCATTTTTAGTATTTTGTCCCTCCTTAAGCTCTTGATAGACATTTTTCATAGGTTTTATATGTCCTGCTTTTCCATTGTAAAATTGTTGTAGTTCAACTAAAGCTTTATAAGCTTTATTGAGAGACAAGGCTCTCTTGTGTGTTGGATATAGTAAAACAGTTACATTATCATGTAGTTTTGTCAACATACTTTGATTTAGATCTCCATTTTGTAAGTGAAATTTATTGTAGGCTTCACTATTTTCTCTAAATTCATCACTATAAGGATTGAGTTTTAAATAGTGTGAAAGTTCCCAAGTGCCATCACTATATTGATTTTCTGGTATATCTTTTAAATCTTTTTGTGTTACATGATACCATCCATTTTGAAAACTATTGTTTAGTTTTCTAGCAAAGGCAAAAGTTGAGTCCGTAATAGCAGCAATACCACTATGGCATCCCATACAATTAAGAGTCTCTTCATAACTTTGTGGTCTTAGGTTGCCATTTTTGTCTTCTATGAAACCTTGATATGTCCAACCCATATTATTACCAAAACCACTCTCCATAGTCCCACGAAAGGTTTCAATCCTATCTGGATTGATGCTAGCTTCTTGAATATCAGCCATTCCTTTGTTCTGTAGGCTTGCATATGTCAGCCAAATATTTTTTTTAGCATAGCGTAACTCTTTCATTCTTGGTGCTAGAGCTATTTCTCCCTCTTTATCACTCTTTATATAACGAACAGAGTGTAAAAATTCTGTGTTTTCAGGATAAAGTCCACCGGCAAGATGAATTTTGTTTTCATCTTGTAGTACTCTTGCATATCCTACATAGTACATATACTTTCCATCATTAGGAATCCAATCAAAAACTATGGTATCACTTATATCTAAGATGCCATTTTTATTTAAGTCTGTTTTAATTATATTTTCATCAATAGGTGTTATGGTTATATCTTTTCTCTTTACAATAGACTCAACAATAGCTAAATTTACACTGTAAATTGTACTGTTGAAATCTCCATCTTTTGTCGCTCTCATCATAGAACTATCAAGACGAATGAGTACATCATCAGTAGAGCCATTGGTCGGCCAAAAAGTACCTAAAAATGGCATATATGAAAAGGCAACCCATCCGGTTGGTTTGTGGTCTGGATCAATATCGAAACCTTTAGTATCAAAGTTATAGTAACAATCGGGGGTATAGCCACTCCATTTTTTGTCACCATCACTGTCCCACAAATCCGAGAGATTCTTTAGCTGATTTTTTAATATAATATTTTTGTTTTTATCAAAATAGTTACTTGCATTGACATATTCGATGATTTTTTCATCACTTATCTCAGATACTCTTTGTGTAAAATCAATGAAGTTGTTTGTAAAAGGATTTTTGAGTGCAGGCTCAGGAAAGCTATAAGATTCTTGTAACTCAGCATTACCCATTACATAATTAGGTTCTGCATTGTTTATATGACATGAAAAACATGGGTTATAAGTACGGTTTAACTCATCAGTTGTTTTTGTGTAACACATTTGGGTAATATAAGCTGATTGATGAAAGGGTACACTAGCTCTTATATCATAACCATTAGTATCGTTTATAGATATTGAACGAAGAGTAGAAGTATTTATATCGTTACTCCCATTATTTGAAGTAACCAGATTATTACTTATATCATTATTGTTACAAGCTGTTGTAAAAATAGTAAGTGTGCTTAAAATAAGCACACTACTACCAGCTAAAAGTCTCAAAGAATTCACTACTCTTTGCTACCTATTTGCATATAACCTACATATGATTGTACATCATCAGGAGTTGTAATTTTATCTTTATCAGATTCACCAAATGGGTGCTGAGTTACAAAGTTAATGTATGAGAAGCCATTAATTGGAGCTTGAAAATATGGAGATGTCGTTTCAGAACCAAATGGTGTAGTTGCAACACGCGCTTTGAGAGTATTTGTTGCAGTATCAAATGCCCATACCATATCATTTTGGTGATAACCAGTATCTTCACCAATCAAGAGTAAGTTAGAACCTGCTTTATAAGTAACATTATCAGGACTAGCTATTGAGTTTATATCACAACTGTTTGCTGCATAAGGACTAGCTGCATCATAAGTTTTTGGTTTACCAGCTATTACAGATGACATATCAACTGCCACATAAGCACTATCAATTATATTACCAGCAGTATCTTTAATACTTGAACTTAATGATGAATCATAGACCGCACCACATTTATTATAGCCTAAAGTAATATCATTATTAATACCTTTATCATAACTATCATTTGCAGCACCATATTTTTTAGAATCTTCCATACCTTTAGCTATTTGACTTATTGCAGTGTAGAGTTTTCCATTATCTTCGTTGTAAGTGATACCTTCAAATTTTCTAAATTCTGTTGTAGCACCTAAGTAGCTAGCATAACGACGAGATTCTAAAAATGCAGCTTCTTTTTCTTTACCTGTTTTTACTTTTAAACATTCTAAACCATTTTCTGTATTTACACTGATAAAACCAGTTGTGGAACATGTATTTGTAGCAGTTGGAGTTTCTGTGTCAAAGATGTCTGTAAAAAGAGGTTTAGAATCTACAATAGTTTTAAGTTCCACATCTGTTGCATGACCAAGCTTTACCCATGTTAGGTTTGCTTTTCCTGCACCTACATTACTTGTTTGATTCCATTTTGCTGCATAGAGTGTACCAGCAGTTAATTTTCCTGCTACATCTGCAATATACATATAAAATGCATCATTTGTACCATCATCAGACATATAAGCTGTTTTACTATCTGGCATTACATACCCTAACTCATGTGCAAAACGTCCCATACTATAGTGTTTAGTATATGTATTGTCGCCAGCTTCATTTTCAATTGTTACTTCTGTAATCCAACCATAAAAGTAAGGACTTGCTTTTGTTAAATCACCACCAAAGTATGGAGCAATTAAATCATAATAACTATTTACACTGCCTGATGTTACATTAAAGTCTTTAGCATTTGGTTCATACTCTTCACTACCGAGGTAACTACTCCATGGAGTTTGTGAACCTGCACAGTGAACATAACCACCATGGTGTGATTTTTGTGAGATATATTTTAAATTTTTAGCACTGAGTTCACCAGTAGTTGCATCTTGGTTAAGTTCTGCTTGATAAAGTGCTCCGATTTGACACTCAAACTGAGTAATCATAAAGATTTTAGAACCTTTAGTAATAAATTGAGTATGATCTGGTCCTGAACCACCAAATTGACCATTACATATATAATTACTACCATCAGCAAGTTTTAAAGCAGCATCATTTTCATCTTTTAAGAGTCCAAAAGTCTCTCCACTTAAACTCTCTCCAGTTCTTAAAATTGTTTTATACGATAAAGATTTTTGTGTAAAATCAACATCAATACCTGTAGCAACACGAATTTGTGCTTTATCAGCATCTGTTATTGGTGTATTCACACTATTTTGAAGAACAGTAGTATTTGTACTACCATCTGTACCATTTATACCGTCAGTACCATTGGTTCCGTTAGTTCCATTGACACCATCTGTTCCATCAGAACCACAACCACTCATCGCTAATACCAGTACGGTAGCAGCTGCTACACTTAAATACTTTTTCATATTTATATTCCTTCATAAGATATGTGAAAGTGTATAAAAGTCTTATTACAAATATGAATTATTTTGGATACAAAGGGGGTACATGTTACTCTATTAAAAGTGACTTTGTAGTCACTATGTTATAAATCGAAATAACGTTTTTTTTGTGCTTCTTTTATTTTATCAATTTCTACGATGATGAAGCTATCAATACAATTAGAGAAGTCAGGATCTACATTATAAGCACAAAATTGTATACCACCTTCTTCACATAAATCAGCATACTGTTTATATAATGTTGGAACATTAGATGAAATACTGCTAAGTGATTTTTTCAGTGTTTTAAAGTTTTGTTTATAATCATCACTATTAAACTCAGCTTTTAAGTTCTTCATTAAGGTGTCATCAGATTTGAAACTATAAGGGATTTTAGCCTCAACAAGATTGTTATAATCTTTAAAATTTTCATCATAAAAGTATAAAATCATATCTTTTGCTACTTTAGAATAGGATGCACTAATTGAGACTGGACCAAAGAGGTATTTTATATCAGGATTACTTCTTAAGTAAGCACCGATGCCTTGCCACAAATAATCAAGTGCTCTGCTTCCCCAATATTTTGGTTGGACAAAACTTCTACCTAATTCTATAGAATCATTTAAGTATATATCGAAGTTACTCTGAAAATCGAAAAGTGTTGATGTATAGAGGGCACTTTTTCCTAATTTTGAGATTATAGATTTGACTTCTGCGATTCTGTAAGCACCAACAATTTCTAAATCTTCATTATCCCAAAGAATAATGTGTTTATAGTATCTATCATATTTATCAATATCTCTTTTTTTATTTATGCCTTCTCCAACTTTTCTAAAGGATAGTTCTCTTAGTCTTCCAATTTCATTGATAATAATTGAGTTGTTATCATCACTGTGATATAGATATATCTCTTTATTATCTTTGGTAGTTCCTAAAAGTTGAGATTTTTTTAATGCTTTTTTTAGTTCTAGTCTATTTTCTGGATATGCTATTGCTTTTTGTGTAATAAAAAAACTCTTATTAAATTTTAAATTATATATATGTTTTTTGTAGAGTTCAATGAGTTGATCTTGTTCTATACCTTGGGGAATAATATTGTTGTTTGGAATAATTTCACCTACAACTATTTCAATTGATTTGTTTTTTTGTTTAAACATTTCATGAGATAACAAAAACATAGATAGCTTTTTGTTGATTGCTGAGACTGAGTAAAATGTTTTAGAATTTTTCCCTCCTATAAATATAGGTAAAATTGGTGCATTGCTTCTTTGTGCAAATTTTAGAAAACCTTTGTACCATTTTTTATCTTTTATACCAGAAGGTGTTGCTCTACTAACCTCTCCTGATGGAAATATAATCACTGCTTGTTCAGAGTTTAATGCTTCATATACAGAAGTAATAGCCTCTTTTCTTTGTCTTGATTTAAAGCTGTTAATATTGATAAGGATAGGTTGTAACACCTCAAAGACATTTAAAAAATCATTTGCAATTATTTTAATATCTTTTCTAGTTTTACTTATTAACTTTATAAGGGAAAAAGCATCCAGACTACCAAGAGGATGATTAGCTATTATTACAACTCTTCCTGAGGAGGGGATATTCTCTATATTTGTATCTGAAACGAGGTAGTTAAAGTTAAAGTATTCTAAAACTTCATCTATAAACTCAAAGCTTCCAAGATGTGAGTTTGCTTTTAAAAAGTTATTTATCTCTTCTTGGTGGACTAAGGAGTCTGCAAACTTTGATAAAGCACTTTGAATTATTTTATTATTTTTTAGTTTTGGATATTTCTCTGTTATCATTTTTTCTATATCTATCATTAAAGCTTCCTTTTACCTAAGAATAAAGTTCAGCATTTTATGATAATGATATTACAGGTTTGTTACATGACTGTTGGGTGTTTTTTCCTCCTTTTGTTCTTTAGCAAACCCAGCCCCTTTTTTTGTTTTTGCTTTTAAGTCTAATGTCTCAACTAAAATACGATAATCAGTACCTTGATGGTGCATGTCTGCAAAACAACTTGCAATGACTGCAATTGTATTGGGTACTTCTCCCTTTTTTTTGTATGCTTGAATATTTTTTTCACTTACTTTAATAAGTTTACTAAATTTTGGCAAACTTATTTCAGCATCAAGAAGTAATTTTTTAAATTCTATAAATGTCATTGTGTTCCCTTTATGCTTAGAATTATACAAATTTATAACTTATATCTATATTTTATTGACATCTTTGGTAGAAATATATATAATACCTATAATTTATTACTAAAGGTAATGATATATAACAAAGGAGCCCTATTATGGCAAAAGACGAAAAGAAAGTAGAAAAGAAAAAAGTTGTAGCAAAAGCTGCTAAAAAGAAAGTTGCTAAAAAAGCAGCAAAGAAAAAAGTAGAGAAAAAAACTGTTAAACCAGCAAAAAAGAAAGCAGCAAAGAAAAAAGTTGCAGCTAAAGCGGCTAAAAAGAAAGTAGCTAAGAAAAAAGTTGCTAAAAAAGCAGCAAAGAAAAAAGCTACAAAAAAATAGTCTTATTTTAGAGGTTTTTCCTCTAAAATTTTATACTAAATGTCGAACCGACTTTCTCTTCACTCTCTATATTGAGTTTGAAGTTATGTAGAGTAATGATGTTATTTACTATAAATAACCCAAGCCCCAGAGAGTTATTCCAACTGTTTTCATGGACTCTATAAAATTTGTTGGTGATATTTTCAAGATTACTTTGACTGATACCGATTCCTGTATCAATAATTCGGATTGAATTTGTGTCAAACTCTATAAATACTTCATCTTCAGAGTATTTAAAAGCATTTTCTACTAAATTTGAAATGACGACACAAAAGAGTGAGCGATCTACTCTAATGCTTATATCTTTATCTCCTCTAATAATTACTTCTCTTTTTGGATAATTAAGTTTTATATTATCCACTGAATCTTTTAACATATCATGTAAATTTAAAGTGCTAAAATTCATAGCCATTTGTCCACCATCAAGTTTAATAGATAGTCTCAATGTATCAATGAGATCACTAAGTTTATTTCCATTATTGTAGATTTTAGTTAAAAACTTTTTACGAATATTTCTATTTAGGTTTTCATCATCAAGTAGTGTTTGAGAATATCCATTGATAACGGCAATAGGATTTTTAAATTCATGCGAAATAGCAGAGATAATATCATCTTTTTGATTGTTTGATTCTTCTAGTTTTCGTGTATATTTAGATTTTTGTTTTTCTCTTTTAACAATAATTTGAGATATTTTAGTTAAAAGAGCTGTTATTAGAGCAAACTCTTGAGAAAAATCAGAGCTAATATAAGTTGATTTTTTCTTACTTGCTAAATCTTTTAAAAATGTAGCTATTTTTTGAGTTTCTTGTTGAATTTGAATGTTTATTTTGTAAGTAATGTAAAGTATACCTATAAAAAAGATGATTAAAATAGCTAAGATTTTTATACCAAGATTAAGAATTTGATGATTAATACTTTCTAATTTTTTTGCCAGTCTTATATATATTGTATGATTATTATAAGTGTATTTTTTTGCAATATAGAGCATATTTTCTTTTATTGTATTTGAGTAACGGATTATATATCCATAATCACTTTTGTCAGCCTGCATAATTTCTGGTCGATATTTATGGTTGTTCATTTTTGCTTTTTTTTTATGCGATTCGGCAATAATTTCACCCTCTATGTCAACAATCGTAATTCTTGTATTTAAATTATTTTTGAGCTTTTTTGCAAGGTCATCCATATTGGTGTTTTTATCAATTTCAAAAGTTATAATCTCAATATTTTGTATCAGAGACTCTTTAGCCTGAGTTATGTAAAACTCCTTAACCCAAAAGTAAGTGATTCCCCCAATCATAAAAAAAAGAGTAAGAAAGAGTAAGAAGAATTTTCTAAGTATTAGTTGTTGAAAACTTAACAAAAGATATAACCCTCACCACGAACAGCTTGGATATAGTTTTTTTCGCCTGTTGGATCAATGTTTTCTTTGAGTCTTTTAATAGCAACATTAACAGTTTTGAGTTGCTTATTGATATTGTCACTCCAGACTCTTTCTAGTAAAACTTCTCGTGAAAGTAGCATCTCTTTATTTTTTATAAATTCAAGGAGTAAATCATGTTCAAGGTGGGTGAGTTTTATCTCTTGATTTTCTATGCTAAAAGTTTTGTTAGAAGCATTATATACGATATCTCGATGTTTCATGATTTCTTGAATGCCTTTAGTTCGTCTGATAAGGGCTTTAACTCTAGCTTTGAGCTCGTTTAGATTAAAAGGTTTAGTAATATAATCATCACCACCCCTCTCGAAACCCTCTACAACCTCATCAGAAGTCTCTTTAGCACTAACATAAATCACAGGTTGATTATACCCCTCTTTTCGTATTTGAGAGATATAAACACTTCCCTCAGTGTTAGGGAGATTTCTATCCATCAAAATAAGTGCTACATCCTCTTCATCAAGTATATTTTTGACATTAGTTGTATCACTACATGATATGACATCATACCCCTCTTTAGAAAGGGTGTACTCCATCAAATCTAAAATATCCTCTTCGTCTTCAACGATTAATATTGTATGGTTCATCTCACAATTATAACATTAGTTACGAAAATTTCCGCCAATTTTTGCATAAACAAGAAGATTAGCCATGCTGATAGCACGAGAGGCAATTTTGCCACTTTTTCTAAGAGCTCTAAGCATGTTGTGAAATTTTTCAAAACTTTTTGCATCATCGGCTTGGATGGATAAATTTCGCTCAACCATCTCATACAAATCATCTGTTTTGCTTTCTTCTATGAGAACATCATTATAAATCTCTTGAATTTCATCTTCATCTTCACAATTAATCATACTTAAGGTTAAGCGTATAGCTGTAGTGGTTGAAGTTTGCATTGGCACAGCATATTCTATAATTGTTTGACTATCTAGGTCTTTACAAACACCAGTAAAACCACGGATAAAACTTCGTGTATTAGAACATGCCCGTGAGAGTTCATTGGTAATTTTCAAGTAAGCAATAACTTGTCTTAAGTCTCTTGCTTCTGGGGTGTAGAGTGCTAAAACTTTAATAATAGCATTATCTATCTCATCTGCTTTAACTCCAATATTCTTAATGTGTCCTCTCGCCTCTGTAAATTTTTCGGTATCACAATCTGTAAGTGCAGATAAGATTAAGACATTGGCTTCAAGGAGTCCATTACCAATATCGGTAATTTTTATTTTTATATCATCTAAATTTGTTTTAAAGTTTGCTAACATTTTTATCTATTTCCTCTATTTTTATAATCTATTTTTAACCAAAACGACCAGTAATGTAGTCTTCTGTTCTTTTTTCTTTAGGATTTAAGAAAATATTTTCTGTTTTGTCATACTCTATTAAATCACCTAAATACATAAAAGCTGTGTAATCACTTATTCGGCTTGCCTGTTGCATATTGTGGGTTACAATCGTAATACTCACATCTTTTTTAAGTTCAACTATAAGCTCTTCAATAGCACCGGTACTTATAGGGTCAAGTGCTGAGGTTGGCTCATCAAAGAGTAGAACTTCTGGTTTTACTGCAACTGCACGAGCAATACATAATCGTTGTTGCTGTCCACCTGAGAGCCCCATTGCTGATTTACTTAGTCTATCTTGTACCTCTTGCCATAAAGCACTTCCTTTTAAAGAAGCTTCAACTCTATCTGCAAGTTCTGTTTTATTTTTTATACCAGCAATTTTAAGACCATAAGCTACATTATCAAAAATACTCATAGGAAAAGGGGTCGGTTTTTGAAAAATCATACCTACTTGTTGACGCAATTTAATGAACTCGTTCTCTTTTTTTATATCTAAGATATTATTGTACTTATCTGTTTGAAAATCAAGAAGCTCTATCCGTCCATCATACTTATTTCCTGGATATAAATCATGGATACGATTCATGCTTCTTAGTAGTGTTGACTTACCGCAACCACTTGGACCTATAAGAGCTGTAATTTTATTTTTTTCTATAGGCAGTGTGATATTATTAAGTGATGGATGTTCCACCCCTGGATAAGTAAAAGAGAATTTTTTTATATTCATTACTGGCATATTTGTTTCCTTGAAAATTATTTTTTGTTTCTTGTAATAAATCTACCGGCTATGTTAATTAACAAAACCATAGAAGTGAGGATAAATGAAGCTGCCCATGCTAAATCACGGCTTGACTCTTCAGGCTCATTTGCTAAATCGTAAATACTTACAGTAAGTGATGGAAAACTCTCTGTTAAATCAAGGCTAAAGTAGTTGCTTGTCTCTGAAGTAAAAAGCAGAGGAGCGGTCTCTCCAATAATCCGTGCGAAGGCAAGTAAAATACCTGTCATAATTCCTACTTTGGCAGCTTTAATGACAATATCTAAAATCACTCTATATTTAGAAGCACCAAGGGCAATCCCAGCTTCACGAAGTTCACGAGGAACAAGAGAAAGCATACTGTCCGTAGTATTTATTACAACGGGAATCATCATAATTGCAAGGGCAATAGCTCCTGCAAAACCACTCGTTCCACCGGTTGGAATAACAATCACAGCATATACAAAAGCACCAATAACAATAGAAGGTGCAGACATCATAATATCACTTAAATCACGAATAATCTCAGCATATTTTCCTTGTCCATACTCTTGGATATAAATCCCTGCCGCCATTCCCAAAGGAATACCAATGACTGATGCCAAAGAGGTTAAAATAAGTTGTCCAATAATAAGGTTTCTTAGGCCTCCATTAACAAGGTCATTTAAAAATAGTGAAAAGTGAAAAGAACTGAGTCCTTTAATAAAAAGAGTAATTAAAATCCATCCTAAAAATGCTAGACCAATCATTGCAGAAAAAATTGAGAGGGCTAAAAATATTTTGTTTACAAGAAGTCTCATTAGTTAGCCTTTTTTAAGAAGTAAAATTTTGCTAAAGAGATAACTCCAAAGCTAATGACAAAGAGAATAAGAGCAAGATAGAAGAGGGCACTCTCACCAAGTCCACTCGCTTCACCAAAGTTGTTTGCCATAGCAACAGGAATGGAAATTGTAGGGTCATTAATGGCACTTGGAAGCACAAAAATAGAACCAATAAGAAAAGCAACTGCCATCGTCTCACCTAAAGCTCGTCCAAGTGCTAAGATGATAGAACCAATGATACCAACTTTTGAATAGGGAAAGATAACATCTTTAATAACTTCAAATTTTGTTGCACCCAAAGCATAAGCGGACTCTTTTAAAACTGCTGGAGTGGTATTCATACTATCACGTGTAATTGCCGCCATAAAAGGGAGAATCATTACCCCTAAAACAAGTCCAGCAGTTAGAAGGGATACTTGATACCCACCCACTAAGTCTGCCACTATAGGAGCAAAATAGTAAAGCCCCCACATACCAAAAATGATACTTGGAATAGCAGCAAGAAGCTCAATAGCCATCCCTACTACATTTGATATGTTTTTAGGAGCAATTTCTGCTAAAAAGACGGCAATTCCCATGGCAATTGGAAGTGAAAAAACAATGGCAATGAGAGTCGTAAGAAGTGTACCAACAATGGGAACAAGACCGCCAAATACAGTTTTTGTAGCACTTACTTCATCTTCATCCATTATCATTTCGTCATCTTCATCAACAATGTCACCATTGGATGTTGCATCATCTGTCATCTTCATTGTTGTGGGAATATCTTTTTCCATACCATTTATTGGGACTTCTTTGTTCCAATCAGCATTTGTTAAAAAATCAAATCCATACTCACTAATCGCAAGCTTAGATGAGTTGAGTAGTGTTATAAAAATACCAATAAGTATAATAAATACCAAAGAAGCACTTGATAATGATAGTTTTTGAAATATTTTTTCCATATAATTGTTGCCTAGTTAAATAAGTGTGATATTGTATTTTAGTTTGGTTACAAGAGGGTTACATGAAGAAAATATGTGAATTTATAACTTGTAACCGTATCAACAATAATTGTTTTTTTGTGCTTACATGTTTGAATTATCATGTAAGCAATATGTAGATTTTAAACTAAAAAGTCTAAAAGAACCATTGAGATGTTATGTGCATCTTCGTCACATCTTTATTTCCTCTAAGGTACCAGTTAATGCCGGCAAGGGTTGAAGTTACATCGTATCCATCTTTACCCTCAAATCTATCCCAACTCTCATATCTTGCAAAAGGAGCTATGTATTTAAAATCGGTAAATACATACTCACCAGTTACATACCATCCATCAGATGAACCAGTTGTGACATCACCATTCACTCCCCAGTCCTGAACAACATCTTTAAATTTAAAGTACTCACCTTGAACAAATAAACCTTTATAGTGAGCAGATGCTTCGACATTAATAAGCTCTCTGTTTAAGTCAAAAATAGCACTGTTAGCACCAATGTTAGCTTTTCCTTTTCCAAAGTAAGTTTCTGTTCTTTTTGTTTCTTCCCATCCATCAAAAGGTGATAGAATGATTTTTCCACCATAGAAAAAACTTTGCTGTTTCAAATCTATGCTTGCACTTGAGCCTTTAACACCAGCTGCATCTAAAACTTTCTCTGGAGAAGAAGCAGAACCTGTAGCAATTTGATAGTGAATTTTTTTGGATGAAATTTTAGAGTAGGTTAGTTACATTTTGATTACATAGTCATACTTGAGTATCTTAAATGTAATTATTAAATTATTTGAAGTGATATTATGCCACACCAAGGGGAAAATGTGGCATGAGTGAAATTTATTTGATACCTTTGGCATCCCAGTAAGCTCTGATTTTAGTTGTTAAACTATCAGGCAATGGAACAAAACCTAAACTTTTCGCTATCTCTTGACCATTTTTGTATGACCAGTCAAAGAATTTAGTTACATTTTTGTTCATATTTGCTTTTTCTGTTGGAACTAAGATAAAAGTTGCTGCTACCATTGGGTAAGAGTCTGCACCTTTTGGATCTGCAATTACAGCATAAAAATCTTTTTTAGGATCAAGTGAAGCTTTTGCCGCTGCTGCTTGGAATGATTTTAGCGTTGGTTTTATAAATTTATGTTCTCTATTTTCTACTGTTGCCATTGCAATGTCATTGTTTTTTGCATCAGCATAATCAATATAACCAATAGAGTAAGGAGTTTGTTTTATAAGCGCAGCTACGCCAGAGTTTGTTTTCCCACCAATGTGATGATCCCCTGGCCAGCTAAGCGACTTTTTAGCGCCATAAGTTTTTCTCCATGATTTACTCACTTTACTCAGGTAATATGTAAAGTTATAAGTAGTACCACTACCATCAGCACGGTGTACAAAAGTTAATTTTTCATGAGGAAGTTTAACGTTTGCGTTATCTTGAGTAATCACTTTATTATCCCAATACTTAATTTCACCAGACGCTATCATAACAATTGCTTCTCTACTTAGTTTAACATCTTGCATATTTGGAAGATTGTAACCCATAGTAATAGCACCAACAACACCAGGGAATTGATGTAAGTTGTTTTTCTTTAAAACTTTTGGGCTTAATGGTTTATCTGTTCCAGCAAAATCAACAGCTCTTGCTTTAGCATCTTTAATACCTTTAGATGAACCTTTTTTGATGTAATCAACTTTAATACCTGTCTCTTTGTTGTAAGCTTTTAGCCATTTTTGGTAAACACTATAAGGAAAAGATGCACCACTTCCTTTTATAACTTCGTTTGCACCTAAGCTACCTGCTATTAATGTACTTGCTAAAGCGATTTTAAGTATCTTGCTACTTATCATTTAACTATCCTTTTTTTTAAGTGCTGAAATTATAAAAAGTATTGGTTTCTTTTTGGTTACATTTGGAACTTGATTTGTAATCAAAGCGTAATCAACTGACACTATAATGTCATCAATAAAAGTCATATACAAGGAATATTAAACAATGAAAAAAATTATGATATCAACTCTATTGCTAACTACTTTAGCAATAGCTGAATCGGACATAGGTCATCCTATTGAACGCATAGAAGAAGTGAAAGATGTAAAAAAGGACCTACATGAAAAAAGCATCGTCGACCGGTTTCATTTCAAAGGTGATTTAAGAATAAGATACGAGAGTAAAGAAGCGACGTATTTTGATAAAACTGAGAGTAAGAAATATCTTGGTCGATACCGTTTAAGACTAGGCGCACATGTTGATATTACAGATCATATTCAATTCGAAGTTGGTATGAGAAGTGGTTATGGTAATCCAACTTCAGGTAACCAAACTTTTGTAGAGGCAGGGAAGCCTGGACAAGCTCTTTCAGATTACTTTTGGCAGTCACTTAGATTCAATGCTGTAGCAATTGATTATAAATATGGCAATTCTATGTTGAAAGTAGGTAGAGCGGCATATATGATGTATAGACCTATTAACTCACAACTTGTTTGGGACAATGATATTTCATTAGATGGTATTAACTATCAATACAAGGATGATTCAAATATGATCACTCTTGGGATTAATCAAACTAGTTATGCAGAGGCTTCTGTAAGTAGAGATAATGTAAACCTTATTCTAGCACAATATGTGAGAACAACTAAGTTGAGTAATTCAACACTTAATCTAGGTGCAGGTTTTTACTACTATGATGGTGTAAAAGGCAATACATCTCTTTATAACTCTAATAAAGGTTCTAGCATGGGTAATACTATGGTAGATGCAAACGGAGTACAAGTAACTAAAAATGGTGTATTTGCAAATGACTATCATATCGTAGAAGGATTTGGTGAACTTAAATTCAAAAATGTATTTGGTAAACCATTTGTAATAGCTGCTGGAGTAGCATATAATACTGCTGCAAGTGATAAAAATTTTGGATATGATTTGGCATTTCAAGTAGGTAAGGCTAAAAAAGTTGCTGACTGGCAGGTAAAGTACTCTTATACAGATTTACAAGAAGATGCTGTACTTGGCGCACATTCTGACTCAGATAACTTCGGTGGTGGTACAGCTGCGAAAGGTCATGCTATCAGAACAAAATATAAATTTGGTAAGAACACATATCTTGCAGCTACTATGTTCTATAATACACTCTATGCTAGTAAAGATGGTAAAGCTGGGGATACAGATTATGAACGTGTTCAGTTAGATGCAATTATAAAGTTTTAATAATATTTTATTCTTCTCATAGGCACTTTTTTTATAGTGCCTTAGTGTTAAGCTGCTAAATATCCAATGCCACGAACAATGGTACTGCTTATATGCTAACTGCTGAAGTAAGATTCTAGTCTCCTTTAAAAAAAACATAAATTTCATTCTCCTTTTATAGGCACTTTAAGTAGTGCCTATTTTTATGATAAAATACATCATGAAAATTATTTTAATCCTCTCTCTATTTTTTTCCTTAGTTTATGCAAACATAACGGAGCATTCTATGAACTCTACAATGTCACTACCTTATCATTTAAAAAAAATTACTATTTTAGATAGTAAAAAAATAAAATTTAAAAAAAAGAACAAACTGAAATTCTCTGAAGTTTCAGATTTAGCATATAAAAATTCTGAACTTTTTGCTATTGGTGATAAAGGTATTTTGTATAAAATGGCAATAAATTTACAAAATGACAAAATAAATAGTTTAGATTTACTCTGGGCTAAAAAACTACATGATAATCATGGGACTTTAGCGAAGAAAAACAGAGATTCTGAGGGTTTGACATTTCTACATGATAATTTACTTATTTCTTTTGAGAAAAATCATAGAATAGAATTATATACTTCAGATGCACAAAGAGTACAAAGCATACAATTACATAAAGATTTATCAAAATCAAAAAATTATAAATCTAGCAATAAAGGGCTTGAATCTGTAGCTTATAGTGAAGATTATGGAGTACTTACTGCACCAGAAAAACCATTAAAAGGCAAAAAATATCATGTAGTTTATTCAAAAGATAATTTTTGGAAGTTTAAAGCTGATGGAGAGATAACAGCAATGGAGTTTATGGGAAAAAATAAGCTTTTAGTATTGTTGCGAGAGTTTAATTTTTGGACACGACGACGAGTCACCTCTTTAGTACAAGTGAATTTGAAAAAATGTAAAAAAAATATATGTAAAAGTAAACTATTAGTAAAACTTGATTCTAGTGATGGCTGGAAAATTGATAATTTTGAAGGCTTAACAAAAGTAGGCAAAAACAGGTTTGTAATGATTAGTGATAATCAAGACAGCTTTTTTCAAAAAACACTTTTAGTGCTTTTTGAAATAAAACATTAAGAGTTAATTTCGTTTTTAATGATTTTGCTCAACTCACTACACTGGTTTATTTTTTGAGTATAGTTGAGGTCTTCTTTAAGTAAGATGTCTATAAAAGCACTTCCTACAATAACTCCATCCGCACCTTTTACTTTATCTTTTGCTGTTTTTTGATTAACACCAAATCCCACATAAACAGGTGTTTGTGTGTATTTTTTGATAGAAGCTAAAAATGGCTGTAAATCTTCTGCTTTTCCTGAACCTGTTATGCCGGTATATGCTACCATATAGATGAATTTTTGAGCATCACTTACAATTTCTTCTATCCTTTGTTCGCTATCGGTTGGAGCAACAAAGCTAATATTAGCCATATTGTTTGTTTTAAATAAGTCACTGTAAGCTAGAGCTTCTTCGTGTGGGACATCAGGAATTATTAAACCATTTACACCTATTCTTCTAGCTAATGGAATCAGCTCTTGCATGTTTTGTTGGTAAAAACTGTTGAAATAACCCATCCATAAAGTATCTACTTTAGGTGCAACAGCTATGGAAATATCTAAAAGATGTTTAAATTTAAAGCCAAGTTCAAGGGCTTTGTGATTTGCTTTTTCTATGAGTGGACCATCTGCTACGGGATCTGAAAAAGGTACTCCGAGCTCGAGAGTATCTACCCCATTTTCACCAAGTGCGAGTGCTAAGTCTATACTAAAAGATTTTTCTGGATATCCAGAAGTTAAATATGCTACAAGTTTTTTCATTATTTTTCCAAGTCTGGTGTTTTTAGTAAGGAATATTTGATTTTGCTAAGTTCATTATCTAGTTTGAAATCATCTTGCCATGTGGCAAACATATCACTAATGGCGAGTAGCCAATTGGTTGTTTCTTTGCTAACAGGACCCGTTTTATTTCTTAGCTCTTCAAGCGCATCTTCTACAAAAGAAGCGAGTTTATTCATGGATGTTATTTTAAGATAACCAGAAGCTGATTTGATATTATGAAAAACACGAAAAAGTTCATTAATACTTCGAGCATATTTGTCTGCATCGCTCAAATCCAAAATCATGATTTCCATGCTATCTATCATCATTGAATAGTGGTCTAAAAATTCATCAACAATTTCAAAATCAAAGTTCGCATCTAAATCACTTCTTATGCCCATAAACAAATTCTCCTATATGGTTCAAATTATAGCAATATTTAGTTAAAATACTTTTATTAAATTTAAAAGAGTGTTTAAATGCGTAAAAAATTAACTATATCTTCGATTAAAAATAGTAAAGGTGTTAAACCTTTAGTGATGATAACAGCTTATGATGCTCTATTTGCTAAGCTACTTGAAGAGAGTGCAGATATGATTTTAGTAGGTGATAGTTTAAATATGAGCTTTGCTGGCAAAACTGATACTGTAAGTGCAACTTTAGAGCAGATGATTTATCATACAAAAGCTGTTACACAAGGGGCACAAAGTAGTTTTGTGATTTGTGATATGCCTTTTGGAACTTATAAAAACAAAGCAGTAGCACTTGACAATTCTATAAAAGTTTTTCAAGAGACATCAGCTGATTGTGTAAAAATCGAAGGTGGAGAAGATAAGGCAGAAATTGTCGAGTATCTTACATCTAATGGTATAGCTGTATGTGGGCATATTGGGCTTTTACCTCAATCTGTCAGAAGTGAAGGTGGGTACAAGGTTAAGGGTAAAACAGAAGAAGAAAAACAACAACTCATAAAAGATGCTAAAGCCATAGAAGCTGCAGGTGCATTTTGCATGGTGATTGAGGGTGTGAAGGCTGATGTAGCAAAAGTAGTAGCTGAATCTGTTTCTATTCCTGTAATTGGAATTGGTGCTGGAGTAGATGTTGATGGGCAGGTTCTTGTTTTTTCAGATATGTTAGGATTTTTTGAAGAATTTACACCAAAGTTTGTTAAAAAATATATGGACGGTGCAAGTTTAGTGAAAAATGCTGTGAAAGATTATGCCGATGAAGTTAGAAGCAAAGAGTTCCCAAAAGTGGAACATACCTATTAAAATGAGTATATTATGAGTGATAGATTGGTTGAAATAGAAACTTTTAATGCAGACGAGGAGAGTAGTGAAGTTACACTGCGTCCTGATGCTTGGAATGAATACATTGGTCAAGAACAGATAAAAAAGAACTTAGGTGTTTTTATAGAGGCAAGTAAGAAGCGTCAAGAAGCACTTGATCATGTTCTTTTTTATGGACCTCCGGGACTTGGGAAAACAACATTAGCTCTAATTATTGCCAATGAGATGAATGCAAACATTAAAGTTACAGCTGCTCCAATGATAGAGAAAAGTGGAGATTTAGCTGCTATTTTAACTAATCTTGAAGAGGGAGATATTTTGTTTATTGATGAAATTCATCGTCTCTCTCCTGCTGTTGAAGAGATACTTTACTCTTCTATGGAAGATTTCCGAATTGATATAATTATTGGGAGTGGTCCTGCTGCTCAAACAGTTAAAATTGACCTACCTCGTTTTACTCTAATTGGGGCAACAACAAGAGCTGGTATGCTCTCAAATCCTCTTCGAGATAGATTTGGTATGAGTTTTAGAATGCAGTTTTATAGCTCAGAAGAGTTAGCGAAAATTATCATTCAAGCTGCTCATAAACTTGAGCGTGAGATAGTTCATGAAGCCTCTATCGAGATAAGTAAAAGAAGTCGTGGAACTCCAAGGATAGCCCTTCGATTACTTCGTCGTGTAAGGGATTTTGCTGAGGTAGCTGATGAGCAAAATATTAAATATACAAGAACACAATATGCTCTTGATGAACTTGGCATTAACTCTCACGGATTTGATGAGATGGATTTAAGACTGTTAAATCTTTTAGCTCACTCTAAGGGTAGAGCGATGGGACTTAGTACAATTGCTGCAGCACTCAGTGAAGATGAGGGAACAGTTGAAGATGTTCTTGAGCCTTATCTTTTAGCAAATGGTTATTTGGAGCGAACGGCTAAAGGTAGACGTGCAACACCCAAAACATACGATTTACTTAATATGTCTCATGTAAATGCAGATGGGAGCCTTTTTTAGATGAAACCACAATATTTTACTGCAATTTTATTTGCTACAGCACTTTACTGGATGTATCTACTTTATGCTCCTTTTTTACTTGTTATGACAATTGCAGCACTTTTGGCTATTTCAACTGCTAACATCAGAGAATATTTTGAAGATTTATTTGGTAATAAACTTTTAGCTGTTTCATTAACAAGTCTACTTTTAGCGGTAATGTTTTTTGTGCCTTTGGGCTATTTTTTAACGACATTGACTATACAATTAAACTCATTAGAACCAGAAACAGTTCAAAAAGTCAACGCTTACATTAAAAATATTATTGCTCATCCCCCAGAGTATTTACTTTTTTTAAAGCCTTATTTAGTAGACGCACTCAAAGAGTTAAATGTAAATACTTTAACGTCGAACGCTCTGAGTATTGCAGGTAAGATAGGTGCTTTTAGCGCAGGATTTTTAAAAAATGCATTTTTAGTGATTATTTTTTACTTTTTTATTCAATATAACGGAATATACGTCATCTCATTTATACAGCGAATTGTACAGATGTCGGTTGATGAGAGCACTGAGCTTGCTAAAGAACTCTCATCTGTTATGAGTGTTGTTTTTTACTCTATTATTGCGACTGCTATGTTTGAAGGTGTTTTATTTGGAGTAGCTATTTCTTTTATGGGATTTAATGGGATTTTATTTGGAATTATGTACGGTTTTGCATCTTTAATCCCTGTTGTTGGCGGGGTTATTATGTGGTTGCCTTTTATGATTTATGAATTTTCTATTGGGCATAATAATCAAGCTATTTTTATAGCACTTTACTCGATTATTGTGATTTCAATAATTGCTGATACTTTTATAAAACCACTTATTATCAAAGAGATAAACAAAAAAGTGTTACAAGATAATCAAACTCGTATGAATGAACTTGTTATCTTCTTCGCTATTATCGCAGGACTCACAACTTTTGGTTTTTGGGGAATGATTTTAGGTCCCGCAATTACCGCTTTTTTCTTGACAATTTTGAAACTTTTTGAAAGTAGAACAAAGGAGTGTGAAACACATTTTTACAACTAAGTGTAAAATCTGTTTTAAATTTTTTTATGTTATCTTAAAGTCTATTTTAAAGTATTATGATAATATTACATAAACTTTAAAGGATGTTTTATGATAAAGTATATTCAAAATAAGCAAATACGTGTAATAAATAGTATATCTCTTAATTTTCAAAGAGAACAGTATCTTGAAAAGCTATTGTCAAAAAATAGACTTGTTGGGCTTATAGGTCAAAGAGGTGTAGGAAAAACAACCCTTCTTCTTCAGTACCTAAAACAAAACTATAAATCAGTGGAATATTTGTATTTTAGTGCAGATGATGTATATATTATCAATAGTAGTATATATGATATAGCAGATGAATTTGTAAGACTTGGTGGTAAAATAATTGTAATAGACGAAATACATAAGTATCAAAATTGGGCAAATGAGATTAAAACTATTTATGATAGTTTTCCTGAACTTATAATAAGATTTAGTGGTAGCTCAATGCTCAATATTTTAAATGAGAAGTTTGATTTAAGTAGAAGAGCCGTTATTAGTTATGTGAAACCATTGAGCTTTAGAGAGTTTTTAAAATTAGATCAAAATATAAACTTGCCAATATTGTCACTCCAAGAGATACACTCAAATCATAATGAACTTAGTGCAAACTATGCTTTAACATATCCAACACTATACAAAAACTTTTTAAGATACTTACAAATAGGATTTTATCCATTTTTTATAGAGGATGAAGTAGAGTATAAAAACAAACTTTTTAATGCATGTGAAAAGCTTATTAATGAAGATATACCATCTATAAATAAAATAGAATATACACATTTAAGTATATTTAAGAAATTTATTGCAAAACTTATCTATTCGAAAGTACCATTTAAAGTAAATATTACTGCACTTTGCAAGGAGTTTGGAGTCTCTCATCCTACACTTGCTACTTATTTAGATATTTTAAACAGTTCAAAACTGATACACCCAATAAAAAAATATTCTAAAAATATTTCTAAAAAACCTGATAAATTACTCTTTAGTAATACAAATATTTTATATACATTTGCAGATGAATTTGGAGTAGAAGTAGATATGGGAACAGTTAGAGAGACTTTTTTTGCTAGTTGTTTTGATAATATTTATTATAGTGAGATTGGAGATTTTAGAGTTGAAGATACCATCTATGAAATAGGTGGAAAAAACAAAACATTTAAACAAATCAAAGATGTAAAAAATAGTTATTTAGTCATAGATACTGACTATACGGTGGAATCAAATAGAATCCCATTGTGGTTGTTTGGGTTTTTATATTAGTGGTGAATTATTTCCTAATTGAAGATACTCAGAAGTCTAGTAAATATCAAACTTTGCTATAATAATAAAAAAGGATTTCAAAAATGACTGAATTTGAAACAGCAATGGTGGAAAAAATGGGTGCAATCGCTCGGAACATGAATGCATTTAAAGCAAATGTTGATATTCAAAACAAAGAAATTGCTAATCTTAAAGCTCATGTAGAAGCACAAAACAAAGAAATTGCCAACCTTAAAGCTCATGTAGCAACACAACTTAGCCCAGAAAAGTTACAAGCTATTGGTGTTCGTGCTGTTAAAGAAGCTACTTTTAGTGGTGAGAATATGGAAAACTTTGTTAAATATGTAGGAGAGAATTTTGATAATATATCAGATGGATTAGATTTTGCTTTTAAATTAATCAGAGAAGAGAGCCAAAAAACAAGAAATGCTATTCCATCAAGTGTAGGTGCTCGTGGAATGTTTAGTTAAAATAGTAAATTAAAAGTAAGTTTAAGGAGTGGAGAATGTGGACAGATAATAAGAATGTTAGAAAGAATGAAGGTGCAAAACAAAAACCAAGAGAAATACAAATAGAAAAAGAGTACGAAAACTCCTCTCTCCATAAAATACCCATTCCTGTTCGTGTCAGTGCATTAAGCGATGATAAATCCTACACCGAATCAAAGTACACTCTCCACTCTTCAAGCAAGACCAACAAACTCGCAACCCTCAATGGTTTGAGAAACATCACATGAAAAAGTCAAAATAAAACTCACAAAAATTATGCGAAAGAAAGGCTAATTCAAGTTAAAAAAGGAAGTGTGACTGCTAAAATGGGGAGCGTAAGTGGTACATTGACAAGTAGGACAAGAGAAAATTAAATCTAATAAATCTCAGGATGGTCATTTTTCCATCTTCTATGTAACCAAAACCAAAACTTAGGTTCTTTTCTTATGAGAGCGGTTAGCCAGTCGGCTTGAAGTTGGGTTGCTTTTTGAATGTCTGCTTTTTCATTCTCGGTTTTTTCAACTGGAATTTCATCAAAAAGTAAGAGAGTGTAGTTTTCTTCATCATCAGTTCTAATAGTAACTGGGATAATAGCCGCATTAAATTTTCTAGCCAAATATGCAGGTGAAGTTGTTTGTCTGATTGTTTTACCTAAAAAAGAGACAATTGTTCCATCTTTTGGACTAATGTTAGTGTCAATTAATAAACCAGATGCCCCACCATTTTTTATGAGTTTGATAAGAGGTTTGATGACATTTGTTTTTTCTAAATTAGTGTTTCCAAATTTTGCACGTGCTTCGAGAACCCAGTTCTCATAAGGTGGATTTTTCATTTTTTTATACACCGCCGCAAGTGGTTCTATAAAAGCCCCAACAGAAGCACCGCCAAGTTCCCAAGAAGAGTAGTGAGTGGTAATGTAGATGACAGCTCGACCCTCTTTGTGAACTCTATCCACAGCTTCTTTGTTTTGTATAGTTATTTTCTTTTTTAGCTCATCTAAACTCATATGACGAAGTTCCATAAGGTGCATAAAATTAAATAAAAGGTTTTTAAAACTGTACTTTGTTATGGCAATAATTTCATCTTCACTCATGCTTGAATCAAAGGCAAAGTTTAGATTATTTCTGACAATTTTCCTATGTTTAAAAGCTACATGATAAGCAACAAATGCCAAAAAAGAAAAAAATGATTTTCTTACACTTTTTGGTAGTGCCATTAAGATTATTTCTAAAATAAGTAGTAGTTTATATCCCATTATTTAGAAACTCTTTATTTAATAGTTTTTTTGCTTGAGTCACAATTGTATCTACTTTTATCTCTCTAATAGAAAAATCATTTTTATTTATTTTAAGTAAATTGACTTTTGAGGGTGATTTTAAAGCTATATTTTTAGGTGTTTCATACATCATACGACTATTTGTTGGTCCAAAAAGAGTAATGGAAGCAATATTTTGTGCCCATGCAATATGTGTCGGACCGGTATCATTTCCAAGAGTTAAGTCCATTTGTGAAATAAAAGAAACAAGCTCACTTAAAGTAAGTTTTGGTGAGAGTGTTGCATAGCTTGAATGCTCACAAATCCACTCAGCATCTTGCTTCTCTTTCTCATTACCCCAAATAATATAACATTGTTCTTGTAACTCTTCACAGACTTGAACCATTAACTCTTTAGGGTAAATTTTTGATTCCCAAGATGCACCTATGACTAGGGCAATATTTTTTTTATCACTACGAAGTTCAAAATGTTGATTTACAGGAAAGATGGGAGTTTTATTCAGTATCATATTATCATGTAGCGAAAATCCAAGAGCATCTGCTACTACAAAACTATTTCTTTTAACAACATTACTCTCATACGGAATGCTTGAAGTAGTTTTGTAAAAAAGTGAAGCTAAAGATTCTCGTGTTGAGTTTTTATCAAATCCATGGGTATTTTTACCAAGTAAACGAGAGACGATAGCTGATTTTATAAGCCCTTGTATGTCGATAATTAGGTCATATTCTCCAAAAGATTTTAACTCTTTTATAGTCTGCATTAAAAGAGAAAAACTCCTCTCTTTTTTTAGTTTTTTAATATTAACAGTATGGACTTTATTTATGAGCGGATGCCCCTCTAAAATGGGAGCAAACATCTCCTCTGTAATCCAATCTATCTTAATATCAGCAAAATTATCATGTAGAAATTGCAGGACAATAGCACTATTGATAATATCTCCAAGTGCAGATAACCTAACAATGGCGATGTGTTTAATATTTGTATTCATTGATGTATTATATCCAATACTAGATTTTGTAATCCACAACTCTTGATTCTAGTGTTACTTCTTTAATTAACTCTACAACTTTTAAATGCTCTTCATGAACAGCATATATTTTCAAATCTTCTAAAGTGTTAAATTTACTATACAAAGAGAGGTCAAATGCTCGCTCTGACTGGTTGAAATCAACTCCAACTTCTATTGACAAGAGAGGGTCAATTTTTTCAACTAAAGCCTCTAGTTTTGTTTTAACTAAGCTTATGTTTTTGGCTTTATCCTCATTTTTAAATTTAAACATTACAATATGAATTATCATGTAGGAATCCTTTTTTTGTATAATTTTATCAAATAGAAGTAAATTCTTAGCCAAATTTGGTTAAACTCCTCTTAATTAAAATGAATTTTCAAAGGAACTCAAATGGAACTTAATGTTTATACGATTTTGTACCTTCTCATTGGTGGAGCAGTTGGTTGGTTTTCAAGTTATATCAAAAGTAGATTTGAAGTAGCTGCTCATAAAAAAGAGCTCAAAGAGTATAAAGAACATCTTAATCGTCAGATGCAGATTACAAATGAAGGTAACAAAACACTTGAAAATGAGTTGTATGATTTGAAAAAAGTAAATGAAAATTTACGAGCATCTGTGAATGCACTGAGTCATAAACCTGGTCGTGCTGAGATAAAATTACTTAATATTTATGACACATCTTTAAGAAAAATGATGCAAAAAGCACCTGGGTTTTCAGGAGCATGGGAAGCATCTCTTCAAGAGTCTGAAAAAGATTATGAAGAGAGAGAAAAAGGTCTTAAAACAATAGTTAAAAAAGTATTTAGTTCTCCTTTTGGTAAAAGTAATGTAAGTGAAGATGCAGTTGAACATACAGAAATGCTAGATAATAAAAAAGGGCAATAGTTATGTCAAAAGGAAACATGCAAGAGTTTCTTGCAGGAAGAAAAAAGGCAAAAAATTATTTTTGTGATATGTTTTCAAAACAGATGCCAAATAGTTCTGCTCCTTATACTAAAGAGAATGTTTTAAGTGCTCTAATTGAAATAAAATCACAGCTTAAAGATTGTGAGGGTGTTTATGTCCTAGATGAACATGGTATACAAGTAACTCCTACATATACAAGCCATGAAAAAATTAAAAACGAGGGAGAAGACAGAAGCGATAAGGCTTACTTTTATAAAGTAATACGAACAAAAAAATGTGATATCACAGACCCTTATCCTTCTAGATACTCAGAAGATGGCTTAACTGTAACTGTTTCACAAGCAATCTACTCTTCAAACAATGAGTTAAATGGAGTGGCATGTGTAGATATGCCATTAGATGAAGTAATTAAAATTTCAAATATGAATATGCTTGAAGTTGTTTTTTCCAACTTCTTCAAAGTTACATATTCACTTTTTGCTTTTGCACTGATGGCAGTGGCTTTATTGCTTTTTGTAAAAGGAGTTGAGAGCTTTTTTCTACATGATATTACACCAGATCATTTTGAAATAAAATATGTTTTTGAAGCAACAATTCTCTTAACTTTAGCCTTGGCTATTTTTGATTTATCTAAAACCCTTATAGAAGAAGAGATGCTTGGTTGGAGTAAGGGGAGTCATGTCTCTGGTCCACATAAAACCATGGTAAAATTTTTAGGTTCTATTATTATTGCACTCTCAATTGAAGCACTTATGCTTGTATTTAAATTTGCAATAACTAATCCAGACCAACTTATGTATGCAATGTATATTATTGCTGGTGTTGCCTTACTTATTCTTAGTTTGGCTGTTTATATTAAATTTACAAAAGGTGAACTAGATAAATGATTGGGATTGTTGATTACAACATGGGAAACTTGGCAAGTGTGCAAAATGCTTTTACTAAGCTTGGAGAAGAGACGGTTGTTGTAAGTGACCCTAAAAAGTTTAAAGAGTACGACAAACTTATACTACCCGGTGTTGGTGCTTTTGGCGATGCAATGCAACACTTAAGAGAACGAGATATGATAGAAGCTCTAAGAGAGTATGCAAAAAGCTCCAAGCCTATGCTTGGTATCTGTTTGGGTATGCAACTACTTTTTGAGAGTAGTGAAGAGTTTGGTGAGCATGAGGGCTTAGGATTAATTAAAGGTCATGTGAAAAAATTTGATAACTCAAAATTTAGTGAACCTTTAAAAGTGCCTCATATGGGCTGGAATAGAATGTTTACAAAAGAACATCCTCTTTTTAATGGTTTAGATGAAGAACATTATCTCTATTTTGTGCATACTTATCATGTAGAGTGTGATAATGAAGAAGATATTATAGGAAGAACAAATTATGGCTATGAATTTACTTCCGCAGTAGCTCATAATAATATTTTAGGCATTCAGCCCCACCCAGAAAAAAGCCATACAAATGGGCTTAAAATTTTAGAAAACTTTATAGGATTGTAATTATAATGACTTTATACCCAGCAATAGATTTAAAAGATGGACAAGCGGTAAGACTTACTAAAGGCTTGATGGATAGTGCAAAGATATACTCAAATGAACCTTTTGAATTGGTGAAAAAATTTGAAGAGATGGGCGCTGAGTGGGTGCACTTGGTTGATTTAAATGGTGCTTTTGCAGGTGAACCAAAAAATTTAGAACAGATTATTAAAATACGCCAAAACTGTAATGTGAAGCTTGAACTTGGTGGTGGTATTCGTGATGAAGCTACAATTGTAAAAATGTTAGAAATTGGAATTGATAGAATTATTTTAGGAAGTATTGCAGTTAAAGAGCCGCAGTTTGTAAAAGATATGGCAGCTAAATACCCAATTGCTGTTGGAATTGATGCGATTGATGGATATGTAGCAGTTGAGGGTTGGGGTGAAGTAAGTGAAATGAAAGCAACTGACTTGGCTCGTGAATTTGCAAATGCTGGAGTTGAGGCTATTATCTGTACAGATGTTGGCAAAGATGGAACACTGAGTGGTGTGAATGTTGATTTTACTTTAGATATAGCACGAGCGAGTGGAGTAAGTACAATTGCAAGTGGCGGGGTTAAAGATGAAGATGATATTTATGCACTGATTGCAACAAATGAAGTCGATGGCGTGATTATAGGTAAAGCCTATTATGAAGGTCGATTAGACTTACCAAAAATGTTTAAACTTCTTGATTAATAGACAAATAAACAAATGTTTGCTATTATACTGATATTAAAATTTGCAAAATATATAAAATAGAAAGGATTTCAATTGAAATTACTTGTTGTTGATGATAGTTCTACAATGCGTCGTATTATAAAAAACACTTTAGCTCGTCTTGGTTACAAAGATATACTAGAGGGTGCTGATGGTGTTGAGGGTTGGGCACAAATGAATGCAAATCCTGATATTGAGATGCTTATTACGGATTGGAATATGCCAGAAATGAATGGTTTAGAGCTTGTTAAAAAAGTTCGTGCAGATGATCGTTTTAAAGATACACCTATAATTATGGTTACAACAGAGGGTGGAAAAGCTGAAGTTATTACTGCTCTTAAAGCCGGTGTAAACAACTACATAGTAAAGCCTTTTACTCCTCAAGTTCTTAAAGAGAAACTTGGTGCTGTGATGGGTGTGTCTTAAATTATGCAAGAATACTACTTTGAATTAGTAGTCAAAGTCTCCTCTCACCATTCTCTTTTCTCAGATTTTTTATCGGATACTTTACCTGTCGGTTTTGAAGAAACCGATGAGGGTTTTATTATTAGAAGTGAAGATAGTTTGGACACTATTGTTTGGGGCTTAGAACAGTTTACTGAAGCATTACAAAAAGCACTCTCAACAACTATAGAACTTGAATGTACAGAATCAAAATTACAAAATAGTGACTGGGTTAGTAATTATCAAAAAAGTATTGAACCAATCGCCATTGATAAGTTTTATATCCATCCTACTTGGAGTGAAGCAAATTCTGATCTTATTAATATTGTAATTGATCCTGCTTTAGCATTTGGAACAGGGCATCATCCTACAACTGCTACTTGTTTAAAAGCAATTTCTACTTATGTAAAAAGAGATGATACTCTCTTAGATGTTGGATGTGGTAGTGGCATCTTGAGCATTGCAGCTATGAAACTTGGTGCAAAAGTAGATGCTTGTGATACTGATCCAATTTCTGTACAAAATAGTATAGAGAATGCAAAACTTAACAATATAGCATATACGAAAATTTGGGAAGGTTCATCTACACTTGCAGAGGGTAAATATCATGTTGTAGTGGCTAACATTGTTGCAGATGTACTTACCTTTATAGCAAAAGATTTAAAAGATGCAGTTGAAGTTGATGGCATACTAATATTGTCAGGAATTTTAGACAAATATGAGAAAAAAGTTCTATCCTATTATAAAAATTTAACCTTATTACAAAGAATACCACAAGAAGAGTGGGTAACTTTAGTTTTAAAAAAAGAAGAGAAATAAATGGCACAAAATGATAACAAGAATAACAATAACTTTTTTAACCAAAATCCACTGATAACTTTTGCAATTTTTTCAGTTGTAGTAATTATGCTATTTAAAGTGTTGGTAGGTGATGGAGCAAATGGAAATGTTGGCTTAGCTGGAAATAACAAAAGAACGAAACAGGTAAGTTACTCAGAACTCAAATCTTTAGTAGCTTCAAAAAGTGTTGCTAAAGTTGACATTGGTCAGAGTTATATTAAAGCTGTATCTCTGGATGGCTCGCAAATCTACACTACTCGAATAGTAAGAGGCGATACAACATTAGTCCAAGAACTTGACAAACAAGGCATTGACTATGGAGGTTTTAGTGAAACAAATTGGTTTACTGAAATGTTTGGGTGGCTTTTTCCATTTTTGATTATTATTGGAATCTGGATGTTTTTTGCTGGACGGATGCAAAAGAGTATGGGTGGCGGTCTTCTTGGAATGGGCAACTCTAAAAAAATGGTAAGCTCTGAAAAACCAGATACAAAGTTTGATGATGTAGCTGGTGTCGAAGAGGCAAAAGAGGAAGTCCAAGAGATTGTAGACTTTTTAAAATATCCTGGTCGTTATGTTGAAATTGGTGCTAAAATCCCTAAAGGTGTACTTTTAGTTGGTTCTCCCGGAACAGGTAAAACACTTTTAGCTAAAGCAGTTGCTGGTGAAGCTGAAGTGCCATTTTTCTCTGTAAGTGGTTCTAGTTTTATTGAGATGTTTGTTGGTGTTGGTGCTGCTCGTGTAAGAGACTTGTTTGAACAAGCAAAAAAAGATGCTCCAAGTATCATCTTTATCGATGAGATAGATGCTATTGGTAAGAGTCGTGCTGCTGGTGGTATGATGGGTGGAAATGATGAGAGAGAACAAACTTTAAATCAACTTCTAGCTGAGATGGATGGTTTTGGAACAAATACTCCTGTTATTGTTTTAGCTGCAACAAATAGACCAGAAGTTCTTGATGCCGCTCTTCTTCGTCCAGGACGATTTGACAGACAAGTTTTAGTGGATAAGCCAGACTTTGCGGGTCGTGTCAAAATCTTAAAAGTACATATGAAAAACGTAAAAATGGACTCGGACGTTGAGATAGAAGAAGTTGCTCGTTTAACAGCTGGTCTTGCTGGTGCGGACTTGGCAAATGTTATCAATGAAGCAGCACTTTTAGCAGGTCGTAAAAGTCAAAAAACAGTCAAACAAAAAGATCTGTTTGAGTCCGTTGAACGTGCTATTGCCGGACTTGCTAAAAAATCTCGTCGAATTAACCCTAAAGAGAAAAAAATTGTAGCATACCATGAGAGTGGTCACGCTCTTATGGCTGAGACGACTATAGGTGCTAAACAGGTATCTAAAGTCTCTATTGTTCCTCGTGGTCTTGCTGCTCTTGGTTATACACTCAATAAACCAGAAGAAGATAAGTTTATGATGCAACGTCATGAACTTTGGGCTGAGGTTGACGTTCTTCTTGGTGGTCGCGCGGCTGAAGAAGTTTTTATAGGTGAAATTTCAACAGGCGCTGGAAATGACCTTGAACGTGCAACAGATATTATCAAATCAATGGTGCAAACCTATGGAATGAGTGATATTGCTGGACTTATGGTCTTAGAAAAATCTCGCCAATCATTTTTAGGTGGTCCACAGCAAGCTACTCGTGAGTATAGTGATAAAATGGCTGAAGATATGGATGAGTTTATTAAATCATCACTTACTGAGCATTATAAGGATGTTTTAGTAAGACTTGAAGAGTATAGAGGTGCTATTGAGAATATGGTTGCACTACTGTATAAAAAAGAGAATATCACAGGCGATGAAGTAAGAGATATAATTCTTGCTTTTGAGAAAGAAAATGGCATGGAATCAAAAGTTGTCGAAGTTGTTGGCAATATAGAATCAGAACTTCAAGCAGATGCTAAAATGTCAGATAACGAGAAGAAATATGAAAACTAATATTTTTCCTATTTCAAAATATGCTGTTAAATATATAGTAACTTCATTTGTTTTATTTACTCTCTTTTGGATTATAGATTTTGATTTTTTCGCTTTTATTAGTTTTAGTGCAATTTTTGTTTTTGCTTATCTTTATAGAAATCCAGAGAGAGAATTGGCTATTTTTGAAACAAATAGTGTTGTCTCACCAGTTGATGGAGTAGTGAATTTTATAGAAGAGCTTGAAGATGACGAGTATGCTTATAAGATAGAAATTGAAGGAAGTTACCTAGAAGTAGGAATACTTAGAGCTCCTATGGATGGGGTTGTCGAAAAAGCTCTCCTACAAAAAGGTGCTCGTTTACCAAAATCTTCTCTTTTATGCAGTGCTATCAATGAAAATGCAGAACTTGTTTTTAGAAGTTCAGCTTCAAATAGTATCAAAGTAAAACATTTCTTAAAAGAGAGTTTCACATCACTAGATATTGATACTAAAAAGGGTGATAAATTAAGACAATCGAGTCGCTATGGTTCAATGATAAATGGACATACAAATATTTATATTCCACAGAATTTTAGATTGAGTATCAATGTTGGACATAAAGTTACTGCTTCACAAACTCTTTTAGGTTATTTTATTTCCCTTCCATAAAAAATAGTTTATCTACATCAATAGCAAAATCAAAGTACTTTGAGAAAAAACGATCTTGTTGAATGTGTGCGAGTTGAATACCTGCTGCATCATTGTTTTTAACTTCAAGATAGAGCAGTCCAAGTGCAAAACGGCTCTCTGCAAAACTTCTATCTTTGAGGTTGGCTAGTTCTAAAAGAGCAATAGCATTTTCATGATGATTAGCTGCTGTAGAAGCTACAGCACCTAAAAAGAGAGTAAATGCATCACGCATCTTTATATCGTCTATTAAAGAGTTGTAAAGTGTATATGCCTTCTCAAAATCTTTGTTGTAAAGATAAACCATAGCTAAAGAGCTCATAAGCTCCTCTGCATCACCATTAGTCTCTTGCAGTACTTTTTCAAGTTGCTGTTCTAAAAAGAAGAGCTTCCCAGTAATAAGGTTTTGTTGAATATAAAGATATCTACTGATGTAGGGACCATAATATAAATTTTGAAAATTAAAGTCCTGTTTCTTCAAATAGTTGAGTACTTTTGATGCATAATCATTCTCTTTTAAATCATAAAATTCGGAATCAATATAGATAATATGTGCCAAAATATCATGTGGAAGCATTGCTGTTAATTTTCTTGATGCAGTTTTGGCAAAGTCTACTTTATTCAGCTTTGATGCGATTAAAGTATTCATGTAGAGATAAAGTGGTCTCTGTTTATAATCATTATCCAACCATTCTATACTAGAGATGTAATTATTTTGAGATATATTGAGTAGTGTAGTATAGAGTTCTCTCTCTTCACTTGGCTCTTCACTCGAAATAGAATCTTTTAGTATTTCTTTTAGCTTCCCTACATCTTTGTCAATAAGTTGTGCACTCATAACAGCATAGACACCAGAGAGATAATTTTGTGCATCGAGGTGATATGAGAGTATAAAGTGATTATGAGCCTTTGTCATCATCCCCATTTGAGCATAAGTAAGTGCCAGATTGTAATGTAAAATAGAGTGTTTAGGTTGTATTTTTATAAGTTTTTGTAACTCTTCATTTGCTTCTCTTATTTTAAAAGAGAGTGCCTTCTTAATCGCTTTTGTTATACCATAATTGACATTTGATGATGAAACACTTTTTTGAAGATACTCTTTTGCTGATGAGATATTATCAATATAGATACTTGCATTTCCTTTTCGAATATAGCTTATGGTATGGTTTGCATTAAATATCTTATAAGGAGAGAAGTAAAATATTTTTTGATAATTAAACATTTTAGAATCTAGAACACTGTTTCGGTAAAGTTTTTGTGCTTTTTTTGCATTAAAAAGCGATTCTTTGAGTGTTACTTTGATTGGATAATATTTGTATACTTCTTTTGGAAACATATCTGTAACATTTTTAATCTCTTTATACCCTTGCTTAATATTACCAGCTTTAATTTGAACAAGACCGAGGGCTAGTTGAGCACGAATAGGTTGGATGTTTTTGAGAATAGACTCTTCAAAATGTGAGATTGCTAAAGGAAAATCTCCTATTCTTGCATAGAGTAAGCCTAAACTCAAATCATCACTTGGTTCAAAATTTTTCTCCATAGCATCAATAGCATCATAATCATTGCCATAAAGTGCATTTATTTTTGATTTGAGGTCTTTTTGGATGTCAGGGTAGGTATTAGATTTGGAGTGTTTGAGTATGCTTAAGGCTTCAAGATAATTATGATTATAGTAGCTAATCAGAGTATAATAGTAGCCATATAAAGGAGAATCAATCTCATGAGGTAGATAAGCATAGGCCAAGTCAATATAGTAAGAAAAACTTTCTTGATCTTCTAAATGGAGTGCACATACAGCAGCATTGATAGCACTCACACATCTTTTTTCATCATTATTTATGGCTTGCTTGAAAGTGTCAAAAGCAGTTTGGTACTGTTTGTCTTTGAGTTGAGCAACTCCTAGATTATATAGCGATATCGCTTCACTAAATTGAGCAATTTTTTCATATAAAACAAGTGCTGGTTTTTTAGAACCTGTAGAGTAGAGATAATTTGCTTTAGCAATCATATTTTCAAGTTCACTTGGTTCGAATTCTACTTTTTTATCTTTTTCTTGTAACTTTTCACTAATAAAGTCTATGGAACTATTTTGTTTGTTTTTTGTAGATTTTAGAATAAGTAAAAGACCTATAATAATAACAAGAACCAAGACAATAGCAATTCCTCCAAAAAGAATGATTTTTTTCTTTTTCTCAGCTTCATCATCGAGTTCAGTGTCAAGTTGTTCATCTTCTCCAATATCAGCAGCTTCGCTCTCTTGGATGATAATTATCTCTTCTTGTGGCTCAGCCATTCTCTACCTTATACCTATTTTGTCTGTTATAGTACACTTTAAGCAATAAAGATACCATTAATTTTGCTATAATTACCCCATGAATAAAAGAATTTTTGTAACAGCTACCAATACTGATATAGGCAAGACCTACACTACAAAATTACTTTTAAAAGAGTATGCAAGTCGTGGTATAAAAGTAGGTGTTATTAAACTTATTGAAACTGGTGTAGTTGATGTAGCTAGTGATGGAGAAATGCTTTTTAGTCTTATCAAAGAACTCAATCCTGATTTTAAAAGTATGAGTTTAGAAGATATTGTACCAATAACTTATGAACTCCCAGCAGCACCATTTATTGCTTCAAAAAACACTCCGCTTGATTTAGAAAAATTAGAAAAAAGCATAATAAAGTTAGAAAATTTTTGTGATTTTCTGATTATAGAAGGAGCGGGGGGATTGTATGTGCCCATAGATGATAAAACAATGATGATAAATTTAATATCTTACTTTAAAGCGACAGCTTTACTTGTAACTCACTGCTCATTGGGCTGTATTAACGATACTCTACTGAGTCAAAAAGCTCTACATGATAATGGGATTAAATTTGCAACTGTTTTTAATTGTAAAGAGAATTATGAGAGTTTTAAAGTAGTTTCAGAGCCATATTTTTTACAAACAACTCAAAAAGTTTTAAAAACTAGCTCTGATATTGACACACTTTGTGATGTTTTGTATAATTTGTAAATAAAGGGAAAAAATGCAACACTTAATAAGAACCGATGATTTTACCGTTGAAGAGATAGAAGATATTTTAGCAGATGCCCAAACTTTTAGTGATGGAAGATTTGATAGAATTTTACAAGATAAGATAATTATTACACTTTTTTTTGAAAACTCTACAAGAACAAAGAGTTCTTTTGAAATTGCAGCAAAAAGATTGGGTGCAGATATGGTTCATCTTGATGTTGCTCAAAGTTCTACAAAAAAAGGTGAAACTTTAGTTGATACTGCCATGAATCTTGATGCAATGGGTCCTCATGCCATTATTGTCCGTCATCAAAATGCAGGTGTCCCTAAAATACTCTCTAATCACACAAATGCAAGTATACTAAATGCTGGTGATGGTGCACATGCACACCCTACACAAGCACTCTTAGATTTATATACATTAAAACAACACTTTCAAGATGTAAGTGGTAAAAAAATCGCAATTGTAGGTGATATTAAAAACTCTCGTGTGGCAAATTCTAACATAGAACTTCTGACTCGTTTTGGTATGGAAGTGATTTTAGTTGCTCCTCCCCAATTTTTGCCTAAAACTTCACTAAGAACTACTCATTATCTACATGATATTATTGATGAGGTAGATGCTATTATGAGCCTCAGAACTCAAACCGAGAGACACTCTTCACAAAGTTATGCTTCACTTAAAGATTATGCAAGTGATTTTTGCATAACAGAGGAATTAGTAGGAGATAGAGATATAATTTTACTTCATCCTGGACCGGTGCATAGAAATATTGATATTTGTGATGCTCTCTTAGCTGATAAGAGATGTAAAGTATTAGAGCAAGTAAGTAATGGTGTAAATATCAGAATGGCAATTTTAAAGAAGTTGATAGCTGATTAAAGAGCATGAACTTTTCTGATTTAAATGCCTTAGGGAAAAAGAGAAAACCTTTCTTATTTATAAGTGATTTTAAGGCAAAAAAATTAGAAGTTTTTTTCTTAGATGAGTTAGAAAAAGAGGATATTGAATTTAAAATAGATGAATCTTATCTACATGATAATCATGAAAGTTTTTTACAAAAAGAACCTATAAATTTTGATGCTTATAAAAATAAATTTGATAAAGTTCAGGAAAAAATAAAAAAAGGTGAGACATATATTTTAAATCTCACACAGCCTACAAAAATTAAAACACCCCTAACACTTAAAGAGATTTATACTCGTGCGAATGCCCATTATAAACTTCGTTTTAAAGATGAGTTTGTCTGCTTTTCTCCTGAAAAGTTTATTCAGATAGAAGATGATACTATTCACACCTTTCCGATGAAAGGGACAATAGATGCTGGCATAAAGAATGCTAGAGAGAAAATTTTAGCCGATACAAAAGAGATGGCAGAGCATATTATGGTGGTGGATTTACTAAGAAATGATTTATCTATTGTTGCCACGAATGTGAAAGTAGAAGATTTTCGTTTTATTACCCAAATAGAAGCAGGAGAGAGGAAACTTTTACAAGTAAGCTCTCATATTAGTGGTAGAGTTACTAAGAATTGGCATGAGAGAGTTGGCACAATTTTAGAAGCTCTTTTACCTGCGGGAAGTATTAGTGGTGCACCCAAAAAAAGTACTTTAGAAATTATTGAAGAGATAGAAGATTATGAAAGAGGGTATTTTAGTGGTGTTTTTGGTGTTTACGATGGAGAGAAACTCGATAGTGGTGTAATGATTCGTTTTATAGAAAAAACTAATAATGGCTATCTCTATAAAAGTGGTGGAGGGATTACTCTTGATAGTAATGCTTTATCTGAGTATAATGAGTTAAATGATAAGATTTATCTACCTTAAGGTTTGGTTTGATGTTGCAATTAAAGAATTTTTTTACAAGTGGTTATGTTTTAGATGAGGTTTTAGAACCTGATTTAAAACATAGATATCAGATGACTAATATTGCCTTGATATTATCAAGTGTAGCATTTTTTTATGGTGTAATTGTAAATAGTATAGAGAACAAATTAGATTTTATGATTATAGAAGAGATTTTAATTGTTATGAATGTAGGACTTTTTTTTCTTTTAAGAGCAAAGCCTGCTTATTTTGAATATGTCGTTAATATAATTACAGCACAGTGTACTTTTTTACTCCTTTATATAATTTATGAAAGTGAACCTGCTGCTATGAAGCATGTTTGGTTGTTTACTTATCCTATTGTTTTAATGTATTTTCAAAGCAAAACTAGAGGTATTTATTGGTTTGTATTTATGATATTAATGCTTATAATCGCACCATTGCAGCCTTTTATTGCTATAGAGTACTCACTTTTTCAAATGATGTATATTGTCTTAGTTCTTTCAATCGTTGGTGTGATTATTTTCTTTTATCAAGAAAAAATGCGAGAAATACGCAATGTGATTTTAGAGCAACAAGCACAACTTATAGAGTTTAATGAAACACTGGGAGAAGAAGTTGCATATAAAACTGAGGAACTTTTAAAAGTTAATCAAGGTTTAGAAGAGATGGTAAAATTAAAAGTAGAACAACTTGTAGAACAAGAAAAACTTATGAATGTTCAATCAAAACAAGCGGTGATGGGTGAGATGATTAGTATGATAGCTCATCAATGGCGACAACCTCTCTCTACAATAACTTTGCAAATTTCAAATCTTCAAATTAAAGATATGCTAGGCGAACATGTGACACAAGAAAATTTTCAAACTACTTTAAGTGAAATTAGTAATACAGTGATATATCTCTCAGAAACTATTGATGATTTTCAGACTTACTTTCATCCTAAAAAAGAGTTACAGAAAATTGAACTACATGAACTGTTACAAAAGGCAGTCACTTTTATATCGCCTCGTACAAAAGAGTTGGATTTAGAAATAAAGATTACAAGTAGTGCAGATATTTGCATTGAAACTTCTGTTAATGAACTTATTCAAGTAATTATAAATATTTTAAACAATGCTGTAGATGTTCTTTTATCAGATAATATAGTGCACCCTGAACTAATAATAGACTTAGAAGAAGATGAAAACTTTGTAATTATCCATATAAAAGATAATGCAGGGGGAATTAGTCTTGAGAATATAGATAAAGTTTTTGAACCCTATTTTAGTACAAAAGGTAAAAATGGAACAGGTTTAGGACTCTATATGAGCCAAATGATTGTGCAAAAACAGTTTAATGGCAATATTAGTGTAAAGAGTTCACCAAATGGAACACACTTTAGTGTTAAAATTCAAAAAGAGATATAAACTTTTCTTTTTTTATTGTTTTGTAGTGCCTCTATGGCATCTCTTTTTAGTGCTACAATTTTTTGCAGAGTGGTATGTGAGTTACTTCTTTTTTTTATTTTTGAGTGCTTTTTTACTTTACAAAAAATATATTTTTTTATCAAATTATTTTTTACTCTTTACATCGTTTTTTTACATGATAATTTTTTATTATTTTACAGAATTATCTGATTTTTTGTATGATTTATCTCTTGATTTTGATGTAGAGTATCTAAATTATCATGTAGAGCCAACAATTATTACATTTTTGACACTTATACATCTTTTTATTTTATTTTTATTGGGCTATAATAAAGCCAATTAATTATTAGGAATGAGTTTATGTATATTGAAGATTTGAAGTTTTCGTTGTGGGCAGATTTTATTGAAAGAGATTATTTAGATAAAGAGTTTAAAGAACTTATAGATAAAGGCATAGTCAATGGTGCTACTTCTAATCCGGCAATTTTTAAAAATGCAATACTAAACTCTCCTGCTTATAAAAAACAGATAAAAGAGTTAGAAGGTAAAAGTGCTAAAGAGAAATATGAAGCCTTAGCTATTTTTGACATTAGTAAAGCAGCAGATATCTTAAAACCTCTACATGATAATGGTGATGATGGTTATGTAAGTATTGAAGTAGACCCTTTTCTTTGTGATGATACTGAAGCAACTATTGCAGAGGGAAAAAGACTGTTTGAAACTATTGGCAAAAAAAATGTGATGATAAAAGTACCAGCAACTGAGGCAGGATATAAGGCGATGGAAGCTTTAACTTCGGTGGGTATTCCTGTAAATGCAACACTAATTTTTAAAAAATCTCAGGCTATTGCTAGTGCAAATGCATTTAAAAAGGGAACAGCTTCTTATGGCAAAAATGTTGATACAGTTATTAGTATTTTTGTAAGTAGGGTTGACCGTGCTCTTGATGGTCTGCTCAAAGAAAAAGGTGTGGCCGTCGCACTGAGTGGTATTTATAATACAGCAGATATTTATAATGAAATTGAGGCGATGCAAGTGCCAGCATGTCGTGCTCTTTTTGCAAGTACTGGTGTAAAAGATGACTCCCTTCCCCCTTACTATTATGTAGAACAACTTTTGGCTTATAATAGTGTAAATACAGCACCAGTTGATACTATAAAAGCTTATTATGAAAAGGGCTCTAAAGAAAAAGCTCTGCCAATTGCATCAGATGTAATAAGGGCTCATTTTGCTAAAGTTAAAGATGCTGGTATTGATTTAGAAGCTGAGTTAGATAAACAGATTGAAGATGGTCTTGTGGCTTTTAAGGATGCATTTAGAGATATATTGGATAGTTTATGAGTAGTGAAGTTGATGTCAGTAAGCTCACATTTGAGCAGTTAAAAAAGGTAAGAGCTTATCTAAAAAAAATGCTTGATAATGGAGGAAGTGACCTTCATATTAAAGCAAATGCTGTTATCCGTGCTCGTATTCAAGGTAAAATTGTACAGTTTTCAGGGGGAGTTCTCTCACCAGCAGATGCTCTTACCTTTGCAAAAGAGTTACTCAAAGGGAGATTTGCAGAGTTTGTTGAAAAAAAAGAGCTTGACTTAGTCTACCCTTATGATGAACGTAACCGTTTTCGTGTCAATATCTTTTTTCAAATGGATGGTATTTCAGCTGTCTTTCGTGTAATTCCTGTAAAAATTCCAAGCTTTGATGAGTTACATCTTCCAGATATTTTAAAAACCTTTACTCATAAAGAGCGGGGTTTGGTTTTAGTGACCGGTGTAACTGGTAGTGGTAAATCAACAACTCTTGCAACACTTATCAATGAAATTAATTTAACTAAACAAAAGCATATTATCACCATAGAAGACCCTATTGAGTTTGTTCATAAAGATAGGGGTTGTATTATTAATCAGCGTTCAGTTGGTCAAGATACCCTCTCTTTTGGTTCAGCACTTAGAGCTGCTCTTCGTGAAGATCCCGATATTATTTTAGTTGGGGAGATGCGGGATAAAGAGACGATTAACTTAGCCCTTCATGCTGCAGATACTGGACACTTAGTTTTCTCAACCCTACATACAATTGATGCAAAAGAGACTATTAACCGTATTATTGCTCAGTTTCCAACAGATGAGCAAAATCGTGTAAGAATCTCTTTGGCTGGTGTAATTCAGGGAGTTGTATCTCAGCGTCTTGTTCCAACCATAGATGGTGGACGACGAGCAGCTATGGAGATTATGGTAAGAACTGCAACTATAGAAAAACTTATTATGGAAAATCGTGATTACGAGATAAAAGATGCAATAGAAAATGGTAAAGAGCATTATCATTCACAAAGTTTTGATCAATCTATTTTAGATTTATATAATGATAAAATTATTTCAAAAGAAAAAGCACTTGCAAATGCAACAAGTGCATCTGATATGGAGCTAAAAATGAGTGGTCTAACTGGTGGAGGTGGAAGTGCAGCTAAGGCCTCAGGTGAAGCAGGTGCAGTGAATATGGAAGAGGATATTTTTTCGCTAAAGTAAACCTTAAAGCATAAATGGATATAATTTCGCCTATTTTTTAAAACACAAAGGAATTAATATGTTAGAAGGTATCGTTAGAGAGAGTATTGGCAAAAAGGGCACAAAAGCACTTCGCCGTGATGGTTATCTAATTGCGAATATTTACGGAAAAGGTCTTGAGAATATCAATGCTGCATTCAAAGTTAATGAATATATCCGTGTAGTTCGTAATAAAGAGACTATAGCATTTCCAGTTACTGTTAGTGGTAATGAAATGAACGTTGTAGTTCAATCTTATGAATCACAAGCAGTTACAGGAAATTTATTACATGTTGATTTAATGGTTGCACAACCAGGTGTTGAAACTACTTACAATGTTCCAGTTGTTCCAGTTGGTGAAGCAATAGGTCTTAAAAACAAAGGTCTTTTACACATAGCTAAACCACGTTTAACTGTAAAATGTACTATTGAAAACCTTCCAAATACAGTTGAAATTAATGTAGCTAAAATGGATACAGGTGATTCTAAACTTGTTCGTGATTTAGATGCTATCCCTAATGTGAAAATATTAGACAGTGAGCGTGTTGCACTTATAAGTATTATCAAAGCGAAATAATAATGCTTGTAGTCGGACTAGGGAATCCTGGTTCCGAGTACGAAAAAACTCGCCATAATATTGGTTTTATGGTTATAGATGAGCTTATAAAAAGACAGAATGCTCAAAAACTCTCCTCCTCATCGTTTAAGGGTGAACTCTACAAATTTAAAAATCATTTTTTATTAAAACCACTTACTTTTATGAATCTTTCTGGTGAATCAATCACTTTAGTGAAAAATTTTTATAAAATAGAAAATATTGTTGTAATACATGATGATTTAGATTTGCCTTTTGGCACACTGCGATTTAAACATGGTGGTGGTCATGGTGGTCATAATGGACTGCGCTCAACTGATGATAAAATTTCTAAAAGCTATGCTAGAGTGCGAATGGGAATAGGAAAACCTGAACATAAGGGCGAAGTTTCTTCTTATGTTTTAAGTGCTTTTAATGCTCAAGAGAAAGAGTATTTAGATGTATGGATAAGTAAAACTTGTGATGCTGTTGAATTTCTACTGAGTAATTCATTAGATGATACGAGTTCTCTACACACAATTAAAAAATTTAAGATACAATAACTTTATGTTAGTATTTAGATATATATCATTTCACTACCTTAAGTACTTTTTTATAATTTTAGGTGCTTTACTTCTGTTTTTAGTTGGCTTTGATTATATGCAATATGAAGATCAATTGTCAAAATCAGCAAATCTACTTTTGATTTATTTAGTTTACAAAGCTTTTTATGGTATTGATATGTTGGTGCCTTTATCGCTTATTTTTGCTATGATATCTACTAAAATATTGCTTATTCGCTCAAATGCCCTTGTCTCATTCTACTCTTTGGGGTATACAAGAATAGATATTTTACGCCCCTTTGTTATTATCTCAACAGCGGTGATTATGCTCTATATTAGTTTTCACTCCTTTTCAAATTTTTCAAGAGCAAATGAGTTCTCAGATAACATTCGTAGCCACTCACAATATCTAAATCCGACACGAGATCTTTTTTTTATATATAAAGGCAAATATATCTACTTTTCTCAAATGCTACCACTTCAAGAAAAAGCAACTGGTATTAGAGTTTTTAGTGTAAAAGATAAATCTTTAAAACAGGTCTTGGTGGCAAAAGAGGCTAATTATAGAGATGAATATTGGCATATCAAAAGTGCTGATATTATAACAAAACCAGATGATTTAAGTTTTGCTTCTTTGGGTATTCGTGTGACTCAAGAAAAAGATTTGGATATCCTGAATGGATTTAGACCTAAAATGCTTGATCAAGTTTATGAGGGAAAGGTTAATTTTACTATTAAAAATGCTGTGGATGCAATTTTCCTTTTAAAAGACCAAAATATTAACACAGATAGTATTCGTGGTGCACTTTACAGAATTTTTGTTTATCCACTTTTTGTACCTGCTGTAGTCATTATTATCTTTTTCTTTGTGCCTATTAGTGTACGATTTTTAAATGTTTCTCTTTTTAGTTTCATTGCTATTTTATCCACACTTATGGTTTGGGCTGTTTTATTTGCACTTACAGAACTCTCCATAAATAAAACTATTTCAAGTGAAGTAGGAATTATTGTTCCTATTATTATTTTATATATTATTGCCATAGGGATTTATAGGCATTTCTCTCATTCACCAAAAGAGAAATCTTAGGCACTTATAAGCACTTTTTGGGTAAAATCAGTCAAAAATATTTTGGATTATTTATGATTGATTTTAGAGCATTAGCAAATGAGTATAAAACTCCTCTTTATATCTACGATTTGGATTATATGAGTGAACAGTTTAACAGATTAAAAGAGGCATTTAAAGGTAAAAAATCTATTGTAGCTTATGCTGTAAAAGCAAATTCTAACCTGAGTGTTGTTCAGCATTTTGCAAAGATGGGTAGTGGAGCCGATTGTGTCTCTATTGGTGAAGTACGTCGAGCATTTTTAGCCGGTGTTCCTTCATATAAAATTATTTTCTCTGGTGTTGGTAAGAGTGATGATGAAATCCGTGAAGCAATAGAGAAAGATATATTATATATCAATGTTGAGAGTGAAGCAGAACTTGGTCGTGTCGAGATGATTGCTAAAGAGCTAGGTACAAAATCTCGTATAAGCATTAGAGTAAATCCAAATATCGACCCAAAAACACATCCTTACATTTCAACAGGTCTACATGATAATAAGTTTGGAGTTGATTTAAATACTGCAAAACGTATGTATATTATGGCAAATAATTCTGAATTTTTAGACCCAGTTGGGATTCATTTTCATATCGGTTCTCAACTTACTGAACTTACGCCTATTCGTGAGTCTGCAGAGATTGTTGCAGATTTAGTTCGTTCACTGAGTAAGATTAAAATTGATTTAAAATTTTTTGATATTGGTGGTGGTTTAGGTATTCAGTACGATGATGAAACACTCATTGAACCTTATGATTATGCACAAGCTATTTTAGGAACACTCACTGCACTTGATTTAACTATTCTTTGTGAACCAGGTCGCTTTTTAACAGCTAATGCAGGTTACTTTGTAAGTAAAGTTTTGTATGAAAAACAAAATGGTGCTAAAAAGTTTGTGGTAGTTGATGGTGCTATGAATGATTTACTTCGTCCTGCTCTTTATGGTGCTTATCATAAAATCGAAGCAATTACAGATTCTAAAGAAGAGCCAAGAGCTGTGGATATTGTAGGTCCTGTTTGTGAAAGTGGTGACTTTTTTGCAAAAGATTATCTACTACCAGAGTTAGCACACAATGATTTAGTAGTTGTGCATAGTGCTGGTGCTTATGGTTTTGGTATGGGAAGTAACTATAATACTCGTGGAAGAAGTGCTGAAGTAGCTCTTAAAGATGGCAAAGCGAAACTTATTCGTAAACGTGAAACTTTTGAAGATTTAATCGCTTTAGAAGAAGAATTTTTACAAAACTAGGGAGATTATCATGTATTTTATCGATGTGCAAGGAACTTTGATTAGCGACAGTGATAAAATGCCTATAAAAGGCAGTATCGAGTTTATTGATAAACTTAATCGTGAAAAAATTCCCTACATGATAATTACTAACAATACAAAAAAAGAATCATTACTCTTTTACCAATATCTTCAAGATATTGGTTTTGATTTTTCATATGATAATTATTTAGATCCTCTTATGGTTCTCTCTACAATTTTAGCAAAAGAGAGTGTTGCCGCTTATGGAACAGAAGAGTTTTTACAAACTCTAGTAAAGATGGGATATGTCTTAAATTATACTCATCCTAAACAAGTTCTTGTTTCTATTAAAGAAAACTTTTTAGCTGATGAGTATGCTCAAATGATAGAGTTTTTACTTTTAGGAGCTTCTTTGATTGGAATGCATGAGAGTTCTATTTATGCAAAAAATGATAAACGTTATCCTGGTGTTGGAGCTATTTTAAAGCTTTTAGAATTCGCAACCTCTAGCTCGTATCAGGTTGTTGGTAAACCGAGTATAGCTTTTTATGAAGAGGCTTTAAAAAAGCTGCAAAAACAAGAGCCTAATGCAAAATTTAGTGATATAACAATTATTAGTGATGATGTAAAGGGTGATTTGGGTGGTGCTAAAAAACTTGGAATGAAAACTATTTTTGTGACGAGTGGCAAGTACAAAACCCAAGAAGAGATAGTACCTTTTTTAGAAGATAGTTTAAAACCTGACAAAGTGTTTGCAAATATGCAAGAGATATTGGAGAGCTTATGAAAACATTAAAAGATTGTAGAGATGCGATAGATTGTATTGATAATGAAATTTTAGAACTGCTTAACAAAAGAATGAAAGTAGTAGATAGAGTTGGTCAAATAAAAAGTGATTCTAATACAGCTATTTATAGACCAGAGCGAGAAAAAGATATTATTGATAGACTTACTCGTATTAGTAAAGAGAGTGATGGTACTTTAAACCATGGTGCTATTGAAGCAATCTTCTTAGAGATTTTTGCAGTTTCTCGTAATCTTGAACTTCCTGAACGCATAGCATACTTAGGACCAGAGGGTAGCTTTACCCATCAAGCAGCAGAGAGTCGTTTTGGTGGTATGAGTGAGTACCTCTCTTTGAGTTCTATTCATGCAGTTTTTAATACACTAGAAACTGGTCGTGCTAAGTTTGGTGTTGTTCCAATAGAAAATTCTCGTGATGGTATTGTTGGAGAAACACTTGATTATCTTGCTAAAAGTACAGTAAAAATTGTGGCAGAACTCTATATGCCTATTCATATGTCTTTTGCTACAAAGGCCAGAAAAATAGAAGATATCAAGAAGATATATTCTAAAGATAAAGGCTTTGGTCAATGTCGAGATTTTTTACTTGAACATGGCTTTATGAATGTAGAGCAAATTCCAGTAGAATCAACAGCAACAGCTGCTATATTAGCTGCTAAAGACCCAAGTGCTGCTGCAATTTGTTCTCACATCGCGGCTAAGCTTTATGGTGTGCCAACACTTTTTGAAAATGTTGAAGATGCTACTGATAATAGTACACGTTTTGTAATTTTAAGTGATTTTAAAAACGGTATTAGTGGGCAAGACAAAACATCTATGTTGGTTCGTTTAAAAGATGGGGTTGAAGCTGGTTCTTTGGTTCGATTTTTAGAAGATTTTAATGATGAAAAGATTAACCTCTCTAAAATAGAGTCTCGACCATCAAGAGATAAAAGTGGTTTTGGTTATTGGTTTTTTATAGATTTTTATGGTCATATAGATGATGAATTTGTACAAAAAGCGATAGCAAAACATAAAAATGAAGTTACATGGCTTGGAAGTTATGTGAAGGGTGAAAATTGAAATTTAATAAAAAATTAGAAAATATAAAAACATACGAGGCTGGAAAGCCAATAGAACTTGTTGTTCGAGAATTTGGCATTGAGCCAAAAGATATTATTAAACTAGCATCAAATGAGAATCCTTATGGATGTTCACCAAAGGTTCAAGATAGTGTAAGTTCAATTATTACAAAGATGGCACTCTATCCAGATGATAGTATGATGAAGCTAAAAGATGCTTTACAAAATAGATTTGAAGTTGATGGCGAGAACATTATTATTGGGAGTGGAAGTGATCAAGTTATAGAGTTTATTATACATGCTAAAGCAAGTGCAAATTCTAAAATTCTTATGAATAGTATTACTTTTGCAATGTATGAGATTTATGCTAAACATGTAGGTGCGGAGGTGATAAGAACTGCTTCACAAGAGCATGATTTAGATGAGTTTTATGAAGCTTACAAAACTCAAAATCCAGATATAATATTTTTATGCACACCAAACAACCCAACGGGTGATGCAATTAATGCAAAAGCAATGTATGAATTTTTACAAAAAATTGATAATGATACCTTAGTTGTTGTAGATGGTGCTTACATGGAGTATGCTGGTTTTAAAGAGACGAGTAAAAAAGTGTCTCCTAAAGATTTAGTAGAAAAATTTAGTAATGTTATCTATTTGGGTACATTTTCTAAGGCTTATGGACTTGGTGGTATGCGAGTTGGTTATGGTATTTCTACAGCACCTATCATTAAAGAACTCTATAAACTAAGACCACCATTTAACATTACAACACTCTCTTTAGAAGCTGCAACTGTTGCCTTAGAAGATGAAGTATTTGTTAGTAGAAGTATCACTCTCAATTTTGAGGAGATGAAACGGTACGAAGCCTTTGCAAAAGATAAAAAAATAGATATAATAAACAGTTATACTAATTTTGTAACATTATCTTTAAATAAAGAACATAATTCTACACAAATTTCTAATACCTTACTACAAAAAGGGATGATAATTAGGGATTTAAGTAGTTATGGCATGAATGCAATACGTGTAACTGTAGGAACAGATAAACAAAACAGTCGTTTTTTTGAGCTAATGAGTGAACTAATTTAAGAATGAGAGATTAATGGATTTTAAAGTACTTTTTTCGCAGTTAGTTGTTCTATATGATAAACTAACAAAACAGCAAAAAATAATTATTGGGATAGCAATTGCTGGTGTTATCTCATTTTTGATTTTTTTAGTTGTTTATAGTGCGAGTGAAAGTAAAAAAAGCCAGTATGAAACTCTTTTTGATTCTTTGAGTGCTGAAGATGCAGCAAAGGTAGTTGAACAGTTAGAAAAGGAGAATGTTCCTTATAAGATTGAAGCAAATAATGTCATTAAAGTACCAAAAAATGTTGTTTATAAACAACGTATTTCTATTGCCGCTTTAGGCATACCAAAAAATAGTGGTGTAGGTTTTGAACTTTTTGACAAACAAGAGTTTGGTGCTACAAGTTTTGATCAAAACATTAAGCATTTACGAGCCCTTGAAGGTGAACTCTCTCGCACTATTAATGCCCTTACTCCCATAGAGAGTGCATCAGTTAGTTTGGCTCTTCCTAAAGATTCTCTTTTTGTAGAAAAAAAAGAGAATGCTACAGCTTCTGTTATGGTACAACTTATTGAAGGTAGAAGTCTCTCAGCGAGACAAGTGAGAGGAATTAAAAACCTTGTCTCTGCAGCTGTTTCAAATATGAGTTCTACAGATGTCATGTTGATTGATAGCGATGGTGAAACACTAGGTGATGAGGATGAGATGGCTCAAATGAGTGAGTTATCTGCCGTACAGCAAAAATTTAAAGTCAAAGAAGAGAAAAAACGACAGAAAAAAATTATTGAAGTTGTTTCACCTTTTGTTGGTGGAAAGAGTAGAGTGGTCGCACAGATTAGTATTGAGTATGACTTTTCTATTAAAAACTCGACTTCTGAGTCTTATGACCCTGAAAATATTGTTAGAAGTGAACAGATTAGTGAAGAAAAACGTGAAGGAAATTCACCTAAAGAAGTAGGTGGAGTTCCAGGAACTGTGAGTAACATAGGACCAGTTCAAGGCTTAGAGAGTCAAAAAACAACAGAAAAATATTCAAAAAACACAGGTACTACGAATTATGAAATAGGCAAGACTGTTAGTACAACAAAATCACAATTTGCTCGTATTACAAGAATTACGGCTGCTGTTGTGGTAGATGGAAAATACAAACAAAAACTTGATGAAGATAAGAAAGAAACTTCAGAATTAGAATATACACCTTTAGATGAAGCTGATTTAGCAGCTTTAGAGTCACTTGTTAGTCGTGCTGTTGGTATTGATGAGACTCGTGGAGATAAGATTAGTGTTAAAAACTTGCAATTTCAAAGAGATGCTAAGCAACCAGGTTTAGATGGAGTTTCTAAAGTTGTAGAAATTAGTGAAATATATTTAGCACCATTCTCTGGTCTATTTAAATATATGTTTGTTTTACTACTACTTTTTGTACTTTACAAAAAAGTTATTGTGCCATTCTCAGCAAAAATGCTTGAGGTGTCAAAAGAAGAGGAAGAGTTAGAACGCCCTTCTTTAGAAGTTGAAGATGATGAAGATGAAGATTTAGTACAAAAAGTACAAGCAATGCGTAAAAAAGTAGAAGAGCAATTAGGAGTTGGACAAAATTTCAATGAAGATGAACTTAAATATGAAGTAATTTTAGAAAAAGTAAGGTCTATGTCTGAAGATGCACCAGAGGATATTGCATCACTTCTTCAAGCACTTCTGAGTGAAGAAATAGAAGGCCCACACCCCTCATCAAAAAAAAATAAAGGATAATAATGGCAAATTTAAATCCACAACAACAAGCAGTATTTGATGAAATGAACATGGCAGAAAAAATTGCTATTCTTTTACTTCAGTTAGGTGAAGAAGTGACCGCGGGTATTTTTTCAAATATGAATGTTGATGCAATTACAGAAGTTTCAAAATATATTGCATCAAATTCGACCATTGATAGAGCAGTTGCTACAGCCGTTTTAGAAGAGTTTCATGCGATTTTTCAATCTGGACAGTATCTTACATCTGGTGGTATGGAGTATGCAAGAGAGCTACTTTATAGAACACTTGGTCCAGATGAGGCTAAAAAAGTGCTTGATAAACTCTCGAAAAGTATGCAAAATACACAAAACTTTGCTTATCTTTCAAAAATAAAGCCACAACAACTCTCAGACTTTATTATGCATGAACATCCTCAAACAATAGCTCTTATTTTGGCACATATGGATGCAACTGAGGCCGCAGATACTATTAGCTATTTTCCAGATGAACTTAGAAGTGAAATTGCTATGCGTATGGCAAAACTTGGTGATATTTCACCATCAGTTATTAAAAGAGTTTCAGCTGTGTTGGAGTCAAAACTAGAGTCACTTGCTTCATACAAAGTTGAAGTGGGTGGAACTCGTGCAGTTGCTGATATCTTTAACCGTTTAGGTGCAAAAAGTTCTAAAGCAACTCTTAGTAATATTGAACAAGTTGATGAAGAGCTTGCCACTCAGATTAAAGAGATGATGTTTACATTTGAAGATATGGTTTCTCTTGATAAAAATGCGATTACAGAGATTCTTAAAACTGTAGAAAAACCAGACTTGATGCTAGGTCTTAAATCTTCACCAGAAGAGTTAAAAGAGAAATTTTTCTCTGCAATGAGTGAGAGAGCACGTGATGCTTTTGAAGAAGAGATGCAGTTTCTTGGTGCAGTTAAAATGAAAGATGTTGAAGCAGCACAAAGAAAAATTGTTGAGGTAGTAAATGCACTCGCTGAAGCAGGAACTATACAAATGGGTTCAACTGAAGAGATGATAGAGTAATTATGGCAACAGTAATTTCAAATAATTCTATAGCGAATCATAGTGTTAATAAGTATAATTTTAAAGTTATAGCATCAGGTGCACAAAATAACGAAGAAGAGAGGGTTGAACAAGTAAGTTTTTCACAAGAGAAACATCCTGGTTTAAGAGCAAGTGATGTAGACTCTAGTGCACTTAGTAACAAGTCTAAAGAGTCTTTAATCGAATCTTTAATGAAAAAAACTGATGAAATGTCATCTAATTTTATTAAATTACAAATGAAACTTGAATCTAAGGAAGAAGAGTATAAACTTGAGCTTCAAAAAGCGAAAGAGGAGTCATTTGCAGAGGGGCTTGAAGCTGGAAAAGCAAAAGCTATACAGGATGGAGACGTTAATGTATCCGATGCAATTAAGCTCTTTAGCCAATCTGTTAAAAAATTAGATAATAGTGCACTAGAGTTTGAATCAGCTTTAGAATCAATTAAAAAAGAGTTAATAAGTGCAGCACTCGATATTGCCAAAGAAGTAGTGAATGTTGAAGTTGGTGAAAACTCTGCTAAGATAGCTAAAGTGTTGGCATCTGAGTTGATAAAAGAGTTACAGAGTGCCTCAAAAATTACATTAAAGGTAAATCCTATGGACCATGGAATTATTTCAGAACATGTAGGTTCATTAAAGCATGTAGAAGTGGTCTCAGATAGTGCCATTAGTAAAGGCGGTGTTGTTGCTATTAGCGATGCTGGTAATATAGACGCTGAGATAAGTAAAAGATTTGAAAGAGTGAAAAAAGCAGCATTAAGTGAGTAGTAAAATATATGAATACTAAAGATAAAAAAATAGTAGAATTAGAGTCTCTTTGTCAAAATATTAGAGAAGAAATTTTAAGAGTTGTAAGTAAAAATGGTGGGCACTTGAGTTCCACTTTAGGAGCGACAGAGCTTATAGTTGCTATGCATCAAGTATTTGATGTAAAAAAAGACCCTTTTATTTTTGATGTATCTCATCAAGCTTATGCACATAAACTTCTAACAGGTCGATGGGAAGCATTTGATACACTTAGACAGTTTAATGGACTGTGTGGCTACACTAAACCAAGTGAAAGTGATGCTGATTATTTTGTCGCTGGACATAGTTCGACTTCTATATCTTTAGGTGTGGGAGCTGCTAAAGCGATTGCACTCAAGGGTGAACAAGAGAGTCGTATTCCAGTTGTAATGATTGGTGATGGTTCAATGACTGCTGGTATGGTTTATGAAGCACTCAATGAACTAGGTGATAGAAAATATCCGATGGTTATAATCCTTAATGATAATGAAATGAGCATTGCTAAGCCTATAGGGGCAATGAGTCGAATGCTTAGTTCTGCTATGGCATCGCCTTTTTATCAAAGATTTAAAAAAACAACTGAAAGCATAGTTGATAACTTTGGTGAGGGAGCTCATTACATAGCTAAACGCATGGAAGAGTCATTAAAACTCATTACTCCAGGTTTACTTTTTGAAGAGATGGGAATAGATTATATTGGTCCTGTTGATGGGCATAATCTTGCACAATTAATGGATATAATGCAAACAGCGAAAAATCTTGGTAAGCCAGTAATTATTCATGCCCAAACACTTAAAGGTAAAGGTTATGAAATGGCTGAAGGTCAAGAGGAGAAGTGGCATGGTGTCGGTCCTTTTGACTTAAGTAATGGTGCGAGTGCTAAAAAATCTTCTGTTAAATCTGCTACTCAAATCTATACAGAAGCTTTGATGCATTTAGCAAAAACAAATGAAAAAATTGTTGGTGCAACCGCTGCAATGCCAAGTGGAACAGGTTTATCTGATTTAATAGAAACTTTTCCAAATCGTTTTTGGGATGTTGCAATTGCAGAACAACATGCAGTGACTTCTATGAGTGCAATGGCAAAAGAGGGTTTTAAACCTTTTTGTACTATTTACTCTACTTTTTTACAGCGTGGATATGATCAAATAATTCATGATACTTGTTTGATGGATTTACCAGTTGTATTTGCACTTGACCGTGCTGGCATTGTAGGAGAAGATGGGGAGACACATCAAGGTGTTTTTGATATTAGCTTTTTGAGAGCTATTCCAAATATGACACTTTTTGCGCCTCGTGATGAAAAAAGTTTTCATCAAGCTATGGGTTTTGCTTCAGAGTACAATCATCCATGTTCTCTTCGTTATCCTCGTGGGGCTTTTACTCCAACAGATTTACCAGAATCAGTGCCATTTGAATTAGGAAAATCACAACTTTTAAAATTAAGTAGTAGTGATACTCTTTTTATTGCTTATGGGAATGGAGTAGGGCGTGCATATGAGACTTCTTTACTTTTAGAGAATGAGGTAAGTATTTTGGATCTTCGTTTTGTAAAACCATTAGATGTAGAGGCTTTAAAAGAGTTAAGTCAAAAACATAAAAAATGGTTTATCTTCTCTGATAGTGCTAAAATGGGTGGAGTAGGTTCTGCTATTTCTGAATTTTTAGCAGATGAGAAAATATTAGATATAGAACTTAGTAGTTTTGAATATAGTGATGATTTTATTACTCATGGGAATACAAAATTGGTAGAGGAGTCTTTAGGTCTTTTACCAGAGCAGTTAGCAAAAAGAGTGATGGAGTTAAGTTAACTCTATCACTCCTGCAAATCTACCAGTAACTCCCTCTTTACGATAAGAGAAGTATTTATCATGTAGACAAGCATTACACTCATCTGAAATTTCAAAATGTTGTACTTTGGCTTCTAAAAGTTGTGTTTTTAAAATTTTTTTAATATCCAAAAAATACTTTTTTTCTTTTTTTTTAATGGCATAATCAAGTTTAAGCTCTTTTGCTTCTTGATAAATTTCTTCACCAACCTCATAACAATTTTGACAAATACTTGGACCAATACTTACATAAATATCATCAATATTTGACTGAAAGTTATCAACAAAACTCTCTAAAACATTTTGAATAATATTGTCAAATGTACCAGCTCTTCCTGAATGTGCCACAGCTATAACTTTTTGAACATCATCATAAAAAAGGATAGGAGTACAATCGGCAACCATAACCATAAGAGGAACACTCTTTTTATCTGTAATAAGAGCATCACAAGTAGGGGGATGCTTAAAATCATCACTACTATTTACAATATGAACAGTATTTGAGTGGATTTGCTTCATATATACAAGGGCATTTTTATCATAACTCAAATTACATGATAATTCTACATGATAATTGCTCACATTTTTAATGTTATCACCCACATGAAAGGCTAAGTTACCATTTTTCTTAGTTGTAAAGCCTTGGCTTAAGTTTGAAAAAGGATTTAATAAGTTACTTTGAATAATTTGCATATAATAATTATAACAAAAATAAAGGTAATTCTATTGAGTAAACTAAGTATGTACTCACCAACTCTTAATGGTGAAAGTGTAAAAACAAAAAGAGAAGAGATTAAAAGCTACTTTAATAACACATACGAGTTGTTTGAAAAAGTTTTTGAAGTCTTAAAAGATGACACTGTTTTTTATGAAAAATCAGAAATAACTCGCCATCCCATGATTTTTTATTTTGGTCATACTGCAACTTTTTTTATTAATAAGCTAATTTATATGAAAATTATTAAAGATAGAATGAATGCTGATTTTGAGTCTATCTTTGCTATTGGTGTGGATGAAATGTCTTGGGATGATATGGAAAATTCTTCTTATATTTGGCCAAAAGTGGATGAGGTACGAGAATATAGGGCAAAGGTTAAAGCTATTGTCAATAATCTCATAGATACTCTTCCTCTTACTCTGCCAATCACTCAAGAGAGCTCTATGTGGATAATACTTATGGGAATAGAACATGAGCGAATTCATATTGAAACTTCTCTTGTTTTACACCGTCAGATGCCTATAAATTTTGTAAAAGATTCAGACTATTTTACACCATGTAATTTAGGTGGGCTTGCTCCAAAAAATGAGATGATAACTCTTAAGGGCAAAAATATTACATTGGGAGTAAATAAGAGTGAGCATAAACTCTATGGCTGGGACAATGAGTATGGAACTTTTAGTGAGGAAGTAAGTGATTTTAAAACTTCAAAATATCTTGTAAGTAATGCTGAATTTCAAGAGTTCGTAGATGCAGGCGGTTATGACAATCGAGAGTTTTGGGATGAAGAAGGAGAGAAATTTTTAGAACTTACTGGAGCGAAGCATCCTCCTTTTTGGGTAAAAGATGGAGATGATTTTAAATATAGAACTTTAACTCAAGAGATACCAATGCCACAAGATTGGCCTGTTGATGTTAATGCTCTTGAAGCAGAAGCTTTTTGTCGATACAAGGGTCAAAAAGATGGAGTTACATATCAACTTCCAAGTGAAGCTGAATACCGTGTTATGTACGAATATGCAAATATAGAAGATATACCTAATTTTCATGAAAGCCGTGCAAATTTAGATTTTTATCATTATGCTTCCTCTTGTCCTGTCAATGAGTTTGCTTTTAAAGAGTTGTACGATGTAGTTGGGAATGTATGGCAATGGAGTAGAACACCCATCAGACCTTTTGAGGGCTTTGAAGTGCATGAGGCTTATGATGACTTTTCGGTACCGACTTTTGATGAAAAACATGCTCTTATCTTGGGTTCATCATGGTCAAGCAGTGGTAATATAATTACTAAAAACTCACGTTATGCTTTTAGAAAACATTTTTACCAAAATGCAGGGTTTAGGTATGTAATAACAGATAATAAGGAAAATGAATTGGTAGATATTTATGAGAGTGATGAGCTAGTTTCACAATATTGTGAATTTCAATATGGTGAAACACATTTTGGAGTAGAAAATTTTGCTATAAGCACAGCAAGAATAGCGGCTTCATTTAGCAAGAACAAAACAAGAGCACTTGATTTGGGTTGTGCAACGGGAAGAGCAACTTATGAGTTAGCTAAAGAGTTTGATGAGGTAGAGGGAATTGATTTTTCTGTTCGTTTTGTGCAAGTGGGTTCAAAACTTAAAGATGAGGGATATGTGGCATTTAGTGTCAAAGAAGAGGGTGATTTAACACACAATAAAAAAATAACTTTAAAAGATTTGGCTTATGAAAACCTTGTAGATAAAGTTTTATTTTGGCAGGGTGATGCTTGTAACCTCAAGCCAAATTTTAAAGAGTATGACTTGATAATGGCGACCAATCTTGTAGATAGACTCTATAATCCAAGACTTTTTTTAGATACAGTTCATGAAAGACTCAATCAAGATGGAATATTGGTACTTACTTCTCCATACACTTGGCAAGAGAGTTCTACAAGCAGAGAATTTTGGCTTGGTGGATATACGGATGAAAATGGTAAAAAAATAAAAACTATAGAATCACTTAAAAATATTCTACATGATAATTTTGAACTCCTTCATACTGAGGATGTTGAATTTGTGATTAAAGAGACAAAAAGAAAGTACCAACATACTATTTCCGAGTTAAGTGTTTGGAAAAAAAGATGAGTTATGATTTTTCTGTGAGTGCCAATAGAGAAAAGACAAATGCAGAAAAATATACTTTACGAGAGAAGCTTTTTGGTACAACAAATGTAGAACCTGTTTGGGTCGCTGATATGGATATAGATACACCTGATTTTGTTTTAGATGCTGTAAAGAAACGCTTAAATCATCCAATTGTAGGCTATGAAGAAGTACCAAAGAGTGCTTATGAAGCGCAAATTGCATGGATGAAAAAAGTACATGATATTTCTTTTGATGTGGAAGATATGTTTTATTCTCATTCTGTTGTGGCTTCTATGAGTGTTGCTATTGAAGCTTTTACAAAAGAAGGGGAGGGTGTCATAGTTCAAACCCCTGTGTATTCTCCATTTTTCCATAGTGTAAAGCATCTTGATAGAAAAGTAGTAAAAAACCCACTACAATTAAAAGAAGATGGTAGTTATACTTTTGATATAAAAGATTTAGTATCAAAGATAGATGAAAACACTAAACTTTTACTTCTTTGTTCTCCTCACAATCCCGTTGGAAGAGTCTGGAGACGAGAGGAGTTAGAACAAATCTTAGAGGTCTGTGCTTTACATGATATTGTAGTCTTTGCAGACGAAATTCACTCTGATTTAGTATATGCTCCAAACAAGCATATTCCTTTTGCTTCTTTGAGTGAAAAGGCAAGGGAAATTACCCTTACAGCTATTGGAGTAGGTAAAACTTTTAATATGGCAGGCTTTGCAATGAGTAGTGTCGCGATACCTAATGCAAAATTAAAAGAGCGATTTAAAAAGCAGTATGATAAAGTCCATTTTGCTCAGGGAGCAGTTTTGTCTCATGTAGCATTTGAGAGTGCTTACACTTATGGAGCAAAATGGCTAGAAGATTTGAAAGAACATCTACAAAATAATTACAAACTCTTAGAAGCTTTAACACTTAAATATCCTCATTTAATTAAAATTACTCCTATTGAAGCAAGCTATTTGGCATGGCTAGATTGTCGAGGTTTAGGGCTTACAGATAGAGAACTACGAGAGTTTTTTGTAAAAGAGGCAAGGCTTGGTCTCAATGCTGGTCTTAGTTTTGGTAAAGAGGGAAGTGGTTTTATGCGTTTGAATTTTGCTCTCTCTTGTGCTAAAATGTCAAAAATAATTTTTAGGCTTGAAAAGGCACTTCAAAAAATAGGAAAGTAAGTTGATTACAATTAATTGGGCGGAATATAAAGAATATAAAAAATATGCACATGGAAGCGATAATTTTATGATGCTTTTGGATTTTATGAAAAGTTATTATAATATGACAAATCCACGAGATATCTATGAGACTCTCCATAATGATGATACTGCACAGATGATGCTTGATAAACGAGATATTATTGATGCAGAGGGCTTAGAAAACTTTTTATATCGTTAAAGTTTAACTTTTTTTTGGGATTTTTTGCTCAAATAAGGAGCATGGAATTCCACTACTTTGAAAAACAACCATTGATGGTATTTGGGCTGATTGAAATCCATAAGCTTTACAACCATGTGGTTGTCCAGCTTTCCAAGTAACAAAATAATATTTACATCTTCTACAGTTAATTCTTTTCATCAATCTCTCTTTTAAATAGGAAATTTTACCATATATAGGTAAAATAAATAAAAAATTTATATAAAGAGAAAACAAATATGGACAAAATATTATTAATGTTTCAACTACAAGCCGAGTTGAATGAAGTAACAAATGGTGATAAGTGGACGGCAGGTGTTACTAAAAATGGTAAAACAATTAATTGGCAACGTTGTATATATATGGAGTGTGCAGAGATGGTGGATAGCTTTTCATGGAAACATTGGAAAAGTATAGATAAAGAACCAGATTGGGCAAATCATCAGATAGAAGTTATTGATGTATGGCATTTTATTATGAGTCTCGCAATTGAGAATTATGCACAAAATTTTAAAGGTGGTGTTGAGGATTTGAGTTTGATGGTCTCAGATTTAGAGAGTTTTGCTCAACTACAAACCCAGAGTAAAAATTTTGCTTCTCAAGATGAGGTAATTGCCAAAGTTGAAAATATAATTCGTTTAGCAATTGATAAAGAAGCATTTGAACTTGAATTATTAATTAGTGAATTTTTCGATTTAGTTATTATGAGTGGATTAAATTTAGAATCTCTTTACAGACTCTATGTTGGCAAAAATATCTTAAATCAGTTCCGTCAAGATAATGGTTATAAAGATGGCTCATATATTAAAGTGTGGAATGGTGAAGAAGATAATGTTGTTATGAAAAGAATTTGGGAAGAAAATGGTGATATTAAACCCGATTTACTTTACAGAGAACTTGCAAAATCCTATATTTCTCTCAATAAGAGTCTTTAATTGGATAGAGTTTTAGAAATTAAAAACTTAACTTTTGGTTACTCAAAAGATATGTTAATTTTACAAAATTTCTCTATTGAACTAAAAAAAGGAGAACTTAAATCAATAGTGGGTGCAAGTGGTGCTGGGAAAAGTACCCTTTTTGAGTTAATACTTCAAAATCTAAAACCATTGGGTGGTAATATAGAGGCATCACGGTGTTCACAAGTGTTTCAAGACCCTTATAGCTCTTTTCATCCCAGTTTTACACTACTGAATCAAATAAACGATGTAGCATCATTAGAGTTTTTAGAGATGTATTTAAAACTTATTAATTTAGACTATGAACTTCTTTTAAAACTCCCACATGAACTCTCTGGAGGACAACTACAACGTGCTTCTATTTTACGAGCACTTTTAATGCAACCTGATTTATTACTCTTAGATGAACCTACATCTGCATTAGATAATGTAATTCAGCTAGAAGTAATGAGTATGCTAATGAGTAATATTTCAAATATGGGTATTTTATTGATTACTCATGATATGGAGTTAGCAAAGTGGTGCAGTGATGAAATCATAGAAATATAAAAAACTTATATCGTCTCAACCTATATAAATCATAAGATAAGCTTAAATTAATAGAAGATTCAGTACAATTTTAAATATGATATATATCTTTGACTTATACATGTGTATCATAAATTAAAATATATTGGAAAATTATTATGGCACAAACAACTACAGAAGAAACAAAAACAGCTACAACTAAAGCAGCACCAAAAGTAGAAACAAAAAAAGCGGCTCCAACAGCGAAACCGGCAGCAACAAAAGCGGAAGCTAAACCAGCTGCAAAAAAAGCAGTTCCAACAGCGAAACCAGCAGCTAAAAAAGCAGAAGCTAAACCGGCTGAGAGCAAAAAAGAAGTAGCAACTTCAAAAAATGATTGTCTAATAGACATTGCAGAAGAACAAATGGATGCAACTGCTGAGACAATTATTAGTGCACTTACTACACTTGATAAACAATTAACAGATGCTCGTGCAACTGGATCAGATAAAGCAAAAGAAATTGTTGCAGAATTTGGTGGTGAGAACAAACTTACTGACTTAATTTCTACATTAGCAGGTTACATGGGTGAAGCTGCTGGTGCAGGTATGGTTGCAGGTATGTCACCAATGGTTATTATGGCTGGTGCAGCTAAGGGTGTTTACAAAAAAATTACTGATTAATTAAGATTGTTTTGGCATAATTACCTTCATACATACTTAAAGGTTTCTTCTTGTCAAAACACTTTTTAACACTTCTCGAATACAATTCTATCGAACTCCACCCCCTTATCATTAATGCTACTTGGTATCTCTCAATAAAAGAATTATCATTAGCATTACATACACCAATTGTTAAAATAATTGAATCTTTAGAACTCTTGGTTGAGGGTAAACATTATAGTTATGAGGCTATAGAGTATGCAAGAGCAAAAAGTACATCCTCAATACTCTTTTTTTCTAAAGCGGGTATTATGAAACTATCATATCATTTAAAAACAGAAGATGCTTTGTCTTTTTTGGAGTTTATTGAAGATATTTATTTTGAAGATAATAATCAAGAAGTAAAAACTCATAATTTTTATAATGACATAGAAGATTTATTAAAAGATAGATTAAAAGCTTTAAAAGAAAATCCAGATGCTTCCCTAGAGGAGATAAATCGTTTTATTATCACACTCGACAACTTGATTAGAAAAAGGGATAACCTTCCAGCACAAAAAACAGTACAGAATGGCTCAAATTTTGGAGATATTTTAGAAACTGTAGTACAACTTGCACAAAACTATGCAGTCAAAAAGTAAACTTTAATACTCCAAACTAATTTTATCAAGAGCGGAAATAGTTATTTTTCTTAGCTCTTTTTGATTCTCCAAAACCTTTAAATCATACTCATGTTGTTGTGTAAGGATGAGTTCAACATTTTTACTTATTGCAGTAATATGAGCAGATGAAGAACTGAGTTGTGCTACTTCTTTGTCAAAAGTCATGCCAAGTGCATTGAGTCCAGCTTCAGCGATTGTTTTGATAGTCCCATCAATAAGTAAACCAAAGTTAAGAATCATAACTGACATATTAATGATAAGATGCTCTGTATGGACTATTCTATCACTCATTTCACCTATGCGGTCTGACATAAGACCAATCTCTGATGCCATCCATAAAACTCTATTTGCCATTGGTCCAAGCTCTTCACCTTGAGAAGCGAACATATAACCGTAGTTCATTCCATCACTAGCAAAGTGATAGGCATCATCAGCCATTTTAGAAACAAAATTGTAAGCATCATCTTCCATTTTTGTAGCAAAATTAAAAGCATCATCTTCTGTTTTCATAGTGAAATTATATGCATCGCCTCTGCTATCTTGCGCAAAGTTAAAAGCATCTTTTTCTGTTTGTGATCCAAAATTGTAAGCTTGATCTCTTGTTTGTGATGCAAAATCCATAGCATTATCGCCAGTTTTGGATGCAATGTTGTAAAGGTGTTTAAATAGACCACTTTTGGGAGTAACTTCATTTTTTGCATTTTTTTCTAAGAGCTTAGTTGGTACAGGAATAGGCTCTCCTGGAAGAATATCTGCTCTTGTTTTCACAAAAAGATTAAATGTATCAATAAACTTCTGGAGTTCATCCATGTCAACATTCTCTTCATCTTCTATTTTTTTAGAGTAATCTTTAAATTTATTTTCTAGATTTTTGTAGATACTTGCAATATTTGCATTTGACAACTCTTTTTGCTCTTCTTTTTCAATATCATCTAATCGAATAGAGTCTAAAAATTCTATGAACTCTAAGATGTCATCATCTTGCATAAAAAAGCCAAGTTTCATAATACCTAGTTTGCTCCATAAACGATTTTCATTATCATCGATTATATACTCTTTTAAAAGTTTTAATTTATCTGTACTCTTATTAATAATATGCTTAAAATAATCATCAGTAACATCGAAAATATTTTTAACATCTTCATCATTAAAAAAAAGTTCATGTTTGTCATTGATGTATAATTTAATCGTTTCATCGTGGTATGTTAAATTTTTAGTTATCAATGCGAGTCCTTTTTTTTGTTTACCTAAATTAGCCTATAATTATAGCAGACAATGTAGAAAAGGAAGATAAATAAAATGTCTATGATGGATAAATTTAAAGATATTGTAAAAGATACTGTTTACACGAGTAAAGATACCGCTAATTCTAAAATTTTCAAAACAGTAATCAATCAAGTAATTAAAAGTTATGGTACTGTGTTGGCATTTAAAATAGACTCTAAAGATAGGTCCTTTTTGATAGAACTGGTCTTAAAGGGTGAAAAATTACCAATTAGAATTCAAATTGATAAATATGAATTTGTAAAACATAATGATTACTCTGCTGTAATTATTTACAGCTTAACTGCAAATCGAGAGTGGATGCAGACAATAATGGATATGTTTTTGCTTAATACAGAGTTTGCTTTACCCGACAAACTAAATGCTCCAATACAAGCTTTTATGTAAAATTATAAGATTTTTGGATATAATTAATAAAATTAAATATTACAAGGAATAAATTATGTCAGTTAATGCAAAAGTGGATTATGAAAGTAAAGAAGTAGAAATAGTAGATGCTAATGGAAATGAGATTGATGAAAAAAGTTCATTAAAAGATAAAGCTATGGGTGCGGTAAAAAAGATAGCTAAGTATTCTCCTATTGGTATGAGTTATACAGTTGGTAAAGGTATGATGGAAATGATGGATAGAGGTCTAAACGAAAATGATCTTAACAAAGTAGAAAACATTACATTTGATCAAATTGTAAACTTAATTAAAGAAGGTAAAGATTCTTTTGAAGAGCTTCACATGACTTTTACGGCGGCACAGTCAAATGGTATTAATATTGGAAAACTAAAAAAAGAAGTAAATGATCAAGATGTAACTATAGGTCTTGGTAAAAAAGGTGGCATTGGTCTTGAGATTGATGTTAAATATAAAAAATAAAACAACTATTTAAGGCACAATAGAAGAATGATTAATTTTAAGTTAGACTCAGATACTCATACTATAGCTTTTGAAATTCACCCAAAAGGTGAGGAAGATCCTATACAATTTAAAATCAATAAGTATAAACTCTCTACTGAGGGTGATAAGTTTTTTATTGAAATATCAGATATGGAAACAAATCGTGAGTGGATGAATATTGGTATAAAAAACTTTGTATCATCGAAAAAAATCGAAATACCAGCTCAATACGAAAAATTAATCCGTCTTGTAATGTA